>ENA-OWLZ01000070-OWLZ01000070.1-metagenome-genome-assembly--contig:-NODE-70-length-26550-cov-13.060993_pt1 | contig 26550 bp, 27 predicted proteins | sample MGYA00245341_ERZ651117 | MGnify/ENA primary metagenome ERZ651117 (study PRJEB26857, sample SAMEA4031763) | metagenome | biome: human; feature: oral; material: saliva | place: Philippines | collected 2014... | reverse complement strand
TATTTTGTATTATTTCGCTTTCGACACAAACCATCTTTACCAAATTCTTTAAATGTATTAACCCAACGCAGGACTTGCGTTGCATCTTTTACACCGTATTTCTTAGCTAAAGAATTATAACCACCCTCACTATTTAGATAAGCAGTAACCACTTTTAATTTAAATGCAAAGCTATATTTTGCCATAGAAAAACCGACCTCCTTAACGTTAAGATTTTTGGTCTAACATTAAGGGGTCGGTTCAAATCAACTAATAGCTTTTTTAAGTTTAAAAGGCTGTTTTATCGGATTATAGCACCAAGTTAACGATGTTTTCAAAACCACCGAGAATCGATTGTTGTAAGGGCACAAAGATACGCGAAGCAATAGGAGAATTTAATATAACGATCAAGATGAGTAAGGAAACCATGCTGAATCGCGCTACATGAATTTGCCATTTAAGAGGCAAAAAGTTCATCAAAATATGGCTGCCATCGAGGGGTGGCACAGGCATTAAATTTAAGATGGCAAAATTAATATTGTACACGACGATGAGAAGCAATACGAGGTACAAGGAGTCATTACTCAATAAGTTCGCTGCTTCTAGGCATCTCATAACAACGTAGCCGATAAAGGCCATCACAAGATTCGCCATAGGGCCTGCGATGGATACAATTATATCATCAGTCCGAGGGTCCTTGAAATTGGTGGGATTTACAACAACTGGTTTAGCCCAGCCAAATCCACCTATAATCAAGGCCAAGGATCCAATGAGGTCAAGATGTACAAAAGGGTTCATCGTGAGACGCCCCATCATACGAGGTGTAGGATCACCTAATAAATCCGCCGCCTTAGCATGGGCATACTCATGCCCTGCAGCAGCAATAATCAGCGCCGGAATGGACGCAATAATCATAATTAAACTTAATCCAGAAAGAATCATACTACTCCTTATTATCTAATAGCACTTGGCTGTTACATCATTTATTGATTTGCTTCCCATTCAGCAAAGCCCGCATTAATGCAAGACAGTGCATTCAACACACGAGGATAGCCAATATACGGCACACATTGAGATGCAATGCTAATCAAAAATCTCTTATCATTTCCTACGTTCAAATTACCAATCACATGCGCCTTAAGCTGTGCTTCACAACCGCCTTGAGCCATGAGGAAACAGAATGTAATCAACTCCCGTTGCTTCGTGCTTAGGCCTTTACGAGTATAGTAATCGCCGAACATGTTCGCTAACCATTTATTGATATGACGCGTATCTTCAGGTCCCGATTGGTAAAAGTCTTTCATTCCTTCGCCCCAGATTTCCACTTGCTTTTCGATGCCCTTTTCAAGGCGATTCTCGTTGGTAATCGTGTTGCGATGAGGATTTTGGATTTCTTCATCCCGGTAATCAAGGATCTTATTGGTAATCTTAAAAAACGGACGCACCTTTCCGATGCCAAGATACGGTACCGCTTGATAAATGAGTTCTACGATTTCATCGGGAATGACACCAAAATTTAATGCAGCTGGCATCATCAACGAGTATTCATCTGTGGCACCCGCCCCAACTAAGGTTGCTAAAATGGCCAGGAAACGGCTATGCGCTGCTACATTACAGCCATCCTCCGTAATGACCTCGTGAAAGGCAAAGTTTTCAAATAAATCTTCAAACTCAGGGTCTATATATCCTGCTGGCGATGCAATATCAGGAAACATGCGTTCCGTATACGCTTGCGCAAATTCAGATTTCGCCATCGTTACCTCCTAAAACCATGAATGGACTTTCACCTAATATCATCTATTACAATTCTACCATATACATAAACCTACTATAGATTCATGTATATACAACAATGGTGAAAGCCCCTTATAAAGAACTTTCACCATTATGTGTATCATTATAAGTATTTAATTATTATGCATGAACGTTTACAGTTGCAGGAACAGCATTTACATCAGGGAATGCAAAATCTGTACCATATACTTCTTTCCAAGCAGCCTTGAACATATTAAATTCGTTTGTGCCAGGATTAATTTGATATAATTGACCATCTGGAGCAAAACGATATACGGTATGCAAGCTAGGATGCACAATATATTTGAATAATGTAGTTCCACTATATTGGTTGTTATACATATTAACTACATTAATACCGAATATATAGTTGCGGCTACCATCGATCAAATTAAATTGAGATGATTTGTCGAAGTAATACGTTTCTGTACCGTTAGCACTATTTGGCACTTCTGGGAAATTTGCCAAACCGTTCCAATTAGCAGCACTTGCTACGGAACCAACTAATAATGTTGCTGCAAGAGCAAATGTGGTAACAAGTTTCTTATTCATAATGTTCGCCTCCACCCTAAACGGGTAACACCAGGTCTACTCTATGACCTAATAATACAATATCTAATTAAATTATATCATATTTAGCGTTTAATATCTTCAGGATTGATAACACCATGAGCTGCATCAATGGTATCTAATAATTTATTAAGCAATTTTCTCAATTCAGCAGCTTCATGAACAGTAAAAACTTCTTGCGTGCTAGCTACTAGTTTCTTAGGTACTTCGATAGCTTCCTTGCGGAGTGCATGGCCTTCTTCTGAAAGAGTTACCATTACCACCCGTTCATCATTACGACTGCGTTTACGTTTTAGGAACCCTTTTAGTTCTAATTTTTTAAGCAACGGAGTTAATGTACCAGAATCCAGGCGCAACACTTGCCCTAATTCCTTGACAGATAATTCACCATATTGCCACAACGCCATCATGACGATGTATTGAGTATATGTTAAATTCAAAGGATCCAAATGTGGACGATACGCATTTACGATTTCCTTAGCTACTACATACAAAGGAAATCCCAATTGATTTTCCAACATTAAATAATCATCTTCCGGAACCTCTGAAACGCGATTATAACCTGCTAATGTACCTATTTTTGCCATTAACTACCCCTCCATTACACACACATTAATATTTCTAAAATAATTGTACACAATTTTCCATTAAGCGGTCAATACATCTTTGTAAATTCTTCAGCAACTTACAAGCTCATAGATGAGGGGGAAAAATGACACGCTACTGCGCAAGCGGAGCCCGAAGTCATTTTACCCCCTCATCTATTCCACATACTAAGTGCTTTAAGAATTTACAAAGATTAGAAAGGAAAAAAGGGCATATGGGACAGCACATCAAAATTCATTTCTGATTCTTGATATGCTATCCCATATGCCCTTTTGTATTGAGTTCGTTTGGTACTAAATATATCCTTAGTTATGATATGTATAAGTTGTTTCTTTGTCTACCGCAGCCATATCAACGAGCATGGTCCAGGTTAAAGCTTCTTGCGATACGCTATTCCAATGGATGGGCATAACAGGCATAGATACTACATCTGAATGATCTAGTGTGTTCATTGCCTTTTGTATTAGTTTCGTATGATTTACAAACCAATCTTTTATTGTGCTTCGCGTTACCATAATTGCCTCCAACTAAACCGTATCATTAGTAAAAATATTAGTAATAACATTTTACTAATATTTTTATACCCCCATAGGTATTAATTCTTACGTATACTATATACCCGTATAGGTATATTAGCAAGTACCAAATTTACAGTTACTATAAGTTCCTAATATTTTTTAGAATAAAATCCATTATAAGGGGAAACAAAAAGGGCCGCTTACGCGACCCTTTCATATATAATTTTTAGTCAATATAGGTTACCGGATTTCCTTTGATGTCGAGTTCTCTGCGATTTAATCCATTTGGTAAGTCTGGATAGCCGAGGGCAAGGCTTGCATATACTTTTTCATCATCGCCCATACCAAGTTCGCGAAGGCATTTGATTATGCGTTCATTATCTTGTAGGTGACGTATTTGGTTCACCCAGCAGGATCCCAAATCTAGTTCGTTGCAGGCAAGCATCATGTTTTGCATAGCACAAGCTGTATCAGAGAAATTATTGACCAGCGCAGGTTTATGGGCCAATACGATGAGCACCGGTGCATTGTAGTGGAATACAAATTTACCTTCTTTGGACATTTTGATGATGTTTACCATGTATGGCGGCGTTTGTTCCGTTACTTCAGTTTTACCATATTCTTCTTGGATAAGGGTAACTAGTTCTTTCAACACATCTGGATTGGTAATGACCATAAAATGTGTAGACTGTAAATTGCCCCCTGTAGGCGCACGACGACCTGCATCGATAACGGTGTCGAGCAATTCTCGTGCAACCGGTTCAGATTTAAATTTACGTGTACTGTGGCGTGTTTTTATGCATTCTAATGTATTCATAATAAACCTCCTTTTGAGAGTATTCTACTATAAATTATTGATTGCTTACAAGCTTTCCTACATATGGATTTCTGTCTTCATCAGAATTAGTTTTATATTTCCAAGACAATAATAATGCAGAGTTAAGTACTACAAGCAAGCTACCACCATTGTGTACAAGGGCGCCCCATACTGGTGAAAGTGTACCAATCATGGCCAAGATGATGGCAATACCGTTGAGGATGAGTGCAAAGCTTAAGTTAATTTTTATGGTGCGCATCATGTGTTTGGATAAAGCTACCATATGAGGTATTTCAGCAATTGTATCGTTAACGAGAACGATATCGGATGCTTCTACTGCAATATCGCTGCCCATGCCGCCCATGGCAATACCGACATCGGCTTTTTTGAGGGCTGGTGCATCGTTAACACCATCGCCAACCATAGCCACTACATGACCTTGTTGTTGCAATGAAGATACCGTATTCATCTTATCTTCTGGCAAGCAATCTGCGATAACATGGCTCATATTGAGTCGTTTTGCAATGTGTTGCGCCGTTGTACCATGATCACCAGTAAGCAATACAGGTGTCACATTAAGGCTATGTAAATCGTCTACTACATCGCGGCTTTCAGTACGAACACGGTCCGCTAAGGCCACAAAGCCTTCTAATACATTATTAACAGCCACGTAAATGATAGAAGCACCACGACCTAAATAAGATGCAGCGTCAGCTTTCACAGAATCAGGAATGGTAACACCAGACATGTTCATCATCGCCGCATTACCAGCAAAAACGCATGTGCTGCTTTCACCATTCATAGAAGCCTCGAGGCCCTTACCAGGAACGATGGTAACATCCTCAACAGTTGCCAAAGGAGCTTCATGATGAGATGTATAATCGGACACGATGGCCTTACCTAATGGATGCTCAGATTTTTGCTCAATAGAGGCCACCAAATGATATAAATCATCGTCTGTCATAGAACCAACGGACGTTACAGCGGTCACTTGAGGACGACCATGAGTCAATGTACCCGTTTTATCGAATGTAATGGTATCAACCTTCGCCAATTCTTCCATAATATGACCACGGCGCACAAGAAAACCGTGCTTACTAGCATTGGAAATAGCGGCCATGATAGCAGCAGGCGTTGCAAGTACCAACGCGCAAGGACAGAACACAACGAGAATCGTCACGGCACGAATCATTTCGCCGGTTACCACATACGTACCAACCGCTGTAAGAAGGGCCATCACCACAATCCATGTAGCCCAGCGGTCTGCAAGGCTTACGATTTTCGCATTGCCTGGATCCGTTTCCTTAACGAGCTTAATCATACGTTGAATAGAGCTATCTTCGCCGGCCTTCGTAGCCTCCATATCGAAGGCGCCAAATTGGTTAACCGTACCAGAGAACACGTCATCACCTACCACTTTATCCACCGGCATGGATTCACCAGTCATAACGGATTGGTCCACAGATGTGGTGCCCGTGCGAATGGTACCATCTACAGGGATAATTTCACCAGGCAACACGCGAATCACATCGCCCACTTCGACGATATCTGCAGGAACAACTTGCTCCTTATCGTTGCGTACAACACGCGCCGTCGTTGGTGTCAATTTAACAAGACGTTCAATGCCCGCTTGTGCTTTGGATACAGTGAAATCTTCGAGCATGGCGCCCAGTTGCATGATGAAAGCAATTTCTGCGGCTGCAAAGTATTCGCCGATGACCACCGCTGCGATGAGGGCTAAGGACACAAGCAAATCTGCTTTTACGTCAAATTCCTTGTACATCGCCTCTGCGGCGCCCCACACAATAGGCAATCCGTTAAAAATAATGGCGAGCCATGCTAAATCGAAGGGCAATCCCAATCGAATGCCAGCCAGGCTCAATACTACGCCGATGCCACCAATGGCCAATGTCACTTGTTCGCTATGATCTGCGAACCATTCTTTTGCTTCATTCCACGTTACCATATGTACCTCCTGTGAAAGCTATAAACATGTCTATTCATGTTCGTTTTGTGTTTGATCTTGTTTTTGATCTTGTTTTATACGTTGTTTTTTATCTCGTTATATACCCATAGGGGTATACCTATTAACTACACTATATACCCTATGGGGTATATTTTCAAGGACAAATATATGTACACTTATTCATATTTTGATATATGACGTGATGAAGCAAGATACTTACTGGATTTCTTGATTTTATTCTAGTTTTGCATACATTTATTACACAAACGCATGAGCAGTTATTCATATATCATCTCCATCATATTTCTAGTTCTCACACTTGGGGATAAGAGCCAATAACCCTATATATGTGTCCTACAAATTAGAACAGGCCTGTTCTAATTCTAAGAAGCACTATATGTGATTCTGCAATTTAGTACAGGCCTGTTCTAATTCTAACGAGCACTATATATGGTTCTACAATTTAGTACAGGCCTGTTCTAATTCTAAAAAGGGTCTAATGGTGTCTAATAAATAAAAAATCGCGGCTAGTTGATTAGAAATTAATTAACTAGTCGCGATTTTTTATATCTATATTTTTGTAAGGAATCCACTGTTCCCAATATTCATTAATTACACCTGCATGGTCGCCCAGGTGAGTACGTCATATATAAGAGCTACAACAACGGCCATAGCTAGTTGTCCGCCAATATAGACAGGCACAAGGTATATAAAAAAGGCCCACAAGGCACCGATAATTTTCATCCATACGGATCCAAGTTGTTTACTTTCAACCCAAGCCACAAACCGATCTAGAGGGTTGACGATTTTTATAATCCATCGTGGAACATCCTTATCTGGATTGCACGCAGGCAGGTATAGCAGTAATAACGGCAATACAATGGCATCAATGGCGAGTAATGTGGTTAGTGTCAAAGAAAACCAATCGGGTTCTCCTTCCCAAGTCACAGGATGCGAATAAAAACGAAGCCCCCACAAATAGGCTTTGTATACGATATACGGTTCTAATAGCCATAGTAGGGGCTTTGTAATATGCATAATAAACACTCTCTCTAAATTATAAATAGTATATTAATTATAGCATATTTTTAATATTTTATGACGTTAAAACACCAGTGTATTATGCAAAATAATGACACTGGTGTCTCAGCAAAAGATATTCTATTATTCCACAACGATCGTATTATCTCGTCTTACTGTTTCAAGCATTTTAGATCGTACTGTAGATTCTGTATCGAGTTTATGTTTTCCACCGTACCAAGCCATGTCGGCACCGGCAAGACGGAACATGATTTTACCATAAGCGCTACCCGAGGTATGTTCTGGTTTATTGAATCCCATGTCAATGGACACGCGCGGTGTCAGTTGCAGTTCGGTACCAAGTCGCAACCCGTTTTTATCAGCGCTACGATTCAAAGTCCAGTGATAGGCTTCTCCATAGATGCGAGCCCAACGGGCATTTTTAAATGTTTTTCCATAGGATACGGTATAGCCATCGGTAATGCGTTCCAATGCACCATTGACCATATGGTCATCACTCATACCACGATAATAGTTGAAACGGAACTCGCTTTCACCAGAAAGATACTCAAGACCAGCACTCACGCGTCTATGTTGGCCCTTGAAACGGTGGTCATAAAACAGATTCGCGCCGTGCAAATGATGATCATCACTGCTGATGCGGCGATAGCCAAAACCGCTGTTAAGGGTCGTACCAATGTCCGCAGCGCGTGCCACTGAACCTTGGGTAAACCAAACTTGGCGGGATTTGTCGTCATAATGGCCTATAGGTTGCACTGTTTCTGCACTATAGAGGGGCTTCCAATCCTTCTGAAAGCTTAGCGCCACGGTGGTTCGTTTCATCCACGCCTTACCATTAGTATGCATATCATGATTGATATTGGACACAGCTACCGCATTAATAGCAGAATTCACTGCATCAACACTAGAATACCGCGTCGTTTTACGCTCTGTTGTATCCATCACCAATGGGCCACTTTCACCAATCTGATGATCCGGCAAATAGGCCGGCGAGATGTGGAATTCCTCAGTATTCACTTGTCCATTTTTCGTAGGAGACGCCACATCACTGGCCCACACAGTGGGAGCCAGCAGCAATCCACACAACACACACACTAAAAATCTCATATACACTCTCTCATAGTTAACGTTCACGATTCATTAATGAAAATCTAATGAAATATCTATTAGTATACCGAAAAAATGTATATGCTGTCAAAAAAATGGCTGTAATAACATGCATTTACTACGCATGCTATTACAGCCGTTTATAGTAGTTTTCAGAATATGGTTTACGATGTCATTCAGCTAATTACAAATTTAGTGCTTCCATCCACTCTTTTTCTTTAAAGCCTACTAATACCTTATCTTCTAATACTAAAATCGGACGCTTTACAAGCATACCGTTGGATGCCAACAAAGCTAATTTTTCCTCTTCGCTAAGGCCTGGCAATTTATCCTTTAATTGTTGTTCACGATAAATCAAGCCAGACGTATTAAAGAATGCTTTCAAATCCTTACCAGATTGAGGATACCATGCAGCGATTTCCTCAGCCGTAGGATTTTCGGATTTAATATCACGGTCTGTGTACTCAATATGATGATTATCTAAGAACTTCTTTGCTTTTTTGCATGTTGTGCATTTGGGATATTCTACAAATAACATAGGAACTCCTTTATCTACATATAACATCAAGAATCATTATTTATATGTATAGTGTAGCAGATATATCGATTAATTTCAATTTATTGTTTTATATCGTCTTTTTACATATCATCTCTAGGAATAGCTGTACACCGTTCTATTGACTGTAACGCTTCAAGTAAACGACTATTTGTTTGAGCTTCACGCAAATCAAGATCCATTTGAACTCTCAAGAAAAAACCATTAGACATACCAAAATATTTACAAAGCCGTAAATCCGTATCAGCAGTAATTCTCCGCTTATCATGTAAAATTTCTTGAATTCTAGACACAGGTACTTTAATATCTTTTGCTAGTCGATACGCTGTCAAGCCAAGTGGTTCCATAAATTCTTCTTTTAATATCTCACTAATTGTTGGAGTAGAAATATAATTTTTCATAAGTGTAACCTCTTTAATGGTAATCCACAATTTCAACATTATAAAAACAATTTATATCTTTTACTTGAAAGCAAATCCTATACTGATTATTTATCCTAAGACTATATTGCTCTATTCTGTCACCTTTTAACAATTCTAATCTATTACCAGGAGGCCATCGTAAATCATTAATCGAGGCAGCATTATCTAACAAAATTAATTTTCTCAATGCTAAACGTTGAATAGAAAGAGAAAATCGTTTAGTAAATAATTGATGATAAATTTTTTCCGTGTCCTTATCCTTAAAACTAATAATCATAGAATATTTCTCCTTTATTATACCTGTTATACAGGTATAATTCAATATCACAGTATATTTTATAGGTAAAATATAAAACTAAACTACGATGATTTATTCTATAAAGATTTTCTACACGGATAATTTCAACACCTGCCTATGACACTAATAGTCACCTCCTCTTATAAAAAATCACTCAATTATCGCTTACGATAATCTTAGTCACCTTGCTGCCATTATGTTCAAAGAATATACCGCGAATGTTATCGCTATTATATCTGAGATATCCATAGAACCAACGGTTATTAAAGTCGATAAAATCAGGGCGTCCATAGACGTCCATAACCTTTTTCAAGGTATCGCCAACGGCAATGCCACGAGCGGTTACAGCATCGCGATTACTAACGGTGATATACCACACGATAGGTCGGCTATCTTGCATCAGAGAATGTCCGAACTTGATACCTCCATAGGTAAGCTCGTCACGTTTTTCACTGGTCGGCTGACCAAGGCTGGCCTTTACCGCATCAAAAGATGTGCCAAGGGATACGCCGGCAATTTTCATATCTTCAACCGGCAAATAGGCCCCTATAACCTGACCAGGTCTATAATGACGATACTGCTCTGCCTTTGGCCAACTTGGTGAAAGCTTAGCATTACTTGTTTCTAAACGATCCATAGCCTTGCTCAGCCAACTAGCATTAGCAACAGAACTCATATTACCCGCCAGTAATACCGCAAAACCTAAACTAAGTGCTAAAAATTTTATTCTCATTATTCTCTCCTAAACTCTCAAAACTATATAAATGATAAAAGACTTATAAAACTAGAGAAATTTTCAAATTATCCCCACCCCAATATCCAAGAAAGGAGCTTTCTAAGTTGTAATAATAAGGGTGTAAGAATTAGGGCCAATATAACAACTAAAAGGGTACTCCACACTATACCATAGGCTTTCAATATTAATTCAATAATAAAGAATAAAGACTTAAAAGCAAAAGAAGAGTCTCTTTTTTCTGCTGTCCAAGATTTACACACATTCACAAATATCTAACCCTCACAAACTATATGATATAAAAATATAATAACCTAACCCCAAAAAGCACAATGCTTCTCAGCATCAGTATACTATGCTGAGAAGCATTGTGCCTATTGTTTTATAGTTTATTCGTATTTGACGATATATACAATTCTATCTATAATATAAGAAGATAGTCAGACGAGTCGAAACGTCAGGCTCATCTCAAAACAATACAAACTTGTAGAAATGGCCTTTTCGTTTTACCTAGCTACCAGATGGTAACGGAGGGCTATTTTGCTATTGCTAGACAAATAAGCGCTATAAGGGCTCCAAAGGATATCATCACTGATAACATTCCAAGGATAATCATAATGATTTTATAACCACTCATACACACCCCTCCCTTCATAACGAAGAGAGGCCCAACCCCGTCTAACTATCCTACAGCTATTATATATCAAACTTTTGTTCTAAACAATAACCATCATATTATATGAATATATAGCTATAACGCTATCTTAGAGAATCTAAGATAGCGCTTTTTTTATGCCCATACGCATGGTGTTTTCAGTAAATTCTGAATCATATTGTGCCCTGCTATGACGGTCATAACTGATGGAGCGCAATAGGTAAATTCTGGGGCTGGCACAATCGTTTTGATGTAACAATCTTGTGTTTCCATAAATGATTTGTATGTGTCGAGTGAAAAGAGCCCATAGTTACCGCACAGTTCCCATTTATCTTTAGCGAGAAGGGCCAAAAATTCATCGGCATGTGGGTCATATGCAATGTTAGGCGAGGTGCTTGTTGTTAGCCCCGTATCACTGTTAGTACATGGAGAAATATGATACATATACCCTCTTGGTGTGATGCAAAGCATCCAAGGAATTGCTCTGGTCATAAGAATTCGTTTAAAAACGCTAAATACTTCTTGTAACCTAGATTTTCGCACATACAGAGCATAAAAAGTCTCCCTATATTCCGTTGGATCATCAGGTGTATCGAGATAGGTTTGTTCCACTATATCAACTGGTACATTGCATATATTGGCGAGGTCTTCAATCGAATGGCGCCACATTCCACTATGTACTAAACTAATACGCGTTTTAGGGAACAGTAAAATATATTCACTGCCAATATAATCAGATAAAGCACCAAAATGAATACCATCTTGACGATTAAACTCAGGAAATTGCATACGCCGATAATCAGCATCAATGCCCGTGCAGGCGTAACTTTCACCTAAAATAGTACTACCATAGGCCTCAATCTGATGAGGGTCCCAGTCCCCTAAGTCATCGCCGTACCGCATTTTGCCATGATCATAATGAAGCATCTTGGTATGCCCCTTAGGCGACACGCAGAGCACGCAAGGATACCCATACTGCTGCGTATATCAACCGCCCACGCTGTGCCAATCCGCAATCCGATTTTCAGACCATGCAAACAAGGTCATCTCCACCGGCTGGTGTCCATGTACGCCATTCACAGACGCCGTGCCATGAATCGTATGCTTATACCACTTTCGACCAACTATATACTGCCATGACAACGGCGGCGTCGGACCGCTTTGACCAACAGGATTACTAATCACGATGAGCAGACCCATCCGCGCTTTTCGATAAGGTCTAACGATATCATTAATTTGGCGCACTAAACCTTGATTCATAGGACATCCCCCTTTTACCTTACTAATCACGATGAAAGCTAACGCTGTTTACATCTTTAGTATAAACGGGAATATGCGTAAAATTTTGCGCATTATGACATAAGAACTCATTACTGCTTAAAATATGAGAAAGTTATATAATTATACTTAATAAAGAGAATCTATGTATTGTTATAGCTCCTATAAAAGAGATGATATAACCAGGAGAGGTTACTATGCAAAAATTACCACTATTAATAGGTGCTTTCATCATGAGCACTGTACTGTCACCAGCAGAGGCCATCGACGTCAATATTCCTGGTGCGGATTCTAAAATTCCAAAGGATGCGTATATAAATTATCAGGCCACAAACCCAGCCATTGAACAAGATGTGGAAAATTATGTAAAAACATTAAAGAGCACCGATAAAGCCAACGGCATTAGTAGAAACGAACTAGCCTATGCAAAAGAAGCCTCCATATATCGTGGAGAGCATTACCACAATACGGTGATTTCCGTTCACAATCGATACAGCCAAATCCGGCTTTCATTCCCTGTAGGGGGCATAAAAAGCGAATATAATATAGGGCGTTACCAAAATCCAAGTCGCACTATTGAGGATTATCGCGTTATAACCGATAATGGCAATCTTAATCTAGAAATCGACTATGCAGATTACAAAGATCAGGATTGGCGCAACACTAAAATTGCCTATGAAAAACTAACAGACAAGGACGTTCGTAAGTTCTTACAAGATAAAGCAAAGAAGAATCTAGAAAAGCATATTTCTGATATAAAGGCGACTGTATTTTCATACCCTGCCGTTACCTACGGTACCTGGGACAGCATGAAAATGCCTTACCTCAAAAATGGTCAAAAAACAACGATGACCGTGGATACCATCAACTTTAAACATATGGGCTTTGCCATACGGTATCCTCTATATCACGCAGGTATCGCCTATTTCGATAATAAACCGGTGTTGAATAAGGTGCCTACTGACAATCTACTCGCCAATTACGTGCTTCCATCGATGAAAAACCTCAATGAGTTGAATGAATATTCACGCATAGAAAATCTAAACGGCATACAGTATCGCGTACCTAAGGATGCCATATTCGATGGTGAAAGCAAGGGTACCTATCAAGATATTAGACATTACAAAAAAGGGGCCATAATTTTTTCTGTTTCTACTACGGAGCTTGCTAAGAATCCGTATGCTCGCAATTTTATGATTAATGGACATTACAATTTTAATAAAGAGTTACATACATTTTGGGATATATACCGGTACCACCCAACACCAGATTATATAAATTACTCTGTTGTATGGAATAACAATATTCCTGGACTCTCCATACACAGCTATGAACCGTATAGGGATAATCACATCCTAAACTTTGAATCCTATGATGGCACCTATCATTTTATCTATACCATCTTTTATCCAAATTTTTTAAATGCTGAAGAAGTCCAAAAATTACGGAATATGATTGAGTTCTTTGATTCTACGAATAATCCTGAGTTTAAACTACAGGAACACGTGGTGTTTCCAGAGAATCACTAAAAGAAGCAATTAGACGCAATAAGGCTATGATTATGAGATACCCAAACAAAACAGCCAGTACCGCAACCGCAGTACTGGCTGTTTGGATTCTATTTAGTTTTTTGTAGCTGTTTCAAGTTACCTAATATAACGCGTATTCTTATTTTGCCTTACCTTGTTTTTCATGTTGTTCTACAAGGGCAAGGAATTCTTTAAAGTTGTTGATTTTAACGGCTTGCCATGTGCCATCGTCAAGTTTCTTCATAGCAAGGTTAAACGTTACGTCTTGGTTAAGTTCTTTAGAGTTAAATGTAACAGGCACAACGGCGCTATTACCATCAACAGTGGCAGAGCCAATGCTTTTGAACTCAAGGTCTTTAATACCTGTTTTTTCTTTCAAGTCATCAGCTGCTTGTTTTTCGCGAGCATTTTGGTCTGAACTTTCAGGTTGCTTTGCGATAGCACTGTAAATTTCATTACTCAAAATAGGTACAATCTTAGGTTTCAAACCTTGGAACATCACCTCAGCAAGGCCTTTAAGTGGGTTGTCCTTAATTTCAGGATCTTCCAGTTGCATAGCCACAACATCATCATAGCCTGAACCGATGATAGAATCTACATCGACATGTTTTTTGAAAGCATTCACATCGTGCTTTTCTACGGCTTCACGAGCAAGATTCAAGGAATAGACCGGTGTTTTTGTAAAGTACAAGAAATACCAACCTAGAGCAACGGCCACAATGGCTACAAGTACGGCAATGATAATCTTCTTTTTAGACATAAGGGTCTCCTCTCATGCGGACACAATAGTATGTAACTTACTTTCAATTTTACACTAAAACCCTACTATTTAGGAAATTAAATTCTATTTTATTCAAAAAAATGTATGATACTGAATTATATTTCTAACTATTCTTATGGTTCATCATCATAAGCTAATCCATATACCTTCTGATAGATCAAATTAGGTAATGTATATCGTTCTATACCAAATATGGCAGGTAACATCATGGCCTCTATATTTGCTTGCTGAAGTGAGGCGCGAACGCTACCATCATTGGTAAAAGCACCTGCGGCTTTCACCATACCAGTAATCCCAGAATTCTCATCCTTAGCACGCCAAATCGAAATATATGGTACATGAGTGCCTTGTTTAAGCTCTTTTTCATGCACATTAATCAGATGGCGTAATGATTGATTAAGTTGGTAATCGTATTCGATTTGAATACCTTGAATGAGATTGGATGCAGGCATCAATACATACAGAGTGGCCTCAATGCGACGGTGCCCGTTAGAATCTGCGATAGTTCTAATAGACTCAAGATCCAGGTATTTTCCATCACCTCTGTAGGCTTCGTAAAAGCTAGCAATACAAGAACTAGCATTAAAATACGTCGGATCATAAAAACCTCTCTCAATATAAATAAGCACAACCTTATTAGCATAAGTATACTATGCAAATAAGATTGTGCCTATTATTTATTGCTCATTCGTATTTGACGATATATATGATTCTATTTATATTTTTCTAATACGCGATCAGCAAATTGTATTGCCAAACCAATATAGTTATGAGGATCTAGCATGTAGTCGATTTCGTCTTCTGTGAAAGCTTCTATAACTTCTGGCTCAGCCATCAAAGCATCTTTCATTTGGGCTTCTTCTTCATAGGCTTTCATGCATGTACGGTAAACGATGGAATGCGCAGTCATACGGCCCAAGCGAGGTGCCAAATGCATCATGATACATTCACTCATCATGAGGCCTCGTAGTTTGTATAGATTTTGTTCCATATGTTTTGGATAGACAATAAGATGTTCTAGTACGTCTTTAGATTTTTCCAAAGCAGCAGCCAATAGTTCACACGCTCTTGGAATGGATTCCCATTCTGTTAATAGACAGCCCCAGTCGCGTTCATTTTCACAAATCATCGCTTCTGCAATACCAGGGGCAATGGTCCGAACACTGCGACAAACGGCGATGATATTTTCTAATACTTGAGGGTTACGTTTGTGAGGCATCGTAGAGGAACCCACTTTCCCCATGAAGAACGGTTCTTCTAACTCAAGGATTTCCGTCCGTTGTAGGCTTAAAATTTCATGAGCGATACGACCTAATGTACCGGCACATAACGCTAGTGTACTGGCAAATTCTGCTTGGCTATCGCGAGCAACATGCCAAGAAATTGTCGGCTGCTCTAATCCAAGAATTTCCATCATCCGCTTTTGTGTTTCTAACCCCTTTTCAGGTTGCGATGCCAACGTACCTACAGCACCAGACATTTGGCCTACGAATACGCGTTTTGCAATTTCTTCTAATCGTTGAATATCGCGACCTAGTTCATCAGCCCATACAGCAACTTTATAGCCCAATGTGATTGGCAACGCATGGATAACATGAGTACGACCACACATAATTGTATCTTTATACTTCTTTACAAGATTGAGCACATGTTGTTGGCATAACTTCATATCTCGCAAGATAATGTGATACGCTTCTTTTTCTTGCAAGATAATACCTGTATCAACGATATCTTGGCTGGTAGCGCCCCAGTGAACATATTCACCCGCATTATCTGGCAAGATTTCTTTGAAAGCTTTCAACAGTGGAACAATGGTAATAGAGGATTTATAAAACTCGCCAATTTCTTCAATATTAAGAGCCTTCGCATCGGCATACTTAACGATATCATCGGCTTGAGTCTTAGGAATCACACCGAGCTCGCCTTGCGCCTTCGCTAGAGCCGCCTCGGTATCTAACCATTTTTGTACGAGATTTGTATCACTAAATACTTGTCTCATTTCATCCGTGCTAAACAAAGCACCAAACACCTTACTATCGATAACTGTACTTGCCATAATAAGCGCCTCCTATTTCGCAACTACATCATCAAATTGCACGCCATACACACGTTCATACAGGCGGTTTGCCAAGAGGTATCCTGCGAAACCAAAATCTACAAGGGCCGTTGCCATCCGTCTATCTCTCGCTTCGCTTTGTGCATCATATCGGTTTCCATCTACATGGAACACTTTAAAGTCAATAATAGTAGATGAAATTCCTGAATTCTTTTGTTTAGACAACCATAGGTTTTTATAGGATCCTAATTGGTGAGTATCCAAGTTCTTAATTAAATTGGCAAAGGACTGCTTTGTATCGAAGGTGTACAAAACCTGTTTTTCTTGAATTATATCTCCAGCAGGCATGAGCACATACTGTGTGAGGGTAATTTGCTTGGTTCCATTTGGTCCATTAGAGGCCTTAATAGAGTCCTTATCTATAAAGGTGCCATCACCATTGCCGCTTTCACCAAAGCCATGAAGCATTTCAAAGCGACTAGTATTTTGTAATTCTTGCATGGACATGCTATGCGCGGGCACCACACAAGACAGCGCCAATGCCATTGCTATATATAGTACTTTCATCATGGACCTCATTTCACCACCACATCCTCAAAATGTATACGATACGCTTCATAGAATAATGTATCTGCTATATCATAGCGTGTTGTATTAGGCGCCGTACGCACAATAGCACGAGTCGAGGCTTTCACCTGAATCGGCAATGACTGACCGTCAAAAGAAAATACACCTAATGGTTCCTCAGCGCCCGTCATACCTGTTTTCATCTGTGCCGCATCAATAACAGTCGTCAACGAAGCACCCGCTTGTTTCGCATGATATACCTGACTCGCTAGCGACAAACGAGTATCATAGGACACAATCCAAGAATCACTAAAAATGACATGTTTCCGCGGCGATTGGTACGCATTATATACCGTGGCTTTAATTTTATACATAGGTGGTGCATACTCTAATACCTCTATGGATTTCGTATCTAAATACCATATAGTATGCTCATCCGCATTAGGACCATCAGGCCTTACCTCATACATCACCTTAAACTGCGGTGACGACTGCAATTCCTGTATCGATATCGCTTGGCTAGGTATCGTGAAAGCTAGCGCTACTGCGAACATTATAAAAATTCGTTTTAACATAAGACACTCCTCTTAGAGATTATAGTTATAAACACTATACCTCACTCGCTCATTCATCTTAATTTGACGATATATCATAACCTTATTATAATATAAGAAGAGAGCCAGACGAGTCGTAACGTCAGGCTCATCTCGAAGGAATAATCTTGTGAAATGGCCTTTCTGTTATCGAATTATAAAGGATAACGAAGGGCTATTTGTCTTTTCCTAGACAAATAAGCGCTATTAACGCCCCAAAGGCAATAACCACGGTTATCACCTGTAATAGGAGCATAATGATTTCATAATCACTCATAGGCTTACCCCTCCCTTCAAAAACGAAGAGAGGCCCAACCTCGTCTAACTATCTTAGGCTTATTATATAGCAAACAAACATACGAAACAATAAGCATCGTATTATACCGATTTATAGATAAACCTCTACCTAAAAATTCTAGGTAGAGGTTTCCTTTCATATCTACATTATACTATTCACTATAGTAAATAAGGTAATAAGTTATATTCTTTTACATCGCTTAATACATTACTATTACCATGTCGATCACGTTGGTACCGAATCAATACGACTTGATTTGTATACTTATTGAACACAAAAGATAGACCTTCATTGTGATAACCTACGTATTCCCCCACATAGTAGCCTGTATATGTATCATATCCATGATAGATATCTCCATATGGTTCAGCTGGACGGCCCCATTCAGCATCATCAAGAAGCGGCCCATAAAGAGATTCTATTTCGCTTCGCGCCATACCTACCATGGCCCCTTTATTAGTTGCGTAGCCTGATTTTGTAATATATATCGTGCTCGGTGGTGTGCTATAATCCCATAATGAAATAATAACTGATTGGTCAGAAGAGATGTACATATCATGACTAGAATAACGATGATCTGCTAGCCATAAAGAATAATGGTAATGGTTCAAATAAGAGTACATATCCGAATTAGATTCTAAACCGGCTAAGACGCCTGCATCATCAGTTTTGGCAAACACAGTTTGTCCCATACAACCAATGATAAGAATAGAACTTAATAAGAGTTTTACAAGCATATGTTTCAATAGACTCACCTCTTAAACATATAGATTGTGTTATATCATTAGTTAGTGACCTGAATCTAAATTTCCGTGATTAAATCCATTTTCTAATTGTTGTACCACATCTTGGTATTGATCTTTCATTGATTGTAAATACTTAATATGCAATTTATTTTCAGAACCAGTACCAACGAAACCTTTCACATAATAAATAAATGTACCATCAGTATACGTTACGACATACCAATCATCACTGACGGTATGAAATCCAGGTATACCTCGTTGCTTGGCTACATTAAGAGTCCGATAGTAAGCTGCTTGTGTTGTTTCATTAAGTGTATTATTCGAACCAGATACGGTAACTTCAATAGTTCCATCTTGAGGTGATATAATACACCCATCACCATTAGTCGGTTCCTGACCCTTTACCCATGTACTAGGATAACGAGCAGAAAAGCCGAATCGGGCATTACGATACGTCAACACATCCATCGAGTTAGTATTAGCTTGATTTGTCGGTGTTGACTTTTCCTGTCTTGGTGCCTCAACTGACTTTACTTGTGCGCTTGTTGTCTCCGTTTGGCTCATATTCTTTGATTCATGATTGACCAACATAACTGTACCAACACCTATAGCAACACCAACTGCTAAACATGTAATAGCCACAATAATATGCTTTTTAGTAATTTCAATAACCATTAACACTAACCCCACTCAAAATAATCTAATTATATTACTTTCAATAAATATTATAGACTATCTATACACCAAATATCCAAAAAAACTGTACCTCACTCATTCATCTTAATTTGACGATATATCATAACCTTATTATAATATAAGAAGATAGTCAGACGAGTCGTGACGTCAGGCTCATCTCGAAAATTAAATTACTTAGGAAATAGCCTTTCTGTTATCGAATTATAAAGGATAACGAAGGGCTATTTATCTTTTCCTAGACAAATAAGCGCTACAATAAGCATCATATTATCGAAATATACAGATATAGCCAGCACCTCAAAATTGAGATGCTGGCTATTTTCATGCATATATACTATTCAAACAATATTATTTAGTGAAACACATAACTCATCCAAGACACCAAAGCTTTCTTATACTCGTCAATGGTAGAGAATTTTGGTGTATAGTTGGTTAACCATTCGGTTAGTGTAGGTTGTATCGCCTCTGGGTCTACGGCGATTGGCAAATCCCAGATATTACCATGTTTGCCTTCAAAGTAGCGCCATTTGTCTTGGGCAAAGCTCACCAAGGCGTAGGCCTTATCGTATTGCTCCTTCGCGAGGTCTAGTTTACCAAGGCTTTCATTAATCTGAGCCATAATACTATAATCCGATGCATTCCATGGATAGCCTAGTGCCGTACCAGCCCAGCCAAATTTATACTCTTCATCGATAAGGGTTTGTAAATTCCGCTTGTACATCTCGGCCCGACGGATATCGCCAAAGTGAACGGCCAGTTTCACCATGTATTTGACACATTCAAGGTACGCATAATGATCCTGCGTATGGCGTGCATAGTTTGGATTGTCATAGGTCGCGTCCCATAAGGTACCAAGCTCGTCCCAGCAGGCTTGGTCCATATGGTCTAGGTGGAAGTGCCATACGGCCTTAACCCATAACAAGAATACCGCGTTCGTATAGTTCCAATAATGATTGCCTTCTATATACTCATCTTCCGCCTCATGTCCATTCTCATTTAATAGCACATGCATCTGGCTAACCCAGTCAAAACGCATAGAGAAGAGCGATGGGAAAATAGTTTCAATATAGCGCTCATAGCCTACGCGATTATCCGTTTCTACATAAAAATGCAACAACGCAAGTTGTAAATAGTCAAGGTCAAAGGCACTCGCCGGATTTGCCAAGTCATAAATAAAGGCATCCGAATAACTTTCATACTCTAACGGATCCTTCTCTTGAGCCTGAATCAACTCTTTGAATAGACTTTCAGCCTCACTACGCCCTGTGAAAGCATAGGCCAGCGCTCGATACCACTTAGATAGACGCCCTACTTTCAACATATACTCGTACTGCCACGAATCCGGCGAAGGAATGTCTGCATGAGCGACCACATCGTCTAGGAAATTCACGATAGGAATCACATTATGGTACATGCGCTCGCCGCGAATGGCACGCTGACACGCATCCAACGCACAATACACGTGGCAACATAATTCCACATCCACCGGCGGCATATCCTCCGCATCATTCATGCCAAAGGGGTCATTAAATCCAAAGGAATCATCCGTATCAATTAAACCTTCTAGGTCAAATGAAGTATCCCTACCAAACGAACGATTCATACTGAACGGATTGGAGTCATCGATTACAGACAAGAGCTCATCACCCACCCCGACATACCGCTTGCGATACAAGTCCTGTACGCGGTCCACATAGGGAACAAGAACATCCAAATACTGCTGATACTGATGCACCTTTGGATGCAATTCGACGCCCAGATTCTCTGTTGAAAGTTCCCGAATTATGTGTGACACAAGAGGAAAGACCTGATGTTCTTTCACATAACCGAGCACGCCATCATCATAAGTAGGCACCTGATTTAAGGTACGACGGAACATCGTATATTGGATATTCCAACATTGCCGAATCAACGGCTTCAGCCAGCGTTCACACTCATCATAGACGCCAATAGCACCCTCTTCAGAAGGCCCCATGTACATTTTATACATGGACTCACAAATATTTTGTAACAATCTATCCCTCGACAAGGTCTTGAGCATTTCCGATTCCGTTTCTCCGTCCATAGCTTGCACCATATAGGCACCAAGCGCATCTACAAGGAGTAAAAATTCAGAATGAACCTGTGTAGGCTCGGTCATTACGTAATGATTTGGCACCGAAAAGGCATCAACACCTTCACTGAATATATCCGCGTCCGCAGCCTTTATGTCCTCCAATGACTGTTGCAACACGCCAAGGGATAGTGGCGTTTCTATATGCTTAACATCGGATAAATAGCCATACGTCCCTTCATCGGAAAACAAGGTCGTTATAAAATGGCGTAGCATGTTATCGAATACATATTGCACCTCATCCTTAGGAGGGCGGCCCTTTTGAAATAATAACTTGCGGCCTCTGTGGCTTTTATACAAGACATACACCTCATACTCGCCTATACGAGGCTTTTCTAATAGAGGCTGTCCGTTATACGTACCATAGCGGATAAATTCTGGCAAGGAAAACAAGAACGCACTGCGACACTCCTCAAAGGGCTTGCCCATCTCCTCACATACGGCCTTAACAAACGCGCGAATCCGCTGCCGCTCTAGCTCAATATAAGGACCATTGGCAACTACATCGTCTTGCTCCTCATCATAAAATGGACTAATCTCACCCGCATGAAAATCTAATCCGAGCAAAAACGTCGTCGTTTCCTTTCCCTCTATCGGCGGGAACAAGGACGGCCGGATGGCATTAAATATGCCTGTTGTGCTAATCGTAACGTGATGCATAGTATCTCCTAATAACAAACTATATACTAAAACTCTATATATCATCTATATTTGACGATAAATAAAACCATCGTTATAATATAAGAAGATAGCTAGACGAGTAGACACGTCAGGCTCATCTCGGAATTACATAAAATGTAGAAATGGCCCTTAGTTATCGATTTTTTAAGGTAACGGGGCTATTTCTATTTACTTAGGCAAATAAGCACTATTAATATCCCAACAATAATGACTGTGATCATCTATATTTGACGATGAACGCAACCATCGTTATAATATAAGAAGATAGTCAGACGAGTGGATACGTCAGGCTCATCTCTGAATTATATAGTAATGTAGAAATGGCCTTTCTGTTATCGAATTATCAAAGATAACGAAGGGCTATTTGTCTTTTCCTAGACAAATAAGCGCTATTAACGCCCCAAAGGCAATAACCACGGTTATCACCTGTAATAGGAGCATAATGATTTCATAATCACTCATAGGCTTACCCCTCCCTTCAATGACGAAGAGAGGCCCAACCTCGCCTAACTATCTTATGTTAATTATATACCAAACAAATATACGATACAATAAGCATCGTATTATAGAGATTTATAGATAAAAAACCTGAGTGAATCAAATTAATTCACTCAGGTTTTATTGATATAAACATTATATCAATATTAAAAATCAAAATACATTTTTCGATAAGCTTGAAGATTGGAAATATTTTTAGACCATTCTCCCAACTCTCGACGAATACTAGTTCTATTTCTAGACTTATATTTTCCATCAAACGATAAAATATTAAAACTAGAAATTACATAAAACTGATCATCACATATAAAAAGTTTGGCATGAGAGTTATCCCATTTCATTCGGAATTTATCACCATAATCTTTAAATCTTTCTTTCATGTACTTTGCACATAGCTTTGTCTTCTCCAATCGTTCGTCGTTATAAGGATTAGATTCATCACCTATACCATAACGGATCTTAATTGTAACCCCTTTTTTCAATAAAGATTCAAAAATTTGTAACATCCGTTCATCTACAACATTGTTATTAATCCATGCCGCAAATATATCAATTTCCTTCGTTGATGTTTGTAAAGCACTATCAAACGCACGTCTGATGGCCGCATTTTCAAGAATTTTACTTTCATTATCTAGTAAATGTTTAAACTGTTTATTTTCTTCAAAATACTCATTCATCTGTGCTCGAAGTTCTTTATTTTCAGATTGAAGATTCTCTACATTTTTTAAATATGCTTCATTCTCTTGTTTTATTTTTAATTGTTCTTTTTCTAATTCTAATTTTTCATTACGTGCCTTTTCTAAACGACGATGAACACGTTTCTTTTCTTCGGATAAATCTGTAAAATCCCTTTCTAAACGCTCTTTCTCAGAGATAACTACTTTTAATTCAGATTTCGCCTTCTTTAAATCTTTTTTCATCGCGATGCTCTGTTTATTAGATTCAGATAACTTTGAATCTAATTCATTAATTTTCTTTTCATAAGATTCCCGCGTAATAGCAGAAAGAGTAGTATCTTCTAACTGAGATTTAATAATATCATACTCTGACTTAAGTTTATCTGTTGTTTCCTGACTGCTCTTTAATTTCTGTTCATAAGACCTAATATTCTGCTCTGCATCTAAAAGTTGTTTTGTCGCTTCTATTAATTTAAGTTCTGCATCACTAGCCTCTTTTTGAATCTCCGCAATCGATTGTGCTAATGATTGTACTTGTTCCTCGTATTCTGCTCCTCTTTTTTCCAAAACACTATTTGCCTGACGCAATGTATATACTAATGTATCTTGATTGAAAATGTGTAAATATACTGCACGACTGTACTCCTCATCAACTTCTAATGCGGTTTCAGCATGTGAACTACCTTCATCATCAGATAAAATATCAAATTGTGCCTTAATTAAATAAGACTCATCTTTAAGAATAGCAGCTTCTTTTATAAACGAACCTTTACCATCAGGAATACCATCAATAATCTTTACTATAATACCTCTATTAACAGCTGCATCTTTTGCATTTCCAATAGATCCCTCAAAATTTATCCCCCAAGGGTTACTAATATAAATGGATTTTTGAGCCGTTTTAAAAATATCAATAACCGTATCAATAACTTTACTGCCTTCAATTAATTGAATCTTAATTTCTTGTTCTCTATATGCAGGAATAGAAAGTTCCACTCTCAATTTATCAAGAGTCAAAAGAATATCATGTCGTTTATCTTCTAACTCATTGATATTTGCTCTAGTAAGCTTAATTTCATCTTGGCTAGGTAATTCAATAGATATATTGACTACGCCAATAATAAACGCCTCTAGTTTTCTACAAAAATCAATATCTTGTGGCTCGCCGTTAAGATTAAGCACTACACTATTATAGTTATTTAAAATAGCATGAGCATGATGTAATAATTCTAGATATTCAACTAATACATCTTTAACTGCACAGAGATAATCGTGGTAGTCAAGAAGCTCTACAAACTGTAATTTTGCTCGTGGAATCCCCACACTAAGCTCTTTAATCTTTTCTTTACAAAGCTTATTATATCCATAACCTAAACCAGCGATTACAGGTAGTGCTGCTATACCACCAAGAACAGCCATACCGCCGGCTATCCCAAATCCACCGGAAGCTATTGTACCTCCACCTAGCCAGGCTAATGTTGCATTAGTAGCAGCCGCTCCACTTAACCCACTAATTGCGGCACCTGTTCCTGCAGTACCAATACTAGTTGCTAGCCCAACTGCACCTATAGCACCTCCAATACCACCAGCTAGACCTTTCACAGTGGCACCAATCATGCTCCCTACACCAGATAATTTACTAATATCATTCCCAACATAAGAGTAAGTATTACTATTATGATATTCAAACATCTGACTATTAGAAGCATAGTATGTTTGTAATGTATCATATATTTCAATTTCTTTAGACAACTGAATTTTTGATTCATTAATGTGAGTATAAGAACGACTTAATTCTCTTTTAATTTTCTCTATATCAATACCATATCGCTCATAAGCTGCTTTTATACTTTCAAATTCAATTTTTAATTGGTTGTATTCTGCCTTAGAATCTAAGGCTTTTTCCACAATAGAATCAAATCTATCAAGTGTCTCCTCTTTGGTTTTGGAATGCTTTCCAATAGCTTGTTCAACTCTATATTTATTAGGCTCTAACTGTAATTCTAAATCCGCAATCTCCGCTAATCGTTCATGCTCTTTTTGTATCTCTTTAACTCTACTCTCTGATTTTTTAGCTTTATAAGCATCAACAGTTGCACCTGCTATATCTTTTAATGTTTTAAACATATCTCTATCCCCCAAGGTACACCATATTTTTACAAATTATACAAAACACAACAGCTATCTATAAATAAAACATTTTAATTGGATTCACAACTTCTCAGAATATTAATCTTATAGATATAAATTAAACCCTTACTAAACAACAAAAGATGAATTTTTCATGAATTAATTATATTATCTATATTATTACCAGTCAATAAAGATTTGAATCCGGCAGCATAATTATAAATTCTATAACCTAGTATGCAAAAATAAAAACTCTACCTTAGATTACTGATATGTACCCCCTTTACTGGACACCCAGTAAAGGGGGTACATATCAAAATTAACTAAAGTAGAGCTTTATTTTATTTTAATTCAGAGTTATAGGACAAAAAGATAAAATGCCGATGAGACTAGTATTTAACTAGTTCCATCGGCATTAACAGCAACACTTTTTGTCCTATAATCCAACCATAAAATGATCAGTGTCCCAAACTCGTTGGAAAATATCCAAAAATGTAATAGAAAACCCAGAAGGAATCAAGCCGATATACGCTTTATTAAATTAGTGTATAAACGATGCCCTTCTCTACTTTCCTTCGTATTTCTAACATTACTTGTTTTTACCGTAGTTTCAGCTTTATATGTATTCTCTGATTCTCTTACTCTATTTGATAACTCTGGTTTTTCTATCTTCTCTTGTTCAGAATCAGAACTTGGAAGTATCCAATAAATAAAAATGACCACTAATGCAATTATAAATAATGTTCCCATAAGCTCACCACCATAAAATCTATATATACTTTAAATTATTCGGTAGTGTCAATAATTTTGTGTAAACGTCTTTTTATTCTCAATTACCAAACATA
>ENA-OWLZ01000062-OWLZ01000062.1-metagenome-genome-assembly--contig:-NODE-62-length-28886-cov-5.468350_pt1 | contig 28886 bp, 48 predicted proteins | sample MGYA00245341_ERZ651117 | MGnify/ENA primary metagenome ERZ651117 (study PRJEB26857, sample SAMEA4031763) | metagenome | biome: human; feature: oral; material: saliva | place: Philippines | collected 2014 | study... | reverse complement strand
TGTCCGAACCATATTATAAGGGCGCTGTGATGGCACAAACACCTCCGTTTAAAGTTTATGACTACGAGTTGAATCATCGAGCGATGTATAATAGCTACCAAGTTATTTACGGGGATACGGCTGAAGATTTGAAGACTGTATTGAAGCCAAACACTGATTATGTGTTCTCGTTTTATACTAAGACCAATGAAAGAACTAAGAAGATTGATCTAAGTTTCCCTGCAGGTATTAATATTACTGAAAGAGATTCTGATTATTCTTCGGGATGGACATCAAATACTGATTTAATCAGACATTGGGTTAAGTTTAGAACCAATAATACATCAATCAAATTCAGAGTTGCCTTTAGTTCGTTGGTAAATGACGCTATTCATGTTTATATTGCTGGTATTCAACTTGAAGAAGCTACTATTGTGTCTGATTACCATCCGAATGAGTTGGATTTTCAAGCGTCGTTCGCGGAGTATAAGAGGACCAATAGTCAGAGCTTGACAACTATCCAAAACACAATCAGTGTTGTAAATAACGACTTAACTCAAACCAAGTCTAAATTGAACCAAACGGATAGCAAGTTAACTCAACAAGTTGCCGAATTAGTTCAAACCAAAACCAAATTAGATCAGACCGCTTCTAAATTGGAATTGCAAGTAACCGAGTTGACAAAGGTCAATGATAAGTATACTAAACAACAATCTGAATTGAACCTTATACCTGGTAAAATTGATTTAGCGGTAACTTCTGCTAAAGACGAGGTTAAGAGATATTCTGACGGTAAGTTGATTGAAGGTAAACAATATACAGATAGTAGAATTACTATCAATAACGAGAGTATCACTCAACGTATAACGTCTACTTTAAATGCTACTGTCAATAATGTTGTTACAACCGCTGTAACACAAACCAAAAACTCATTGACTCAAGCTATAACTCAATCCGCTACAGATACTCTTACTCGAGCTCGAACCGACGCTCAAACACTTATTACCACTGAGATAACTGGTGTTAAGAAAACTATTAGTAGTGTACAAAATGAAATTCCTAAAAAATATGGTAGTCGTAACTATCTTAGTGGAACTATAAAACCACGGGAATCCTACAATTACACTCTTAATTCTAATAATTATGCGGTTCTTTGGGGATATCCTTTTATGTATGGATCTACGCCTAAAGAATTAGGTATACCACAAGGCGCTAGATTGATAATTCAGTATGAAGTTCAATTTAAATCCAATGTGACTAATGCGTCTGTATTTCCGGAATTGTATAATGAGACCGAATATCTTGGAGGAGTTAATGGAATTGTCTCAGGATATTCCAATCCAACCGTAAAAGATATAAATGGTACGACTAAAGTATTCAAAATTGGTTATATGACATTATCTGACAATGCTTGGAACAGAGCCAATCAAATTCGTTTCCGGGTAGATATGTCTAATAATGTGCCATTCACAATATCTAAATGTATTTTATATTATAGCGATATTGTTAGTGATTGGTCGCCATCGGCCGAGGATTTGATGGATAATACTACTGGGGTAAACCTGATACGAAATGGGGATTTCTTGTATAATATCCAACCGAATGAAAACATCAGCATGCTGTTCTGGGATGTTATAAAATATCCGGGATGGAATCATGATAATGGTACTCATGGCCTTACGAATTTCGGTAAAAAGGGTATATTCCATTATTTTGGGAATGCTGGAAATAATTATGCATATATACAGCAAGTTATTAATGAGAATTTCTATGCGGGACAACCAGTAACTTTATCTGTAGATGTGTCCACGGATCAAATTAATACCTCCGGTATAATTATGCGGATGGAAATAGTTGGAACTTGGGTTGATAATGGAGTTGACAAAAATGAATGGCTTGTTAAAGATTTTTATCCATCGGATATCCAATTCATGGGTATGAAACCTAATCAAAGAGTGTTTCATAGAGTTGGGGCAGTCCTTACTCCGCTTCATGATTATAAAATGGTTAAAGTCAGAATAACCACTACTCCGAATACTCTTGTGAATTTCTATATCAGAAGAATCCAACTTGAACGGGGCAATTCTATAAATGACTTTAAGGATAACCCTCAAGATTTGGATATGACTCAAACTGTTAAATTCCAAAAGGTAGAGGAGTCTGTTGATTTCTTTAAAAGGACTTTGGGCGAAACTCAAAATGGTATAGCCAATAGAGTTTCACAAATGATTATGTCTAGCACTGAGATACAATCTTTGATTACTAGTGGCTCTTCGGCATCTAATAACCTTATATTAGGTACTGAGGATTTGGTTGGGGTTACTAATAATTCATCAACAAATGCGCCGTTCGAATTTAGTCCATCTGGAGGAGCATACGGTAAAAGATCTTTCTTTATTAAAGTTGATAAAGGTGCGCCAATAAATAGATGGAGTCGATTAATGTTCCCTCTATCTATTAAGTCGCTTAACCAAGGTGATGTTCTGACATTCACATGTAAAGTTAGAATGCATAAATATTACCATACTCCAAACCAATCTCTCGCTCTTATAGAAATAAAATATGCTGATAATATTCCGGCAGAAACTTTATTCTATATCCCAAGAAATTATGATGTTAATTCAACGGTAAATAACCCATATAATGGGTGGATAGATGTCAAAAAGACTATCACAATTAGTAAAGATATGACATTTAATATTGGCGAATATGTCAATCCATTCTGTGTCCTCATGGATGGTAGCGGTTTACTAGAAATCAAAGAAATGATGCTTGTAAGGGGAGATAAAATCGCATCTTATCAACCATCGGGCAGTATATCATCCACAATGGTCCAACAGCTGGCTAACTCTTATTCTGTTAAAATTCTAAAAAATGAGAGAGATCTTGTCACTCAAATTTCAGCGAATCCAAACGGTGTAAGAATCTCTGGTAAAAATATCGAGATAACTGGTCAAACAAGTATCTCTAATGGCGTTATTGGTGAAGCGCATATTCGAGATGGATCTATCAAAAATGCACACATAGCAGATGCTACTATTGCTTCGGCTAAAATTGTTAGTGTGGATGTAAGAAAAATAACTGGTCTTGAGGCTGAATTCAGAAACTTAGTCGCCCGAACTGGTGTATTTGAATCTGTGTTTACTAATGGATTAACTATTGCTAACCGTGTTAGGTTTTCTTTAAATAATGATAGATTATCTATAAACCACCTTGGTGGCCAAACAGATAATATCACAATTCAATCAAATGGGCGATATGCAGGACCAACACGATTTTGGGGTAAAACTACTTCAGATACTACATATGTTCCTGTCATGACAAATACATATCAGAACTCCCCGCTTAGTCCTGTACGATCTGACGTTGTCATATATGGTGTTCGTGGTCTATTTTTAATAACTTTTAGGGGTCAAACAAACCAATATGGTACTTCTGCTTGGTTGTATGTAAATGATGGATCAAATACAAATGCAATATACTACGCACCATTAGACAAAGCCACAACGCAAACTGACTGGAATAATGGTTTTAGATAGAAAGGTTTTATATGGAAGAAAATGAAAAACTGAATAAGATTATTGTGAAGTTATCTTTAGAGATAGCGTCTAAAAATCTTGAAAACACTGAGTTGGTTGTTGAAAAAGAGACTCTTGAAGAAAAAGTTTCTCAATTACAAAGTGAACTAGACGTTTATAAAGCAGCCGACCAAATTAAAATTAACGAATTAACCCCTAATGACAATAAAGGAGAATAATTATGTCACAATTTAAACTACGCACCCACTACCCAATTTACAACGAACAAGGAGAAGTTGAAAGCACTTTGTTTGAACTATTCACAGAAACTCCAAGTAACTTGATTCAAGTTAAACTTCCTGGACGCCATGTTGTGGACGTTAATTCTGAAAAAAAATACATTGACGAATGTATGAAGCAATTCCATAAGGAATACTTTGCTGAAATCGAATTCAAAGACACTACTAAGAAGGTAGAAGTCCTTAACACAGCATTTGAACACGAAAAAGTTGAAGGCAAACGTCGTGACGAATTGATTGAAGCAATTATTATGCAAACGGTTATGTCTGGAAATATTGTGTACGGCGTTGTTTATAAGAAGCTTGCAGGTCTTCTACCAAAAGCAGAAGTAGGAAAAACATATCAAGCAAATGAAATTGTTGTTATTGAAGATCCTACACATGTTGAAACTCAAGGAGAAGGTAAACTTGTATTCGTTCAATTCAACAAAGAATTCACATACAACGGTGAACCTGTAGCTGACTTTGTTACTCGAGGACGTCTGGAAATGAATGGTGTAGGTGCTGCTTACCCACTATCTTCAGGATTGCCTCAATAGAAAGGACTATTATGACAGTAGATGTATCGAAGATCATCGCATGGTATGATGTACGTAAAGGTGAGACTCTAAATCTCACTAACGAACAAGCATTCAAAATGGCTGCAAAATACGGTGGACTAACTGAACCAGAAAATGAGTTTCAGATTGCTGAAGACGTAGTTGCTTGGTTGGAAGACAACGATTTCCGCGAAGTGACCGACGAACGTAAATTCGGTGATGTCTTGATTGTAAATGATGGAATGTTTATCGGAATTGTTGGGAATACTGATGGTGAAATCTTTTTCTCAAATGAAACTCAGATCGTTCTTCACCATGAAGCGGACGTATTTGAAGAAGGCGAACATGTTATTGTGTGTCGCTATAATGGCGATGTTACCCTACCCAATCAAGCCGTAAAAGATATTGCTCGAATTAAGTTCGAGGAAGAGTCTCTTGAAGCGTAGGGATTTATTTATCTATTTGACAGGGTTTGCGATTATTATTGTGAACCTTGTTTTACTTATTGTGATGCTTATTATTTTAAAAGAGTTATCGTCTTTGAGGGTAGAGTATTATAACACTTTAAAAGTATTAAGCGAACTCAATAAACATATTAACTATCCAGGAGGGTAAAATATGACAGTAAGTACAGCTGAAATGATCGCATGGATGCAAGCCCGTAAAGGTAATGTATCGTATAGTATGGATCACCGCGATGGTCCAGACAGTTATGACTGTTCATCGGCGATTTATTACGCTGGTATATCCGGTGGAATGAGCAAGTTGGATTGGGCATGTTCGACAGAAACCGAACACGATGACCTTTGGATGCGTGTAGGTCGTCCATACTATTACTGCTATCGTTATAAAGGCAATACCGAAACAGTTCCAAACTATGAACAAATCGAAAATGCTACAACCCAGTTCGAACGAGAAATTGCTAATGGCGTTTCATTGCAAAACTCACAACAACCGTATTTTGAAGCGACAGTTTCTGGTGACTATTGGGTAGAAGCTCACCCATTCTCTGGAGCCGAAGAAAAAGAACTATTCAAGAAAGGTACACGTGTTCGTGTGTACGAAAAAGTTAATGGATATTCTCGTATTGGTTCGCCTCAGTCTTATCAATGGATTGAAGATAAAGTTCTTACGGATCATAAAGATTTGTAATTAATAAATATGTTATAAAGGAGGATAATGCATGGACTATATTTCAATGTCGTCCTCAGAAGATGTAATAGAACATTTTGGCATCAAGGGAATGCGTTGGGGGATTAGGAGTAGACATTCTGGTTTGTCATCTTCTTGGTCAAAATACAAGGACACAAAAAAGAAGAATAAAAGAGATATTAGTGGAGGTTACTTTGGTAAACATGATTATCTTCATGATAAAGCAGTTAGATCTTTAGCTCGTAAGAAAGCTGCTGAGCATGCTTATAAGGCAGAACGAGATTCTGCTTTGCTTAAAGACCGAATGAATATGCATAAACGTAAATCTATGGATTATGAAAATGTATATAAGAAATATCAATCTCATATGCATAATGATAAAAATCATAAAGGGCATTATTATAAAGATGTTGATAAAAGTAATCTATCCGGTCTTGAGAAACATGTTAATGATAAGGTTTCTAAACGCGGTAGAAATCTTAAAATAGCTAATGCAGTAGGCACTTCCGCAGCTATGGCAGGACTTTTAGCCGGAGCGGCATCACCTGAAATTGCACGATACTTAATTAATAGGAGAAAATAAATGACAGAGTATATTTCTATTCAATCGTCCCGGGATGTTATACAACACTTTGGGACTAAAGGCATGCGTTGGGGACAACGTAAATCTAAAGAATTCTATACTAGGAAATATATTAACAAAGGTTATGATCCTAGAACTGCTCGACAAAAAGCAGATAAACGTTTGGTTTTAAATAAACGTTTAAAAACAGGAGCTAAAATTGCTGGGGGTGTTGCTTTAGCTGGTCTTGCCGCGTATGGGGCATACAAGGGTTATGGTCATTTGGAGAAGAATGCGGCTCGTGTTGCCGCAGAACATATGGCGGGAAAGGAACGTAATAAACGTATTTGGGAAGAAATTAATTCCAACAAAATGAAAAAGACAGATAAAGATCTAGATGCTCTTCATAAAAAGGGTAATTCTATTGTTGATCTTTATCGTCAACGTGCCAAGGAAGCACAAAAATTGTCATCAGACATTAATAAAAGTTCTAAAGGTCTAGTAGACGCAACAAATAGAACCCGAATGAACGCAAAAGAAGCAAACGAAATGCTTAGTCGAATTAAGAAAAGAAATGAAAATTTCTTAAAAAAATATAAATAATAAAACACTAGCGGAGTCTACATGGCTCCGTCTTTTTTTGAATTTCCAAAAAATTCCCCCGGGAGTGATTTTTTATCCTCAATTCGCAATTTATACATATCACATAATAGAAAAGGAGGACTAATTATGTCAGATAAACTTAAACGTAAAGCTTGTAGATTGTGGGAATACACAATGCTAGAAACGCCTATTTTTGCGTCAATCGCTGGAGCAGCCGTTATTGGACTGTGGGCTTATTTGATTAAAAAATATGATTGTTAAGCATTACAAACAACTACATGATTTATAGGAGTATTTACATATACTCCTCTTTTCGCAGGAATTCCAAACCCTATAATGAAAAGAATTTTAATTATAGGAGGACATCACTATGTCACACGAACAAAAATTTGCAGTTAATATGAATCAAATCGCTATGATTAAATTAGCATTATATTTGGACGACAATGAAATGAGTAAAATGATTAGTCTCGGACAAGACTACACATTGGTTAATTCAAAAGCCAATATGTATATTGTTGAGTACTATAAGAATCTACTCAAAAGATTGGAGAATGAATTAAAAGCTATTTTAGAATCTATAGATGCGAAAGAACTTTATATTAGATCTGCTTTAGCTCGTAAAACATACGACATGTTGGAAAATATTTTAAATGATGAAAAGTTGGGATTTGTAAAAATCAGCGATATTGAAGATGAGGAAGTTAAGAACTTAATAACTAGAATTAGTAACAGACAAAAAGAAATGGAGTCTGAAACTGAGGAAATTATTAGATTCTTTCTAACACTACAATAACACTGAGGGATTACAAATCCCTTTCTTTTTTCGCAGGTTTTACCTTCCTCATAATGAAAAGGGCGTAGCTCAGTTGGTGAGAGCAACTGTACTGCGAGATGCGTACAGGGGGTCGCGGGTTCAAATCCATGCCACCTTTTCTTTTTAAATTCGCAGAAATTACATACATTATAATGAAGAATATAGCTCAGCGGGAGAGCATCCTGATTATTCAGGAGGGGCGACGTGGTTCAACTCCACTCTATTCTTTTTTTTCGAAAATTATTTAAAGGAGGTTTGCTATGCCTGTTAGCAAGAAAAGAAAAACTGTAAAGAAGACTGGACGAAAATTTGGAGTTACTAAGAGAATACCAAATGTCCAGTCTCTTCTTTTTAAATACATTCACGCATATTTCGATGAAAGTATATCTGAGTATGTCGTGTATGTGAATTTGGTATGTAACGACGTACCTGTAATTATGTCTGGATTTATTGACCCGGATAAGAGTTATTTCGAAGGTATCCGATTGCATAATCCTAAACCTAAAAAAGGTCATACCGCACAAACTGTTTATATTTCCAAGAAAGACGCACCTATGTTCTTTGCTACAATTAAGGCATATTCGCATACGGTAGCTGATCTTTTGGATGAGGGTGAGAAAGTGCCATTGCTGGATATAAATAATGGTGGTAAGTATTTTGCCGATAAATCTATAGAGGACTATAGGGTTCTTAAGTGAAGGAGTTTTTATGACAAATAGCGAGTACTACGAGAAATTTGTAGAGAAACTTAAACAAAGATGGAGTCTCGTATATGATCTAATTATGTATTCGGATCATTATATGGTTCGCGAAGTTCATGCACGTGTGAATTTTATCACATCATATATAGATGAACTCGATGAGAATTTAATATCCGAGAAACAAGATTATAACATGACCAGAGCTCTAAGATCTTTACGATACTTGTTATGCACGATGTATAAAGATACATCCATCTATAGAGTAAGAAGATATTTCAGATTGATATATACAAACTGGTTGTTTAAAAATTTGTGATATTTCGCAGAAATTACACGGTGTATAATGAAAGAAAACTAAAGGAGGAAGCAACCATGAATAAAGGATTTATGGGACTAATTAACTTTGAAGGAACACCGTTGGAATATGACACTGAAAAGGACGGCCTAGGAATGGCTCTACTTAAAGGCGCAGGCCAAGGTGCGATTGAAGGACTATTAGCAGTAGGTACTATTGTTACAACAGTTGCACTATTCACTAGTAAAAAATAAAGAGGGATCTTAGGATCCTTTCTTTTTTGTTTTAGTCAAGCCATTCATAATAATTATTTAAGGAGGAAGCCTCATTTATTGTCAGTCAATAATGGATGGTTTGATTAAGCCAAATTAAAGGAGGTAAATAATATGGCTATTATTTTATTGGTGTCGGCATACATGTGTGCAGATATTGTGTCTATTTTATGTGATAAAAAGGAGGAAAAGAAATGACTACACCAATTAATTTCGTTACAGCACCGGAAATTGCATCTAAATATAAGGATGATATCGGTATATCCGTTGCTATCAAAGCGGCTATTGTGGATTATCCAAGACTAACAGATCCTGTAGATAAGTCCGCTACAACGTTACTGATTACTCAGTATGACAATATTTTCACTTTCGAAAGTGAGGCTATAAGAGATGATCTTAATTATGTGAGAGACTATTTCAAATCAAAATTTGCATTAGATGTTGTGAATGACATGATATATGCAATGAAAGACAACGACAAAGTAACTGAACGGTTACAGGAAATTGCAAATATGAATAAGTGAGGTAACAAAATGAATAAAGACGGCCTAGTAAAAATGTCCAAATTAGAACACAACTCCATATACGGTAAGAAATTTATGGACGAATTTAATAAAAAGAAGGATGCTGGTAAAGTCAAATTCCATACAAAACCAACACAAGTAAATCGTAAAAATCCTGTTTTGGTAATTGATTGCTATCCTGTAGTCCGACGGTGGATGTATGAACTCGACAATGGTTATTTTATACTATTTTCAGTATATGATGATAATCGTTCCGAAGCAGTTGTGGCAAACTATTCATCAAACTACGAAGCAGTATATCATCTTGATTACACTATGGTGGATATCCATACAAAACAAGATCTTGTAGATTTTGTTACGGACTACAACAAATATTCGGTTTTGGATATGTGGAAATTGGAGAAAGAGATTAAGGAGTTTGAGTAATATGGACTATAAGGAACTTAAAGAACAAGTGAGAGAAGAGTGGGAGCGGTATTATTTCTTCGTTAGATGTGATAAATACATGGTCAATGCTTTTAACAGATCGTTGGACAACTTAGACCATCTTAAATTCGAAGGTTACAGAATTATCGAAGACTACGATACACGCCATCAATTTGCAAAAATAATAAGTGAGATGATGACTCTTGGACAACTATTTGGTAAGTATAAACTTCATCATCGAATTTTGAAGTTTATTAAATATCTATATTTAACTTATAAATTCAACAAACTGCCATAACACGCAGCTTTTACATATCCTATAATGAAAGAATATTTAATATAGGAGGACATACTTATGTTCAGAAGAATTATCCGTGAAATTGGATTTCGCACACTTGCGTTATACGCTGTACTTGAAGAGGCTTACGTAGAGAAGCTTGAAAAGCAAGGTTATATTGCGCAGGATGGCGAATACCATAAACGACGACTAATTACTGTTCAAAAGGTATTAACTAAACTTCGTAATGAAGGATTTTAAAAGGAGGATAAAAATGAAAACTATCATTGATATTGTTAAAGCATTGTTTGGAATGCTCTTTGTGAACTTAATCGCAGGGCTATTCAACTTTGTTGGAAAACTATTCAGATAGAGGATTTAATTATCCTCTTCTTTTTTAAAATCAGAAAGGAACTTACTATGAAATACACGTACAAACAAATCGCAATGATCTACCACCGCAAACCAATTCCCGTAAAACCTGTCAAAAAGTTGACTCTCAAACTAGGTTGGAAGTCAGGACTTATTGCTGGTGTTATTGTTGGAGCATATCTTGCATTGAAACAAAAGAAAGAAGGTAAATAATATGTTGGAAGTTAAAACAGACTTTTTAGAAAAAGAACTTAATGTTATCAAACACGTGGATGAGCACTACGGGGAAGATTTGGCTATGGTTGCTGCTGCCGATGACACCGGTGAAAAGATTGTAAAATCAGCAGTTTATCTCAGCTTAGCTAGTTTTGTTGTTTGTGGGGTTGGTGTTTTCACGCGATATCTTGCCGGTAAAGCAGCTAAAGAAATCCATCAAACAATGGACAATGACCAAGAACTTCAAGAATTATTTAAGGAGCTTGATGATGCAAGAAACGAACTATATTCTTAATGATGACCGAGTTAAAAATAGACCAACGTTTTTAACTTGGTTATTTTTCAACAAATCAACACGTAAGTTGTGTTTAAGTAGTATCGAAACATTACGTGAGGATATTGATAAGATTGTATATTTGCAAGACAAAGCCAATGTTGCACGCGATTTGGATGCTGCTTTAAAAATTGGACCAGTTGTTATGGGTATGACCGAATTATGGAAACTTATAGTTCGGTATGGGTATTATACTCGTAGACTAACATTTATGGAAGTTTTAGATCTTAAAGCAACTATGAAAACTATTGACGAATTAATTAGTGAGGTATTGTAATGTTTAAAAAGTTATTTGAAGTTGAAACCGTTGAATTCGCAGACAAAGATATGCAGGAAGCATATTACCGTGGACGTGTGGATGGACGTACTCAGGAACAAATCCACGGAGCAATTGGTATTATCGCTACTGGACTATTTTCTGCCGCGTGCTATTTGTTCATGGGCCGTAGACAAACTAAAATGAACCGTGAATTGAATGCTGCTATTGACGAAGAAGGTAAACTTGGTGAGTCAATGTTTTTGAAAGAACAGAATGATGTTCTTCGGGAGCAACTAGGTGATGATTAATAGAGTCATATTACATATGAACAATAGGGTATACTCGTTTCTAAATCCATATATGCGTGATAATACATTATCCACATACGCCGATAATTCTCTGATATATTCCGTAAAGAATATTTTTATTATGCCTAATGTATCAAATAAACTTGCATCTATGATTTTTAACGACATTGTTAATAGTAATTTCAGTCCATGCAAATGCGTTATTTATTTGGGTGCTGGATATACTTTAAATGTAAAGGTAACCGATATTACTGTTGAACTATTTAGTGATTTTAGTATACAAATCGAATGTGAGGTTACACATGATTGAGAGAACTATTTTAAACATAAACGACAAAGTTTATTCTTTTCTAAATCCAAGCTTTGTCACAATCAGGGAAACTCCTTTATCGGTCGTGGAATCGGGATATAGCAACTGCATAATTAATCCTGTGATATCTTTTAAATTTGCCCTAGCTATTGCGGAGGATATTAAAAAACATAATATGCATAAACAACCAATTCGCGGAAGAATACTTACTTGGAATAATTATGAAATTATAGTAACCGCTGTCGATTTTATTCCAAGAGATTACTATCCTATGAAAGTCACGACCATATATAGGGAAGAGGAATTGGTATGATAGGAAGACTTATAATTAATTTCGACAACAAAGTATACTCCGTTATTGTTAACTCATATGTATCAGAGCATTTCTCATCAAGAGAACCAGACAAGGTTAAGTTATATTTTGTTGATAATCCTATAATCCGTTCATTTTACTGGAATTATATGCTACCTAAAAATTTTCTTAAGAAGGAACTTCGGATTGTAGACTTCTTGGGTAAACCTTATATTTTAACTTTTATTACTATAGAGGAACCCATCGATAAAGGAAGTTCTGATTTTATGGTAACGCTCATTCCTCTAAATGAACCACCCAAACTACCGCCATGTAGATTTGAACCTACCAGACGGATTACATCCCCGCAGGAATTCCCTTGGTTATAATGAAAGGAAGGTAAATCATATGAGAAAAATTATGATGGCTATATTATATGACGGCTTAGATATGCAAATTGAAGAAATCAAAATTCAGATGGCACTATCTGAGAATAATGCAGAGGTTCAAGATTTAAATCTCAAGTTGGCTAAACTTATCGCTGTTAAGAACGAGCAGCAAAAGTACAAAGTCAAACCTGAGCAATTATTTCAAGCGCTTGTGAACATTCTCGGAATGGCTGCTGTGTTGAATTTCGAACAATTCAATATCATCTCATCTAAGATGTGGTCAGTAATTTCAAATAAATTTTTCAAATAAAGGGATTAACTTATCCCTTTCTTTTTTTTTTGTGAGGTAGAAAGATGTTAAATAAGAAAGAAAAAGTTTTAAACTATTGCTCGCAAGATCCATCCGCAGCAGAGTATTTTCATGATTATTACACAGACATGATGAACGATATTCGAATTTTGGGTCAAAGTGATTTTTTAAAACTTTCAGGTAATGAGTTAGACGCGGGGAAGTATATTGTTGTTGATGTATCTCCGATTACATATATTGAGGTATCTAATACCTATGTATTCAACATACAACTATATACCGACGAAAATTTGCATACAAGGAAAGATTTTGTTGAATCATATGCGCAATATAAAATTGAAAGTATTTTAGAGGAGGTATAAATGTGTGAACCAGCAAGAATCGTGAGAAAGCATGTTAAATATCCTGGTAATAATAAATTCCAAGTATTTATTAGTTATACTCATGACGACCAAGCAAAAGCAGATTACCTAAGATATTCGGGCATGTCAGACGCGATTCATAGAATTGAACCGGAGATGCTATGTGACGAATTAAACTTTTTCAAAGCAGGCATAATCACTGAAGTTACTCCTCTATCATATAATGTTAGAGACGACCAATGGACTTTTACAGTATTTGGTTATGGCGTTTACAATGAAAAGATGACAACAAAAGAAATAGTTAGAAAATACTATTTTGATAAGGAGGAACCATAAAAATGGGAGAACCAATTTATAATGTTAATGGACAACTAATTCCAAATGACGAAAATGCTTTTATTTTGATAATCGAGACATCCAATCTTAATATCATCAAAGAGTCGATCACAAGATATCGAACTATTAGGAATAATGTAGAACTTCTGGAAACAAAATATTTTCTAGAAGCTGTAGATGAGTATCCGGATACTTTCCTTATTATCGATATTGATCCAATTGTATTTGATGACAAGAAGAATCTATATTTCACCACATTATATTGCTATGGTAATGATGAATTGAATTCTAAGATGGATATGCTCAAAAGATTCTTCGAGAATTTTTACACAAGGGGTAAACGATGAAAGAGAAGTTTGTTGAATTAATTGACTACAATTTGTCAGATTTACTTTTAATGATTGCTTTGACATTTATTTTTATAGCTATCGAGTTATGCTGTTTGGCACTTCTTGTTAATTTGACAGTTACTATGGGCTTTCTAGGGTGCTTAATGGCAGCTTGTTTAATGCTATTTGTTCTTTTTATTTACTTATTTATTATGGTAAGTATGTATGAAAATTTATAAAGGAGGTAAACAATGACACACAACAGACCAATTGTTAAGACGTCTGGTGAATTCAAACAGACTGTCATTGATATGGTACGCGCAATGCCGTTAGATGATTTTCTGTTAATTCCACAGTCGGAACTTGACAAATATATTTCTGCTTGGACGGAACCGGATGTAAATGGAGTTATTCCTGCGAATGAGGACTATAAACACTATTTCCAATTCATTATGACTATCCCAGATGATATGTATGTATTGGATATGGATTTGTATTTCTTCAGAATTGCTCGTAAGATTATTGGTAACATGATGATTGCACTTCTGGAAACCCAATATTATAATACAGTATTTGGTTCTGAAGACATTAATCATGAAAACTACAAGCTTCTATATGAACTTATTTTGCATACAGCTATCAAAATTGAAGATAACCCAGACAACCGTAGAGCTTACATGAGTGCTCAAGAACTCAAAAAAGAGTTCAATAAATACTACCAAGAGGTGTTAGACGATAACACAAATAGTGAGGGCTGAACAGATGACATATGGAAGGCAATATACCCTCATATTGTCTAAAGACGATTTTTATGATGCTGTCATAGATAATATACGTAAACTTCCATTGCAAGATATATTCGGTATAGACGAATGGTATATTGAGCGTCTTATGGAAGGATGGAGAAGGGTTAAATTTGAGGACGAGTATAAAAACTACATATTTGGGTTACTAATGGTACCTGATAAAGTTGTTATGCTCGATAGTGAGTTATATTTATGGAAAAAAACACGCGAGTTAGTTGATGAACTCGTTGTTAGTTTAGCCGAGGGATTTTACTATGACGATAAAATCTCTATAATAGGAGAAACTATACCATTTGATCCATATACTGGACAAAAAGATATAGATAGAGATAAATTAATGTATTTTTTTGATATAGTGGATACTATTTATGAAAGATACTACGTTAATACAGAATCAACACTAGACCAACTTAGACACATAATGGGAAAGGATTACCTAAAATAATGAAACACCACATTCATATTACAATGTCAGAAGATGACATGCATCATTTGGCAGAGCAATTTAAGTATTGTGAAAAGGAATTAGAAATTGAAATTCCAAATACGCATTATCTAATTCATTTACATCGGGAGGATGCCGATGATTGAGTTGGAATATTCTCCTAAGCTCCATGTACAAGCATTATACAGAAGTATTGCTTTGGTATATTATGATTTCGAATCTATGTTTGAACACTATCGTCCGGCCGCTAATATGGCTGATTTCGATATTCGTAAGTGGCGTAGAGTACGATTCAATGAGTGTATTAGGCAAATTAACCTTATTCGGGAGTCTAAAGGGTTAAATCCTGTTAAAGAAAATGCAACTTTATCAGAATGTATTGAAGGATTGTGAGGTAGAAAAAATGAGTAAAACAACATATCCACGTTTTGTGGACGCTGGAAGGGATAATATTTTCGCAAAAGCATTTATAACCGCTAATGGAAATGAAGAGTTGTGTAATGCTACGGGTCGTGAGTTACAAAACAGTCCAGATATAAGTGATCACTGGTATGAATATGAAGATAGTAATGGGGATCTTCATTATGGACGATAATTCGCAGAAAATACATATCCTATAATGAAACAAAATAAAAACTAAAGGAGGACATTATCATGTCAGAAAACGTTTCAAAAATCGAAGAAGTTAAGGAAGAACTTAACGAGGTAGCTGAAGACTTGGTGACACAAGCTGAGGTCACACCACAAACTCAAATTGCTAATGAACTGAGTACTAAGGAAAAGATTGTACAAACAATCGTTGCCGTTAGACCAGTTGTTAAGCGTCTCTTGATTATCACTGGTGTTGTAGCCGCTGGCGGACTTGCCGCGAAGGTTATTAGCGACCATGTTAAGAAATCTGACGAAGCTTCTGAAAATGGCGAAGTGTTGGAAGGTGATTTTACAATCCCTGAAGACTAAGTTTCACTAGAATACTGAGAATTACTCTCGGTATTCTTTTTTTATCAAAAATAAAGGAGGAACCCGGTGAAAGCTTTTATTGGGCTATTGGTCATTTCTGGTATATCGTTAGTGATATACACAATGCTTTACGCATTATTGTATTACATTTTTCATTTGGACTTATTGCTGTCAACAATGATCCCTACTTGTTTGACAGGTGTTCTAACATATTCATGGGGGTATACAAGCAATGACAAACGGGAATAAATAAATTATGGCATTATGTTTAGAAGACTATGGGGCTGTGAAGGTCGATAGTATTAATCGTGGAGAATGTATGTTCTATATTCCATTGGATGGTCCACGTGATGTATTATTGGCCGACTTAGCCACTGAGATTAACGTCTATAGAGACGTCGCGTCATATAAAGGTGAGCAATATTACATCGATGGTGTAACAAAACGTATGAATCCATCTAATGCTAGTTGGATGGCAGAGATAGAAGGAAGGAAACTATGACAAAACAAAAAACAGACTATAACAAGGTACCTAGAAAAATTAATCCCTTGGATGAAGCAAATGAAATCCTCGACAAGCATGTCCAACCAGTCGCAAAAGGTCGTGTGAAAAAAGCCGGAGTTGCAAAATGGGTAGGAAATGTGTTCTTTGGCGAAGAAGGCTTCCGTGGATGGTCTTCTCACATGTTTCATGAGGTAGTTGTACCTAGCTTACAAAATGGTATTGCTGATATGGCTATGACGGCTGTACAGCGTGCCATTTTTGGACCAGACTATATTCATGCTCGTAGGAATTCTTCGGGATACTGGGGACGTGGCGTAACAAACGTTACACGAATGGACGCATATCGAAATGACTACACTCAGTCATATGCTAAACGAAATCGACGAGCGTCTAACCAGGTCGAAGAAATCATTTTCGAGACCCGTCAGGATGCGCAGGAAGTGTTTAACATTATGCTTGCAAATTTGGACGCATATGGTATTGTGACTGTTGGGGATTTCTATGAATTGTCAGATCAGCCAGCTAAATTTACCGACCAAACATTTGGTTGGACTACTAATGCTGGGGGACAAGGTCTAGCAGGAGCTCGTATTGTAGCTGCTCGTGGCGGCGGATTCAAAATCCAATTCCCTATGCCTACGGAGGTGTAAAATGAAAAACGAAGTAATTGATATTGACTTAGATGGTGATGTTGTATCCACAGTCGATAATAAAAATTTTGAAACTAAAAAGAAACATTATATTAATGTATTAGAACAATTTTGGGGAGGAAAACAAAAATGAAGAAAACTATTGGAACTCTTGTACTACTTTGCACACCACCTGTTGGATGGATTATTCTTGCTATTATCTGGCTAACAAATAAGAAATAGGAGGTATATATGAAAAACATTAGAATCTATCCACGTGTACCAGGTGTAAAACCTATGATTTTTCATGACGTTGAAAATGTAAAAGTCGAACGTGATGGTCAAAACTGGGTTCTAGAATTTGATCATATTGACTATGTCCGTAAAGATCTAGCAGTGAAAGCGCATTCGGTATTCACTAGCGAGAGCGCTATGGCATACACATTCTTATACGAGGAAATCACACCTCGTCCATTCAAATTTAAATCAAAAGGAGAAAAATAATGAAATTACCTAAATTGCCAAACATGCAAACTATCAAATCTACAGCTAAATCCGCTATGGTAACCACAAAAATCCTCGGTAAGAAATATGCACCATTTGTATTGTTAGGTGCTGGTCTTGTTGGATATGGTTATTCAGTTTATGCTGGTGTTAAATCTGGTAAAAAGCTCGAAGCTACAAAAGCTAAATATGAAGAAATGGATTCTGCCGGTGTTGAATACACACGTATGGAAGTCGTAAAAGACGTAGCAAAAGATGTTGCTATTCCAGTTGCTGTTGCTACCGCATCCACTGCGGCTATCGTATTAGGTTTTGCTATCCAAACAAATCGTCTTAAAGCTGTATCATCAGCACTTGCTATTGTTACCGAAGAACATGCTCGCTACCGTCTCCGTGCTAAAGAAGTTCTTGACGAAGCTACATTCAAGAAAATTGATGCTCCACTTGAAACCAAAACTGTCGAACTAGACGGTAAAGAAGTTGAAGTTGAGTCTATTGTTCCTAATGAAGGCGATTTCTACGGACAATGGTTCAAGTATTCTTCAAACTATGCTGCTGATGACCCAGATTATAACGAAAGTTATATTAAAGCTGCGGAATCATATCTTGTTGAACGTATGATGCGAAAAGGTGTATTGACTTTCGGTGAAGTTCTTGACAAACTTGGATTTGATGTTCCTCGTGCTGCTCTCCCATTTGGATGGACTGATACCGATGACTTCTACATTGAGTGGGATTGTCATGAAGTATTCGACGATGTGAAACAAGAATATGACTTGCAATACTACGTACGCTGGAAAACACCTCGTAACCTATATGCAACCACATCATTCAAAGATTTCGTTCCTAAGAAAACTAGAAAGGAATTAAACTAATATGAACACACCTATCAAAGTTGTTTTATCATTGGTAGGGGTGGCTGGCGCTGGGTACGGCGCCTACCGCCTCTATAAATGGTGGAAAGAAGAAGATGAGCTAGAATCTGAAGGTTTGTCTTATGAAGAACTAGTTGCTGCTAAAGAAGCTGCTGATAATCAAAAGAAATTAGACGAAGAAGCGGAGCGTCAGAAAGAATTCGAGGAACATCTTAAAGACCTCGAAGGTCTTCCAAACGATGGTCATGACTGGTATAAAACCGAAGATGGTAAATATATCCGTCGTGAATTAACACCATTCGAGCGCAAAAACGGAGCCGACTACAATCCTCTCGAAGAGGAATTCGTAAGCGAAACGGATATTTACGGAAACGTTCGTGAGTATATTCAAAAATATGAAGAAGGGAGCAAGCTGCTAAATCACCGTGACAACACATACACAGCAAGTGATATTGTGAATGTCACTCGTGAAATGACAGCTCAGATCAGAGCATTGAAACGACAAGAAATGGAACATGACCGTCAAATCTACAACCCTAACACACAAGAAGGATATGACTACTACCGTGCCCTCGTAATGGAACGATTCAGTATTATGGATAATGATACTCGTGACAAACTTGCCATCCTATTCTCATGGGAGTATATTCCAACTCGTGAAAACATTGGTGACTGGAATATCCGTGAAGATATTGTTCGCGACCGTACCGAACACTTTGGATTTGGAACAATCTACTCTGACTGGGCATCTATTGGTGAAATGATTATTCACTTTGCTAGCCGCTTATCTACCTCAACTGGTTATGGAACGCCAGAACAATTTGCTGACTGGATGGTTGACACTTTGGGTCTTGATTTGGAAGATGATGAAGATCCAGTTATCCACGACACTATCATATCATTCGTGGAAGGTCATCGTCTTGGTAAAGAAAATGTGGATAATACTTATGGATTATTCCATTTGCCTAAAGAAGAATACAGCGCTTCGGAAACACTATATCATGAACACAACAACGCTATTTCTCTTATTCTTGATGAGCGTTTGCGGCCTGTGTTTAGAATTTCGGATGAATTGACTGAGGAGTAATTCAATGATCAAAAAAATTAAAGAGTGGGATATTACGATTAAGTGTGTTGTATTGTTATTTCTATTGAGAAACATTGTTCTGCACCCTGTTATTCGTAATGAGGCAGAAGAGTATTTGGAGTCTCATCGTATTTTACTATCAGATTGGAAAGATGAAGTCGATGGGCCGTGGTATAAAGAAGCGACTTATTTTGATAACTCGTATGATTTGGACAGTGCATATCTTAGCAGCGACCGTTGGGAAGTAATTCAGTATAATTCGTTCAAGAACTTATATTACGACGTTCGTGGCACAGGTCTTAACCTTATATTGAATAACACTTCACGAATTCGTGAAGTAGGCAATAGTGGTCCGGGTCGTGTGTTTTTCATAGCTAAGCTAATGGGGGTTACAATCCCATATATCTGTATTCTACCAGAGGATACAGATCGGCGTAACTTCGTTATCACACGTATTCAGACTAGAACACTGCAGGGTAATCGCAATGATGTTATTAAACTAATCAATATTTATTGTGATGTATATCCTATGCTTGCATTTGATGATAAGGGTAAGTTAGATGTATATACATTCGGAAGACAAAACTTTATTCCTGGTGTAGTGAATGATGGATTATATATTGATCCTGAGCATGAAAGAGAGGCTAGACATGCTAAACAAACTATTTAACTTCTTATTTCGTTATGAACAAGGTCTGAAAAAATCCGCGGTTCGAATTCACCATGAGAATTTTGAAAAAGAAACTGAATTTATACCTATTAAAGCTAGATGGGCGGACATTCTAAATGGGGTTATGCTGAATCATAATCAGCAATCTCCGTATTTGAATATCTTTGTTTCGACTGATTACAATTGTTTTAAAGGGTATACCTTAAAGATTGGAGGGTATTATCCTTTTGCAATTATATCAGAACGGCCTAATGACTTAAGAATGCTTATATTCCGTGATGCTAGTGAATTACATAAATTCTGTGACACAATGATGGATTCGGATTTATGCTTCGATACATATATGGGAGAATCTATTTCTAAAGGCTTGTTCAAAGTATTTAGATTTAAAAGAGATTCAGAATATTTGGTATGCGAGGGCCTACATGTTATAATAAACACCCAAAACAATAAGTTTATTGAATGTATGTTTGGTGAAATTCCGTTTGTAGCATATAAACCAACCGCAGATGAGTTATTTTTAGTGGACTACTTCACTCTATCTGGAATGAAAGAAGAAAACTATTTAAACTACGAAAGACGGCATATGCCCGATTATATTGAGGATTACAAAGAAAGAATTAATGAGGTAAAGTAAAATGAAAGAATTAAAATTTGACATCACACGTGTTCCTGTATTGAAATTGAAACATTTTGAAGCACAAGCTCAAATGATGGCTGATATTGGTGTGGATGGGTATGGCGCTACCGCAGAAGGTCAAATGAATACCTGGGTAGATGGTGTGGTTCGTCTGTTAGCCAATGATGGATATGTTACTGTTGCAGATCTACGTAAGGCCGCTGGAATGGATGTGGACGTTTTCGATCATTTCGTTGGTTGGGATATTCGTGCAACTACTTCTATTGAAATTAAGGAAAACCGTGTTGAATTTCCTCTTATTCTGATCAAAACCTTGGGTTGGCCTACTGATGTTAGCTATTTTGATTGGTCTGTTCTTAACAAGGTCAAACATGAGAGCCTCGAATTGGATAATATTGAATACTTCACACAATATATTGAAGACCTTAAATCTTTCTACCAATTCACCGATGAACAAGTTAAGAAATTCTTATCTGGAGAAAGATATTGGATGGTGGATAAATAATGGGAGCACTATATTTAACAACTACAAAATCTTATCACGCCGAAAATCCTATGGCTAACAATATATTTCTTGATGTCAAAGATTTTCATTTAAGAGATGACTATCTAGTTATTGAGCATCGAGTTTTAACTAAAGATTGTATTATTGTGGAACTTACAACCACGATCGCTAGACGATATATTGTGGATCTTCAGGCGTTTGCTAATGCTAAGGATCTAAACAATTACCTTAGAAGATATGATCATGTGTACCAACCGGCGTGGAATAATCCTAATATTTCATATGTAATCGAACGTGAGACCGACGAAGGAGATATACGATTCTATATTGATACTGATGTGGTTAATGTAGAAGAAGCTGATGGAGAGTTGATTGTTACATATCGTAATGGTATGAAGACTCATTATCCTAAGTCTGAAGCTTTGCGTTGGCGCGTTATTGACTATCTTAAATCGAGGTAGTATTAATGGAATCTTATGATATAAAAAGTCATTCTGTAGGTCCAACTAGAGGTTTTGCCGTTCCTTTTAAACAGGGGAACGGTGCCTTGTTTGGTAAACTTAAGGAACAGCGTTTTATTAGGTTTGATCCTATGGTAAAAATCTCGGTAACATATCTTGATGAAACCGATGAGGAGAAAACCACAGAATTTCAGAATGTTAAATCTATAGCTATGTGGACAGTTAATCAGATGTTGGAGATAACATCTAAATTTGGATATGAGTCTATCGTGTATAGAATTCATAAAGATGATATTATTAATATTGAGGAGAAGTGAAATGATGAAAGAACTTTTGGTGATGGTGAGTGAAGAATTTCGTAAGGAATATCATGACACTACTGGTAAAATTTATCGTAATTTGAAGAGCGGTGTGGAATCCTTCATGGTCGAAGATGGCATTGTTACCATAATTTATACTGATGAGCGTAGCAAAGTAAGAACAACTCTTCATATTCCAGAAAAACATTACATTGGATGTCTAGAATTCGATGGAACGGTCGATCGAAACTCATTCTTCAATGAAGACACAGTTATCCGAGGCTATGATAAAGACGCTATTTACGGTTGCTTTGTACGATGGATTGAGTACGGCAGGGAAGTTGAAACAAAAGAATTGAAAATTGACGCCGTTGAAAGTATCCTTTTTGAAAAGCATATTGATGGTAACATTATTATCAATTACTTTAAAACTATCGAAAATCGCGAAATTGCTCACCTTAGTATTCCTCGTCGTAATATTATTAAACTCGATAAACTTGCAAATGGAATGAAAGTAGGTACTTGGTTTGAATAAAGAACCCATCGAAGACTACATCAAATATGTAGAAGAAAATGCTAAACGCGTTAATGAATTTGTGAGAAAACTAATCGGAGGAAAGAAAAATGACTAAACTAAACCCACAAACAATGAAAAATCAATACGATCACCAATATGACACCTTCTGCCGTAAAAATCACGACTATGGTAACTCATTTGAAGAATCTTTGGACCAGTTCGGAATCGTCGCTAGCATCGTCCGTATGAGCGATAAGATGAAGCGCTTAGAATCCCTCACGGATGAGTCTAAAACGCAGCAGGTGGGCTCTGAGAGCCTCCTAGACACCCTTGAGGACCTATCTAACTATGCTGCAATGACTGCGTGCTGGTTACGTGGAGTTCAGTCTGAAGATGGTGAAAATTCATGTGGTCCTGATATGATTGATGTTATTAAATTTAATGTCCAAGATGCGAAAAACGTTATGTCGCGTAGTGCTGAAATGGAAAAAGAGTTTAATAAACATATACCTAGTAAAGTAGAAAATATTGACCCTAGAAATTATGTACTTAATATGTTATCAAATATTTTTAGAGTTGTCCAAATGAAGATTGATAAAGATGAGATGCTTGTACCAATGGATATTTCTGACGAAGCAGGACTTATTGCTAAGGCTATTGTGGAATCACAAACCGAAGAAGAGGGTGGTGCGGTTATTAATAACTATATGTGTACTCGTAAAGATATTCCATACGAACTTAAAGACTGGATTTATGGGATTATTATGCGCCATTTTTACTATCTTAAAAAAGAACGGGCAGAAAATTTTGAAATTGATAACTTTACTGAAAAACTTTCCGATTTAGATTATGAGGTCGTTTCTCTTTTAAAACAGGTTGAAAACTTCCATCATAAAATTGAAGAGTTCAAAATGACAGAAGAAGATCATAAAGCACTCGAGGAAATTGTAAATCGTCTACGTTCTATAATTGAAGATGCACCCATTTCAAAAGAAGGTATGGTCAATTTGATTAAAAAGCATGTACTATTAAATCCTGATGTGTTAATCTTTCAATTATATAATCCAGTTCGAGAGATATTCAACAATACATTTCTAGACATTGCTAAATCAACTCTTAAAGATTTATTCGACAACATCATTCTTTGTCGTGATCAAAATATTCCTCTGCCTAAACGATTGACTTACTGTTCTTATCGAGAAGAAAAATATGAACAGATCGCGGCTTTGGTTTTAACTGGGAATATTGACTTTGGTGAAGTGTCACGTATTGTAAACGACTATACTAATTTACGAGTTGCTGAGAAAAGGCATATTCTCGAATCAATTTTATCAGAGGCTTACAAAATCTCGGACGAACCGGAGAATGAAAAGCCTGAATTCTTAAACAAGAAGTTCCATATTCCGGACGATGTTCTAAAAGATCTTAAGGAACCCGAAGAAGAACCAGAACGCAAACGTACGGTTCTTGGAATGATTTTCCCATTTTGGTTGTAGGAGGTTTATAGTGGCAATTATTAGAGAACTATACCCATCTTCTATGATTAATCCATATCCACGAGTAAAGATTTCGGGGAATACAAATATTAGTCCTGAAATTCTTGAAGATCCAGCTCTAAAGCTAACCTTATTAAGGCTTTTAAACACTCCTACTGTTGCCAGAGGATACAAACTCCCAAGAGGGTGTGGTAAATCACGGGCTGTATTGTCTAGAATGACTGGTATGGATTGCTTTGATTTAGAACCAGGGCATATTCCAGAGGTCTCTATCCCTCAAAAGGAGGAACCTAAGAATATCTATGAGGAACTGGAGGAGTTGTTTGTTAAACAGAACGAGCATATTAAGGTTCTTCTAACTAGTGGCGCTGGTAAAGACGATATTAAGCCTCTGGCCATATTGGATTACAAATCCAAAACATCAGAAGCCGTAAATGGGTATGATCTTATTTGTGCTTTGGACTGTCTTGTTCCTAATTTAAGTAAAGAAGGATTGGAGCATTTTATCAAAGTTGCTAACGAGGCTTTAGCTAAGAAGGCCATCAAGGATAACTCTCTTATCGAGGGTATTAATGGCCAGAAAAAAGCGCCTTATTTTAACGGTTATAAACCAAATTTTTATTTTAAACAAAAAGGAGAAACTAAATGACAATTAACATTGACACAGCAATTGATTGGATGTATGCTCGAAAAGGAAATGTTTCCTATAGCATGACCGAACGTGATGGGGATGAGTCTTATGACTGCTCATCATCCGTATATTACGCATACCGTAGCGCAGGCGCGGCCTCAGCAGGTTGGGCTGTTAACACAGAGTATGAACATGCTTGGTTGATCGCAAACGGATTCGAATTGATTTCCGAAAACACACCATTCACTGCTCAGCGTGGTGACGTATTCATCTGGGGACAAAAAGGTTATTCCTCAGGTGCTGGCGGACACACTGGTATCTTCATTGACGGTGATAATATCATCCACTGTAACTGGCCATACGACGGTATCTCAGTTAATGACCACGATGAACGTTGGGCGTATGCTGGTAAGCCATATTACTACGTATACCGTTTAACAAATCCAGATGCTAATCCAGAACCTGTTAAGAAAGGTTGGCAAGAAGACTCTAAGGGCTTCTGGTGGGCGCGTGGTAACGGTACATATCCTGCTGGTCGCTTTGAGTACATTGAAGACAATCGCTCATGGTTCTACTTCGATGAAGAAGGGTATATGTATTCTGAACGCTGGTTGAAACACACTGATGGTTACTGGTATTGGTTCGATAAGGACGGATACATGACCACTTCTTGGAAGAAAATTGGTGGCAAATGGTACTACTTCAACCGTGATGGTGCTATGCAAACAGGTTGGGTTAAATACTATGACGACTGGTATTACCTCAATGAAAAGAATGGTGATATGGAGTCTGATCAATTTATCCGTTACAACGATGGTTGGTACAAACTACTTCCTGACGGTCGCCTTGATACTAAGCCAGCATTTACTGTTGAGCCCGATGGTAAGATCACTACTGACACTGAAAATACACGTAAATAAGTTGGTGGACTATGGGTAAAAAGAACACAAATCCTATAGTCCTCGACGCATTTGACGCGGTTTATATTCATGATAAGCAAGGTTTAGTGACTGGATGGAAGCTTATGTTGAGCCGAAATCCGGTCCTTACCACGCTTTATGGAGAGGTTATTCGAGCTAAAATTAGCGGTTTTGAGTACCTTGTTAGGGTTGCTGACAGGTATCAAACTGACAATAAACTGGTAAATCGGGTCGAAATTTCGTGGATTAAGAGGTCTAAATAGTGGTATTTTGCTATAATATTGTGGGAAATTGGGTGGATTTTGGTATGAAATTGACTCGATATTACCTAGATATTTTAGGAAAACTGATGGATTTTGGTCAATTTTAGGCCAAATTTGGGCATTTAGCTGCACGTTTTTTTTTGTGCAGCACATGAAAATTTTACGGGCAGCACGACTTTTTACTATAATATTTGAGGTAACTGCACGAAAAAACATGGGGAAAAACTAAAAAAACCGAAAAAACACAGGAAAATCTCCCATTTTCCATTGTATACCGGAATGAGTTAAAAAGTGTACTGTATATATAAACAATAGGGAAATGCGGGCAAAAACATGTGTGCGGCACGAGGAGGTAAAAATTAGTGGATTTTTTAGATGTGTCTGTGAAAAAGTTCACTTCCAACAATCGTACTGTCGATTATGAGGTTTCTCCTGACTTTATTTTTGGCGATGCTAAAGACTTGGTTGTTAAAGGTTCCAAGTTTTACGCATATTGGAATGGAAGTTTCTGGGACACTAAACAGAAAAACCTATTTTATGATATTGACTCTTTGCTTTGGCGTAAGGCGAGAGAGTTAGAAGATGGACGACCCGGACTGAGAATTGATGTTAAAGAGATTCGAAAAGCATCTGCCGGGAAGTTTCGTTTATTTGCAGATTTCTGTAAAGCTTGTGAGACGAGCGATATTTCTTTCAACCAGAAAGTGTTATTCGCAGATCATAAGATGCAGAGAAGAGATTACGCTACAACGCAATTGACTTACTCACCTCAAGAAGGAGAAGCTGTTGCATTCAAAGAATTGATTGGTACCTTATATCTTCCTAAGGAGTTAGATAAAATTCTCTGGTTCATGGGAGCGCTATTTACCAACAACATGTACAAGATTGAGAAGTTTATGTATTTGTATGGTTCAAAAGGTAGCGGTAAAGGTACGGTCTTAAAAATATTCCGAATGCTGTTTCAGGAATATTGTGGAACTATTGATTTGAAATTGCTCACAAGTGCTGACCAATTTGCAACAGGACAAATTCAAGAAGTTCCATTGTTGATTGACGAGGATACCGACATCAGTCATATTTATAACGATACTCCGTTATTGAAACTGACTAGTCATGAAACTATATCGGTCAACAAGAAATTCAAAGAGCCTTATGATGTTAGATTTATTGGTTTGCTAATCACAGCCTCTAACCAACGTTATAAAGTTCGAAATGTAGACTCGGGTATTACTCGACGGGCCATTGTGGTTAACCCGAGTGGACAGAAAGTAAGTCATACGAAGTACAATCAACTCATGACCCAAATCAAATATGAACTTCCGTATATTGCTAACATGGCAATTCAAAGATTTGAAGAATTGGGTTTTGATTATTATGACGATTATTTTGATGTCGACATGGCAGAACAGACAGACCATATATTTGACTTCATGCGAACCAATGCAATCCATATGCAACATGGTATAACTCTAAAACAAATCAGTGAGTTATATCGTGAGTATCTGGAAGACATGGGGTGGAAGACCGATGGGTATAAAGCAACCATCAAGAGAGAAGCTCTTAGATATTTTGATACAATGCTTAAAGATAGTCATATCGATGGTATGCGTGTCAATAATTATTTCAAAGGGTTCAGATGGAATGTGGCATTTCCTGAAGGTGTCGTCGGTACAACTGAGGCCAATGATACTGTTATTCCAGACGACTGGTTAGATTTCAATTATCATAACGAGGTGTTTAACAAACTAGCAGCAGAATATCCTGCACAGCTAGCTTTACGAAATGGTAATCCATCAGACAAATGGGATAATGTCGTGACTACTTTGTCCGATATTAAAACAAGCAAATTGCATTGGGTTAAGGTTCCACTCAATCATATTATCATTGACTTCGATTTGAAAGATGAGGAAGGTAATAAAAATCTTGAGTTGAATATTGAGGCAGCTTCTAAGTTTCCACCGACTTATGCTGAGCTTTCCAAATCGGGACAAGGTATTCATTTGCATTATATCTATGATGGTAATGTCAATGAGTTAAATAATTTGGTCGATAAGCATATTGAGATCAAAGTGTACAAAGGCAATGCCTCTTTGAGACGGATAGACAAAGCATCCAACAACTTACAACCTTCTCATATTTCATCGGGCTTGCCGTTGAAAGAGAGAAAGGATGAGACAATGTATGAACATGTGAAAGAAATCACATATACAGAAAAGACGTTGAGAAAATTTGTCAAACGCCAGTTGGGAATGATTGAGGGTAAAGAACCAAGTCATCCGAATACAAAGCCAACGATTGATTTTATCGCTCACGAAATTCAGAAAGCTTTTGATATGGGTCTAGAATATGACTTGACTGATTTGAAGCACGACGTATTTCTTAGAGCAATTCGTTCGACGAATAACAAAGAGTACTGCGTTGCGGTATTCCAAAAGATTCCTTGGTCGTCCATTCGAGATGATGAGGGAGCTACAGAAAATAAACTCACAAACTTCACGAAGATATATCCGAAAGAAGAATTAGTGTTCTTCGATATTGAGGTGTATCCTAATTTGTTTGTGGTTGTCTGGAAGAAATATCATGACGATGAATTCACAAAGTGGATTAACCCCACACCAGACCAGATTGAATATTTGTTGAGCTTCCCTATCGTTGGATTTAACAACCGTCGATACGATAACCATATTCTCTACGCACGATTACTCGGATGTAACAATCTTGAGTTATTCCGTCAGTCATACAGAATTGTCAACGAAAAAAATGCGAAGAGTGGAATGTATGCGGCAGCTTACGAATTAAGCTATACCGATATTTACGAGTACGCTCAGAAGAAACAATCACTCAAACGTTGGGAAGTTGATCTTGGTATCAAACACGTCGAGATGGAAATTC
>ENA-OWLZ01000061-OWLZ01000061.1-metagenome-genome-assembly--contig:-NODE-61-length-28945-cov-12.770093_pt1 | contig 28945 bp, 25 predicted proteins | sample MGYA00245341_ERZ651117 | MGnify/ENA primary metagenome ERZ651117 (study PRJEB26857, sample SAMEA4031763) | metagenome | biome: human; feature: oral; material: saliva | place: Philippines | collected 2014... | reverse complement strand
ATGTTTGGTAATTGAGAATAAAAAGACGTTTACACAAAATTATTGACACTACCGATGACATAAGGAGGTCTCATGAACGAAGCCTTATTAGAATATATAGACCGTAAATTGAATGACGAAGAATTGGGACGCGTATTCTCAGTCACCTTTCAAGGAAATGAGTATTTTGTAAAACGCGCTGTAGGTAATAACCGGTCATCATGGATCAAACCATCCCCTCGTGCATCTTTTGACCATGAGTTCTATATGATGAACTTTGTGCGTACACAATTACCATTAGCTCCGGAAATTGTAGGCTTTCGAGAAAATTATTTCGTGACTCCGAATTATGGTAAGAACTTGACCTACTATGGCCATTTACCGCAGGAACATCCAGAAGATGCATCCCTAGAAGATATGGCTATTCATATTTTTTATACCTTTGGTAAAGCTCTCGGCTTGCTCCACGATTATGGTATCGCTCATGGTCGCCCCGCTCTGCGTGATATTGTATACAATCCAGATGCTGATAGCGTGATGCTCCTCGATTGGGAAAATGCACGCCGCTGGCCAGAGTTCACTCCTGCTGGATGGGATTTACTAATCTTTATTCATAGCTTTATCCGTGAAGGTGACTTACCGAATACTTACTTATATGCAGCTATGAATGGCTATAGTTCTGCACGCTGTGCACGGGATACCGTTCTTCATGTACAAGAGGTTTTACGAAAACGTGACTATCTATTTAAATTCTGTCGCCTATTGGAACCATTTCATTTTGTCGATACAGAAGCGGCTGTAAATTCCTATGATTTTATTCTTGGGCTTAAAACTCATTAAATAATTGCATTAATTTAAAAGGAGCTTTTCCATTAGGGAAAGGCTCCTTTCTTTTTTATAAACTAGATATGGATACCCATATTTTTATCTTTAATATATACAATGATAGTCATATTTATTGAAAGTCAATATCATTATAATCTTATAGTTTATCTTAAATAATAATAATATAATTAGTTTAATTTGGCCTATAAACTCAATATCTGATTGAGTTATATTACATTTTTTTATGTTTTATACTTGATAGGATATGATATACTGTATTTTGTAATGATAATGTTTATTAAATAGACTTTTTTATATCGTTTTGTGAATCTAGTTTATGTAAGTGAGGTTTATGATGAAAGAAGCTTGGGATTTATTTTTGCATGGTGGTTTTGTTATGTGGCCATTGCTTGTAGCCCTTATTATAGCTGTTATGATTGCTATAGAGCGAATTGCCTATTATCAAAGGCTGAAAAAAGAAATGTTCAGTATAAATGATGCTTTAGAAAATAGTAAATTCTCTTGGAATACTTTGATCACACTATTAGGTGAAAAAGATACTTCTAATATTTCTTATGATTTATCCCGTGTATTAGATCAATGTCAAAATCGAGATATACTCCAATCGAAGATGGAAGATATGGTAGCGCATGTCCATACTCATGCGACGCGCGGACTTGATTGGTTATCTACTATTATTACGATGGCTCCATTATTAGGTCTTCTTGGTACCGTGACGGGTATGATAGGCGCATTCCAAGTGTTTGGCGCCGATGGAGCAGTACCTACAGCTATTACGGGTGGTGTGGGAGAAGCATTAGTAGCGACTGCATCTGGGCTTTGTGTAGCGATTATTGCGCTTTGCTTTCATGCCGCATTTAGTCATCATGTGCGTATGATGATTGCACGGTTAGAAGATTCATTTTCTCGTGTATTGGATTCCTATGATCGGGGGCATGCGATATGAAACGAATGAGTCGTATGGAGGGGGAGAAACCAACATTAATGATTATCCCCATGATTGATATCATATTTTTCCTCCTTGTATTTTTTATGATTAGTACAATTTACACGATTCCTCAGCAGTCTTTATCCATTATGTTACCTAAGACGAAGACACAGCAATCTGCAGAGTTACGTCCTATCTTAATTGATTTTGATAAATCTGGGCAATTTATGATTGATGATACAACTGTTTCTAAAGAACAATTAATTAGTAATGTAAAAGCTAAAGTAGAGGCTAATAAGAATCAAAATTTCCTCATTAGGGCTGATAAATCATTGAGCTATGGAACTGTAGTTGAATTAATGGATGATATGAAAGTGGCTGGAGCTGCTAGTATTAGTATTGCTACTGTAAATAAGTAGGTGATACGATGAAAAAACACTATCGAGATGTATGGAAATATCCACATATGACATATAAAAAGGCCTTTGTTATTAGCTCTATTGTTACACTGATAGTCGTAGCTATTACTTTTATATCATTTTCTGATTATATTGAGTCACATATGACAAATTCGTTGCAGGTAAATTTTCTCACTGAGCAAGAGGCACAACAAAAAGTAGAGGAGATAAAGGAAGAGATTCAAGAAGAAAAACAACGAGAACTGCAAAATGAAGATAACAATACATCCAATGGGGGTGGAGGTCATGGCGGTCAAAATGGTATATCCGCATCACCTGTTAAAAGTGACATAACACCGTCAGCTCAAAAGGCCGCTAGTGGGGAAGTGAGCAGTGCTAAGCAATCCATTGTTGGAAAGAATCTAGGCGATGGATTAGGAGGAGAGCCAGATAAAGGTATTGGACAGGCTCCCTCAGGTGAGAAACAAGGTAATAGCCATGAAGAAGGATCTGGAGGTACGAAATCTGATAATGGTGGAGGTGGCACCTTTAGTTATGATGGATATTGGGATAATTTACAATCTGCAATAAATAGAAATTACCCTTCGCAAGCTGCTGTGATGGGCATACAAGGTGATGTTACATTACGTGTTTATTTTTCTCCAGGTGGTTCTGTAGCGAATGTTACAGTTCTTAACTCTGATGATTCTATTTTAACGGAACATGCACTTGAATATGCATATAGTGTTGGCGGTGCTGAAAATTCAACGGAAGTACAACAATGGGCTGATGTAACTATTCATTATAATTTATAATTCAAATCATTAAAGAGACTATTTCAAAACTATATTTATAATATAGTTCAGGAGTAGTCTCTTTTGCATAGAACGATAGTCTTTTGGAGATACAAGCTGGTTTTATATTTCCTATAAAGAAATTAAATATTTATTTGTGATTTTGTTTATTGAAAATAATTATTAATACAAATATAATTGAGAGTGGTTATTGTTTTGAAGTATAATTTATAATTTTCTGGAGGTGTGTGTAATGCGCAAATCTATGATGGCGCTGATGTGTGCAGCGTGTCTTACCTCTGCTACAGGTGTAGTAGGAGCAGAAGATATTATATCTACAGGTGTAGAGGGACAACTTCAAACTCAAATGTCTGGTGATGTAGGGCAACGGAAGATGAAAGATATTACCGTTACCGCTACGCGTACAGAAGCGCTTGTGCGTGATGTTCCTGTAGCAACAACTATTATTTCACAAGAAGAAATTCAGGATCGCCAATATCGCAATTTGGAACAAGCATTACAAACCGTAGCTGGTGTGGCTTTTAGTACAGATGCACATGGTGGTCAAAATATTACGATGCGTGGTGCAGAATCACGTCATACATTAATCCTGATTGATGGGCGCCGTGTAACTGGTGAATTGACTAAGACGAGAGCCAATGCGATGGGGTGGCTCCGCCAAGGCATGGATAATGTAGAGCGTATTGAAATCACACGTGGTCCATCGAGTGCGCTGTATGGTTCAGAAGCAAATGGTGGTGTAATTAATATTATTACTAAACAGTCCAAGAAGCCCGGGGTAGATGTTAACACTGAGATTTCTCGTCGGGATGCATCGAGTGCGACTGGTTATAATTTCAACGTATTGGCACATAGCGGTCAGCAAGGAAAGTGGAATGGAACGATTGGTGCTGGAATACGTAGAAATATTGTAGGTACTAATGGTACAGGTTCAGATAATAATTATCATGGTGATCGTATACCACTTCATTTTGATGTATCTTATCAAGCAGGCAAACGAGATAAATTTTCTTTCTTTGTAGATCGGGAAACTGAAGATCTAGATATGAACACAAAGAATGGTGGTACATTAACGCAATCCGTAGATAAGAAAACGACGACTACGAGTACGGGCCTTCGTTGGAATGGTCGTCGTGGGCGATCCTCTGTTATGGTACAATCCTACTATAACCATTATAAAGATACTTATGACCAATATAAATATACAGGCGGAGCTAAGCGATTATCTATATGGGATGAATACTACAACAAGGAATGGATTACTGATGCACAGGTAAATACATCTTTCAACAAGAAGAATCTATTAACCTATGGTGTACAATTCAGACGACAAGAGGCTATTAGTACACGTATTAATAATGGTTCCGTAGAGTGGACAAGAACTCGCGATGGTATTACGGATAGTGCTGGTAAAGAAAGTATTAATTATGCTAGTTATTTTATCCAACATCAATGGGAGCCAAATCGTAAATGGGTGATTATTCCTGCTGTGCGATATGATACATCTAATACTTTTGATAGTCACTGGTCTCCGAAAATCGGTGTTACTTATAAAGCTAATGATAATTTAAGATTCAAAATGAATTATGGTGCAGGTTATTCTACACCAGGCATGACAGAAATGTACCATCATTGGTTGATGGCGTCCAATGTACCTATGGGGGCAATGGGTGCATTTGATATGTATTTGCAAGGTAATCCAAATTTGAAACCTGAAAGTTCCTATAACTTTGATGCATCTGTTGAAAAAGATTGGAAACGAACCAATGCTAAAGTATCCTATTTCCACAATGTAATTAAAAATTACATTGATAGTGGGGCGCGTAACATTGATATGCCACATCGTCGCGTATATATTTCATATCAAAATTTACGTCGTGCCGTACTACAAGGTGTGGAGCTATCGGTAAATCATACCATTAATAATAAATGGGATGTATTTGGTAACTATACATATCTTGATGCCAAAAATGCTGATACAAATGCGCGTTTGGTAAATCGTGGCCGCCATGTGTTAAGTGGTGGTATCAACTATCATCAAGGTCGTTGGACTGGTTCGTTCTGGGGTAATTACTATATTAACTATCTTGATGGTGTTGATACAATTGTTGTTAGTCCTCGCCTTAGCATTCCTAAAAAGAAAAATATGCAAACATGGAATGTGATGGTAACACGTCAATTAAATGATAATGCATCTATGTATGTTGGTATTGAAAATATCTTTAATGAAAAACAAGATTTACGAGATATTCACGGTGCTACATATCGTCTAGGCTTTAACTTGCATATGTAATATGAGGTGAGAACTATTAATAAACCATTAGCCTGTTTGCTAGGTATTACGGTTGTCATAGGTATATGCACATGTATTATACAAGGGGAGTCTAGGGGGATTACATCGTATGTATCTGATGGCATAAAAATTGAAGATGATACGAAACAAACTGTATTTTTACCTGATGTGGCGGAACGAGTTGTATCGATTTCTTCAGCAGATAGCGAATTACTAATTGCTCTTGGTGTGAATCCTGTAGGTGTCGTGAACTCTAAAGAATTACCCGTTGATGTACAGAATAAAATTAATCGATATCCTAACATGAATAGTGCGGTGTCACCGAGTATAGAGAAAATTATTATGGCGGATCCTAATTTAGTTATCGGTATTGCTATGCCATTTCAGACTGCATTGCGTAAGGCTTTTAATGAAAACCACATTCCTAGCTTTTACCATTTGTCAGCTAACTATGATGGTATTAATCGACATATTTTGAATGTAGGAACAATGACTGGACATACGCAGGAAGCACGTGCATTAGTTCAAAAGTATGATGATACATTACAAGCTATTGTTCAGCGACATAATGATGATCATAAACCGCGTATTCTAATTGTTTTTGGTACACCTACAAGTTATCAGCTCGCATCAAGTAAGACCTATGTGGGAGATATTTTCAAACGATTAGGTGCTGATAATGTAGCGGATGTATATTTGACTAAAAACGCAAATGAAGAGACCTTGGATGGGTATATTCCTTTAAATCTCGAAACGATGGCTATTCTTGATTGTGATAAGGTAATTTTGCTAAATCATGGAAGCGCTGGTGAAGAGGATATAACTGCATTTAAAAAAGCTTTTAAAACACCAGCGTGGCAGAATGTACCGGCTATTAAAAATGAGCATATAGCAGTTTTGCCAGGCTCTCTATTTTCAACAGTTCCGACGGCGCGTATGGATCAAGTGTTATTGTATGCAGAAAAGGTGCTATATGAATAATCATAATACTGTACAAGAAGTTAGGGGAATACGTGTTTTTATAGTTGCCTTAGTTGTATTGCTTGTAGGCGTTCTACTTAGTATGAAATTAGGGGCTATCCCCTTGTCGTGGCATGAGCTATATCATGCATTAAGTGGAGCAGATAGCTCCAAAATTGGACAAATTATCATGACTATACGCTTGCCTCGTATTGTGGTAGGTTTTTTAGCTGGCATGAATCTTGCGTTGGCCGGGGTTATTTTACAAGGTATTTTGCGAAATCCATTAGCGGATCCTGGGATTATAGGAATTACATCTGGGGGCGCTTTGGCAGCCATGATTATCATGATTTTATTACCCTCTTATGTGATGTTAGTTCCTATTGGTGCTTTTGTAGGGGCTCTTGCTGCATCGCTATTGGTATACGGCATCTCTTGGCAAGGCGGCTTAAATCCGCTGCGTTTGATTCTGGCAGGGGTTGCTGTAGCGGCCTTTTTTGGCGGTTTTAATACGGTATTATCCGTGTTTTATCCAGATCGTGTACAAGGCACGGTGAGCTGGATGGCTGGTGGCTTTGTGGGCCGCAGTTGGGACGATGTGATGATGATTTGGCCGTACACTGCAATTGGTATTGTAGGGTCTATGGTGTCGATTCGCTGGCTTACCTTACTTAGCTTAGGCGACGATACAGCAAGAACTTTGGGACTACATGTTGAACGGTGTCGATTGGCTCTACTTGTATTGGCTGCTTTATTGGCGGCATCTGCGGTCAGCGTGTCTGGTATGTTGGGTTTTGTAGGGCTTATTGTACCTCATGTAGCACGTTTGATTGTAGGTGTCGATTATCGATATTTGATTCCTACATCCATGGCATTTGGTGGTATTCTAATCGTTTATGCTGATACATTAGCTCGCATGGTTATAGTACCTGGTGAAATTCCTGTAGGTGTGTTAATGAGCTTCTTAGGGGCTCCATTCTTCTTGTATTTATTGAAAGGAGTGGGGCGGAGATGAGTGTTCTAACGATTGATAATATTACTGTAGGCTATGGAACATATATGATTCTCGAAAATCAGTCTATTACGTTTGATAGACCTGAGATGATATCGATTATAGGACCGAATGGATCGGGAAAATCTACGCTTTTAAAATCCATGGCTCGTCTCATAAAAATTAAGGCAGGAACCATATCACTCGATGGAAAATCATTGAAACATTGGAATACAAAAGAGTTAGCACGTCATATAGCTTTGTTACCACAGATTACAACAGCACCTCAAGGCATGTTAGTAGAACAGTTAGTCCGTTCTGGACGAAATCCGTATGTATCAATGTTTAAAGATTTATCCACAATGGATATAAACATTGTGGAGAACGCTATGAAAGCGACTGATGTATGGAAGTATCGATATCATCCTGTAGGGGAATTGTCAGGCGGAGAACGGCAACGCGTTTGGTTGTCGTTAAGTTTAGCGCAGGAACCGAACATTTTATTGCTCGATGAACCGACCACCTATCTTGATAGTCGGCATCAAATTGAATTGATGGAACTTATCAAACGGATGCAACAAGAGCGGAATATTATGGTAATTATGGTACTGCATGATTTAAATCTTGCATTGCGATATAGTGATCGTATTATTGCTATTAAAGATGGGGCTATCGTAGGTGATGGTGATCCTCGGTCTATTATGACTGAAGCCAATCTAGCATCTTGGTTTGGTGTGAAAGCAGATATTTTACAGAGTCCACGCCCTGATGATGATTGTCCTATTTGTGTACCTTACGCATTAGCTTGATGCTATTATATGTGTATGACATATATGTATAATAAGTTAATAAAAAATAGCAATAACTAAAAAAGTATTGTTGTGAAAACAGAATACTGTAAATGACCCTCTCTTATGGTGAGGGTCATTTTATTATGGTAAAATAGATTGTATACATGGTGGAACTTTCACCATAAAGATATAAGATATGAAAATGAGCATGAAAGCCATTTTAATTCGTATAAAAGAGGTATAACAAGTGGAATATATTATTTCGTTCATGGAAACATATGGCTATGCAGCTATGTTTATTACGATGGTACTAGAAAATGCAAATGTACCGATTCCTAGTGAAATTGTGCTTGGCTTTGCAGGGTATTTAATTGCTCAAGGTATATTTGATTTGCATACGACAGTAGTCGTTGGTACATTGGCTGGTGTCGTTGGATCAATTTTGTCATACTGGATGGGTGAATATGGTGGACGGCCTCTACTTTTGAAATATGGTAAATATGTATTCTTTAACGAGCATAAATTTGAACTAGCGGAAAAGATGTTTAATAAATACGGTGGGGCAGCCGTGTTCTTTGGACGTTTATTGCCAGGTGTTCGGACATTTATTTCATTTCCAGCTGGTATGGCGCGGTATCCAATGTCCCATTTTATTGTTTGGACCATGTTAGGTACGATTCCTTGGACGATTTTACTCGTATATTTAGGTAAAGTACTCGGGGAAAACTGGAAAGATCTTATTCAGTATAATCATGAATTTTTGCTAGTTGTGATTGTTATCTTTGCGGTTGTGGCTGCAGTGCTCGGATTTAAATACTATAAGAGTCGCCGTAAATCATAAGGAGGTCACAATGAAATTGTCTCGTTTGACGCCTGTGTTGTTTGTTGTTTGGCTGGTATTCTTTATGGTAGCTAATAATGTGCTACCTGTAACCGATCCAGTAGAATCCAATTATGCGTTAACTGCTAAGGAAATGGTGTTGTCTGGCAATTGGTTATCGCCACAGATTTATGGGACATATTGGTATGACAAGCCGATAATGATTTATTGGCTTATTGCATTAGCTTTTAAAATCTTTGGTATTGCTGATTGGGTAGTGCGTTTGCCAAGTGCTATATTTGGTGCTTTGTCAGTAGCGACCATGTTTCAAGCGTTAAGGACCTTTAGCAGACGTTGGCTTGTTGGTTTAGTAGGTTCTTCAATTCTTGGTACATCTCTTATGTTCTGGGCTGTAGCTCATGGTGTTATAACCGATATGGTGTTGTTGTATACGACATTGATGGTTATGATGTATGCGTACAAAGGATTGAATGAAAATTCTAGTACGGCTATGATTGTAGCTTACGTGTTTTCCGGACTGGGCGTTTTAACAAAGGGGCCGGTAGCCCTCGTTTTGCCAGGGCTTATTTTGCTCGTTTATACCGCGATTTCTCGTTCAAAACAAATGCTAGTTCGCCTTTTTGATTGGAAGGGGATTTTAGCGTTCCTTATCGTTGCAATGCCATGGTATGTTTATATGTATAGTGCCCATGGACAAGCTTTTGTAGATGGTTTTTTAGGCCTCAATAATGTAACGCGTGCGACGCAATCTGAACATCCGGAAGATAATGTATGGTGGTATTACATTGCGATTTTCTTAGGTGCCTCTTTACCGTGGACTGGGGCTGTTATTTATGGTATGATAACGGGCTTTAAACAGCGCCATAAGTGGTATTTATATTGCATGTGTTGGGGCGTTGGTACCGTTCTATTTTATTCTTTAATGGCTACTAAATATCCTTTATATACATTTATTAGTCTCGTACCATTTAGTATTTTAGGTACATTAGGGGCGTTGAAAGCTCTGCGACCAGGGAGACCCCGTTATGTACCGTGGATTGTTGTAGGTCCCACACTCTTATTATGGATTGCATATGTAGTGGCATCCTTCTTTGTTCCTTGGGGCTATTATGGATTGCTCTATGTTTTTGCAGGCGTATCCTTGTTGGGGTTGTTCTGGTTCTGGTGGACTCGCCAACGGTATCGTTTGTTGAGCATTGTCGTAATCGGAACCATGCTCATTTCCTCGATTGTGGTACTCGAAGGCTTGGTGCCTCTTGTTAAGCAACGTAGTTCTATTAATCTTATTCCTGTTGTAGATAAGTATAATGGCGATGTGTATTATTACAATGGATATAGTACATCTGTCGTTTACTATACAGGGCAGGAGGTCATTCGTATCAAGGGTGACAGTAGTCGTTGGGATGACAAGGATAAATTAAAACATCGTAGTACTGAATGGGATAAAAAATATCTCATGGAACAAGTGACTGAAGATGAGTTTATTAAGCGGCTGGCTGAAGGTAAGCAGATCATGGTTATCGTTCCAAAAGGCGAGATTAGTCATTTTAAACAGTCTAGTATTGCTCCTTATATTGGTGAATATAGTGAGGCTGGTAGCTCTGAGATTTATATTTTGAATAAACGACAAGCTTATATTGAAGAATAATATATAGTTAATAGTGTTTGTGAAAGTAGCATCAACCGCTTAATGCGGTTGGTGCTTTTTTGCGTATATGATCAAGATAATTAATGTATATAGTATGTCCAAATTACTATGTATAAATTTTTAAAAAATAAAACCCATTATAATTATATGTATTGTTGACATATTAAAAACATATTGATATAGTAGGTTATATAATTTTTTAGAACGAGGTGTTCTGAAACCTTATTTCATCTAGGTTTTAGAAAAGTGCGGAAAAGGCATGTGTCAAAAGCGCCCCTTGTTATGAGGTAGAAAGAGGGGAAATCATGAAGAAAACTTGGTATCTAATCATCGCGGTGGTCCTCTTGGTTATCGGTGGGATAGCCTATGGCTATCATGAACACCATAAACCAAAAACGGCCCAAGAATTAAAGACGGTACGCGTAGCCTATTTACCAATTACCCATGCATTACCGGTATTTGCTACGAAAGAACTGGAAACGCCAGATGGTCCGGTTCATGTAGAGCTTGTTAAGTATGGATCTTGGCCAGAGTTGATGGATGCGTTAAATACAGGTAAGGTAGATGCTGCGTCGGTTCTTGTTGAGCTTGGTGTAAAGGCTCGTGAGCAAGGTATTGATGTTCGTGCTGCCGCACTGGGACATACAGAAGGTAATATCATTATCGTCAATAATGATATTAATTCTGTGCAGGACTTGAAAGGTAAATCCTTTGCCATCCCGCATAAACAATCTACACAAAAAATTCTCGTCGATCTTATGCTAGAGAAAGCTGGTCTTACCGAAAAGGATGTGCAAGTCGTTGAAATGAGTCCTCCTGAGATGCCATCAGCTTTAGCGGTAGGACAAATTGCTGGGTATAGTGTAGCTGAACCATTTGGGTCGCTTGCATTAGAGATGGGGAAAGGTAAAGTTTTTGAAGACCCGGACCATTTATGGCATGATAACATTTGCTGTGCCCTCGTGTTTAATGGTCAGTTTGTTGATGAGCATCATGAATTAGCAAAAGCTTTCACCAAGGCTTATCTTGATGCCGGTAAATATCTAGATGAGCATCCAGAAGCACAAAAAGAGATTTCCTTAAAATACATGAAGTTTAAGGATCCGGTTATCGAACGTTCTTTACAAGTGATTGGGTTTGGAGATTTAGCCCTTACAGAAGATCGTTATAATGCGCTCGTGCATCATATGACGCACATTGATTTGATTAAAAAAGTGCCGAGTTATTCAGAGTTTGTAGATACATCGTTGTTACCATAGGAGGGCGATTATGAAGAAATATACATACGTGCCGGGAGCATTTATTGCGGCTTGGCTGATTTGGGAATTGATTGTTCGCCTTGGAGGATTTAATGAAGCCTTATTTCCAACGCCATATAAGGTATTGCTAGGCTTTGGAGAACTCATCGGAGACGGTGTTCTCTTTAGGGATATTGCAGACAGTTTAGTACGCTTTTTCATCGGTTACATCATTTCCGTTGTAGCTGGCGTCTTCTTGGGCCTTATCTTGGGTTGGTATAAGGGGATTTGGAACTACATCAATCCAATCGTTCAAGTCATTCGACCAATTTCTCCTGTGGCGTGGTTGCCATTTATCGTTCTCTTCTTTGGTATTGGTCAAGCGCCGGCCATCGTTATCATCTTTATTGCCGCGTTCTTCCCTGTGCTATTGTCTACGGTGTCTGCCATCCAAAATATTGATCCTGTATACATCAAGGTGGCACGCAACTTTGGTATTAGACAGCCAGAATTGTTATTTAAAATCGTATTGCCTGCCGTATTCCCTGGCATTGCATCCGGTCTTCACATCGCCCTTGGTACAGCATGGATCTTCCTCGTAACAGGCGAAATGGTAGGCTCTCAAACGGGCCTTGGTTTCCTCATCATCGATATGAGAAATAACTTGCGTAACGATCTTCTAATGGTAGCCATTTTAACCATCGGTTTCGTTGGGCTTTTACTCGATTGGGGCGTGTCCCTCATCGAAAAATGGATTTACAAACGTTGGGGTATTGAGAAATAGGAGGTGGCCTCATGGGTTACATTTCGGTGCGCAATGCACACAAGGAATTTATGAAAGATGGGGAACCACTCACCATTCTTGAAGGTATTAACTTAGACATTGAAAAGGGCGAGTTTATTTGCCTCTTAGGCCCTTCTGGTTCTGGTAAAAGTACACTTTTAAATGCCATGGCTGGTTTTGAGCTCGTTACCTCTGGTTCCATTACTATCGATGGTGAAGAGGTGAAAGCACCTCAACTCAGATATGTAACGGTATTTCAAAACTATGGCTTGTTGCCGTGGCGTACGGTAGAAAGCAACATTGAGATCGGTCTTGAAAGTAAAAAGGTACCTAAAGAAGAGCGTCCTGCCATCATCGACAAATACGTTAAAATGGTAGGCCTCGACCATGCCCGTAATCGTTACCCGGCAGAACTATCTGGGGGCATGCAACAACGTGTATCTATTGCTCGCGCACTAGCTGTAGATCCAGATATTATCTTCATGGACGAACCGCTAGGCGCCCTTGATGCGTTGACTCGCATCAACTTGCAAGACGAAATTTCTCGTATCTGCCGCGAAGAAGGTAAAACAGTTGTATTCGTTACTCACGATATTGAAGAGGCCGTAGTACTAGCGGACCGTGTAGTAGTATTGGCGGCTAATCCGGGTCGAGTACAAACCATCATCCCTGTAAATATCATTGACAGAACAGACCGTACATCGGCAGCCTTTGTTAATATACGGAACCATATCTTCGAACAATTCCAATTAGCAAAAGAAGACAAAATCGAGTTCTATATTTAGTTATATAGAACTCAAAAGAAAGATCCAAGACTTTCTATCCTCTTGGGTGTTTTACAGTGGACAAAATTCTAAAATAATGTATACTATAAGTAGCTGAAGGATTGTAAGAATTCACTGTTAGCACAAAAAAACTCCCTCAAGAACCGCGAAATACTTGAGGGAGTTTTTTATTGCTTTTAATCGTCTAAGCTAACGGGGTTAATCACCATGAAATTTCCTATCTAACCACTTGCAAATGAGATAGCTGGTCACATTTACCATGATAGGAATTAGAAGGATTATAAAAATATCTTTCACTGTTGCACCTCCTTTCTGTACCTGATTCCCCAGAACGGAGTGGTGACATCTTGATTGTAGTACATATAACTATATATTTCTTATGCAATTCGTGTAATTATCATGTATAGTAGATATATATCGGTAATAACGTATGAATTTTAAATTGGAGGCTGTATGTCTTTATTTGAGTTAGAGAAGACCTTGTCTTTTGATGAATATATAGCAACCTTTGATGCGGAGCGTGTGGCGAAGGTGCACGATTTTGTAGACTGGCTCGCTCAGTATCAAGGTGGCCTCGCCCATAATCCTTGGGGTGAGGTAAATCCTGATTTAGAGATTGTTACAGATGGTTTTGATGCGGCCCAAGTGCGTCGAGATAATTTGGTAGCCTATTTATTACCGCGATTAGGTCGAGCTAAGGTATTTGTAGTAGCTGAGGCAGTAGGATATCAAGGCGGACGTTTTAGTGGGATTGCTATTACTTGTGAAAGAATGCTATTAGATAAGCACAAAACCATTCGTGCGAAGGATATAACGCCGATTCGGTTGGAACGCACTAGTTCGCCTACTAGCTCTTTATTAAAAGGAACACAGCAGAAGGACGGTTTTAACGAACCAACTGATACGGTGGTGTGGAGTGCTATCGTTGAAAAGGGGATAGATCCGTATGATACGTTGTTGTGGAATATATTCCCCTTCCATCCTCATAAGGATGGAAATCCATTGACGAACCGCACGCCTACGGATAAAGAGCAACAATTAGGTTGGGAATATACAAAACGCTTGTTAGATTTACATATAGAATTAGGTGGCGTAGAACCTCTTGTGCTCGCAGTAGGCCAAAAATCTGCAGATACAATGGGAAAATTTGGATTGTCTGCTATTGGGTTGCGCCACCCTGCAAACGGCGGTGCTAATCTATATCGTCAGGGCTTTGCGGAGGCTATAGATACATACTTGAAATAGTAAATATTTGAGAGTTTTTGGAGAGATATTTATGAAACGTTATTGTGATGCTTGCCGTCATTATTGCGATGAGGCGGCTATGTTTTGTCCTACATGTGGGCAGTATACGGTGGCTACAGAGGTTGAGCGCATTGCACCTGAAGGTGATGTAATTTATCCTTTATCCCATTATCAGCTTAGCTATAAGGATACATATCTCTATGTGATGAATAAGTTCCTGGATACGGATGGTCGTGCTTCGCGAAGGGAGTTTTTTCAATTCCTTTTACTGTGGCATATTACTATGGTTGGTTTACTTGCCTTTTTCTATGTTTTGACGGTTATATTTCAAACAGGACCGTATTTAATCGGTTTAGGTGGGGTCTTGACTGCTATATTATGCTTAGTTTCCTTGCTTCCATTAGGGTCGTTATGTGTGCGCCGACTTCATGATACGGGGCGAGGTAGCATGAGCTTGTTACTATTCCTCATTCCATTTGTCGGACCATTGATTTTACTGTTGTTATTATGCCAAAAAGGTCAACAGCAGGATAATCAATATGGCAGTGCATTGAAGCATATCGTCATAGATGCAAGGCTAGCTTCTATTATGAAAGTATCCCCTACGAGTAGTTCGTTAACAACGAGAGTTTTAATTGTTGTTCTTGTAACTATATTATGCGTATTTGGATTTTCTTTACGAACTATGGGACCAGAAAATGAAGTATTCCCTTCCGGGTGGTTTACAAATGCCATTGTTGGCGAAGGTAGTGAAGATGCCGCTCGTGCATCAGTACAAGGCTATTTTGATGCGGTAAATAATAAGGACTATGATAAGGCTTTCACGTATGTGATGAACCAAGTTAGGGATAATCCGGTAGAAAAGCAAAAATGGCTCATATCTATGCAGCAAGGTGCAAAAGTGGATATGGTTACTTTGGATGTGGCACGGTTGAGTCGTTCAGGCAGTTTAAAGCGTATTGTATTTGAAGCAGATTTACAAATTACAAAGGCTGGCGAAGGCATGGTAGAGGCTAAACCAATGAAGCGATATATTTCTCTTATTGAAGAAAATGGCGCTTGGCATATTGAAGCTTTTTACAAACATTTGCCTGATGATGATAAATAAATATGATATATAAACACGGCTAGATTTTGTACGGTTATCAGATAAATCCGTACAAGCTTAATGAAATAGCGTTAACGTAAGGGCACTCTTTTGTTAACGCTATTTTTATGTTATAATAATGACAACGTATGAAAGCGAGGCTTTCATCAGAACGATCGGATTATAATGAATATTAAACGGTAACGAAGAGAACGTAACGTCGCGGCTGACGCGTTTAATGGTACACTATACTCATTTGCACGAGGCGAATGGACAAAAGGACTTGAACGGTAACAATTGGTTGCGCTATTTTTGCGCCTATTTGAAAGACGCTGCTGGATAGCGCCTTTTTCGTTTGTCTGTTCCTCTGTAAAGATCAAATTTTAATGATAGGTGAAAATATATGTTAAACAAATTAATGAACAAAATTTTAGGAGGAACTGTGAATACAACAGATAATCAACATACTGCACAAGTGACTGCAGTAGAGACGGCTCCGGCTGCTCAAGGTGAGCAAAAAACAACACGCCGTCGCACTAATACACGTCGACCTGCGGGGGAACGCCGTAATACAGAAGGTCGTCGCACTGGTGAACGCCGTCATACAGGCGAAGCTAGTCAAAATGGCGAAGGCCGCCAACGACGCACGACACATACAAGACCAAATACACGTCGTCAACGTCCAACAGCTGAGCAAGGCGAACAACAAGGTACAGAACGTAAACCTCGCCAAACTCGTCAAAGCCGTACAACTCGAAGCGATGTAAATACACATCGTACTGAACGAAATGGCGAGAATACTCGTAATACAAGAAATACACGTAGTACGCGTACACACAATACGAATGATAATAATCGCAATGAAAACACTAACAACCGTCGTACGCGCACTAACAACCGTCCGATGGCTCGCAACCACGACCGCAACCAAGAGGTTCAATCCGATTTAATTAGTCGTCAACCAGCGGGCTCCAACAAGGGTAAATTCCAAATTATCCCTCTTGGTGGTCTTGGTGAAATCGGTAAAAATATGACCATCTTCCAATACGAGGATGAAATCATCGTTCTTGACGCAGGTCTTGCGTTCCCTAGTGAAGATATGCTTGGCGTAGATATCGTTATTCCTGATATGAGCTATATCATTGAGAATAAGGATCGCGTGAAAGCAGTCGTTATTACTCACGGTCACGAGGACCATATCGGTTCCTTAGCATACCTTATGAAGGAAATTAACTGCCCTGTATACGCTACAAATCTTGTTTGTGGTTTGATTGAAGGCAAATTTAAAGAACATAAGGTATCCCCAAAATGCCTTCGCACAATTGCGGCAGGCGATGAAGTGCAAATCGGTCAAGTGAAGGTTGGTTTTATTCAAACTAATCACTCCATTCCTGACTCCGTTGCGGTGTACTTCGATACACCTATCGGTACTGTACTCCATACAGGGGACTTTAAAATTGACCAAACACCAGTTGATGGAAAATTGATGGATATTCATAAATTCGCAGAACTTGGCAATAAGGGCGTATTGGCATTGATGTCCGACTCTACAAATGTAGAAAAACCTGGTTTTACTGGTTCTGAAAGCTCCGTTGGACCTGCTATTAAACAAGCCGTAGGTGCTGCAAAAGGCCGCGTTGTTTTGGCTACATTTGCATCTAATGTATCTCGTATTCAACAAGCCATCGATGCAGCGGTTATGTTCAACCGTAAGGTTGTCGTTATGGGCCGCAGCATGGTGAATGTTACAGAAATCGCACAAGAACGCGGTTATTTGAATATTCCACCAAATACGATTATCGACGTAGATGTAATGCACAACTACACAGATGATCAAATCATGATCTTAACAACTGGTTCTCAAGGTGAACCGATGGCCGGTTTGTCCCGTATGGCTACAAGCAATCATCGAACTGTAGAATTGGCACCAAATGATACAGTTATTATTTCGGCTACACCAATTCCAGGCAACGAAGGTGCTGTAGGTAGAACCATCGATAACTTGCTTCGCCTAGGCTGCCATGTAGTATATGGCAAAGATCGTGGCATCCACGTATCTGGTCATGCGAGCCAAGAAGAGCTTAAAACAATGCTCAACCTTGTGCGTCCAGAATACTTCATCCCAGTTCATGGTGAGTACCGCATGTTGCGTCGCCATGGTGAACTTGGTGTGGCTATGGGCGTAGATCCTAAGAAGGTCCTTATCGGCGATAATGGTCAAATCTTTGAATTCGATAAAGATGGTGGCCGTAAAGGTGGCCGTGTACAAGCGGGTGCTATCTTCGTTGATGGCCTTGGCGTTGGCGATGTTGGCAATATCGTTATTCGCGATCGTCAACAATTGGCACAAGAAGGTATGGTTATCGTTGTTATGGCTATGGATACTGCTTCCGGTACTATCATTGCAGGCCCAGATCTCGTATCTCGTGGCTTCGTATATGTACGTGATGCAGAAGAGCTTATGCTTGAAGCAGAACGTCGCGTTCATCAAGTATTAGATGATTGTGAAGCACAACGTATCAAGGACTGGACTACAATTAAACAAAACGTTCGCGATGCATTGGGTAAATTCTTCTATGACAAAACACGTCGTAGACCTATGATTTTACCAATCATTCAAGACGTACACTAAATAACATATCCCTCTCAAGCAGAATGCCGTGTTTACATGGCGAACAGCCTTGAGGGGGATATCTTTATTATTTTGAGACACCATAAGTAGCGTAGTTGCTGTAGTTATCTACTATATAGGGTATTTGAAGTTACTTTATTAAACTGCTATAATTAAAAGATAACTAGTATCCTTTTAGTATTGAATGGAGTATTATGAAACAAACAAATACAAGAGCTATGGTGGAAACGGCGTTTTTAGCGGCCATCGTAGTTGTATTAACCGTTATAGGCGCTAGTCTTCCTGTTTTGTCTCTGTTAGCTACTATCGTAGCTCCTGCGGCGATTGCTACAGTAGGTATCAGGTGGGGCATTCGTTATAGTTGCTCAGCTGCTGTAGTAGCCTTTGTCATTGTTTCCATTTTATTGGGACCATTGACAGCTGTAGGAACAATCTTGATGTATGCAGTACCAAGCATTTTTATTGGACTCGGTTTTAGGAAACGTTGGTCTCCTTTAAAATTGATCTTAGTGCCCACACTAGCATTAGCGGTGACTACTATTATTACGCTCTTAGCATCAATGTCGATGATGTCTGTTGACTTACAGACATCCATTCAAAATATTGGTGATGAAGTACAAAATGCATTTATAGATACAGTGAAACAACAGTCGCTGCCACCAGAACAGACAGAGCTTTATATACAACAAATACAAGCGAGCCTAGTACAGATTAAAAGGATGCTTATCACCTATGCGTTTTGTGCGTTTGCTGTTACGTCCTATATCTTGGCACGGTTTACAGCATATATTGCAAAACGTACTAATAATCCTGTTCAACCATTACCAGCCATTTCATCTTGGCAAATACCTGTTTGGACGGCTGGTGTATTGGCTGTAGGTCTTATTATTATTTATGGTGCATCCTTTGTTGGCATCAATAATGAGCTGCTTACAACTGTTGGTATGAACATTGCTTTATTTGGCGCCTTTGTTTGTGGGCTTAATGGCATCGCTTCTTTACTTGGCGTTTTAGAAGGTTATGGGGTATCAAGGGTATTTAAGATTGTTATTATAACTCTTTTATATATCATGATGCCAATATCTCTAGTAACGTTTGGTATTATGGATATGTTTTTAGATTTACGATCTCGTTTTAATCAACGAGGTTATTAATAGAAAGGAGGTTACTATGAAATCCTTTCAACGAAGATGGGAAGCAATGGAATGGACCATTATTGGTGTCATCGTTCTATTGATTTTAATCATCGCTTATTTAAATTGGCTATTAGCCATATTGTCGGCCATCGTGGTGATTGCGGTATACTTGATCAATTACAACACCATCCACAATCGTCGTCGCTTAGCACGCGAACAATTTGGTGCTATGATGAAAAATGTGACACAGGCGGCTAATTTTGCATTGCAAAATTTACCAATCGCTATTGTACTTGTCAATAAGCAAGGCACCTTGGTATGGAATAATAGCGTATTTTCCGATTGGGTTCCAGTGGACTGGAATAAATTGCAAAAAATGTCCGCTTTGATTCCTGGATTTAGAATTGATAAGATTTGGGGCAAATCAGGGTTCTTAAAAGAGCAATATGGGGACCGCTATTTCCAAGTGGTGTACAAGTTCATTGACCCTCGCGATACAAGACCTGATGCAGATCCTAATGATGAATTGACGGAACATGCCGTTATGGCCTTGTATTTCAAGGATATTACAGCCATTGAGAAGGAACGTATTAAGGCTCAAGAAGAACAGCCTATATGGGGCATGATTCAAATCGATAATATCGAAGAATTAACGAAGGGTCTCAGCGATAGAGAATATACAAATCTATGGGCTGAAATCAATAATATCGTCGTTGACGAAATCGATAAACACGAAGGTTTCATTCGAAACTTCCAAAATGATATGTATACATTTGCCATTTCTCGTGGCGCCTTACAAGACATGGAAAATAACGGCTTTAGCGTGCTTGAACGCATCCGTAAATTGCCTTCTCCGCGTCAAGTGCCTGCTACGATTAGTATTGGTATTGGCGTAAATGCAGGCTCTGTTAAGGATGTATCCGGACGTGCTCGCGCAGCCCTCGATATTGCCTTAGGGCGCGGTGGTGATCAGGTTTGCATTATGGATGGTGAAAGCACCCGCTTCTTCGGAGGCAATACAGCAGGTATTGAAAAGAACACGCGCGTTCGTGCTCGTGTAGTTAGTCAAGCCATTCATGAATTGATGAATGATTCTGACAAAATCCTTGTTATGGGCCATCAACGTGAGGACTATGATTCATTAGGCGGTGCTATTGGCGTTGTATCAATTGCACGTGCCCTTGGTAAAGAGGTGCGATTAGTATTTTCAAAAGAAACAAATGCCATCGACAAAATGGTACATGTTCTTGTGGAAGACGAATTTTGGAAAACTCATATTTTAACGCCCGCAGAAGCAAAACTATGGACCGATGCGAATACATTGGCCATCGTTTGTGACACACATAGAACACCGATGGTAGCAGCGCCAGAGGCTCTTGAAGTATCTAAGCGACGCATTGTCATCGATCATCATCGTCGAGCAGCAGATTTTATTGAAAATCCATTGCTTACGTATTTGGAACCAGCTACATCATCTACGAGTGAGCTCGTAACAGAACTTGTACAATATGTCGGAGTTCCAGTGAAACTTTCAAAAGCGGAAGCTACAGGCATTTATGCAGGCATCGTTTTAGATACGAAGAACTTCGTTCAACAAACGGGGGCACGTACCTTTGAAGCGGCAGCGTTTTTACGCCGTTCAGGGGCGGATATTGAGACGGTTAAACAATTATTTATTGAAACCTTCGATTCTATCCAATTGCGTGCTAAAATGGTATTTGAAGCCAGTCGTACCGAAGGAATTGCTATTTCTGTAGCACCTGAAGGTCTGAAGGATATGATGGCATTGGCTGCACAAAGTGCGGATATGCTCATCAGTAATGAAGATATTGAAGCGGCCTTTGTACTTTACCCACTTAATGACGGAGGTATCGGTGTTAGTGCTCGATCCAAAGGCAAGGTAAATGTACAGGTTGTAATGGAATCCTTGGGTGGTGGTGGTCACAGAACAGTGGCTGGAGCCCAATTACAAGGTATGACGATAGAGGAAGCGAAGGCGGCTATTCTAGATAAAGCACTAGAAGCCCTTCATTCCGCTGAAAAAGAGGAGGAATAACAATGAAAGTAGTATTGTTAGAAGATGTAAAAAAAGTTGGTAAAAAAGGTGAAATCGTTGAAGTAAGTGACGCATATGGTCGTAATGTATTGATTAAAAAGGGCCTTGGTCTTGAAGGTACAGCTACGAATGTAAACAATGCACGTCAAAAACAAGAATCCATTGCACATAACAAAGCCGTAGCAAATGATGAAGCTAAAATTTTGGCAGCTCAATTGACTAAGGTAGAAGTTACTGTTAAGGTTCGCATGGGTGAAGAAGGCCGTGTATTCGGTTCCGTTACTGCTAAAGATATTTCCGATGCAGCGAAAGCTCAATACAAGGTAGATATCGACAAAAAGAAAATCGAAATTAAAGAACCGTTGAAAACATTAGGTGTTCATGATGTAGTGGTTCGTGTACATCCAGAAATTACGAGCACTATTAAGGTTAACGTAGTAGCTGAATAATCTTCGAATCACCATGCTCACAGAGTGTGGTGATTCTTTTTGTGCATCGAAGAGGCGTGACGCACGCTCTCATAGGGAAGATATTCATATTCTAGTTAAGGGGAGAAGGACATGGACGTACGCATACCACCGCATAATGAGGACGCGGAAAAGGCCGTATTAGGGGCGTTGCTAACCGATGGGTCATCATCTGGCGAAGCCGTTGATCTGGTAACAAGTATCGTAGATCGTGATGATTTTTATCGTGATACACATCGTATCATTTATGATGCTATTTTAAATCTTGTAAAAAGCAACAAGACGGTAGATTTCATTACGTTAAGTGAAGAACTAGAACGACGTAAAAAATTGGATACCGTAGGGGGCATTGCTTATATTACATCTCTTGCGAATGAAGCAACGGGCTATAATATTGAAGAGCATGCGCGCATTATTGTAGAAAAAGCGCAGATGCGCCGTCTCATAGATGCAGGTAATAAGATTGTCGGTATGACCTATGCTGGCGAGGATGAACCATCCGTCATTATGAATAAGGCGGAACAACTCATTCTTGATGTAGGCGGTAAAACACAATCAGAATCGACGTTTTCACCCATTGGTGATGTAGTTCTTACGAATATTGATAGACTTAGTAAACTGCAACAACATAAGGGTTCTATTACAGGTGTACCAACTGGATTTAGAGATTTAGACTTTATGTTGAATGGTTTGCAACGGTCAGATCTTATTCTTGTGGCGGCTCGTCCTGCGATGGGTAAGACTGCTTTCACCTTGAATATTGCTCAAAATGTAGCGATGGGGATTAAGCGGACTGTAGCATTCTTCTCTCTAGAAATGTCCAAGGAACAGTTGGTAGGACGTATTTTGTCCTCCGTGGCCGGCATTGAATCAGACAAGTTGCGCAAGGCTGACATGGACCCTAATGATTGGGGAAAGGTGATGGCTGCAGCGGATGAGATGAGCCAAGCTAACCTGTTCATCGATGATACAGCAGACCTTACGGTGCAGGATATGCGTGCTAAGTTACGCCGCCTCAAGGTAGAACATGGCCTTGATCTTGTCATCGTCGATTATATTCAGCTTATGCAGGGACGTAGCTCCGGTAAGGGCAGCGAGAATCGACAACAAGAGGTATCTGAAATCTCTCGTAATCTAAAACTGATTGCTCGTGAATTTAATGTGCCTGTTATTGCCTTGTCTCAGTTGTCGCGTAGTGTTGAAAGCCGTCCAGATAAGCGGCCTGTACTATCTGACCTTCGTGAATCTGGCTCTCTTGAACAAGATGCGGATATCGTTATCTTCTTGTATCGTGATAAATATTACGATGAGAACTCTGAAATGGGTGATAAGGCAGAGGTTCTTATTCGTAAACACCGTAATGGTGCAGTGGGTAGTGTAAAACTTCTATTTATTGGCGAGTTAACGCGATTCCTAGATACGGTAGACGAAAATCGTGTTGGACCGGAACAATAAATGTAATCTGTCGTTGCGCTACATAATTAGAATCAAAAAATTTTAAAGCACATAAGGTATCTATTATTAGAAACTATATCTAATGATAGATACCTTTTTTATAGTTAAAATTACTTATATAATAGCAAACATACGTTTGAAAATACTACGTATTTTTGTTATACTAATGATAGAAATTATGAGGATACTAATTTTTGTGAAAGTCGATACATTAGCGCTTTAAGGAGGTGTTTGTATGGAGTCCTCTGATACAGATCGAATATATATATGTATTGATTTGAAGAGCTTTTATGCATCCGTAGAATGTGCCGATTTAGGTGTGGATCCCTTTACAACACCGTTAGTGGTAGCCGATAACTCTCGTGGCAAGGGGGCGATTACATTGGCTATCTCTCCAGCACTTAAGAAATTAGGCGTTAAAAATCGGTCTCGTTTATTTCAGATTCCTTCACATATTGAATACATCACGGTAAAGCCTCATATGAAGCGGTATATGCAGGCGTCGGCGCAGATTTATGGGACGCTACTAAATTACATATCCCCTGAGGATATTCATGTGTATTCTATTGATGAATATTTTATAGACATTACGCCATACACGAATTTGTACAAGAGAACGCCTCGTCAGTTGGCTCAACTCCTGCTTGATGCGGTGCTCGAGGCCACTCATATTTACGCCACTGTTGGCATTGGAACTAATTTATTCCTTGCTAAAATTGCCCTCGATATACTGGCGAAGCATGCGCCGGATTTTATAGGGTATCTTGATGAAAGCCTCTTTAAAGTGCAAATTTGGCATCATCAGCCGATTACAGATATTTGGCAAATCGGTAGCGGTATCGCCAATCGTTTGCGTAAATTTGGTGCCTTTGACTTGCATGGCATCACCCAAGTACCGGAACATAAGTTATATAAGGAATTCGGTGTGAACGCAGAGCTGTTAATCGATCATGCGTGGGGCCGTGAAAGCTGTACTATTGCTGATATTCACGCCTATAGACCGTCTAAACATTCCCTTTCACAAAGCCAAATTCTATTGCGCAATTATACGGCTGATGAGGCGCGATTGCCCATGCGTGAAATGGTAGAGTCCTTAGTCCTTGAACTATTACAGATTAAGGCGGTCACAAAATGTATTCATGTTTATATTGGCTATGCGGCAGAGAATGTAAAGTCCACTGGTGGATCCAGAACTTTAGCGCATTATACGGACTCATTTCAAGAGTTATGTCCAGCTGTACTAGCCTTGTTTGATAAATATAAACGGCCTCATGAGTTAATACGACGCATTGCCGTTAGCTTTGAAGATTTAGTTAATAAGGCAGCTGTACCGACTGAAATGGACCTGTTTAGCAATGCATTAACGGAAGCAGCCGAGCAAGAGGAACATATACAGAAAACTATGCTGAATATTAAGGGCCGTTTTGGTAAAAATGCTATCCTTCGTGCATCTAGCTTGCAAGAGGAAGGGACCATGCAGTTTAGAAATACATTGGTAGGCGGTCATAATGGAGAGTAGATTTTACAATAGGAATTGATGTATTGCGTGAGGGAAGGTATACATTCATGAAACATCGGATGTCGCGCTTGCAACGGGCTAAACAATTTATGCCTTTTGCGGCGTTAAAGGGATTTGAAACATTGCTGGCAGCCGTAGCACGGCCTAAGGAGTCTCGTGTAGAGCTATCTGAGGACCAACTAGAGGAACTAAATCGTACAATCCAATCATTGACAGATGGGAATTTTGTGCGAGTTCTATATTACAACGGTCATTGTTATACGGAGTTGGTGGGCGCTATAGAGATGATAAATAAGACGGCCCATACTATGTCTATAGAGGGGATTGTCATTACCTTTAAAGACATAAAAGAAATCAATCTTTATGAATGAAAATAGCTAATGATAATTTTTCTTGACATATAGTATAGATTCTATTAAAATAACATATGAACGAACATTCATATGTTGTTTTAATTAATATAGGATGAAAGCTTTCTGTGCTTTCAAATATAGATAAAGGAGATATCATGGAAGAAACATTACTTCTAAAGGATTTGAACTGTGCGAACTGTGCAGCGAAAATCGAAGATCGTATCCGTAAAATGGATGTGGTAGAAACAGCTAATTTTACACTTGCTACACATCAATTAAAATTAACTGGGTCTTGGGAGGACCGTGAGGCTCTTAAGCGTGACATTCAAGATATTTGTGATGCTATCGAAGAGGGCGTAACAGTAGCTGATTACGAGCGTAAATCTAAAGCGGCTGTGGATGATGGCCATGACAACAATCAGGACAATGACGCTGTAACAATTGCAGTTATCGTAGTAGGTCTATTATTTATGATCTATGAAGCGTTGACTTCCTTTATTCCATCCATCGGATTGCCAGAGAGCATTGAAACTCCAATTTACTATGTGGCTTATGTATTACTTGCCTTCCCAGTATTGCGTACTGCAGCGCGTAATATTTTAAAGGGTGAAATATTTGATGAAAACTTTTTGATGTCCATCGCTACATTGGGTGCCATCGCTATCGATGCATTACCTGAAGCAGTAGGGGTTATTTTGTTCTATCGTATCGGTGAATTCTTCGAAGAAAAAGCAACAGAACGTAGCCGTACAGAAATCATGAACGCTGTTGATATGCGTCCTCAAGAGGTACGCGTTGTAGATACATGCTGCGGTGGCGAAATCGTAGTTATGGCTCCTGAAAAGGTTGAGGTAGGTTGGACTATTGAAGTTCGTCCTGGCGATTTAATCCCTCTAGACGGTACGATTCTTGAAGGTGAAACTCGCGTCAATACGGCTCCTGTAACGGGTGAACCAGTGCCTGTTCGCGCAGAACCAGGTACACAGTTGATGTCTGGCTGCATCAATGAAACTGGACGAATTACGATGCGCGTCGATAAGGTTCTAGAAGAATCCATGGTTACTAAAATTCTTGATGCTGTTGAAAATGCGGCTGCATCAAAACCTAAAATCGATAAATTCATTACGCGCTTTGCTCGTGTATATACTCCAATTGTAGTAGCTCTTGCTCTTGCTGTTGCTATTATTCCATCCCTCATTACTGGCGAATGGCATAAATGGATTTATACAGCCTTAACATTCCTTGTTATTTCTTGTCCATGTGCATTGGTACTTAGCGTGCCACTCGCATTCTTCTCTGGTATTGGTAATGCCTCTAAACACGGCATCTTGCTTAAAGGTGGTCGGGTTATCGAAGCATTGGCTAATGTGAAAGCAGTAGCTCTTGATAAAACAGGTACTATTACATCTGGTGAATTTAAAGTACACAACGTTGAAACTGTAGTGTCTAATGTAAGTAGTGCTCAATTGTTATCTATGGCGGCAACTATCGAAGCCGTATCCAACCATCCAATTGCAACAAGCATTGTCGCTGAAGCAAAGAATCAAGGCCTTACAGTAGAACCTTCCGATTTCGTTCAAGAATTGGCTGGCGAAGGTATGGTAGGCACAACAGAAGACAAGCAAATACTTGTTGGTAACCGTCGCCTTATGGAACGTTATGATGTACAAGGCTATCCAACAGAACCTGCTGAATATGGTACAGAAGTTCTTGTAGCCGAAGGTAATACATACCTTGGTCGTATTATCATCGCCGATGAAGCTCGTCCAGATTCTGCTGAAGCGATTGCTGAGCTTAATCGTCAAGATATTAAAACTGTTATGCTTACTGGTGATGCTGAAGCAAGTGCTAATTACATTGCAAAAGAAACGGGTGTAAGTGCAGTGCGTGCTCAACTATTGCCTCAAGATAAATTGTCCGTTGTTCAAGATATTCGCTCTAAATATGGTCCTACTATGTTCGTAGGTGATGGCATCAACGATGCGCCAGTTCTTGCTGGTGCTGATGTAGGTGGTGCGATGGGTAGCGGCGCTGATGCGGCCATCGAAGCGGCCGACGTTGTGTTCATGCGTCCATCTTTGACTGCCATTGCACATATCCTCGACTTGTCCAAAGTGACGTTGCGCATTGCTTGGCAAAACGTGGTATTCGCCATTGCTGTTAAAATTCTTATCATGTTGCTTGGCCTCTTAGGCTATGCATCCATGTGGTGGGCTGTATTTGGCGATACAGGCGTATCCATCCTTTGTATCTTAAACTCTGTTCGCATCTTAAGTAGAAAATAATACTGATAGATAATAAACTGCTCCTACATTGTATTAGGCAATGAGGAGCAGTTTTTCTATGTAAAACTTTCACAAGAGAATTGAATAGTACACCTAAATAGTATATAATTTTAAAGATGAGATACAGTATTTTCGCTCGGAAGGAGGGATAACATGATTACGGTGTACAAGCATATAGAAGAAGAATTAGTGGCCGATTACACGGTATCAGATGCCACAAAAGGTTCATGGGTAAATTTGGTGAACCCAGACCCCGATGAGTTATCCCTTATCAATATTTTGACGGAAATTCCTACAGATGTATTAAAGACAGCCCTCGATATGGAAGAACGTTCTCACGTGGAGTTAGAGGATAATTATATCTTTGTTGTTATCAATATTCCTGTTGTTCGCGGCAATGATATGTACGATACGGTGCCACTTGGTATCTTTTTGACGCCAGATTTCTTTATTACCATCTGTTTAGAAGAATCTGAAGTGCTATATCCGTTTATTTCCAATCAGGTTTCCACGTTCTATACGTATAAAAAGACGCGTTTCTTGTTCCAAATTTTGTACCGCACAGCGACTATGTTCTTGCGTTACTTGCAACAAATCAACCGTCGTACTGACGATATCGAAGTTCAATTGCGTCATACTACAAAGAACAAGGACTTTTTCCAATTGTTGGAATTACAGAAATCCATGACATATTTTACGTCTGCCTTGCGTACGAATGGTACCGTTATGGAACGTTTATTGCGCTTGCGTGGGCACAGTTCCTATAAACACCTTCTCAAGATGTATGAAGAAGATGAGGATCTATTAGAGGACGTTATCATCGAGAATAAACAGGCCATCGAAATGGTTGAAATGTATTCTAATATTTTGATGAACATGATGAACGCCTTTACATCCATCATTTCAAACAACCTTAACATGGTTATGAAAATGTTGGCTGCCTTGACGATTACCTTGGCCGTCCCAACCATCATTTTTAGTTTGTGGGGGACCAACGTGCCATTGCCGTTCCAAAACGATGAAAATGGTTTCTTCGAGGTTGTGGGCATCGCCGTAGCCTGTTCCATCGTGGCCATCATTGGCATGTGGAAAAAAGATCTTTTCTAAGATAATAATTATAATAGACATACTGAAAGCTGGCCTGAGCCAGCTTTTTCGTTTTTAGTATAAGTAGTCCTAAATGGTAGATATCTGAGGTTACCTCTATTCATGTAAGAGTATAATACATTTGTGACAAGTAAATAAAAAAATGAGAAGGAACTCTGTTATAATGAAGTTGCTTAATCCAAACATTATAACAAAAGGAGTTTCTTCTCATGCATTCTATTATAACTGAGGAATTAAGGTTTCGTAAACGTGTATGTGAATATGCTATAAAGCATGGAAATAATGCTGAAGCTGCACGCCGTTATC
>ENA-OWLZ01000060-OWLZ01000060.1-metagenome-genome-assembly--contig:-NODE-60-length-29179-cov-14.236678_pt1 | contig 29179 bp, 30 predicted proteins | sample MGYA00245341_ERZ651117 | MGnify/ENA primary metagenome ERZ651117 (study PRJEB26857, sample SAMEA4031763) | metagenome | biome: human; feature: oral; material: saliva | place: Philippines | collected 2014... | reverse complement strand
AAAGCGGTACGCGAGCTGGGTTCAGAACGTCGTGAGACAGTTCGGTCCCTATCCGTCGCGGGCGTTGGAAATTTGAGAGGAGCTGTCCTTAGTACGAGAGGACCGGGATGGACACACCGCTGGTGTACCAGTTGTTCTGCCAAGAGCATCGCTGGGTAGCTATGTGTGGACGGGATAAACGCTGAAAGCATCTAAGCGTGAAGCCCCCCTCGAGATGAGATTTCCCATCATTTTAAATGAGTAAGACCCCTGAGAGACGATCAGGTAGATAGGCTAGAAGTGGAAGTGCCGCGAGGCATGGAGCGGACTAGTACTAATCGGTCGAGGACTTAACCACGAGTTGTATAGCTGGTAGATTGATGGAGTTGGATATAGATTCAGTTTTGAAAGAACGAAAGTTTTTTCAAAAGATAAAGTGTGGTGACGATGGCAAGAAGGATACACCTGTTCCCATCTCGAACACAGAAGTTAAGCTTCTTAGCGCCGATAGTAGTTGGGGGTTTCTCCCTGCGAGGGTAGGACGTTGCCACGCAAACTGTGTAAGCTGGACCTAGTGTCCAGCTTATTTTGTAGCAATTTTTATTTTGCGAAATTTTATTTTAAGAGAATTTTTGAAGGAAGTTTGCTATAATAAAACGGATGATAAGAAGGAGGTAAAATCATGAAATGGATTAAAAGTATAGTATTAATGGCGTTTCTATGCGTTTTATCTGCTTGTGGAAATGGCTTATCGACCGAGGCGGTTCAAGAGCAAATCGCAAGTTTCGAAGAGTCTATTTCTAATTATCATATTACGGTGAAAAAATCAGAATATAAAGAGGGGTCAAAAACACCTACTGCACAAACGGTTGCGAGCGCCAGCGTATGGAAAGATGGAACTGGATATGGCTCGAAAATCGATAAGACTGCTGGAAAAGTAACGAACCAACTGGAAGTGATTGCGGATGCAAACGTTGGATTTATTCGTTACTATCAAGACAAGTGGGAGCAAACCATCACGGCAGCATCGAGTCTGCAAAACACGGTTGTTTTCCCATATTCAAAGATGATACAGTTTACGAAAGAAATTCATGAACAAGTGGAATGGAAAAAGACTTTCTTTGGTCGATATGAAAAATCTTACTCTGGAGATGACGAAGTCGTTCGTAAGGCGTTGACATCGATTCTAGGAATTGCGACAACCGATACGTCTAAAGTGGAGTTGAAAATCAAGACAGATGGCGCTGGAAATCTGATTACAAATGTAGAAATCAAGGTGACAGATGAAGGTGAACAAACGCGTAAAGAATATACAATCGCGTACTTACAATTTAATGAACAACAAAGGAAAGCTTTGCCGCAATAACGGTGAAGCTTTTTTCGTAAAATAAGCCGGTATGACTACAAAAAAGAGCGTATTTTTGTTACAATAGAAAAGAACAAAATATTGCGAGAAATGAAGAACATTTTGTAGACATGCGAGAGGGAGAATGCTTGCATTCTCCCTTTTTTACAACAAGAAAACATGGAGGAAGAATATGGGACGTGTGATATCCGTTGCCAACCAAAAAGGTGGAGTTGGGAAGACAACTTCGACCGTGAGTTTGGCTGCAGCACTTGCCGTTCATGGCAAAAAAGTATTAATTATTGATAGTGACCCTCAAGGAAATGCGACGAGTGGTCTTGGCGTGCAAAAAGGAGAGCTAGAACAAGATGTCTATGATGTTTTAGTGAACCAAGTACCAATGGCTGATGTGATTGTACCGACAACGCGCGAAAACTTGATGATTGCTCCTTCTACGATTCAGTTAGCGGGTGCCGAAATCGAGTTGACGAGTCAACCACGTCGTGAACAACGCTTGAAGGAAGCTGTGAAGAAGATTAAAGAGGACTACGATTATATCTTTATCGACTGCCCACCTTCACTAGGGCATTTGACGATGAATGCTTTTACGGCCAGTGATACTGTCTTAATCCCTGTGCAATGTGAATACTACGCGCTTGAAGGGTTGTCACAACTCATGAACACGATCACGATGGTTCGCAAGCACTTCAATCCGCACTTGAAGATTGAGGGCGTTCTGTTAACGATGTACGATGCGCGTACGAACTTAGGGAACGAAGTGAAAGACGATGTGATTAAGTATTTCCGTGAAAAAGTATATAAAACGATTATTCCTCGAAACGTACGTCTATCTGAGGCGCCAAGTTACGGACAAGCAATTGTCGACTACGATCCACGCTCTCGTGGTGCCGAAGTGTACATGGAGTTAGCAAAGGAAGTGTTGGCACATGAGTAAAAATCAAAAAGGAAAAGGTCTTGGACGCGGTATTGATGCGCTCTTTATGAATGACTTAGATACCATCGATGCGCTAGAGCAAGTTCAAGATTCAGAACAAATTCAACAAATTGCCGTTTCAGAAATTCGCCCAAACCCATACCAACCTCGTAAAGAGTTTGATGAAGAGGGATTGGCAGAATTAGCAGAATCGATTCGTCAAAATGGAGTCTTCCAACCAATCATCGTTCGTAAGTCAAAAATTAAAGGCTACGAGCTTGTGGCTGGGGAACGTCGTCTGCGTGCGTCTAAATTAGCCGAGAAAGAAACAATTCCGGCCATCGTACGTGACTACTCTGAAGAAACGATGATTCAAATCGCGGTGGTAGAAAACTTACAACGTGAGAATTTGAAACCATTAGATGAAGCGATGGCTTACCGCACATTGATGGATTCATTGAAATTAAAACAAGAAGAAGTCGCAAACCGTGTCGGCAAGAGCCGTTCATATGTGGCCAACTTCTTACGGTTATTAACATTGCCGCAACCTGTGCAAGAACTCGTTCAAAGCGGAGAGTTAACCTCAGGACATGCACGTACTTTACTTGGATTAAAAGACCAAACGAAAATCCTAACGGTCGCTAAAAAAGCGGTGAAGGAAGGCTTAACGGTTCGCGCGTTGGAGCAACTCGTTCAATCCATCAATGAACCAGCCAAGAAAGTGGTTAAAAAAGCAGCGAAACCGAAAAAATCAATGTATATCATTGAGTCTGAAGAACGCTTGATGGATAAATTCGGAACAAGCGTGCAAATCGTCGAAAAAGGCGAGCGTGGGAAAATTGAGATTGAATACCTTTCTCAAAAGGATTTAACACGTATTTTAGAAGTATTAGAAATCGAATTAGACGATTAAAAAGGAGTCTGTATGAAAGCAGGAACAACGTATCAATTACACGATCATGTGGAAATGAAAAAGCCGCATGCGTGCCAAACGAATTCCTGGGAAATCATCCGTATGGGGATGGACATTCGTATCAAGTGTGATCACTGTGGTCAAATGGTCCTCATGCCAAGACGGGAATTCGAGAAGAAGATGAAAAAGGTGACGATTTCTGTTGCCGAAGAAAACAAATAAAGAAAGAGTGTGACAAATGGCCTTAACAGCTGGAATCGTCGGCTTACCAAACGTTGGGAAGTCAACATTATTTAATGCAATTACAAAAGCAGGGGTCGAAGCAGCGAACTATCCGTTTGCGACGATTGACCCAAACGTCGGAGTGGTAGAAGTACCAGACCTTCGTTTACAAAAACTAACAGAATTAGTCAAACCAAAGAAAACTGTCCCAACGACATTTGAATTTACAGATATCGCGGGGATCGTTAAAGGGGCAAGCCGCGGGGAAGGTCTTGGGAATAAATTCTTAAGCCATATCCGTCAAGTAGATGCGATTTGCCAAGTGGTTCGTTGTTTTGAAGACGAAAATATTACACACGTGGCTGGGAAAGTTGATCCAATCGCCGACATCGAAACCATCAACCTAGAATTAGTGTTGGCCGACCTTGAGTCAGTGGACAAACGTATTGCTCGTGTAGCAAAAATCGCAAAAACAAAAGATAAAGACGCACTTGCAGAACTTGCCGTCTTAGAAAAAATCAAACCGGTGTTAGAAGAAGGGAAATTAGCACGTACGATTGAATTCACAGATGAAGAACTTCCAATCGTGAAAGGTTTATTCCTTTTAACAACAAAACCAATGCTCTACATCGCAAACATCTCAGAAGATGACGTGATGGAAGGTGGGCATAACCAATATGTGCAATTAGTAGAAGACTATGCTGCCAAAGAAGATGCAGAAGTCGTTGTGATTTGTGCGAAAATCGAAGAAGAGGTAGCCGAATTAGAGGAAGAAGAAAAACAAGCCTTCTTAGAAGAAATGGGGATTGAAGTCTCAGGGTTAGATATCTTAATCCATAAAGCATACCACTTATTAGGATTAGCGACTTACTTTACAGCGGGTGAACAAGAAGTGCGCGCGTGGACATTCCGCCGCGGTATGAAAGCTCCGCAATGTGCGGGAATCATCCACTCAGACTTCGAGCGTGGATTTATCCGTGCCGAAACGGTAGCCTACGCAGACCTACTTGAATACGGTAGTATGACGGCTGCAAAAGAAAACGGAAAAGTTCGTCAAGAAGGTAAAGAATATGTCGTTCAAGATGGCGACGTAATGCTCTTTAGATTTAATGTATAAGGTTATCGGAGGATTGTAGCATGTCAGAACAAAACGTACAAGAAGAAGAAAAAGTATCAGTAAAGCAATTAAAAGCGGCATTAACGAATAAAAATGAACAATATATTTATCAATTGGAAAGAGGTTTAAAAGAGGCTGGATTTGATGAAGCGCAAATCGAAAAAGAATTATCAGTAATGCTTCCAGAAATCGTTGAAAAACAAAAAGCGGGAGTAACGGCTCGTCAATTATTCGGTACGGTAACAGAACGCGTTCAATCAATCGTAGCCGGTCCTGTAAAAGACCCAAATGAAAAATCACCAGACTGGCAAATTGCCCTTGATGGCGGATTATTGGTCGGCGGATTATTCGCCCTTGTGACTGGGGTTATGTTGATGTTAAACCCAAGTCAAGATACGCAACCAATGGGATTATTTACACTGTTGATTAACTTTATTGCAGGGGCATTTGTAATGCTTGCCATTTCTAAAAATGCACCGAAATTCGATAATCCAAAAGGCCAACGTGGCTACATTCGTTATTTAGTCGTAAGTACGGTAGCGATGATTGCTTGGTTAATTTTAGTAGTGTTAAGCCAACAATACATTCCATCAGTGATTAATCTTGTGATGAGTTACGAGTGGTACTTACTCATCGGGGCTGCGGCTCTTGCTGGTAAATTCTACTTGAAGAAGAAATTAAATATTGTCGGATCAGTAATGTAAGAAACGAAAACAATCTGTGTGACGGTGACGGCGAAGTGCTTCGTGGAAGTCGGCAGTCATCGCACACTTCTTTTATAGAGGTGAGCATATGAAACAAATGAAACGTTGGATAATCGCGTTTTTATTAGGATTAGTTGCCTTTTTGGGACTCGGTACTACGGTTGATGCGAGAAGCTTAGTCGTTGATAAGTATGATATCGAAGCAAATATTTTAGAAAATGGGGACGTTCAGTTCTTCGAAACGATTACCTTCCAATCGGATGGTGCGTATAACGGGGTCTTCTACAACTTGGATTACTCTGGTTTTGGAAAACCAACAGATGTTTATGCGTATTTAGAAACGAGCGAAGGGCGCCTGCAAATGAACCAGGATAATACTGGGCAAAAGGGAACGTATCAATTAACGGATAGCGGTTCGAAGATTCAGTTCAAAGTATTTTTCCCGTTCTCGAACTCGAAATTAAAAGTGACATTCCAATATACAATTCCAAAACTCATTACGAACTACTTGGATACGGCCGAATTAAATCGTAAAGTAGTCGGGACAGAATGGGAAATCGACCAACGCAATATCACGGTGAAGGTGAATATCCCTGGAACAGCTTCAAGAGAAACGCTTCGTGCATGGGGACATGGCGCAGGCCAAAACGGGAATGTGCAAATTGCGAGCGACTATCGTTCAGTGACGCTCACGGCTCCTGAAAACGAGAGTGGAGATTTTGTGGAAGTCCATATGCTTTTCCCTCAAACATTGACACATGCGAATACAAATGTGAAAAACGAAAAAGCGTTTGACCGTATCGTGGCCGAAGAGGAAAGGCTCATCAATGAAGAAAAAGCCCTTAAAACTACAGGGTTCGTCGGAATGATTGTAGGGTGGGTGCTACTCGCCTTAAATACGATTTATGCCTTTGCGACAGGATTCTTTGCGAACCGTAAGCGTCTGGCTCAGGTGCAACATATTCCAGATCATCTCTATGAACTTCCTGAAGATATTACGCCAGCCGTTATGAATCAGGCAGTTTACGGAAAAACAGATATGACCGACTTTAGCGCGACGGTGATGGACCTTGTTCGTAAGAAAGTCTTGAAGTTATCCGATACGGAACCGTATACGATTACGCTTGTGGACGATACAAAAGAAATGCTTCGTCATGAAAAATTAGCACTTCATTTACTCTTTGAGGTTGTTGGCGGTGATAGCACAACGATTGAACTGGAACAAGTGAAGAAGTATGCGAAAAATCATGCAACAACTTACTACAATGAATGTCAAAAATGGATGGGTGCTGTCGATACAGCTGCTGAGAAATACCGCGTCACACGTTTTGCTAAAGATGAACCTCAAGGACGTAGCGGATTCCCAGGGTGCTTACTCATCATCATCGGTGCTTTAACAATTGGAGCAGCCTACTTAACGAAGAATTTGAATTATTTATTGTGGAGTCTGGCAGCTTTACTCTGTGTCGTTGGACCGTTAACGCTAATCGGGACAGGAATTTTTGCCAACCGTCGTTCTCTTGAAGGGGAATTACGTTATCGTAAATGGCAAGCCTTTAAACAAATGCTAAAAGATCTCTCACCAATGAAGCGGATCGAAGATTTACCAAGTATTCAACTGTGGGATCACTTCCTTGTCTATGCCATCTCTTTAGGCGTAGCTGAACACGTGATTAAAGTGTTGAAGAAATTAATACCAGACCAATTACCAAACAGTGTGTTCTATTCAACTCAAAACGGAACGATTTACTATCCGGTTTCTGATTTTAATAGCACATTTACAAGCTCATATAACAGTGCGAATTCTTCTGTCAATGGAAGCAGTAACTCTGGTGGATTCGGCGGAGGATTCTCTGGCGGATCGAGCGGTGGTAGTGGTGGCGGATCCGGCGGTGGCGGATTCTAATCAAAGGAGAATTTATGTTAAATGAAATGATGCACAGACCAGTTGTCAAACCGGAACTGGTCGAGTACATGCGTTCAAGTCAACGCCGTTTTCCGGGGGACTTGGGTGAATTAGAAAATACAGCCAATGAATTAGGAATTCCAATTATTCCTCACGAAACAGCTGTGTTTCTAGATTTTATTGTTGGATTAACCCAACCAAAAAATATTTTAGAGATTGGGACGGCAATCGGATTTTCAGCGAGTTTGATGGCAACAGCTTCACCACAAGCAAAAGTGACCACCATTGACCGCTACGAATTAATGTATAGCCGTGCAAAAGCGAACTTTGAAAGACTAGGGTTGGCTGACCGTATCACACAACTGGAAGGTGATGCGGCAGATATTTTACCAACGTTAGAACAAGGGAAATATGACTTCCTATTTATGGATAGTGCCAAAGCCAAATACATCGAGTTCTTCCCGTATTGTATGGACGTGCTTGAAGTCGGCGGCGTATTAATGGTGGACGATATTTTCCAAGGAGGAACGATTTTAGAAGACGTGATGGAGCGCCCAAGACGCGTGCGTAAGATTCATCGCCGTCTCAATATGTTCCTTGATTTAGTCCAAAGCGACCCAACATTAAAATCAACCTTACTTCCACTGGGCGACGGAGTAATTCTCATTCAAAAGATGGAAGAAAAAGATTTTAAATATATTTTAGAAGAGTTGTAAATTAATCATGGAAATCCCCATTGAAAAGTTTTACAATAAGAAGGATGACAAAAGAAAGGAAGTTTTACAATGACAGATAAAGTGCGTGTACGTTATGCACCAAGTCCAACAGGGCACTTACACATCGGGAATGCCCGTACAGCTCTATTTAACTATTTATTCGCGAGACATTATGGTGGAGAGTTCATCATCCGTATCGAGGATACTGACCGCAAGAGAAATCTTGAACACGGTGAAGAAAGCCAATTAGAAAACTTAACATGGCTTGGAATGGATTGGGATGAAGGTCCAGATAAACCTGGTAAATACGGTCCATACCGTCAATCAGAACGTGAACACATTTATAATCCACTCATCGAGCAATTAATTGCCGAAGATAAAGCGTATAAATGCTACATGACAGAGGAAGAATTGGAAGCAGAACGTGAAGCGCAACGTGCTCGTGGCGAAATGCCGCACTATAGCGGTCAACACGCTCACTTAACACAAGAGCAACGTGACGCTTTTGAAGCAGAAGGACGCACTCCTGTTGTTCGTTTCCGTGTTCCAAAACAAGGAACTTACGCATTTGACGATATTGTGAAAGGCGACATCTCATTCGAATCTACAAGTGTCGGTGGCGACTTCGTTATCTTAAAACGTGACGGAATGCCAACATATAACTTCGCTGTAGCAGTGGATGACCACTTCATGGAAATTACTCACGTTTTACGTGGAGATGACCATATTGCCAACACTCCAAAACAATTAATGATTTACGAAGCATTCGGTTGGGAACCACCACGTTTCGGACATATGACATTAATCATTAACACAGAAACAGGTAAGAAATTATCAAAACGTGATGAATCAATCTTACAATTCATCGAACAATATAAAGACTTAGGATACTTACCAGAAGCGATGTTTAACTTTATCGCACTTCTAGGATGGTCTCCTCAAGGCGAACACGAAATCTTCAGCCGTGAAGAATTCATCGAAATCTTTGATGAAAAACGTCTTGGTAAGTCACCAGCAGCCTTCGATCCTAAGAAATTAGAATGGATTAACAACACATACGTGAAGAAAACTCCATTAGAAGAAGTGGCTGAAATGGCGATTGCTCAATTAAAAGAAGCAGGCGTTGTAGCGGAAGAAGTTTCTCCTGAAGAACATGCATGGTTAGTGAAATTAGTGGCGTTATACCACGACCAAATGAGCTACATGAATGAAATTGTTGAGTTATCAACTTTATTCTTCAGAAAGGACTTCGAAGTAGAAAACGACCAAGCGAAAGAAGTACTTCAAGGTGAAACTGTTCCAACTGTATTGAACGCTTTTGTTGCGAAATTAGAAGCAATGGAAACTTTCGATGAGCCAAGTATTTTGGCAGCCATTAAAGAGGTTCAAAAGGAAACTGGCGTGAAGGGTAAAAACTTGTTTATGCCAATTCGTGTGGCGACGAGCGGACAAACACACGGGCCGGAGATCGGCAAGACGATCGAGTTGCTTGGAAGAGAACGCAGCATCGCACACATCCAAGCCGCACTTGCTCTTATTAATTAAAAGCTAATAGAAAGGGTTAACGCAAACTGCGTTAACTCTTTTTTTGTTTATATTAATTTAAAACCATGGGCCTTCGGCCCGATATTCTTCAAAATACTCGGATATCTTCATAATAGCGGTAATGGGGTACCGGTTCGAGCCTAAGGTCTCTCACCTTTAAAGCCTCAAAGTAGGAGTACGGAATAAATTCCTTACTCCTACTAATTCGCATTTAATACGATTCCCCATTACTGCTATTATAGAATCCGAGATTTTTTCGAATATCAGGCCTGAGTGCAAATGGTTTAAATAAAAAGGTTAATCCTTTCTTGAATAAGAGAGTGCGACAAGTATGTGCATGCCACGTTCTTTGGCGCGGGGAGGGGAAAACAGGAAGTGTGTGCTAATAAGGAACTGCGGGGAAGGGGGAATATGAGGTGTGTGCTGGTAATGGATGTAAATAGGGAGAGTGCAACGGATGTGTGCTAGTATTGGACGCAAACAGGGAAGTGCTGGAACGGAAAAATGGTAAAGAAAAAACGGATGAGGGTTCATCCGTTTTGTTGTATTTTATGACAGAAAAAGGTGAGCGAGAGTAGGTCTGCGCTGCCTCCAGGGCTCAAGTTCCGCTCGATAAGGACGTTGTTGTAGTCTTCGAGTCGGTTTACGAGTTGTGCTTCTTGGAGGGTTTGTGCTTCTTCAAATAATTGTTGTGCTTCTTTTTGTACTTGTCTATACGCATCGATGCCGCCGCGGTGAATAATGTTTCCGTCTTCTACGAAAGTCATTAGGTAGAGGAGTAGGAGTAAGTCGCGGTGACGTGGAGTGTATGTGTTTAGTGTATTGTAATAGTCGAGTGCTTTTGCAAGGCTTGGGTAGCCTGTTGCTGCTTCGCCTCGAATGCCTGTGATGCCGTGTTCGACGTAGAGTTTTTCACCGTAAGAGAGGTGTTCTTTTTGGTCGAGGTTGGCAAAGTCCACTTCGAGGAGGTGGCGCGTCATAAGGTGGCAGTAGTGTAAGGCTTCTGGAATGTTGCCTTTTGTATAAGCGGTGGCCCCTAAAACGAGGGCGAAGGAGAAGTTGGCTCCTTTATGGGTATTGATATTGTTTGTGGCGGCCATCATCGCGTCTTCGGCTTGTTTTCCAAGGGCACGAAGTTCGTTAAATAAGTCGAGCGGAGTGCCGTTGTGGCGGCTTCCTGCTTCGGAGTAGGCCAGTAAATAAGGACGGAGAGCAACGATGCTTTGATAGAAGGTCTCCTTTGTCATGTCCTTATGAGCGCCGTTAGACACAGGGTCTACTAAGCCTGGTTTTGGCGCGAGATTGACTTCTTGAAGTAGGGAATCTGTTGCCGCTTCTGCTAAAAACTCAGGATTAATCAATGTGTAATTTCTCCATTTGTTTCAAAATAAATTGTAATGAGCGATCTAAGTGCTCGTGGGTAATCAGCGTGATTTGTTCCACGTCGTTATTGAGCATCCCGCGATAGATGAGTTTGTGTTCCTCGAGTGCTTTTGTACGGCGTTCTGAAGAACGAATGGATAAATCGCGGAAGTAAATGACGTATGTACGTAACTCAGATACGATTTCTTTTAGGCGTGTCATTCGGGATTTTTCGTAGATGAAATCATTGAAATTCGTGAAGTTGGCAAGAACTTCATCGACTTTATTATCGTTGTTGAGACGTTCGCATTCTTCGAGGATGCCGTTCAACTCTTTGAAGTCTTCTTCCGTCATGAGTTTCATCGCATTAATCGTTGCCAATGTGTCGAGTGATTTTCTAATTTCGTAAATTTCATGGGCGTCTTTAATGGAAATTCCTTTTACGATGACGCCAATCTTAGGGATGTGCTCTACTAGGTGCTCTTTCGTTAATTCATTCAGAGCATAGCGAATAGGGGTACGGCTGATGTTTAACTCAGTTGAAAATTCTTTCTCGTTAATGCGCGTACCAGCAGGGATTTCTCCTAAGATAATCGTTTTACGAAATGCTTCGTAGAGCGAAATTTTAAGAGGTTTGTTTTGGGTAATATCTAAATTTTTCTTTACCGCTTGAATAATCGCTGACATAGTAGCCTCCTGGAAATTATTGTAAACATTAGAGTAAGTATAAACGAAAAGATGATAAAATGCACAAAAAAAGACTTGTTAGGCTAGGCCTGAACAAGTCTTTTTCGCAAATTCTATTGTTTAATTTTGTGGTAAGTATAATGGCATGTGACCCATTAATACGATTGTTGCAACGAAGATTACGAAGATAACAGCTGCGTATTTAGCCGATTCTTTTTGCCATTCACCCATGTCTAATCCTGTTAGACGTAATAGTAAGTAGATGAACGCTACTAATGGGCTTAATAAGTGGAATGCTTGACCCATTAATGAAGCTAATGCCATTTGCATATCAGTGAAGCCGTATTGACGTCCGATTTCAGCGAATGGAATTAATACTCCGTAGTAGAATCCGTCGTTTGTTAAGAAGAATGTACCAGGTACTGAGATTAATGCAATGATTAGTGACCAGAAGCCTGCTAATTGTTGAGGGATTACTTGAACGATACTTTGTGTTAAAGCAGTTGCCATTCCAGTTCCTTGGAATAATCCCATGAATACGCCGGCACCGAATACTAGTAATACTACTTGTACAGCGTCCCCAGCGTTGTCCCCAATACGTTTTGATTGAGCTTTTAAGTCTGGGTAGTTGATCATTAAGGCTAAACCTGTACCAACTAAGAATAATACAACTGGTTTCACTTCGATGGCATCGATGAATGAACCAGCTACTAACCAACCGATTAATACGATTGTTAAGATAGCGTTGATTAAGAAGTTTTGTGGACGACGTTTTTCTAATACTTCAGGATCAGAAATTGTAGTCAATTCGTTTAATTCTTCTTCAGATAATTCTTGGATACCTAAACGAGCACGTTCTTTTTTACCCATTGAGCGAGCCACAACGAAGATTACGTAAAGTACTGAAAGAACCATCCCTGGTGCTAAGTAACCTAGGATATCTGCTTCTACACCAAGAACTGACATCGCACGAGCAGTAGGTCCGCCCCATGGTAATAAGTTCATGATAGTGTTTTGTAAGATAACAAGAACCCCTAAGTTCATTAATTTCATGTCTAATTTTTTGTAAATTGGCACGAAAGCTGAGCAGCAGATTAATGTAGTTGTAGTTCCGTCACCGTTTAATGATACGGCAGCAGCTACGATAGCAGTAGCCATCAATACTTTCATTGGATCGCCTTTAGCGAAGCGAATCATTTTGTTAGTGATTGGATCGAATAATCCAGCGTCTAACATTGTAGAGAAGTAAAGGATTGCGAATAGAAGCATAACCCCTGTTTCAGCAGTTCCTTTCATCGCTGTTAATTTATCTTTTGAGTTGTTCCCAAATAATCCTTGGCGAACTAATGTACCGATGTTAGCGTCTTGGACTTGACCTGTAGCAACTAAAATAATTGCAAAAACTAATGGAATTAATACTAAAGCTGTAAATGGTGACATTTTTTTCTTCATGATAACGTACATGAAAATTGCCATCATTACGTAAGCTGCAATTGTGATAACCATCATATCTTCCTTTCTTTATTCAAAAAATTTGTTTTTTAGTTGGAGAACCGTTCAGTCGCTAAAACCTGAAAGGAAGCTCCACGAAGCCATTTTGAAAAATGAATTCGTTTACTTATAGCGATATCTTAAACAATATTTAATAAAAAAGATAGTGTTTTCATAGCGAAAAACATTAAAAGAACAGTTTGATGTGACAAAATGAGCATAGGTTTTATGTCCTATATATAATAAAACACCAAAAGAACAGGGAAAACTCCATTTTCTATTTCAAGAATGGTAGTGTTTTCTGTATAATAATTGCATGTAGATTATGTTGGGAAGGGAGTGAAGGAATGGGAATTCTCCAACGATTATTTGGCAAGAAGAATTCTGAAGCAACGGAACACGCATCGACGCAATCTGCACAGACAGAATCAGAATGGGAAAAATTAGAAGCTTTTGTACCGGTAGAAGCAGAAGAAGCTAAGCGCGTCTCCATCATTGCAGCGGCGATTGCGGCATCAGATTATCCTGAAAGCCAATTTGTGGTCAAACGCGTCCTTAAACGCAACCCAGAAACCAAGATTATCTCGGTTATTGCCTCAGCGATTGCTGCAGGTGAATCAAACGACAGTCAATGGGCTGTTAAAGAAATCTACCAAAAACGCAAATCATAATATATTTTAGGAGGAATGTTACGATATGTTACGTAAATTCAAAATTAAAGTAGACGGTCAAGAGTACCAAGTAGAAATGGAAGAAATCGGCGCAGTTGCCCCAGTTGCTCCTGTAGCACCAGTTGCAGCTCCAGCGGCACCTGCTGCACCAGCAGTAGAAGCAACACCTGCACCAGCAGCTCCTGTAGCATCTACACCAGCAGGCGCAGACGCAATGCCATCTCCAATGCCTGGTAACATCTTACGTATTTTAGTAAACGTAGGAGACGCTGTTAGCGAAAACCAACCATTAATGATTTTAGAGGCGATGAAAATGGAAAACGAAATCGTTGCAGCTAAAGCAGGGGTTGTAGCAGGAATTCACGTTAAAGAAGGTCAAGTGGTAAACCCAGGAGACGCTTTAATTACAATCAACTAATTTAATTAACTTTCAAGGAGTGAGACAGTGGAAACAATCATTCAAACTATAACATCAATTACTGGCGGACAAATCCTCATGATGTTTGTCGGAGCCCTATTAATTTACTTAGGGATTAAAAAAGAGTACGAACCAACACTATTAGTACCAATGGGATTAGGTACAATTTTAGTAAACTTCCCTGGGACTGGGGTTCTTGACCAAATCGTTGGTGGACAACAACAAAAAGGGGTCCTACAAGTCTTATTCGAAATCGGTATCGAAACTGAATTATTCCCATTATTAATCTTCATCGGTATCGGTGCGATGATCGACTTCGGTCCATTATTACAAAACCCATTCATGTTATTATTCGGTGCGGCAGCTCAATTCGGTATTTTCTTCGTAGTCGTTGTAGCTGTATTATTCGGATTTGACATCCGTGAAGCAGCTTCAATCGGTATTATCGGATCGGCTGACGGTCCTACATCCATCTTCGTTGCAAACCAACTAGCACCTCAATTGCTTGGAGCGATTACGGTCGCGGCCTACTCATACATGGCTCTTGTTCCGATTATCCAACCAATCGCTATCAAGATGGTTACAACAAAAGCAGAACGTCGTATTCGTATGACATACCACGCTTCAGGTGTATCTAAATTAACGAAAATCTTATTCCCAATCATTATCACAATTGTGGCAGGTTTCATTGCTCCAATTTCATTACCACTTGTTGGTTTCTTAATGTTTGGTAACTTATTACGTGAATGTGGCGTTTTAGATAAGTTATCTCAAACGGCTCAAAATGAATTAGTAAACATTGTTTCTATTCTATTAGGGATTACAATCTCAGTGAAAATGCAAGCTGAATTATTCTTAAATGTTCAAACATTAATGATCATTTTGTTTGGTTTAGTAGCCTTCATCATGGACTCAATCGGTGGTGTAGTCTTTGCTAAAATCTTGAACTTATTCCGTAGAGAAAAAATCAACCCAATGATCGGAGCTGCAGGTATCTCTGCATTCCCAATGTCAAGTCGTGTTATCCAAAAAATGGCGACAGACGAAGATCCTCAAAACTTCATCTTAATGTACGCTGTTGGAGCTAACGTTTCTGGACAAATCGCTTCTGTTATTGCTGGTGGATTATTATTATCATTCTTCATGTAATAATATAGAAGGAAAAGGAGGAAAACGATGACTTTCAACGCAGAACAGTTAACACAAGCTTTCGAATTAATGGCTTTAGGGATGGGTGGAGTTTTCCTAGTATTAGGAATTCTATATGCCGTATCTGTTATTTTATTAAAAGCATTCCCGCCAAAATAAGGAGACAGTTCCATGGAAAATTTCATTCTCAAACGCTTATGGCTCGACCGCGATAAGAAAGCTCGCCAAGATTGGGAATGGTTAATGGATCAAGCTAACCTTGGCAAAACAGAGCAGGTTGATTATACGGTTGCGATTTACCATACTTCTGGTGAACCAGCAGCAACCGGCTCTCTAGACCGCAACATTTTAAAATGCTTAGTGGTTTGTAAAAAGTATCAATCAGAAAATCTGTTAACGCATCTCGTGATGGCTCTCTTAGATGAATTAAGAGAACGTTCTTATACCAATAGTTTTGTCTATACAAAACCAAAGAATATTGTCTTCTTTAAATCTTTGGGGTATCGGGTAGTTGCCGAGACAGAAAATCTTGCCTTTTTAGAACAAGGCATCCCGTCTTTTAGTGATTACTTAAAATTACTCAAAGAACATTTCGTAGAAGGAACAAGCAATAGTGCCATCGTCATGAATGCGAATCCTTTTACACTGGGACATCAATACTTGGTAGAAACGGCTGCTAGTCAGTCGAGCCACCTCTACGTATTCGTGGTTTCCGAGGATCGTTCGTTCTTTCATACGAATGACCGGTTGGAAATGGTGAAGCAAGGTGTGAGTCATCTGAAGAATGTAACGGTGCTCCCAACGAGAGACTACATGGTCTCAAGCGCTACTTTCCCATCATACTTCTTAAAAGAGAAGGCGGATTTGGAAGTGGCAAAAGTTCAAGCAACATTGGATGCAACACTCTTCTTAGAAAATATTGTTCCAACGTTACAATTGACCAAACGTTTTGTGGGTCAAGAACCACTCTCCCCAGTGACCTCCGTTTATAATGACGCGCTAAGAGCTGCTTTTGGCAAGGACTTAGAGTTAGTAATTATAGAACGGCTTTCTGCCGGGGACGAAGTAGTGAGTGCGACGCGGGTGCGCGCTGCTATTCAAGACAAAAACGTAGACGAGTTAAAACAGCTCGTTCCAGCAACTACGGTTCATTATTTAGAAGAAAAACATTTCATTGGTTAAAATCCAAAAGAAAAGGTGGAAACAATAATGGAAATTAAAAAAAGTGCAGTAGTCGGCACTTTGGAATCAAGTGACATCATGATCACTTTAAATCCAAGTACCGCTGGTCGAATCGACATTCAATTAGAAAGTAGTGTCGAAAAACAATTCGGAAATCAAATCCGTCGCGTAATCGAAGAAACTTTAAAACAATTAGGCGTTACTTCAGCAGAAGTGATTGCAGTGGATAAAGGGGCTTTAGATTGCACAATCCAAGCTCGTACAGTGACAGTGGTTCACCGTGCAGCAGAAGTTGAAAACTACGACTGGAAGGAGATCGACTCATGGAACGCTTAAGAAGAACAATGATGTTCGTACCTGGTTCAAACGCAGCAATGTTGCGTGATGCTCCACTTTACGGCGCAGACTCAATTATGTTTGACTTAGAAGATGCTGTTTCTTTAAAAGAGAAAGACTCAGCTCGTGTATTAGTACATTTCGCTTTAAAAACTTTTGACTACAGCAATGTAGAAACAGTTGTACGTATCAACGGTTTAGATACAACAGGTGCTTTAGATATTGAAGCAGTTGTACTTGCTGGTGTTAACGTTGTTCGTTTACCAAAAACGGAAACAGCTCAAGATATCGTAGACGTGGATGAAATCATCACTCGCGTTGAACGTGAAAACAACATCCCAGTAGGTCGCACTAAAATGATGGCTGCGATTGAATCTGCTGAAGGTGTGTTAAACGCTCGCGAAATCGCTAAAGCAAGTGACCGTTTAATCGGGATTGCTTTAGGGGCTGAAGACTACGTAACAAACATGAAGACTCGCCGTTACCCTGATGGACAAGAGTTATTCTTCGCACGTAGCTTGATTTTACACGCGGCTCGTGCTGCAGGAATCGCTGCAATCGATACGGTTTACTCTAACGTAGACAACATGGATGGATTCCGTGAAGAAGTAGAACGCATCAAACAATTAGGTTTCGATGGGAAATCTGTTATTAATCCTCGCCAAATTCCTGTGGTTAATAAAGTTTATGCACCAACAGAAAAAGAAATTCAAAACGCTAAAGAAGTTATTTGGGGAATTCGTGAAGCTGAAGCTAAAGGTTCAGGTGTTATCTCAGTTAACGGTAAAATGGTCGACAAACCAATCGTGGAACGTGCTGAGCGCGTCATCGCATTGGCAAAAGCGGCTGGATTGATTAGCGAGGAGGAAATTTAAGATGGTATTAAATAAAGCTGGACGTGAAATTCCACAAGAATATGCAGATCAATATGGGGTATACGAAGGTGAGTTAGCTCGCATTAAACCTTATGAAGCAGCTAGCCGTAAAATCAAACCTGTTGAACCTCGTCAAGAAAAATTATTAGGTAGCATTCGTGAAGCTATTGAAAAAACTGGCTTAAAAGATGGCATGACAATCTCATTCCACCACCACTTCCGTGAAGGAGACTATGTGATTAACATGGTTATGGAAGAAATTGCAAAAATGGGGATTAAAAACCTCTCGATCGCGCCTTCTTCAATCGCGAACGTACACGAACCATTAATCGAACACATCAAAAATGGAGTCATTACAAACATCACTTCATCAGGTTTACGTGATAAATTAGGGGCAGCCATCTCTAGCGGTATCATGGAAAACCCAGTTGTGATTCGTTCACACGGTGGACGTGCTCGTGCAATTACTGCAGGAGACATCCACATCGACGTTGCCTTCATCGGGGCTCCAAGTTCTGATGAGTATGGTAACATCAACGGTACAAAAGGAAAAGCAACTTGCGGTTCTTTAGGATACGCAATGATTGACGCTAAATACGCTGATCAAGTAGTTGCGATTACAGATAGCCTTGTACCTTATCCAAATACTCCAATCAGCATTCCACAAACAGATGTGGACTACGTGGTGGTTGTAGATGAAATCGGAGATCCTAAAGGGATTGCTAAAGGGGCAACTCGTTTCACGAAGAACCCTAAAGAATTATTAATCGCAGAATACGCTGCTAAAGTAATCACTGGTTCTCCATATTACAAAGAAGGATTCTCATTCCAAACTGGTACAGGTGGAGCTTCTCTTGCTGCGACTCGTTTCATCCGTGAAGCAATGATTAAAGACGGCATCAAAGCAAGCTTTGTACTTGGTGGGATTACAAACTCAATGTGCGAATTGTTAGAAGAAGGTTTAGTTGAGAAAGTCATCGACGTTCAAGACTTCGACCACCCATCAGCAATTTCACTAGCAAACAACGCAAACCACTATGAAATCGACGCAAGCATGTACGCAAACCCATTATCTAAAGGCTCTGTTATCAACCGTTTAGACGTTGCCATCCTTTCTGCTTTAGAAGTAGATACAGACTTCAACGTAAACGTAATGACAGGTTCTGACGGTGTGATCCGTGGAGCTTCAGGTGGTCACTGTGATACAGCCTTTGCTTCAAAAATGTCAATGGTAATCAGCCCATTAGTACGTGGACGCATCCCTACATTCGTAGAATCAGTAAATACTGTGATTACGCCTGGTACAAGTGTGGACGTTGTGGTTACTGAAGTTGGTATTGCCATCAACCCTAACCGTCCTGATTTAATTGAACACTTCAAAGGGTTAGATGTTCCTCAATACACAATTAAAGAATTACAAGAAAAAGCATACAGCATCGTAGGAAATCCAGAACCAATCCAATACGGAGATAAAGTGGTTGCGGTAATCGAATACCGTGATGGAAGCATCATTGACGTTGTTCGCAATGTTTAATTCTTTGTTTGATGGAGCACCTGTGGATATCATGCAAATGCTTGATGCCAGAGAAAGACGTGCTCATACCCAACAACAATTACTAGAACAATTGAACCCGTGTGTACTCGTGTCCATCACACTCAATATTCCGGGGCCTGTAAAAAATTCAGAGGCGATTTCAACTGTCTTCGCCTCTGTGATTTCTGAATTGGATGAGGCATTAATGTCTTTTGAGAAACTTCACCAAGAAGACTTCTCGCTTCAGACAGGAATGGAATTTTACCGAGTCCTTCGTGCAGTTGCGCTTGATGTCAAGCGTGCTTGTGTGGAGTTTGAAGAAGGACACGTACTCGGGAGATTACTCGATATCGATGTTGTAGAAATGGCAGGAGCAACTCCTACGCCCATTAGTCGAACAGCCCTTGGAATGCCTCCAAGACGTTGCTTTATCTGTAATGAGGAAGCAAAAGTTTGCGCCCGTTCTAGAAAGCATACAGTTCTTGAGATGCAAGAGCATATCGCTCGTATCGTCCAAGAGTACACATCGATGAAAAGACCTTAAGAAAGGAAGATATTATGAGCAAAATTATCCGTTTAACTGAAACGGTTTTGCGTGACGGACAACAAAGTCAAATCGCGACTCGTATGTCAACTGAGGATATGTTACCAATCTTGGAAACATTAGACCAAGCTGGCTTCCATGCGTTAGAAGTATGGGGAGGAGCAACTTTTGACTCTTGTATTCGTTTCTTGAATGAAGACCCATGGGAACGTCTACGTCAAATTCGCGCAGCAGTGAAAGATACAAAATTGCAAATGTTATTACGTGGACAAAACCTATTAGGATACCGTAACTATGCTGATGATGTGGTCCGTTTATTCGTAGAAAAATCTGTACAAAACGGAATCGACATTATTCGTGTATTCGATGCTTTAAACGATGTTCGTAACATGAAGACATCTATCGAAGCAACAAAATTAGCAGGCGGACACTGCCAAACAGCAATCTCTTACACAACAAGTCCAGTTCATACTGTAGACTACTATGTTGATTTAGTAGGACGCATGGCAGAATTCGGTGCAGACTCAATCTGTATTAAAGACATGGCTGGGGTATTAACACCTCAAACAGGTTACGAATTAGTAAGCCGTATTAAAGATAAAACTGATCTTCCTTTAGAAGTTCACACTCACGCTACAAGTGGTATTTCTGAAATGACTTACTTAAAAGTAGCTGAAGCAGGCGCAGATATTATCGATACTTGCTTATCATCATTCTCTGGTGGTACAAGTCAACCTGCTACTGAATCTATGGTCTTATCTTTAGAAGAATTAGGATTTAATACTGGCGTGGACATGAAGAAAGTGGAAGAAGCAACCGCTCACTTCAACGGCATTCGTGATAAATTCCGTGCAGAAGGAATCCTAAACCCTAAAGTAAAAGATACAGAACCAAAAACATTAATTTACCAAGTACCTGGTGGAATGTTATCAAACCTATTAAGTCAATTAACAGAACAAGGCTTAGCAGACAAATACGAAGAAGTATTAGCTGAAGTGCCAAAAGTACGTGCGGACTTAGGATACCCACCACTTGTAACGCCATTATCACAAATGGTTGGTACACAAGCGGTAATGAACGTGATTTCAGGCGAACGTTTCAAACTCGTTCCAAAAGAAATCAAAGACTATGTTTTAGGATTATATGGACAAGCTCCAGCAGAAATTAATCCTGAAGTGAAAGCAAAAATTATCGGCGATGCAGAAGTGGTGACGGTTCGTCCAGCTGACTTAATCGAAGATCAATTACCAGAAATCCGTGAAGAGATTAAAGAGTACGCTAAATCTGATGAAGATGTATTAATGTACGCACTCTTCCCACAACAAGCAAAAGACTTCTTAGGACGTCGTGAAGATCCATTCTACGATGTACCATTACAAACAGTAGAAGTTACTTTAGATTTAAAATAGTTTTGCTAGAAAGCTGAAAAGCTAGGCCCTGCAGCCCGGCTTTTCAGCTTTTTGTGTGCTTTAAACTGTGTTATAATAAATAGAATAACAAATGCAAAGGAAGTGAAGGAATGGGACGTTTTAGAGAGGATATGGATACTTATAAGAGAAATGATCCAGCGGCAAGAAGCAGCTTGGAAATCGTCTTGACGTACCCAGGATATCACGCAACGGTCTTACACCGCGTCGCGCATTGGTTCCATACGAAGGCGAAAATGAGACTTCTTGCACGGATGGTCGCTGGCTTTAGCAGGTTCCTAACGGGCATCGAGATTCATCCAGGCGCAACGATTGGAAGACGATTCTTTATCGACCATGGAATGGGAATCGTTATTGGAGAGACAACCATTATTGGAGACGACGTGAAGATGTTCCATGCGGTCACATTAGGTGGAACCGGGAAAGATACAGGCAAGCGACATCCAACCATCGAAAACGGCGTGCTGTTATCAGCGCATTCGCAAGTAATTGGCCCCGTAACAGTTGGAGAATATGCCAAGATTGGAGCGGCGGCAGTTGTGCTAGACGACATTCCTGCACATACCACAGCTGTTGGATTACCAGCACGAGTGGTCCGCGTTCATACACCAGAAGAAATTGAAAGAGATACGACTATCGGAGGAAACTTATGATTCAAATCTACAACACCTTAACAAGACAAAAAGAAGCCTTTAAACCGATTGAAGAAGGCAAAGTGAGCATGTATGTGTGCGGCCCAACGGTTTATAACTATATTCATATTGGGAATGCTCGTAGTACGGTTTCCTTTGATACGATTCGACGTTACTTTGAATACCGCGGTTATGATGTGAATTTCGTTTCGAATTTTACAGATGTGGACGATAAAATCATTCGCGTGGCCAACGAAACAGGGCTGACGGCTGAAGAAGTCTCTAAGAAATATATCGAAGCGTTCTTTGAAGATACCAATGCCCTAAACGTGAAGAAGGCGACGCTAAATCCAACGGTCATGAACACAATGGATGACATTATCGCCTTTGTAGCAGACTTAGTCGATAAAGGAATGGCGTATGAATCAGAAGGCGATGTGTATTTCATCACTGAGAAATTCAAAGACTATGGGAAACTCAGCGACCAACGCATCGAAGACTTACAAATCGGTGCAAGTAATCGTACAGCCTCAGAAGATGATGCAAAAAAACGTAACCCGCTGGACTTTGCGTTATGGAAGAGTGCAAAACCAAATGAAATTAGCTGGAACTCTCCTTGGGGGAAAGGTCGTCCAGGATGGCATATTGAATGCTCGGTAATGGCGACAAAACACTTAGGCGATACAATCGATATTCACGGTGGTGGACAAGACTTAGCGTTCCCTCACCACGAAAATGAAATTGCGCAAAGTGAATCCAAAACAGGGAAGAAATTTGCGAACTACTGGATGCATAATGCATTTGTAACGATGGGCGAAGAGAAAATGAGTAAATCTCTTGGAAACTTCGTGCTCGTTCACGACTTAATTCAACAACTCGACCCACAAGTACTTCGTTTCTTCTTAGCAAGCGCGCACTACCGTCGTCCATTGAAATTTAGTGAAGCGGCTCTTCAAGAAGCAGCCGTGAACCTTGAAAAAGTACAAACGACTTTCAAAAACGCACGCTACCGCCTGGAAACAGCCGTAGATGCATTACCAGAAGATACAGAACGCTTAGCAAAATTCGAAGCGATCGAAGCAGAATTCCAAAAAGAGATGGATGATGACTTCAATGCGGCAAACGGTATGACGGTGTTATATCAATGGCTGAAAGAATGGAATGTGTACTTAGAACAAGAAGTCGTTTCAGCATCAGTCCTCGAAGCACTCCTTGAAAAAGCAGCCGTTCTGTTTGGAATCTTCGGTATCGTTGAAAAACAAGAAGCATTACTCGATGATGATATTCAAGCATTAATCGATGAACGACTTGAAGCACGTAAAGCGAAAAACTTTGCTCGTAGTGACGAAATTCGTGATTTACTAAAAGAACAAGGGATTGTATTAGAAGACACTCCACAAGGAACAAGATGGAGAAGAGAAGCATGACAGAAAAAAACTGGAAGCTGTTAAATGGGTTGGCCTTAGCCTATATGGGTGACGGGATTTATGAAGTGTATGTCAGAAATCACGTGATGCAAAAAGGGCTCACAAAGCCAAATCAATTACATGCGACCGCTACAAAATTTGTTTCGGCAAAAGCACAAGCACGCTTGATGCAACAAATGTTGGAACAAGAAAACTTCTTAACGGAAGAAGAATTAGAAATTTACAAACGAGGACGCAATAGTAAGAGTCATACGGTGGCTAAAAATGCAGACGTAGGAACGTATCGCATTGCGACTGGTTTTGAAGCATTAATGGGTTATTTATACTTATCTGGCCAACAAGCTAGATTGGAAGAACTCATCAACTGGTGCTTACAACAAGTGGAAGGTGAACAGTAACATGGCACGAAATGAATATGCACCAAAGAAAAAAACAAGAAACGGAAATCGTTCAGACCGCCAGCAACTAGGGCGCGGCGAAAAGAGACAACGCCCTCTTCGTGAACACGTAGAGCGTACTGAAGTACAAGAAGTGGTGGACTTTGTGTTTGGACGTCATGCGGTGGTAGAAGCCTTGCAAACGCCGGACCGTGTGAACCGCGTCTTTATCCAAGAAGGAACTGCTGGTCGAGATGCTGCAAAAGTCATTGAACTCGCACGTGAAAAAGGCATTCAAGTTCAAACTGTTCCAAAAACAAAGATTGAAGATCTTGTCGGCAATGCCGTTCACCAAGGACTCGTAGCTTCGATCGCAGCGTATGAATATGCCGACTTAGAAGATGTCTTTAAGAAGGCTGAAGAAAAAGGCGAAGATCCATTTATCGTTATCTTAGACGGAGTGGAAGATCCTCATAACTTAGGAAGTATTTTACGTACGGCAGACGCAACAGGCGTTCATGGCATTATTATTCCAAAACGTAGATCTGCTTCATTGACAGCGACTGTTGCCAAAGCGTCAACGGGGGCCATCGAGCATGTACCTGTTGTCCGCGTGACGAATTTAACGCAGACGATTGAACAGTTGAAAGCGCGTGGTGTTTGGGTGTTTGGAACCGACATGAACGGAACTGATTACCGTAAATGGAATACTAGCGGGCCTCTTGCCATTGTGATGGGGAACGAAGGGAAAGGCGTATCTCGTATCGTGAAGGAAAGTGTGGACGAAATGGTGACGATTCCGATGGTAGGGCATGTCCAAAGTCTGAACGCGAGCGTGGCGAGTGCTTTGATGATGTATGAAGTCTTCCGTAATCGCTCGTTATAGGAAACGGGGGATGCACATTGAAAAAGCAACTCTATATTGTTGATGGCTACAATATGATTGGTGCTTGGCCGGAACTAGTGGCACTGAAGAAGCAAGACGACTTAGAGAGTGCGAGGGATTTACTCATTCAACGGTGCTCGAATTTTCAGAAATTTGAAAATATCGAAGTCTGGATTGTCTTTGATGCGCAGTTTGTACCAGGAATCACCCAGTCATTTGACGAAGCCGAGGTGAAAGTGATTTTTACGGCTGAAGGAGAGACGGCGGATAGTTATATTGAGCGTACCGTATCAGAAATGAATATGCGTCTTGTTCAAGTATCCGTAGCGACCAGTGACTTGGCCGAGCAGTGGCTTATTTTCCAAAAAGGAGCCCTGCGTAAATCTGCTAGAGATTTTTATAAGGAATTAGAAAGTAGTAGGGATAAACAAACGGAGATGGCACGAACTTTCCATCATAAAGGAAGTACGCGCCGAAATCCCTGGAGTGACGCACAAATGGCACTATTAAATCATTTGCGCTTTAGCTTGGGAGGCAGTACAAAAAAGAAAAAATAGTGAATTAGCGCATTTCAAATACGTAGATTCACACTTTCTTCATAAATTGTCGTGTGTGATTTCATATTAATGGTGTACAATCTGTGAAGAAACTTATAATAATTATAATTTAGCAATAAAAAGGAGTGTAGGTCATGCATATTTTAATGATTGAAGATACAGAAGCAGTTTGCGAAATGATGGAGATGTTTTTTGAAAACGAAGGCTGGAAGGCAAGCTTCTACCACGATGGAAAAGAAGGGCTTGATGCATTCTTAGAAAACCAAAGTAAATGGGGCGTTGTCATCTTAGATATCAACTTACCAAGCATGGACGGAATGCAAATTTGCCGCCAAATCCGCCAAGTGAATCAAAACGTTCCAATCGTAATGCTTACAGCACGCGATTCAGAAAGTGACCAAGTTATCGGTCTTGAAATCGGTGCAGACGATTATGTTGCAAAACCATTCAGTGCGGTAACCATTATGGCTCGTATCAAAGCATTATTACGTCGTACACAACGCGCGGCAGTTGCGGACAACACATTTATTTCAGAATTTGATGTAGAAACAGATCACGTGAAAATCAATACGAAAACACACGAAGCGTTTATCGATGGCAAACAAATCGAAAACTTAACACCAAAAGAATTTAACTTATTAATGGTAATGGCGAAACACCAACGTCAAGTTTTCACTCGTGAACACTTATTAACGAAAATTTGGGAAGATCCATTTTATGGTGATGAGCGTACCGTTGATGCTCACATTAAGAAGCTTCGTCAAAAAATCGAAGCAGTTGGCCCACACGTAATTCATACCGTTTGGGGCGTTGGGTATAAATTTGACGATAGCGAGTTGTAATCCATGAAATACTTTTATCAGCAACTCTTCGGGTTCGTATCCGTGGTGCTGTTAACGATTGCTGCATGTGGAATTCTTTTCTACAACGTAATGAGTAATAATGTGTATACACAGCGTTCTCAGCAATTGCAGTCGTATGCCAAAGGATTAATTGCGACTGATATGAGCGATGCGGATATTTATAAGTTAGGGACCATTTTACGCGAAGAGAATGTCAGTATAGCGATGTTTGATGAAAATAACGCGATGACCTATCCTTCTAGTAGTATCGATACCAAATCTGCATTAACAGAGGATGAGTTAAATCACTTAAAAAATGGTGCTGCGATTAACTTAAAAGAAGTTCAAATGAACTTTACCGGAGAAGCCGTAGACAATTTAATTACGGTATACTATCCCATTATTAAAAATGGACAGTATAAAGGATATGTGGCTTTAGCTAGCCCGATGAGTCGTATTCAAACCGAAGTGCGTGAACTTCGTAATTCGATGTTTATTGCGTTTGGTGCTGCACTTATCATTGGAATTATGATGAGTTTTGTTTTTGCAAACTATCAAACACGCCGTATCAACAAACTTCGTAAGGCGACTCATAAGATTTCGGAAGGGGACTTCGATGTTCAGCTTCCTGTCGAAAGTCGAGATGAGTTTGACGACTTAATAAAAGACTTTAACAACATGGCGCATTCGCTCCGCGAGTCTGAAAAAGAGGTTGAGCGACAAGAAAATGTTCGCCGTCAATTTATGATGGACGTGGCGCACGAAATGCGTACCCCATTGACAACCATGAATGGATTGCTTGACGGATTGAAATATAATATGGTGCCAGAATCTCGTCGTGGCCGTTCACTGGAACTGATTTCTAGTGAAACACAACGATTGATCAGGCTCGTTAACGAAAATCTCGACTACGAGAAGATTCGTTCGAACCAAGTTGTATTAGTACAACATCGTTTTGCAGGGATTGGAGCGATTCAAACCGTTGTAGAACAAATGCAAGAACTCGCAAAAGTGAAGAACAATACGTTGCGATATGAATGTGATAAAGACTTCAGCGTCTATGCTGACTATGACCGTTTTGTCCAAATCTTGGTGAACATCACGAAGAATGCCAACCAATTTACGGATAACGGGGAAATCTTAGTGAAGGCATGGAATGAAGGGAAAAAAGCGATTGTCGAAATTTCAGATACAGGTATCGGAATTGACGAGAGCGAAATTAAAGAAATCTGGGAACGTTTCTATAAAGCAGACGTTTCAAGAAAGAGCACGAAGTATGGAGAAAGCGGCCTAGGACTTGCGATTGTGAAGTCGCTTGTAACGAGTCACCGTGGTACAATCTCCGTCAAAAGTGAGGTTAACAAGGGAACAACCTTTAGAGTGGTATTCCCTGGTGAAATCGAAATGTAGTGAAGAAAGAACGAACAAGGAGGAAGGAAATGTATTTACTTGGCCCATTCTATCAATGGCTAGTCCGATTATTTGATGGGCGAGTGAATCACCTTCCACTTGTTCGTTTGTTTATTTTCAGTGTAGACCACGCAATTGTCCTGTTTGGAGGATGGTTGATCGTTTGGTCTATTTATTTATCTTCACGTAGAAAAGGGAAGATTTCCTGGAAGTGGGAACTCTACCGGAATTTATTTATCTTCTATATTATATTACTAGCGCAATTAACGATTTTTAGAAACACCGATGAGACCTTTACGGTAAAAGTCGTCACGCATCCGCTCTCGGATATTATGTGGGTACCGTTTGTCGATAGCATCAAGTTATTTATGCAAGGTTCACCCTTTGCAGCGTATTATAATGTAGTAGGAAATATCGTCTGGTTTATGCCACTTGGATTTTTCTGCGGACTACTCTACGGAAAAGAAAAGGGACACTCGTATTCGATTTGGTATGGCTTTTGGACTTCGTTTACCATCGAGTTTTTCCAATTTATCTTCTACACAGGTGTCAGCCATATCGATGATATCCTGTGTAATGTATTCGGAAGCTGGGTGGGATTCCTACTATATCGAGGCATTATGAAATGGAGGGGAAAATAATCTATGGGAACAATCATCGTGAAACAAAAAGCAGCGGGATTGATTAAAAAAGGAAGTCCACTGATTAGTCAGATGGACCTTGCTCAAGAACTTCGCGCAGACGAAGGCGAAGTAGTGAAAGTGTACGACCAACAACGTCATTTCTTAGGAATGGCCTATGTCGGATTTCAAAATAAGGGAGTTGCGTGGGTATATAGCCGCGAGGAAGACGAAGCGTTGGATGATGCATTCTTTAGCGGCATCTTCCAGGCGGCTTTTGAGAATCGCCGTGCACTATTGCATTCGGAGGATACGACGACGTTCCGTCTCTTTAACGGAGAAGGCGACGGCTTTGGCGGAGTGACGATTGACTGGTATGACGGATTTATCGTTGTCTCTTGGTATAGCGAGGGTGTCTATCATTACCGTGATCTTATTTTAACGCAGGCACTTGGAACGTTCGAAGGGGTCAAAGGAGTCTACGAAAAGATTCGTTTCAAGAATGAAGCAGACTTGCCAGAAAGTCAGTTTATCGGTGGAGTAGAAGCACCAGAGCCTTTAATCGTATTAGAAAATGGGATAAAATATGCGACGTATATGAATGAAGGATTGATGACGGGAATCTTCCTAGACCAACGCGAGGTGCGTGAAACGATTCGCCACCGTTACAGTGCAGGGCGTACCGTATTGAATACCTTCAGTTATACAGGTGCCTTTTCTGTTGCCGCAGCGATGGGTGGTGCAACTAAAACAACTAGCGTGGACGTTGCCAACCGAAGTCTTGAGAAAACAAAAGAACAGTTTGCAGTCAATGGCATTGACCCAGAAACGCAACAAATCTATGTCATGGACGTGTTCGATTATTTCAAATACGCCGTGAAGAAACAGTTGACATTTGATACGGTCGTGGTAGATCCACCAAGCTTTGCCCGTACGAAGAAGAGAACCTTCTCTGTGGCCAAAGACTACGGCAAACTAGTGGCGCAAATCACGCCATTAGTCGCACCAAAAGGAACACTCGTGTTATCGACAAACGCAGCGAATGTGAGCGAAACTCAATTCCAACAAATGATTGAGAAAGGAATCCGCGAAGCAGAAGGCAATCGCAAGTTCCGCATCGTCTTGAAAAAAGGCTTGCCAAGCGATTTTGCAGTTCCAGTAGCCACACCACTAAGCGATTATCTCAAAGTTTTCTTTATTGAATTTAACAACTAGGACACCTGCCCGAAATTCACTTATAAGTGAATTTCGGGCAGCTTTCGTCCACACCACTTTCTCCATGCATAAATCCCGTCCTTATCGCATTTTCAAAGCACGGGAGGCCGTTCTAGGCACCGACATGTCATTTTCGCACTTTGGCACAAATCCCAT
>ENA-OWLZ01000059-OWLZ01000059.1-metagenome-genome-assembly--contig:-NODE-59-length-29251-cov-7.096554_pt1 | contig 29251 bp, 50 predicted proteins | sample MGYA00245341_ERZ651117 | MGnify/ENA primary metagenome ERZ651117 (study PRJEB26857, sample SAMEA4031763) | metagenome | biome: human; feature: oral; material: saliva | place: Philippines | collected 2014 | study... | reverse complement strand
ATTGTCGATGTAATACGGACATGCCTTTTTCGAATTTGCCAGAGCAGATACGCATAAACACAATACGGTCATGATGATTAGGGTCCATATTCGCTTGGATTTTAAATACTAAAGCGGAGAAATCTTCGCTTGTAGGTTGTACTATTTCTTCTACAGCTTGACGTGGCGCAGGGGATGGTGCCAGTTCTAAAAATTTCTCTAAGAATGGTTTTACCCCAAAGTTTGTCATGGCAGAGCCGAAGAACATTGGTGTCAATTCACCGGCACGAACCTTATCAAAGTCAAACGGATCGCCTGCAACGTCAAGCAATTCAATATCATCTAGTAAAGCTTGATATACATCATCACCTAATAACTCTTTCATACGAGGATCGGTTAAAGCACCTTTTTCAGAGGCTAACTTTTCTTGACCATGTGTTTCGTCCTTAGCAAAGAGCTCGATTGTTTCATGTTCTCTATCGTATACGCCCTTGTACTCGCCATTAATACCGATAGGCCAGTTCATAGGGCACGTACGGATACCGAGAACATTTTCGATTTCTTCCATCAAATCGAATGGACTACGACCAAAATGGTCAATTTTATTTACGAATGTAAAGATTGGAATACCTCGTTCTTTAGAAACGACAAATAGTTTTTTAGTTTGTGCTTCCACGCCTTTTGCTACGTCGATAAGCATGACTGCGCTATCGGCGGCCATCAATGTACGGTACGTATCTTCGGAAAAGTCCTGGTGACCAGGTGTATCGAGGATGTTTACGCGACATCCATCGTAGTCAAATTGCAATACGGAACTCGTTACAGAGATACCACGTTGCTTTTCGATTTCCATCCAGTCAGATACAGCGTGTTTTGCTGTTTTACGAGATTTAACGGACCCCGCTAAGTGAATGGCACCACCGTATAAAAGTAATTTTTCTGTTAGTGTCGTTTTACCCGCATCCGGGTGAGATATGATAGCAAACGTACGACGACGTTGTACTTCTTCTAAAAATGTCATAATTCACCTCTGTTGTTTCGCTTGTGAAAGTTTAATTGTATTGTACAATTTCCACATCATTCATATCTTTAAAATTATACATGATTTTAAAGTTTTAATCAATTATTTAGATAATATCAAGCTTTGCAGATATAGTTACTGCAATTATACTGCATTAGAAACGTAAACGTTTTATACTTTCCCTTATATCGTTTTTCAGTTCGTGTAGATATTTGTTTGTTGTGTCTATATTCTGATGTCTTAATTGGCTTTGTATCGTTTTTAAATCTATATTATTACTTAACAATATACTAGCGTGTAAGTGGCGTAACATATGTAGTCCACCTTTATAGCCGTATTTAGCCAACTTGTTTTTAAATGATTGTCTGATATTGTCTAGTGTATATCTTGTTGTAGTGTATGGGAATATACTACCATTACCAGGTTGGTATTGTTGGAATATATCATATAGTGTTTGTGAAAATTGTACAAACTCTCCGATACGATTGGATTTAGGAGAAGATACAATATATTCACCATTCACTTTAGCGTACCCTCTATTGACATATATTTTATAACTATTAAAGTCTATATCGCCCCAATTTAGCACAATAGCTTCGTTGCCACGTAAACCCGTATATAAAAGTATATACAGAAATAATCTTCTTTTATCTTTGTATGTCTCGATAATATCCTTCACATCATTAATATCTGGTAGTTCTCTCTGCCTACGCTGTTGAGGCCCTTTGTTGATTAGAGATGTATGTATAGGGAATTGTATCAATTCGTTTTGGTACGCAACATTAATAATTGATAATATACCTCCGACACATGTATTAATTGTATTACGAGTACAACCTTTGCCAATAAGATGAGCCGTAAATGTGTTAATTATGTCCTTATTAATATCATTTAATGGTATATCACCAACTGCTTCTATAAATCGACGAACAACACTTTTCTTTACATTGGCAGTAGAGGCCTTAATTAGTTGCTTTGATAATTGGTCCTGTATTACGTGGTTTGCGTATTTTGAGAATAAGATAGACGACGATTTAAACTCTTCTAATGTATTAATCTTATCTCTAAGTTTACGTCTACATTCTTGTATACCTTTGGCGTACACTGTATAACGTTTATTATTAATCATTATTTGTCCGCACCAAGTCCCATTTGGTCGTTGGTAAAATGTGCCGTCTTGATTACCTCTACGCTTTGCCATATTATCACCTCATATATAGTATATCAAAATTTGTCAAAAATTTTTCAACACAATACTTGACATACAAGTGGTATTAGGTGTATAGTAAGTGTAGAAACAACAAAGGGGGTTAGTAAAATGGAATTGATAAAAACAAAAGATATAGCGAAATTATTATCAGTATCAGAAGAACAAGTCAGACGATTTGTTTATCGTCATGGTTTACCCTGTTATCATTTAAGCCCTCGCATTATGAGGTTTAAAGAAGATGAGGTGATACAATGGGCGAGAACAACAAAACGTTCTTTTTATTAAGAATGGAAAATCATTTTGACACATCTATTGACACACTCGAAGAAGCAGTTGAAATACTTCATAGCGGTGTAGATTCTGGTATTTCCAAAGGTGGTATTATATACGAGGTAACTCGTCCTTTAGTAGCGTATGGTAATGTAGCTGACATTTAGTCGGCTATTTTATTATAAATAACTTCACTTATAAGTGTTTTTAAGACAAGGAGAATGACATGGATTCAACTTATGTAAAACAAGTATTCGACATTTTAGCAAAGCCTTTTCACCCAGATGATGTTGAATGGCGTCCGCAAAAATTCGTGAAAAATGGTTCTTGCCAAGTGTTAGCTTATATTACTGCTCGTGGCGTAATGAACAGATTAGATGAAGCCGTAGGTCCAGCAAACTGGGACATGCATTTGCAACCTATCGATATGGGTGTGTCTGCTAAGTTAGATAAACAAGGCAATCATACCGATTATAAAGGTTTTGTATGTACTCTAACTCTTCGCATTGAAGACGAAGAAGGTAATGTAAAAGTAGTTACTCGTCAAGATGTAGCAAACTTAACAGACTTCGAAGCGATTAAAGGTGGTGCTTCTGGTGCCATTAAACGTGCGGCTGTTCAATTTGGTATTGGTCGATACCTATATGGCTTAGGTCAAACTTGGGTACAAACTGACGATAAAGGTAAATTTAAAACACCTAAATTACCAGTATGGGCATTGCCAGATGGTTATGAATATCCAGAAACGTTTGCTAAAACGGAAAACACTATGGAACCAACTACATCAGATTGGGACGACGTACCCGTATACACAGAACCAACGCAGGCTTCCAATCTAGGAGAAGACCCTGTAGTGACATTTGGTAAACATAATGGCAAACATTTCTCTGAAATTCCAATCGATTATATCGAATGGTTAGCTAAAAACGCTCAAAAACCAGACATGAAAGAAGCGGCTAATAAATGGGTTGCTACCCATGGAGCTGGTCCAGAAAACGCACCATGGTAATTCAAGTCAATCCAGCTATTTTAAGTCAGTATGGACCTACGACAGCTGTCTTACATGGCTATGTAAAAGCTAAAACAGCTAACGGTGTATTAATTGGGGGAGTCAAATGCTCCCCTATTAATATCGACACAATGGGTAAAGATATGGGTGGTCTGGCCCGTAATACTATCTATACTCATTTAGACATACTGAGCAAAGATGGATATATTGTATCGTCTAGTAAACGATTACATAATCCAATCCAATGCGAACCAGGTATTAAATTACAAACTGCGACGTTGTACGTGTATTTTGGTGTTGTGAAGGGGTAACAACAATGACTGTAAGAGAACTGATTAATAACTTAGTAAGAAATGTAAACGATTTAGATAGTGAGGTAAATGTTATTTGTTCAAGCTTTTCTGCTGTGCAAACTATCGATGACATCGATATAAAGAAGCATGGCCAGAATGAGGTAACATATATTATCGCAAAATGAGGTGGTATATATGACATACGCTAAAAAATTACAACAAACAACATTGTTGTATATTAGGAAATGTACAAATGAGCAAGCTTTCCAAGGTGGTAAACCGAGTAGACAATTTTGGTTAACACGAGGGTTTTTCTATAAACAAGACCCAGATATTGTTAACATCGTATTTGACTACTTAGAATCAAAAGATGGTCACCAAGAAATGACATTATATGATGTTGTTAAATCAGCTAAGGCTCGTCAAACAGAGTTACGTTGGAAAGAAGCGAAACAACAAACGCCTAAGCAAACGCAACATAGCGACGCATTTTCTTTTGATATGTTGATGAATATGTGAGGTTTATATGAGTGTAGAGAACCTACTAAAAACAAAAATAGACATAGTAGAATACATAGGCAGATTTACAGAATTGCGACCAAAAGGTTCTTTGTACGAAGGCAGATGTCCTATTCATGGAAGTGATGAAGGCACCCCTTTAGTTATCTATCCTCAAACAAACAGTTATTATTGTTTCGCTTGTGAAAGCGGTGGGGATATAATCCAATTTGTAAGTGATTACGATGATATATCTCGTACTATGGCGATTAAAAAATTAGCACACGAAGCGAATATCAACATTGACGCTGATGAAGATTGGCGTAAGGCTGTTAAAGTGGAAGATACACATAGGGCTATTATTGACAGAGCTAAAGGGCAACTTGATAAAGTCATTGATTATTTACATAAACGTGGTTTTACTGATGAAACCATTGCTTCTTTTGAACTTGGCTTTGATAATGACACATTGGTAATCCCTATCCGTAATGAATATGGTCAACCTGTTGCCATCGCTCGTAGACAGTTTGATAAAAGTCCAAAATACATCAATAGTAGAAATAATATCATGTATGATAAATCTGCATTGTTGTATAACCTAGACCAAGCTATCAAAATAAAAAATAAAGATGAGCTTTATATGGTTGAAGGTTATATGGACGCAATCAGCGGACACCAAATGGGACTAGCTACAGTAGCTTATTGTGGCAATGAAGTTCATAAAGACCAGCTAAGAACGTTAACACGAGCATTGAGAAAAATACCTACAATCATTTATTGTCCAGATAATGATGCAGAAGGTATTAAACGTGTTCCACGTGTTAGAGATTATTTCCGTGAAATCTTACCTCGTATAGCAGTTAGGGTTTTGCAACTACCAGAAGGCATTAAAGACTTTAATGACGCTTTAAAAGCTGGTATTGATGTAAGTACATTACCAAAAATACATATTGATAAGTATGTATTATGGCTTATGTTAGATAATTGCAAATCAGAAGAGGACGAATATGACGTAGCTCATGATTTCTTAAAAACAGTTTCGAATCCGTTATTCAAAGCTGATATTATTAAGAAGTTATGTGAACGTTGGAATCGTGAATTTGCAGAACTAAAAGACTTTTTTGATAGTTATCAAGAAGATACTGACGAATTAGTTCAAGAAGCTTCGACGACTACTGAAGCTATCTCTGATTTAAAGAACCTGTACATGCGTGGTGAATATAAAACTCATTTCCAGAACTTGGATAAATGTATAGGTGGCATGGTTAAAAGTCAAGTAATGATAGTTGGGGCGTATTCGAGTTCGGGTAAGGCACTGACATTAGACACCGACATTATCACTCCTAATGGCAAGGTAAAAATGGGCGACATTAAAGTTGGAGATACAGTAATTGGAGAGGACGGATTACCTACTAATGTTGTAGCTGTATTCCCTCAAGGAGAGAAAGATGTATATCGTGTGACGTTTAAGGACAACACTTATGTAGATTGTTGTGAAGACCATTTATGGAAGTTTAAAACTATAGACGACTTGCACCGTGGGTATGATTGGAAAGTTAAGTCATTAAAAGAAATTATGGCTAATTACAAGATTAGAAAAGGCTCGACTAATGAACAAGGATATAATCTATACATTCCAGTTGCCAAACCCGTCCAATATAAAGAGAAAGAGCATGTCATTTCACCTTATGTAATGGGGTTATTACTTGGCGATGGTGGTTTTAGTTCCAAGCAAATAAGTTTTACAAATACCGAACAGGATATTGTAGACAAACTTATAGAACAGACAAGAGGTATTGGGGAATGGAAGCGTAATAGAATACAGTACCGCTTTAACAAAGGTAGAGGTTACAATGCTTTTTCAGAGTATATATATGATACTTTTGGAAAAGTTACTGGAGACTGTAAATTTATCCCTGTTGATTATATGGTAGACAGCGAAGAAAACAGATTAGAGTTGATTAGAGGTCTTGTCGATACAGATGGGTCAATAGACGAGTCTGGGTTTGTTAGGTTTACTTCTTGTAACAAACAATTGGCATTAGATTTCGCTGATGTTGTTCGTTCATTAGGGGCTAGGTGTACGTTTGGTGTTAATCACCACAACGGAAAAGGCGACGAGTACACCGTCCGTATATTAGAGCGTTCCACCAAATGGTTTAGTAGCAAAAAGCATAAAGAAAAATACAATAATAGACGGGGTTTAACACGAAAACCTAACAGAAAAGATGAGCTAGCTATTATTTCGATAGAAAAATTGGGTTATAAAAAAGCAATGCAGTGTATTACAGTTGACAACAACGACCATATGTATTTGTGTGGCGATTATATCCCAACCCACAACACAGATTGGTTAATTGAGTATCTATTACGTCAAGTAATTAAAAATAAAGCACGGACTGTATTCTTTTCTTTGGAAATGTCTAAAGGAAAGGTTATGGAACGTATTATAGCCAAGATATTACGAATTCGTCTGGCAGATGTACGAGAGCTTGTGATGAATGGAGATGAACGTATTGCACAAGTAGAAGCTAAATTATCAGAACGTCTCGTAATATATGACAATAATAACCTTAATATTGATGAGATTGAACAGCGTATTGTTGCTTTAAATAGAAAGAATACACTAGGTGGCCCAGTCGATATAGTGGCTGTTGATTACTTCACGTATCTCAAGGGTGCTAGTACGTATGAAGGAGCTTCTGAACAAGCTTTGAAAATGAAGGGATTGGCTAAGAAGTATAACGTTATCCTCGTCATGTTAAGTCAATTAAATCGTGGTGCCAATACATATAACGAACCAACTATGGATTTATTGCGTATGACTGGCGATATTGAAGCTAGTGGTGATGTTATCATTATGTTATGGAGACCAGAAAAAGAACCTGGGCTTTCTTTACAGAAACAAGAAGAGTTAAAGAATATCACTCGTATGAAAGTAGAAAAAGCTCGTGATGGTATTTATGGCCCGATACGTATGGAACTCAAATATAACAGCAATACATCTTTACTGGAAGAACAATTTGATTAAAACTTCACTTATAAGTGTTGACAAGTCAAATAATAAGATGTATAATGTTATTAGAAATAGATTTAAACACGTATATAACTTCACTTATAAGCAAAAGGAGAAAAACAATGACAGTAAAACAATTAATAGAAAAATTACAAAAATACCCAAAAAATACTGTTGTTCAAGTAGGTGCTAGTTACTCTTGGGATTATTGTCAAGGTAATATAACAGATATTCTTCCGGATAAACCACGAACAGAATATAGGAAGTCAGACATTGGGAAAACGTGTATTTTGCTATTGGCTGATAACAATAAGGAATTGAGGAGATAAATAATGACAATGCACGAGCTACACAATCTTTGGTATGACGGGAATAGAAATGACCCAGTGTTTATTCTAATGTGTAAGAATATGCTTGATTATATGCGTGTTGTAACAACTGAAGATAACATTTTGTATGAAATGACGAGAGATGATATTAAGTATAATATGGAGGATTGGTTATATGGTCACAAATAACATAGGCTTCTATAATTATATGCTTGACAGGAGGTTATAAGGTTGCCATATACGAAGTATATTTGTCCAGACGGTCATGAAGTTGGCATAGATGAATGTCTAACTGCATGCAGATTAGAAGGACAAGTTAATCCAAATACTGGTGAGTTATATTGTCCAGCTGGTAGGTGCCTATCTAAACGTACGTTAATCGCTCTTGCAGACCAACGTGAATGGACTGGAACACCTAGCACAACACAATTACTTGCTGGAACACGAGAGAATTATCTCAAAATTACAAAAGAATATGCTATTGACCCTAAGTCATCTCTTTTTATGTTACATGGTACGAAAGTACATGATTACTTAGAAAAGTACACAGATGATGAAGGCATATCAGAAGTTCGCCTTGATGACGGTACTTCTACTGGTGCATTTGATTACTATTCAGCTGAAAATGGTGGAACGCTATATGACAATAAAACCTATGGAAGTTGGAAAGTAGCTAAAATACTTGGATTATATACAAAGCGTGTACCAACTGGCGAAGTATATAAGACAGGTACTAAGAAAGGTCAACCTAAATTTCGCAATGAGATTCGAAGTGGTGGACCAAGACATCGCCTTGATTTAGCAATCCAATTAAATGATTATCGTATGAAGATAGAAAAGGAACTACAGAAACCTGTAGCTAATCTAGTGTGTGAAGTAATCGTACGTGACGGCAATACATATATTGCTACGCAACGTGGTATTACTAGCCCTGGTTATTTAGTACCAATTAATAAGATTAGTGATGTATGGGTTGAAAGGTACATGAAGAAAAAGGCTGGTGATTTAGTTAAGGCATTAGAAACAAATGCTATGCCACCGCCATGCCGACATTCAGAAACATGGGGAGGAACTAAGTGTGAAAGATACTGCAACGTTGCACAATTTTGCGAGAAAGGAAAGAAACATGAAGACAATTAATATCGATGATTTTGACAGTTTGTGTTCTAATCACTTGTGTAAAATTGCACAATTGTTTTTGATGAAAAACAAACAATACGCCAATCAAGATGATGTCCTTACTGCTTTTAAAGAAAGTGCTGAACGTCAGTTCGGTAAAGTTACCAAAGAAGGTGCTTTCAAAACTTGTATGCAGTTTAAAGACAAACATGACTTGGCACTACTTCAACATGGTACAACATTACCAGACGCAAAAGAACGTCTATATGATGTAGTTGTATATTGTTTACTTGGTCTAGCGATTCTAAGTGATAAAGATGAAGAATTGCAAGGTTGTTAAAAACTGTAGGACCATGAAAGACCAGTGTTGGATATGTGATAATTACGGATTGTATTCGCCAAAGGATAAGTCAATTTTGTCTCCTCGTCAAGAGGAGAATAGACTTAAAAGAAAACTTGAACACAAAGGTAAAAAACTAACTTCGGCTAGTAAACGAGGTAAAAGCAATCGTCGTAATGGTCGAAATGCTGAACGTGAGTTAGTCACATGGCTAGAAAAGATTGGAATAGAAGCTAATCTAGTACCAATGTCTGGGGCGTTAAAATCAGCTAATATTATCAAAGCATTAGCTAATGATGAGATGGTAGAAAAAATGCGTGGCGATATTAAAGCTACGATTGGCGATAAAGTCTATACCATTGAATCGAAACGCAATGTTAATTCTGATACATGGTATAAAAAAGCAGAATCTGGTGTAATACACATTAAAGGTTTTGCGTATCTTCTTCGGCAAGATTTGTTTCATGCTTTAATTAATGGCGTAGAACTAGCAGTTGCCGATGAGATAGAGGATAAAGGCTTTAAGATTGTTCATAAGTATTTTGAACAAGATGATAGCGATATAGTGGTTATTTCAAGACCATATTGTGACAGACTGTTTTTTATTAAGGAGAAGAATTATGGCACAATCAGCAGAACGTCTAAATGAAAAAGAAAATGGTTTATCTGTAAGTTTCAAAGCAGTTATCAACGAAGAACGCACAGGGTTTGCGACATCTTCATCTGTCGAAATTCAAGATATTACTGGTATGGAATTGGTTATGGGGTGCTGTGCATTAATCGAATCCATTATCAAAGGGGCTGGCGAAGACAGTAAAGATGTGTTACTTCTAGCTATAGCTAAAGGTTTGATAGTTTTTGCTGTGGACCCAGAAATGGTGCATGGAAAAGAATAAGGTTATTTTGCACCAGCCATCAACTACGATGTGGTTGGTATCAAGTTATGATGAACATGATAGTGATATTGTGTTTATCACAGAATTAAGAGATGTAACTGATGGAAGTCTGTGTTTGGAGGACTTAGCTTCTTGCACAGACAATCCTATTGACACTGTTGACTTAGCGTTAACATTAGGAGTTGCGTCTAAAGATGAATGTTGTATCTATCTTCGTATGTGGACCAACATGGTTGAACGCAAGATAGAAAAAATTATGTATGAGGAAGAAGTAGAATCAAATGATTATCTTAACTGAAGATGGTAAAAAACTTGTAGATGTGGTGTCTGTATATGTAGCAAACATTCCAGACAAAGAAGACCGCAATAAAGTATTTGAATACAAAGTAAAAGGCATGTTGCCTAATGGTTTTCAAGTACCTATTAAAACTTGTGCTACAGAAGCTGACGCAATTGAATTTATTGAGCGTCTACGTATGGACTTCCACGGTAATACAAGAGCGAAGGAGTAATGTATGTTTAATGACCTTGCTGAGTTGAATGACAATTACGAACAAATTTATGCGGCGTTTGACGCATTAGATGAGACAGACGCTTCTATGGCATTTGCTATCTTAAAAGACGCTTCTGCTTTACAAGCGAGCTTTGAAAAAGTGTCAGCCGATTTAGGCAAGTCGTTAATGGACTACGAACGTAGAGCTAAAGCACTCCAGGCAAAGATAAGTAGAGAATCTTCTACAAAGGTTAATGAGGGAGATAGAATATCTGCACAACACCCAGATGTATTAGACGCATGGGAGAGAGTGTCTGATATTCAAAAATCCCAACGTTACGTTGACGCTACAGCGAAACATTTATCACGTATGTATTTTGATTCCAAGTTGATATTTGAAAATGTATGTCGTGCTACTCGTCAACCAGTAGGAGATGATAAACTTGTCGGACGTATTTAATCAATTACAAGCTTTAGCTTACAGGACAGGACAGGAGTTGTCTCGTACGTATGGGGCAAACCTGTTCGTTGCTGTTTCAGAACAGTATATGGCATTTATTGTAATCTACGACAATGCTGTTGTTTTTTCGTATCAGATAGGAGATAGAGTATGAAAGATTTATTATATTGGATATACGATAATCTAATTCCTCCTCTTATTCGAGCGTGCGTGATAGCCTGTTTACTAGCATGGTTGTCTTTTGTCCCTTACTTTTTTATGAAGGAACATAGTTTAATTACATGGCTGGTACCTACTGTGTGGGGTGTATCATTCGGCGTTGTTTTGCGTACGTTAGTTAAATTATTGGAGGATTTATATGGGCGTCCAAAAATTTAATATGTATGACAAAGTAAAAACACCAAAGGGTGTCATTACTATACAATCGATTCAGTATGACCCAAAGACAGATGAGTTCTCTTACTCAATTTTAGGTCCTAAAAGTCATTTCTGGAGACAAAAAGAGTGTGAGTTAGTGGAGAGGTATCATAAAGAATGAGCTTATTGAGAGAAGAATTCCTTAAAAGCTATCCAGATTTCCCAGAACATATGGAAAATCTAGCGAAGCTTGTATATTATCGAACATATTCACGCTGGTTACCCGAAGAAGGTAGACGTGAGACTTGGAAAGAAACATGTGCTAGAGCTGTTGAATATAACTGTTCTTTAGCACCAACGTCAGCTTACGAAGCACAACGTTTGTTCGATAATATGTTTAATTTAAAACAATTCATTAGTGGTCGGTCATTGTGGATTGGTGGTAGTGAAGCCAGTAAAAAAACTAAACTCGCTAACTTTAACTGTTCTTTTGTGGTAATTGATAGTATTAAGTCATTATGTGATTTATTCTATCTTTTAATGGTTGGCACTGGTGTTGGTGTACGTATTCTACCTAGCGATGTAAATGAGTTACCTCGTTTTAGGCAGAATGTTATTTTACACCACCAATACAACAAACATTCTACTAAACAGAAAGGCAGAGAAAACACTTACGTTGAAACCGACGGAGATATGTGTATCATTCATATTGGTGATAGCAAAGAAGGTTGGGTTGACGCTTTAAAAGCATATCTATTGTGTTTAGTAGAACCAGATGGTCCTAGTCACATTATGCTTGATTACACCGAAATTCGTGTTAAAGGTGCTACACTCTCTAAATTTGGAGGTTAAATTAGCCCCCTTTTGCTAGCAATAGCATCAAAATAAACTATGTGAACCTGTACATACAGGGTGTGCCGAATGGTGCTAACGGTGGAAGCCTAAGTCTTTATGATATGGTAATACCGTGCCAAGACCTACTCCTATAAAATGGAGGGTATATGGATATAAACAACTACATTAATTCTTTTGTTCGTGTTAAAATTTCACCAACAGAAGAACTGAAAGACTATTATATCAATTCTCACGGAGATATTATTGGTACGAAAAGAAAAGGTATGCAATTATTAAAACCTAAATTGTCAAATAATGGGTATCTGACAATAGGTTTGAGAGATAAGCATGGTAATAGAAAATATTACTTTGTGCATCGACTTGTCGCATTGACATTTTTAAAAAACCCAAGAGGGGATTATACACAAGTAAACCACATAGATGGGAATAAAACCAATAATAACTCAGAAAATCTTGAATGGATAGACCAGAGAGGTAATACCATTCATGCATATAAAAATGGGTTAATCAAAAATGTGCTACAACCAGGAAAACTCTACAAAAATGGCGTAGAGATAGCTCAAACACAATCAAAAAGAGAAGCCTGGGCACTAATAAGCCAAGAAACTGGTTATCACGTAGAGTACATTCGAAAGCAAATTGACAACCCTAATGTAAAAAGTGAAATTCTTCAGCAATATAGTTATGTTTGTTTATAAGAGTAGGTAAGGTGTAACGACTATCCTATTTAGGAGTAGTGGTTGGGTGAAATTCCCAACTGCGAAGTGCATAGCCCCACTAACGTGGGTGAAGATATAGTCTACTCCCCTTTTGAAATATCGGGAAACCGAGGGTATAAAGGACCGCTAGTGGTTACGAATCCATCATGGATATGTTTACAAAAATTCACGAAGTAATCCAACGTGGTAAATACTCTTCATTACCTGTAAGTGGTAAATTGCGTCCTATACATTGCTTAGATATATGTAATTTAATTGGACAAAATGTAGTTGTTGGCGGCGTAAGGCGTACAGCAGAAATTGCTATTATTGACCCAGATGATGAAGAGTGTGTACATGCTAAGGATAATATTCAGCCTGGCATGGAGCATAGATACATGAGTAACAACAGTATTTTCCAAGAGGAAAAACCAAGTCGTGAAAAAATTCACGAACTATTTAATTCTATTCGTAATTCTGGTGAACCTGGAATCATTAATGTAGCAGAAGCTAGACGTAGACGCTCAGATTTTGCTGGTACCAATCCATGCGGCGAAGTCTTATTACCACCTAATGCTGTTTGTAATTTAACAACAGTTAATATGGTTTCATTTGCAGATGAACAAGGTAATGTTGACTGGGACGGTTTAGAAGAAGCCTTTATCCTGTCAGCTCGTGCTGGCTACCGCATGACTTGCGTAGATTTGGAACTTGAAGGTTGGAATGTAGCACATCATCGTGATAGATTGACGGGGTGTTCTATGACAGGTTGGCAAGACTTTATTGCTAAAATGTCTAATTATATATTCGTAAGAGCTGGTGGTAAAGCTGGTATCCTTAAATGGTTGCGAAATATTGTTCACGAAGCTGGTGAAGAAATCGCTAGTGAACTAAAAACACCTGTTTCATTACTTATGACTGCGTTGAAACCAGAGGGGTCATTAAGTCTAGTAGCGAATGGTGTATCACCAGGGGTACATTGGCAACATTCACCATATTTCATTAGACGTATTCGTGTAAACGCACACGACCCATTAGCTTTAACGGCTAAAGAGTTGGGTTGGCAAATACACCCAGAAGTAGGTCAAGATATGGAAACAGCTACTACATTGGTAATTGATTTCCCTGTACATAGTCCTTCAGAAGTAACAAAAGCTGATATTCCAGCGGTGGCACAGCTTAAAGAATATATTTTGTTCCAGAAATTTTATACAGATATGAATACTTCTAATACCATTACTGTTAAACCAGATGAGTGGGAAGAAGTAGAAGACTTTGTATATAACCATTGGGACGATATGTTAGGTGTTACATTCTTAGAATTAAATTCTACGTATTATCCTTTAATGCCTTACGAGGAATGTACAAAGGAAGAATATGAAGAACTCAAATCTAAAATGAAACCATTTGACCCAGACTTACTCAACGCTATGGAGTTAAGTACCCGAAACATGGGCAAAGAATTTGAAATTTTAGATGATAGAGCAGAGTGTTCACAAGGCGTTTGCCCTATTCGTTAATAAATTTTCAAAAACTTCACATTTAAGTGTTGACATGGTGAAGTTGTGATGGTATAATGAATACAGAAGTTGAGAAATACTGGAGTCCACGCCAATACAACTTCACTTATACGTTAATCTTTAGTGAATAAGGAGATACAGAATGGTAAAAGAAACAATGACAATTAGAAAAGCATTAACACAAAAGAAAGTGTTAGATAATCAAATTGCCGAATTATCTTCTACTAAGTTTGTAGCAGTAGCTACATCTAATAGAACAGTAATCGACGGTTTGAAACAAAAAGACTGGGTTTCTGATGCAAAGGCACGTTTTCAATCTTTAAATGATAAGTTGAAACGTCGTGAAGCGTTAGCAAATGCTATCATGCAAGCCAATGCTACTAACACAGTATCAGTTAAGAAGTTTATTGGTATTGATAAACAATCTGACGAAGTAGAAAACATTTCGTTCGCTTCAGCGATTGCTCGCAAGAAGTACTTAAATGACTTACTTCAAACAGTAGTTTTAGATATGCAACGAGCAGTATTGCAAAACTCTAAAGAATATCAATTAGCAGAACGTCATGCTGATGATAAAGTTACAGAACGTTTATACCAAGAATTTTCTGCTGTAACACAAGCGTCTGGTAAAGTTCGTCAAGAACGTGAAAAAGAATTACGAGACCAATATGCAGTTGAATTATTAGACCCTAATAAATTAGCGGAAAACTTGATGTCATTCAAAGAATACATTGAAAACTATTTAGCTGAAATTGATTCTATCTTAGGTCATGCGACTGAAGTAACAGAAATCACAGTTGAATACTAATTAGACTTTTATTGTTGTATTGTCGGTCAACATTGAATATGGCCCAGGTGTCTTTGTTCGCAGTGAGTTGTTTCTGCACCTACCTTTACTAGAAAACAGCTAACTACCCTTTCTGATAAAAAGGACTACATAGCAATTGGTTAGAACAGCATGTTCTAAACGCTTTGTAAGTAGATGAATATACAAGCGTGGGTGGTAATCTATAATCTTTAAGCCTTAATTATAAGCCATTAATCATTAAACTAGATTAATCATTCGCATTAAGCTTTCAATCATCAATCTTCAATCGCTTATCAAATCCACGGATTTCCTGTTTTGCCAGGGTCTGGCTAGATGTTGTCAGCGTGGCAGACATTACAACAATACTTTTATAATACTGCATGACATATGCAGTCACTCCAAACTTATCATTCATGGTTTACAATGTACAGCTCTTAATTGAGCTGTTACATGGAAGGTTGGCAGAGTCAGGTTTATTGCACCTCTTTGCTAAAGAGGCATTGTCTAAGAAGCAATCATGAGTTCGAATCTCATACCTTCCTCCATAGTATTTATACATGGCCCGTTAGTCAAGTGGTTAAGACATCGCTCTTTCACAGCGAGTACGGTGGGTTCAATTCCCCCACGGGTCACCATTCGGCACTTATATACTGTCGTTAAGGGTCGGACGCACCTAGGGTGTCTGGCTGTATATAGTTAATTCCTGGGTAGTTCAATGGTAGAGCGTCTGGCTGTTAACCAGAATGTTAGGGGTTCGAGTCCCTTCTCAGGAGCCACGCCGTTGTAGTCAAGATGGATAAAGACAACAGACTGTAAATCTGTCGCTTATAGCTTCGGAGGTTCGAATCCTTCCAACGGCACCAACATTGCGGAGTAGTCCAATGGCAGAGACACGAGTCTCATAAGCTCGTATAGTATGGGTTCAAGTCCCATCTCCGCTCCCACATGGTCTCATAGAGTAAGGGTTATCTCGTCACCCTGTCAAGGTGAAGATTACGGGTTCAAATCCCGTTGAGACCGCCAGACCGTTTGGGGATAGTAATACTGTGGTTCTTAACTCCTTTCAGCCATAAGTTACTTTCCCTGTATACGGTTATATTCGTTAAAGGAGGAAATATGAAAAGATTATTACTCGTATTAGCAATTAGTATATTGGCTTTACTAGGTAGTGTAGCACATGCACAAGTAATGGAAGTAAGTGCTTATACACATACTGGCGGAGTTATGGCCAATGGAGAATATCCATATGTCGGAGCTGTAGCAAGCGACGATTTGCCTTTAGGCACACATGTTCTTATCAATGGACGAGAATATGTAGTGGCTGATAGATTTGGTGGAGGTTACTCTGGTGCTATAGATATATTTGTTGATACGTACGAAGAAGCAATTGAATTTGGAAGACAATGGTTAGACGTAATAGTATTGTAGGAGGATAAATGAAAGTATTAGTTGTATGGCGTAATTGCTTAAAACATAAACGTAGTTTTATTGCTAGTTTTGAAAATAAAGACTATGCATATGCAAGCATTTGGGCTTGGTGGAGCAAACATAATTACAAACCAGAGCATACACGATTGTTTGCAAATAAGGTATGGGTTCAAGGTCAACAATACGAACGTGTTATTATTGACTATGGTCCACATCATATGTTTTATGAACTTTGGTTCGTGCCAGATGATTTCGAACCAGCATATGTGGAAGTTAATATCGAAAAACGCAAATGGAATGGTGAAACTCAATATCGATTCATTGGTTTTGTTTCTGATGAGTTAGTTCCGTATTGTTCACGTAAAGACGATGTTCTTTGTATCTGTGGCCTTAATTGCAACTCTACTCGTTGGTATTCTGAAACACACTACGAACACGTTCAAAAAGCTATCAAGAACGCAATTGAAATTGCAAAGCCAGCGATTAAAGTACGCAGTGAATTCTCACACCATTCTCTAATCGAAGACGACCCAACTCCTGTACATCAACAACTCTATTTCGGAATTGAAGGTGATTTGATTGGATAAGTGGATACGTGTTACACTAGGCTTGTTAGTAACAGCAATTGGTTTAGAGCTTATTATGACGATTATATATATCATTACGATAATTAATCGTATGCACTAAAGGAGGAAGAGCTATGAAAAAATTAGTAATCAGTAAACAAATGCAAGACATTATGTCAGCAGTATCTGTCTATGATTCTTATTCACAATTACAAGTATTGGTTCAAGAAGTAATTGGCGAATGTCAAGGTGAGCAACTAGGATATTTGTTAGAAGATTTTGCTAATGATATCCAAGTAGCCCGTATCAAACTTGAAAAATACGTTGAAGATAAGGCTCAATTTGAAGCATGATGAATAACGTAGAATTACAACACTACACAGAACCAGATGTTGCCATTAATGCAATGAGCAAGTGTTATGGTAAGAAATGCACGCTAGACTCTTTAGTCAAGGCGTGCAAATCTGGTCACTGGTCGTTACTAGAACACATTATGGTATCCGTTGACATTACATGCAGTCAAAAAGTGTTAGCACAGCTAAGCCGCCATCGACATTTTAGTCCTACAGTACAATCAACTCGTGGTATGGACATTACTGTCAACGGTTTTTTTACGGACTTTACTTCACTAACAAGTAAACAGAAATCACTGTTAAGTACCGCATATGATATGTCAGTTACCATGTTTAATAACTTGCGTAATGCTGGTTTGAGTGTAGAACAAGCTTCATACGTATTACCATTAGGTACAAACGTTAAATTATCCTTGACTGGTAATTTAAGATGTTGGCTTGAATATCTGAAACAACGATTATGCAAACGAGCTAGTGACGAGCATAGACAATTAGCACGTGCTATTTATGAGCGTTTAAATTATGTATACCCTAGTTTATGTAATTTAGAAATGCTTGGCATGTGTGAAAATTGCAAGGAATTATCATGTGACTTTACATCACACAAAAAGAAACCGAAAGAACCAGTAAGAGGTGAATTAACATGAATAAAATGGATTTAGGAATGGCATTTCAACGTCTTAATGACGAAATGGATACGCATGTTTGTAAATACCTAAATGGAGAATTAACTGACGCCGAATACTACAAAGAGTTTTGGCTTCGTTTGGACTCCTTAATTCGCGACTACCTTGACGATGGCATACTACAAATTGTTAGAGAACGTGATACTTTGGCTGACTTAGTTCGTGGTGCTAAAATACGAGCCGATGTACACAAAGAATCTAAAGGCAAGTTAACTGATAGAGGTAAGAACTGGATATTGGTTGAGTATTTACTTATGCAAGCATTAGATATCTTTGAAGAACTTGTAGATGAAGCTACATTGGGAGGAAATTAAATATGTCGTACCAGATAAATGAAGCTATTCGATTAGCTAGAGACATTCTCTATGAGAAGCACGGATATGGTCGAGAACAATTAGATTATGAAACAATGTTTGTTGTCTGGTATTGTAAAACTTTACAAAACTGGAAAGCTTTAGTTAGTGGGGAACATGTTGACCATTATGTTGAGATTACTTATGATGGCGATACAAAAACTACATATGTAGATGTATATAAAAAGGAAAGTAACACGTGTATAAAAGACAAAGATAACTTGATTAAAGTATATGGGTAGGTGATACATATGGAACCGATTATTAGCCCTTGGTTTATATACTTCGCTGGTATTGTAGACCCATTAAAATTTGCATTAGGTCTCGTATCTTGTGTGTGTTTTATAGCTCTTGTTATAGCTATACTCGCTTATTTTATGAATGACCCACGTCAAGGAAATTCCCCAGAATTTAAGCATGAATTAGAACAGGACCAAGGTATAGCTTTAAGGTGTTTACGAATAGCCCTGGTCGCTACTGTCATGAGCTTTACACTGCAAACTATTATCCCTAGTAAACAAACGATGATAGCTATGGCGGTAGCTAATATGGTGACAGTTGATAATATCCAAGGTGCAAATGATTTTGTTAAATCAAATGTACAAGATTATGTCAATATGATTGTAGAAGCTGTGAATAAGGAGATATGATATGAAAACTCCAAATGGTTATATGAAAATTCCAAACGATTGTAGACCTAATAGGGAATTTAAAGTTATATCGCTATATGAAGGTACTGATATCGAATTACCTAAACGTGAAACTTATTTCAGTGCTGGTTATGATTTAAGGTCAGCAGAAACATTGGTAGTTGGGGCTGGTGAAACAGTCCTAGTACCTACTGGTTTAAAAGTTTTACTCCCAGACGATGAATTTTTAGCTATTTATCCTCGTTCCTCTTTGGCTGGTAAGTATGGTATTACGCTTGCTAATTGTGTTGGTATTGTGGATAGCGATTATTACGACAATGAAGATAACGAAGGTCATATTCAAGTATTGCTTAAAAACACCACTTCTACAGATTATGTAGTTAAAAAGGGCGACAAGATTGCACAAGGTATTTTCCAAGAATACAAAAGAGTAGCAAATGATTGTCCTCGTGGTCCTCGTAAAGGTGGATTCGGAAGTACGGGTAAATAATATGAAATACAGAGACTATGGAGAATTACTCGAAGACCAAATCGCAGAAATGAAAATGCGGTTACAAGCATATAGAGAAGGACAACGAGATAATCGTGCCAGATTAGCCAAACAACATGGCGTAAAATTTGTAGACCCTAGAGAAACAAAGGAGAAAGTAATTATGACAACAAAACAATTCATTTACGTATTAGGCGGTTTGTTACAATTAGGCTACACAGAAATGCGTAAACTAGATAATAGCATAGTAGTGAGTGGCGTTGACGTTCCTACTCGTGAGTTTATGGTATCTGACGACATTTTAGAGTTTGTGCCAGAACATGGTAGTATTGCTCGTGCGTTGTCTCAAGATTACGCCCTTGAAACTGTTAAGTTAGGGTTAGAATTAATTCAGAACTTTCCAGAATACAAGAAAATTGTTCACAAGCCTAACCAATTAGTAGCTTACGAAACTAAAGAAGAACAATACCTAGTTACATTAAATGGTATTGTTAAAACAAACCCAGGTGATTGGATTATCACTGGTGTTAATGGCGAGCAATATCCTTGCGACCCAGAGATTTTTAAACAACTGTATGACATTGTAGAATAGTATATTACGATATACTAAATGGGGGTTACATGGTTCACTATTTCGTAGTTGACTACGGAAACACTGGTGACTTCTATAATGTTGGTGTATTAGGAGAGAATAAAGACCTCATAGAGGAATATTTGAAAACACAATCAAGAAATGTACGATACTTAAAATCATGTGAGAGAAAAAAGAAAACAGGCAAGGACATAGGGGTAGGTATTATCGTAAGTTGTAGATACCTATCTCGTTGTCCTAAAGGTCTCACACCAGATAGTAGAGGTACAGTAATATGAAAGAGTCGATGATACAAGAAGCATTGGCTCTTTTTGAACAGCGTGGCGATAGTGCTGTCGAAGAAATCAATGCTATTATGAGGAATTGGGAATTTACTAATTCAGTAGCAGAATATCGCAAAGTTGATAAACTTTCCGCCATGGTGGAGAGGTATGGCGATTCGCCAGAAAAAATCATCATACGTAAAGAAGAACGCATGATGTTACTTCACTTCGTATGTTGGCTAAAAGTATATTTAAAACAGGTGCGACCATTGATGTGGTATGTATGGAGAGATACCGTTATCTATGGTATGAGTATCAAACAGTGTGCAAAGAAATATAAAATTACAGAATCATCAGCTAAAAATTGTAAATCAGCTTGTAAACAAAATATTAAAAGGGCATTGCCATTGTATTACGCACAGTTTGGTAATTTAGAAGAATATCTAAAAAACTAGGAGCGTGCATGACTACAAAAGCATTAGCGGAGACATTTCTACCGCACATTATGAAGTGTAGATTAGATAGTGAATATGGTCAGTTAGCTGTATTATCTGATGTACATGAGGGGTTAAATAACCGTAAGTATTTACAACAAACAGTAAAAAATTTGTTAGAATTAGGCGAAAATTGCAAGGTTATTCTTGGCGGTGATAGCACTAATACCACAACAAAACACTCAAAGGGTAGCGTATTAGAAGAAACATTAGTCGGTGACGAACAGGTATACGCATTGGTTGAAGATATTCGTCCTTTATATGAGAGTGGGCAATTACTAGGTGTGATTGGTGGCAACCACGGGGCAAGAGCCTATAATGACGCCTATATTAGCGTTGAACAAATGATTTGTGCATTACTTGGTAATCGCAGTTTATACAAAGGTGAATTTGGCTTATTGTACTTCAATGTAAATAAAAATTGTTATGTTCATCATATTTTACACAAAAATCGCAAAACTAAAAACTACTATGATTACTTTAATGCAGATGTTACATGGTTCGAACATTTCCATGAGCCTAGTGCAGTTCCTAAAGTGGCTATAGAGCATAACAAATACACGAAGAAACCTATTGTTAAAGAGGTATGGGAATTACGTCAATCATCGTTTCAAACGTTCCCTAATTACTTGAAAGCTAGCGGTATCCGCCCTAGTTTAAGTGGTTTCTGGATTGCAGAAATGAGTGGTGACGAACACAACAAAAAGGTCACTCCTTTTATGGGCGATACCTATTTTGATTTGAGAAAGAGGGGATTATATGTCAATTAATGATATGTATCTTGACTTAGGGTATGGCTTTAAAGTAGCCATGAGAGAAGTATACGCTATCATGCCTATGAACGTATCAACCTCAAAAGAATTGTTTAGAAAATACTTTCGCAACAATAAAGTATTACGTGCCACTAAAGGTAGACAGGCTAATTCGTTCTTGCTTTTAAATAATGGATACGTGTTCACATCAACGCATACAACCGATGAGTTAGTAGAGCGTATATGGGAACTTAAACGAATAGCAAAGGCGGTTACATATGAGAAAGCCTAAACCAGGAAGAAAAAAGGTAAAGGGCTTAACGCATAAACAAAGGGTTTATGTACAAACAAAGATTTTGACTGGCAGTAAATCAGAAGCCCTAAAGGCGGCTGGATATAGACCAAAGGGGAATACCGTGGAAGAAAGCGTAGTAGTACAGCAAGCACTGGCGGAATACAAGCAACGCATGGATAAGAAATTTATGGACAAGGCAGATGAGGTAGCTAATATGCTTCTTGAAGTAATTTATAATCCAGATACTCCAGCTAGTGCAAAAGTAACAGCTATTAAAGATTGGCTCGATAGAGCTGGTTTAAAACCTGTAGACAAACAGGAAGTAGACGATAAGCGTGTAATCGATACAAGTAGTCGATTAAGTCGTGAACTTATCGATAAACTAAACACATTACCTAAAGAAAAAGGCGAGGAATAATATCCTCGCCCCTTTTTTTATTTGTATTTTTCTATAACTTGGTAAAAATCAGACAGATTAGAACATATAGTGCCACGCAATCCTAATAATTCATTGTTCCGCCAGCTTGTAGCCGAACTGAATTGAGAACCGTACCGATTATAAATCCATTGTGTTACTGCAAGGCAATCTTTACAATATACCCAATCAATGCCTGTTTCTAGGCAATCACAATCTCTAACAATCATATCCATAAGTAAACCCCCTTAATCTTCTGATAATTTTGCATATTTCCACCAGGATATCTGATTATCATTGTCTGTTGACCATGATGTTGCACCGCTATCCCATGTGTATACTTTGCCATCTTTATAAAATGCGAAATGACGCTTTGTCCATGCGTTGTCTTCATAATCTTTAACTAATACAGGCGTATCCACTTTAATAGTGGACCAATCAACCATGTCAATATGGTCCGCTATTGTAATATAGTGATATCCTTTCATTGCGTCAGACATAAGTGTGTTTAACGTATCACCGAAAGAAGCCTTACGTTCTGGATAGTGCAATGGTATATTATCTTCACCGTAGAGTGGTTTTTCTTTTGACGCATAAAATTCATTGAGGTACCCTTGTCTAAAGATATATCTCCACCCATTTTTATATAGTGTTTTTAACATAATTTCCATGCCTTCTTGTGTGAAATATTTACTGTGTAACATAATAATTCCTCCTGTTTATACTGCTAATAACCATGTATCTGTTTTATCGTCATTTTTTAGTCTGTAGTCTTCGATAATTTTATCAACGTCCTGTTGCCAAAGTGTGAAGTCTTCACTTGTAGCAAGGTTTAATAAAGTACTCATAGAACATACGCTGGCTCCATACATTCTAACGTGTCTGTCAGAACACGTAAAACTTTGTGCGTCAATATTCCAGTATGATTCGGTCAACTCACATCTATAAATAAAGTGTTCCATTATATCACCTACTCTTTTAAAAACTCTAAAAAACCACCGTAAATATCTTTAATAATATACAACTCATCACACGTCCAGTAACAACCTTGTTTAAGGTTTTTTCGGGATTGTCCAGTTAGGTTATGAACTAAATAATGACCCTTTAATGCTGTATTATGACCAATCGTTTTCGTTAGTTCCACATCTTCCCACACATTGTAATAATTTCGACTCCAACCTTGTTGCACTACATTAACCATATTAATACACTCCCTTTTGTATCCCTTCTACAAAACCGCCATACACTTCTGTTACTAGATATAAATCTTTGTACCTCCAGCTACAGCAACTGAATTCTTTATCATATATTCTTTTGTGGTATTTATGGACTCGATATAAACCACTAAGACCAGCTATATAGTTGGTTCTGTTGGCAAGTTTCACATCTTCCCATACGTTGTAGCAACTACTGCCATATTGTTGCAATACAATATTCATATTAATGACCTCCTTTCTCAAATAGCTCGTGTAAAATTTTAGGTTCATATGTACGACCTTCCTTAATCATTCCGTAGTACTTTCTCATATTCCAAATAGCGGAAGATAGGGTAGGGTGTGTTTTGTATGCGTTATATACTGGTAAAAATAATTCTTGCATATCCTTGTATTTACGGCGTTCTTTTGTTACTTCATACATGAGTTTAGTATATTTTTCACTGTCTTTTTTGTCGTAATCATTTTCAATTGCATGATGAATATCAGATAGTGCTTTATCCATATTTCCACGTTGCTCGTACCAGTACATTCTTTCGTTATAAATGTATTCCATCAAATCAGCAAAATCGGCAATAATTTTTAACATTTGTTCTCTAGTCATTTTCTTTTCCATAAGTATTTCTCCTTATCTATACATTTCAATTACTTTATAAATTCCACTCCAATCACTGGTTCCCATTGGTTCTTTACATACAAAATCGTATGGGCTTTCTTGTAACTTATCTAGTCTAGACGTCCAGGCGTTTACATATGTACAACCATGTGGCCACAATTGTTCAATTTCACGTTCACATTTAAAAGGGAACCATGTTCCGTATGATTTTGTTATGTAAATTCCGTCAAACATTATATTGAGCCTCCATCTACTACATAATCAATCACTGCTTTTTTAAAACTGTTTGTATTTAGTCTGTATTCATCAATACTACCTTTACCATACAGGTAGTAGATAAACACATCTTTGTTTTGACCTAACCGATGTACTCTATCTTGTGCTTGTGCTAATAGAGCTGGCGACCAAGGATATTCTATAAATACTGCACATCTACTTGATGTGAGCGTTAAGCCTACTGCACTTGCTTGCAAGCTACATATAATTACTTGCGTATTACCTAGTTGAAAGTTATCTATGTTTACTTGTCTAATACTAGGTGATTGACCGCCTACAATAACACTTGCTTCTGGGAACGCTAGGTTTAATGCTTTGCCAACGTCCTTATGATGTACGAACACGACTACTTTTTCACCACGTCCTACCAACTGGTTTATGAAATCTATCGAGTGTGGAAGCTTAGACCGTAATACCGCTTTATCATATCTTTCAATTTCACTGAAAGAATGGGGAGCTGGTTGTTCCATTTCTATAATTGGTATAGGGACGATTGTTTTACATGGTAACTGATTAGCCAGGTCTTTTTTTGTACGCCTTAACCAAATCTTGTTCATAACGTTGTGTAATCTTTTAAGATTACTAGCACCGCTATAATCAATTCCGTATTGACTATGGCGAGGATTACAGTATGTATTAAGAAAATATTCTGCACCACCTACCTTGTGAATATTATTTAAAATCTGCATTTGAGTAACTAATTCGTTAGGTCTATTAAGCATTGGCGTACCAGTGATTAGTATTTTGTATGGTATCCGTTTAGCCCACTCCAACGCTAGTTTTGTACGTTGACTGCTAGCATTTTTAAACGAATGGCTTTCATCTAATACCAACTGTTTAACTGGTATGTCTTTAATATCGAACTTGTATTTTCTCATACGTTCGTAGTTAGTAATAATCACGTTTTGTGATAAATCATCGATTGGAATTGTTACACCAATCCAACGTTCGATTTCGTTTTTCCAGTTAATTTTTAAACTAGCTGGACAGATTACTAATATAGGGAATTGACCTCTTTTAAACATAGCTTCAATTACTGTTCTGGTTTTGCCCATTCCCATATCATCACATACAAAGGCGGAACTCTTATTTAGTATGTATTTCACGCCTTGTGCTTGGTGGGAAAGTAGGGGAAGTCTATTATGCATTTCATCACCTCATCTTGTAAATTTTTGAATGACTTTGTAAACACTAGGTATTTCACTACTAATTTTGAAAAAGTATGTGAATGGTTTGTTAGGGGAACTAATTCTGATAACAGCCATTTCAATGTCATTCCGTCGTGTATCGTATACTTTAAAGCGTTGCTGTAATCTTTCATCTGGCATATATACAAACTCATCATCACATTTAAAATAGTTTTCGAATATTTCACGAGCTGTTATCTTTTCCACTCTCCTTCTAAATAATCTTCTATTAATTTATATATATGAGGAGTATTTTCTTTTAGTTTGCATAATGTACCATGGCTATGGTCATAGCCTAATCTACTGCCTTTGCGTGATGTTCTACAACACATAATATCGTAACCAGGTTGAATATCTGTAATTTCACACATGATAGGAACACTGCTAGTCATACGGCTCCATACAAATACATCTTCTGTTTTAAAGTAATTCTCAAATAATTCTATTCCAGTCATTGTTACCACCTCGTAGTAGGGAATAGGGGAAGTTATTACTTCCCTTTCCCGTAGTTTAAATTACCCATTAATACGTGTTTACCTAGAATATTTTCGCCGTCCATGATTGTAGGGTCATCAACGTAGAACACAATACTGTATTCTTTAATTTCAAAATCGTGAACACCACAACCGAGGCTATCAGCTACATCATAGAAAGCGTCTATAAACTCATCTGCCTTATCGTCGGTAACTTTACCAGTAAAGAGTTCTACTGGATATACCTCATATTGTCCATAGCCATCATCAACAACATAACTGCTAGTATCAAAATCGTCATAATCGAACGATGTTTGTTTAACTGGTTTAGAGAAATAGTAGTTTTGCCATTGGCTTTTTGTGGGTACATAGGGCTTGTAGCTACTATTACTGTATAAGGCGTGGCTTTCTTTCGATTGTTCAAAATTGCCTAATATGACTAACTGGTCTTTCGCTATGATAGCGAATTTGTTACCACTCACATGGTCCTCAAGTAATTCCTGTACTTGCGGAATCCACAACGCTTTACCTAATGGGTGAACCATAGTTTTAATAAACTGCATAGTATCGGAATGTTTGGCTTTCATTCCTTTGAGCGGTGTATATTCGTACATTACACCATTGTGTGCCAGCCCGATATCTGCATAACTATCACCTAAACCCATTTTTTTGTAATCATTACATACAGGGAATGGGTGGCAAGTGCTGGTACCAATAGCACCAGATGTAGCGATACGGAAGTGGATTACTCTATCGATATTAGTAGGGAGCTTTTCAAGCTCTGTCCATAAACTCTCAAAAGTGAAATACCCTTTTGAGATATGCACTTTTTGTGCTTTCTCGTCGAAGTACATAAAACCAGCACCATCTGGGTTTCTTTCAAAACATTCCTGTAATTCAGCTTTATTCAATTCAAGCTCACGGTTATAAACAGCAATCACACACATTATTTTGTCCTCCTTTAAATACCTTGTTCGTCCATATAAGAGATAAGTTCGTTGTAGCCACGTTCTGTAGCCTCTTTACGAACGTTTTCGAATGTCATATCTTTGTAGAATCCGTTAGCTAAATCCGTGATAATATCAACGAATTGGATATAACTACGAATAACTTCTGGTCGATACGTACAACCGAATAGTCTAATTTCCACCGTTTCAGATGGCCAAACATTGACAGCACTGTATCTTTCTCCTTTGGCGTTGCTGTATATGTCTATGAATTTGTCGCCCTCATCATAGTCAGTAGGTTCTGCCCATCTGTTTGCTGTATCCCATGTACGATTACCGAAGTTTACTAATTCTTGATAGTTATCAGAGAAGAATCGAATTAATTTCCCAATATGAGATTGGGACTTGAAATGCTCTCGAGATATGTGGATATGGAATCCAGCACCCTCAGTGTCGTCATAGCCATTTTTATCGAGTTTATCGACGATTGTTTCCCAATCGATATTAGATAACATATGACTTGGGGAACATGGGTGAGTAATCGCCTCAAACCCTTCGTCCAAGCTACCATCACGAGAACAGTAAAACTCACGATAGTCACCAAAGATGCTTTCTGCGATATTACTGTTACAGCCACCGCCTTGGACTTCGTATTCGCAACCTAAAAATTTAGGGCCGTTACCATAAAAGTGGAGGTCGATATCTGGGTGGTACTCTTGGATATAGCTGCTGTCTTTGTAATAGACGGAGCCATTTTCTAAGCGATAATCATCAGTACAACTATCGCATAAACCATAGCCATCGTCAGACTCACAACCTTCACGTTCCATGTCAAACCACTCGCCACAAGCCTCACATTGAGTATAGTTATTTTCTCTATACTCATCTGTCATGCAATCGTCACCGACCCAAACACATTCATCTTCATGAATCCACTGGTCCATTACGTCCGAGTAATAGTAACAATTGTCCGCACAATGACTACATACCATACCGTCACGTGTATATGTCATGTCTTCAATCCGAGAGATTTCATCGCAATTGTTACAGATTTCATACTCATCTGTTAGGTTTTCTCGAATATCGTTACGGGTGATAATGTCATCACCATCTTCAATATATTGGTTATCCCATGCTTCTGGAACGTACTCACCAGATAGTGTACTTTTTACACATTCTGATTTGTCTACCGAAACTTCCGTGTTTCTATATTTGAAACCGATTGGGTTTACTATCTCTTTGCCACTAATAAAGCTAATAGAACCAGTAGGTACTAGCTTAGCACCGTCAATCGTCCCTGGGGTTAGATTATATTGCCAAAGGATATCATATGGACCAACTTTGAAAAACTTGCCTTCAGTACTAACGTACTCATGACCAGCTTTAACTTTGTTACCATCGGCATCGAAAATATGCTCTGTTGGCCTTACATTCACATCGAACTCCATATCTGTTTGGATATGGTCAACGTAACTATTATTAACACGAACAATATCGCCAGCTTGGAATTTCACCATTTTTGGTGAGTACTCTTCTGGCATTTCGTCCACAGCGACTTTAATAACATCGCTTGGATTATCCACCGCACGTAAGAAATAAAATAATTTTTTTGTTTCCATGTTTTCTGTGAGCAACTCACAGTTATAAATTTTGTTATTGAATACATACTTTTTCATGATATTCTCCTATTTTTTTAACATAAAATACATAAACATAAACATGAATACATAGCCTACTAATACAGTAGTCCATGCTAAGATTTGTCCAATCGCTTGGACTGTTTGAATATCCATAGCACATTCCTTTCTTAAATAAAACATGGATATTTACACTACACACATAAGTGTGTGTATGTGTAGCCGTTGGGTTATCGAACTCATCGACTGCACTCACTGTAGCACATGAATTTCAAAATGCCAGAATCGTGATGTTTGCTAGGTTCACGGCATTTCGACATCTCAGGCACCTTGACGGTTTCGCAATGATAATCAACTAGCAAGATAAATGTTAGTGGTGAAAAAGTGAAATGA
>ENA-OWLZ01000057-OWLZ01000057.1-metagenome-genome-assembly--contig:-NODE-57-length-29268-cov-9.149420_pt1 | contig 29268 bp, 22 predicted proteins | sample MGYA00245341_ERZ651117 | MGnify/ENA primary metagenome ERZ651117 (study PRJEB26857, sample SAMEA4031763) | metagenome | biome: human; feature: oral; material: saliva | place: Philippines | collected 2014 | study... | reverse complement strand
ATGGAGGGGTTAATAGAATTCGTGGATGCTGTTGGTGGTATCGAAGTGACAAGTCCGTTAACGTTCACGTATGAAGGACGATCTTTTGTGGAGGGAAAAACGGAATTACTAGATGGTGAAAGTGCCTTACGTTTTGCACGTATGCGTTACGATGATCCAGAAGGGGATACAGGACGTCAAAAACGTCAACGTATTGTTATCGAAGAACTTGTTAAAAAGTTGATGACATTTAATTCCGTTACAAACTTCGAGCAATTAATGAATGCGGTAAGTAAGAACGTAAAAACAGACTTACCAATTGGACAAGTGATGGCTCTTAAAAATACTTATGGTCCTGCCATTACAGGAAACAATTTAACACAAACCTTTATCGAAGAAAGACAGTTATTATTAACAAACAATGCAGGAGAGCAAATCTATTACTCATATGCAACGGATGAAGTGTTGCTTGGAGTAAGTAATTCAATCCGTAAGTTAATGGGACAACCAACTGTTCAAACGTATCCATTACTTCAAGAAAGAGAAGATTTATATTATTTAACAACTCCGTAATAGAGAAATAAGAGGTGTATAAAATGATTTATGCTGGGATTTTAGCCGGTGGAACCGGAACTCGTATGGGAATCCAAGAAATGCCAAAACAATTTCTACCATTAGGGAACAAACCAATTATTATTCACACAGTCGAAAAATTCTTGTTTGTTCCAGATGTAGATGTTGTTTATGTAGCGGTTCATCCAAACTGGGTGAGCTACTTCAATGATTTATTAGATAAACATATTTTGACAAACAAGGACAAAATCCGTGTCGTTAGCGGTGGCGGAAATCGTAACGATAGTATCTTGAGCATTATTACAGATATTAAGAATAGCGGTTCATTCTCAAGTGAGGATGTATTGATTACGCATGATGCAGTGCGTCCGTTTGTTTCATATCGTATGATTGTCGATAATATTGAAGCGATGAAACACTATGATGTAGCTGACACAGTAGTGATGGCAAATGATACAATCGTTGAATCTGTAGATGGAAAAGTGATTTCTTCTATTCCAAACAGAACGCATATGTATCAAGGACAAACACCTCAAACATTTAAGATTCAAGCATTCACAGACTTATATGATAGCCTTACAGATGATGTCAAAGAAATCTTGACAGATGCATGTAAAGTATTCGTGGTGAATGATGTGAAAGTAGCCCTAGTTGAAGGGGAATATTCAAACATTAAAATTACAACAGTAACAGACTTGAAAATTGCGCAAGCGATGTTAGGAGAGATTTAAAATGATTAATCGAGTGTATCAACTCATTCGTCCATCGTTTTTCTCAATTAAATATGAAGATGTGTCTTTCTATGAAGAAGATACTGTAGTGGTACGACCAAACTATTTAGCGTTGTGTCATGCAGACCAACGTTACTTCCAAGGGACACGTCCAGCTAAAATTTTGCAGAAGAAATTACCAATGGCATTGATTCACGAATGTTGTGGAATCGTTGTTGCGGACCCAACAGGAACGTATAAGCCAGGAGACCATGTGGTGATGATTCCAAATCAACCACCACGTGATTTTGATCATGAGACAGAGTTTTATGAGAATTATGTGAATGGAACATACTTCCGTTCAAGTGGTCATGATGGATTCATGCGCGAATTCGTGACAATTCCAATCGACCGTGTTGTGAAATACGAAGATGTTCCAGATAAAGTCGCTGCCATTTCTGAATTCGTTTCAGTTGGGGTTCACGGATTACGTCGATTTGACAAGGTGGCTCATAGCCGTCGTAATCGTATCGTGGTATGGGGCTCAGGAAGTTTAGCGTATGTTGTAGCGACAATTGCCAAAGCAAAATTTCCGGATTCAACGATTATTATCGTGGGAAAAGACCCTGAGAAGTTACGTCTATTCTCATTTGTAGATGAAGTATATGATGTGAGTGACCTTCCAGAAGACTTTACATTCGACCATGCCATTGAATGTGTTGGCGGTAGCGGTACTCAAGATGCATATCGCGAAATTATCCGTCATATTCAACCTCAAGGAACGGTTGTTATGATGGGGGTTAGTGAGTTCGAAGTACCATTAAACACGCGTGACATTCTTGAAAAAGGATTGACTTGGGTCGGTAGCTCTCGTTCAGGTCGTAAAGACTTTGAAGAGGCCGTTCAATTCATGTCAGATCCAAAAGTACATGCACGTTTGAACTTAATTATTTTTGAATCAAATCCAATTCAAGAAATGAAAGATATTTATCATTTCTTCGAGGAAGATAAATTAACGCCATTTAAAACAGTGGCTAAATGGGATATTTAGAAAGTGGGGAGAACATGGAACCATTACAAGAGAAATGCTTAGAAATGGCTGAATACTTTGTGACATTTTGTAAGCAACATGAATTATTATGTTATTTATGCGGTGGTGGGGCCATTGGAGCACTTCGCCATAAAGGTTTTATCCCTTGGGATGATGATTTAGATTTCTTTATGCCACGTAAAGATTATGAAAAACTAATCGAGTTGTGGCCAAAAGAAGCAGATGAGCGTTATGTGATGTCAAATAGTGACGAACATTACTTAGACCGGAATTTATTTGTGACGATTCGTGATAAGGAAACGACATGCGTGAAGCCTTATCAAGCGGATTTAGATGTCCCACACGGTTTAGCGATTGATATCCTACCGCTAGATTATTATCCGAAATCAGAATCAGAAAGAAAGAAACAAGTCCGCTGGGCATTGATTTACTCATTGTTCCGTGCGCAAACAATACCCGAAAAACATGGTGGGCTAATGAAATGGGGAAGTTTATTCTTATTAGGATTATTCCCAACACGTTCGTTACGTTATAAAATTTGGAGCAAGGCACAGCGTGAGATGACAAAATACACGCGTGAAGAAAGTGATGGGATTACTGAACTTTGTGCAGGCCCTGGATATATGAAAAATAAATATCCAATTGAAAGTTTTGAATCAGCGTTATTTGTTCCATTTGAACAAACAGAAATGCCAATTCCAGTTGGATATGATGCGTACTTGAAAACAGCATTTGGTGATTATATGACACCACCACCAGCAGATAAACAAGTCGCACACCATGATGCATTATTTGTCGATCTTGAAAATGGATACGAGAAGTATAAAGGGGAGTATTATGGAACCAAAAATTAGTATCATTGTTCCAGTCTACAATGTTGAACAATATCTCGAACGCTGTGTGGAATCGTTAATTAATCAGACATATAATAATATTGAAATTATTTTAGTAGATGATGGTTCAAAAGATAACAGTGGTAAGTTGTGTGATGAATTAGCTCAAAAGGATTCTAGAATAGTTGTCTATCATAAAGAAAATGGTGGATTATCTGATGCAAGAAACTATGGTATTGATAAAGCTACTTCTGATTATATTGGATTTGTAGACAGTGATGATTTTGTCGATGAAGATATGTACGAAATTCTTCTATCGAATCTATTAAAGTATGATTCTGAAATTTCTTTTTGTAGATTAAATGATGTTTATAATGATGAAATTACAAAAGATAATACGGAAAACAATCCATACTTAATGACCAGTGAACAAGCAATAAAAATGGTTCTTGAAGCGAAAATATTTTCTGTTACTGCTGTAAATAAATTATATAAGAAGAGTTTATTTGATCAAATCCGATTTGATAAAGGGAAAATAGCAGAAGATGCATTTATTATGGTAGATTTATTAAGTAGATGTGAGAAGATTGCTGCTACAGAGGCGAAAAAGTATTACTATATGCATCGCGAAAATAGCATTACAACACAAAAATTTACCCCTAAATTTTTGAATGTAATTGAAGCATATGAAAAAAATGCTAAAATTGTTTCTGATAAATATCCGAACTTAAAATACCAAGCAGATACACGAATCTGCTGGGCGTATTTTTATGTTTTAGATAGATTACTTAAAGATGAAGATTATAAAGATGAAAAATTAGAAACTGAACTAATTCAATATTTGAAAGATAAAAAGAAATTTATTTTTAGTAACTCTTTATTTAACGCTAAAAGAAAGTTATCTTTTGCTGTATTGTTAATGAATAAGAAGCTATATAAAGCAATTCTTAAAAGAGTTTAGGGAGTAGAAACAATATGTTAAAATGGCTAAAAGCAACGATGGCTCATTTATTAGGAGATAAAAAAGATAAATTTTTACAGCTACCAATTATTAATCAATTGAACCATCTAGCTAATAAAAAAATTGATGGAGATCGTCAAAAGTTATTAAAAGAGAATGCTCATCAAATTTTAAAAGATTTTGAGGAAGTGAATAATCAACTTGGACATAAAATCTGGATTGAAGCGGGTACTTTATTAGGATATGTGAGAGAAGGAGCCATTCTTGCTCATGATATCGATATGGACTTTGCGATGTTAAAACCTGAGGATTCTTTAGAATTAGATCGAATCATCGAATTTTTAGCTGCAAAAAATTTTGTGTTGAATCGTAAGTTGATTTATCAAAATGAAGTTAAGGAGATTTCATTCTCTTATAACGGATTGAATGTAGACATCATTTTATTTGAACGTGTAAATGAAAAGGTCATTTCTACTACGATGATTTGGTATGGAATGAATGCATTAAATAAACCAGTAGATATTGAAACTTTTTATTATGAGCTTCCAATGGAAGAGTTGGAACAAGTAAGCTTTATGGATGCAACAACGTATGTTCCTACCAGTCGGGTTGAATACCTAAAAGGGTATTACGGAGAAGATTATCTAATTCCTAATACGAATTATGATTGGAGACAAAATCCAATTTACGTGCCAGTAGATCCTGCTGAAGCAAGTGTTGAATTGATTTAATTAACGAAAGAGAGTGTAAAATGAGTAAAAATAACATTAAAGTGAATGCTATCGCAAGTACTTTAGTGCGAATACTTAATATCATTTTTCCATTATTAACGGGGCCTTATTTAACAAGAATTTTGGACCCAGAATTATTTGGAGAATTTAATAAAGTGAATGCTCTAGCAGCATGGTTCATTCCTTTTGCTGCATTTGGTGTTTATAATTACGGAATTCGTCAAGTTAGTGGTGTGCGAGATAATAAACAGAAAGCTTCTCATAATTTTTCACTTTTATTTTACGCTAGTATAATAAGCTCGGTAGTTGTCACATTAATTTACATACTATATATTTGGTTAGCAAAACCAAATAATATGTTGTTATATGTGATTTTCATATTCCAAATCATTGTGCAATTTTTAAATGTAGAATGGATGGCAGAAGCGTTCGAAAGTTACAATTTTATTTTATATAAAACCTTGTTTGTGCGTGTTTTTATGTTGGTTTCGATTTTCGTGTTCGTTAAAAACGGAGATGATATCATTCCATATGCAATGATTATGACGCTAGCAAATTTCCTAAACTATTTTACAAGTTATATATATATTCGTAGGAAAGTAAAGCTTGTTCGTATTCCGTTAAAAGAGTTGGTAAAAATTTTCAAACCGCTCTTTCCTATGTTGCTACTAGCAAATGCGAATATGTTATATACAATTCTAGATAGATTATTCCTATCTTCTGTTAAAAATAATTTTTTTATTAGCTACTATACGATTTCCTTGAATTTATCGATGATGATTACAGGCGTTGTAGTATCAATTATTATTGTAAGTATTCCAAGACTTGCAAAATATAATGCAGAAGAAGATTTTATAAAATTTAATGAATTACAGTTTAAAACGAGTAGGCTTTTCTTATTCCTAGTTGTACCGATATCGGTTGGATTAGCCTGTGTGAGTCAATCAATTATCTTCTTGTATGCAGGACCTAAATATATTTTAGCAGTTCCGACAATGATTATTTGTTCCATTCGAATTTTGACATGGACATTAGATACAATTTTTGCTAACCAAATTATCTTCCTTAAGGGACATGAATTAAGTTTGACAAAAATTTATTTTATCGGAGGATTCTTCAATCTGATATTTAACAGCGGGCTGTTTATACTCGGAATTGAAAAACCAGAATTTTATATTTTAACAACTCTTATCGCTGAAATCATTGTTTTAATGTTAGCAGTGAAATTTATTCGCGATCGCTCGCTATATGATGTGAGAAAAATTTTAAAAACATTTATTCGATACACAATCGCTTCTCTACCTTTTGTAGCTATTAAATTAGCGGTGGATTATTTCATCCCATTTGAGTACCAAATGTCAAAAAGCTTTTTAATGAATACAGGATTTGTAATTATTGGTTGTGTCGTCTATTATGCGATATTCGCAATTGTTTCTGGCGATTTGAAGAAAATTATCAAACTTTAAGGAGGGAAAGTATACACAGTTATACAAATATATGATGAAAATCTTAGACTTTTTCGAACGAAATTATTTTAAATTTGGAATTTCATACTTACTTGTTTTCAGTATTTATCTGATGACAAGTATAATTGTTCCGTTAAATTTCTTTAATGCAAATAGCTATGTCACTATTTTACTAAGTGGATCCGGAGTTGTTTTTGGACTTTATAATATTCTAGTAAAGAATGCATTAAAGAATACTCGAGGAATTCGTCCTTTAATTCTTCTGTTTATTGTAATCATCATATCACTTGTTGTGAATATGAAATATGGGTATGTTGATAATGTAAAAGACTTAATAGTATTCTTCGTCTATTTCTTTTCAATTTATCCTTTTATCAGTTTTATTAAGAAAGAAGAAGCTGATAAAACGTTATTGTATATTGGTGGAGTAATTGCAGTAATGTCAACAGGAGCAGTTTTAGCTTCTTTATTCCAATTTGTGACATTTGACGGATATATCATTGAGTCCTATAAAGGCAATGTCTATAGACAAGGATTCATCGATTCTCGTTTGTTTGGGGTGTTTACGGATCCAAATATTCAATCTGTAGTGTCTTTATTAACCATTACTTATCTTGGCTATTTACAAAATAAAGTTACAAAAATTTTCAAAATACTATGTTATTTAGCTATTTTATTCAACTTTACTTATATTGTACTTTCAGGGTCGCGTACTTCCTTAATTATTATTACAGCAGTATTTGTTTATATCACGATTGTGGCTTTCTTTAAGAAAGATAGAAAAAAACAGCTATTAAATGTTGCTATATTTGCAGTCATTACAGTTGGAACTTATCAAGGTGTTTATCATGGTTCACAAATAATCTTGAAAGAGAATACGGCTGTGATTTCAAAATTAAATCAAGAGCATAAAAATACAGGGAATTATAAAGTGTTAGCGACTCTTGAACGAAATGACACAGATGCAAAGAATATTTCAAATAACCGTTTTTCAATTTGGCAAGATGCACTTAAATTCTCAGCAAAAAGACCAATTTTTGGATATACATCTGGAAACTGGGAAAAAATTGCTAAGGAAATAGAACCAGATAGTTATATTGTTAAAAAGAGTTATCGCGTTCATAACGGGTATTTAGAGATTTTATTCTATAGTGGGTTTATTGCACTGTTGGCATTCTTCTGGTATGTTGGTAAGCCAATTATTTCAACGATTAAAAATGAATTTAAAACAAACAATGAGAATTTAATTATTGAATTTATTTTAATTGGATTAATTATTCTTGGTGTTACAAATATGTTTATTAGTGCAACAATGTATGGATTCTCAATATTAGGACTAGTATTGCATGTTTCAATTAGTTATCTAAATAATGGATATTTGAAGCAAATTGAACAAAAATAATAAAAGACCGACTGGGCAACCAGTCGGTCTTTCGTTTATTTATAATTCATTGCAGTTAAGGCTACTTGTAAGATGATAGCGCCTAGTGTACCGATTAGCATTAATACGGCTACAACACGTGTAATTTTTTCAACTGTTGAAAGATTACGTTTTTTCTTTGCCAACAAAATCGCTCCTTTTTTCTTTGCTCGGTAATAGTTTACCGTAAATCGGTGTGAATTACTAGAGTTAAATGTTAAAAGGTTTTCTAAGGGTGAAAATGTGTGAAATGAAAAATAGAATAAGTAAAAAGAAAAGCATTCAAATACCTTTCAAAAAGGAGTGATTTTTGATAACATAGATTTGTTAAATAAAACAAATTGGAGGAAGTTTCATGTCAAAACAACAAATTGGTGTCGTGGGTATGGCTGTTATGGGACGTAACTTGGCATTAAATATTGAAAGCCGTGGATACAGTGTTTCAATTTTCAACCGTACAACTTCAAAAACAGATGAAGTGATTGCGTTACATCCAGACAAAAAATTAGTGCCAACATACACAGTTGAAGAATTTGTAGAGTCTTTAGAAAAACCAAGAAGAATTTTATTAATGGTAAAAGCTGGTGAAGCAACAGATAAGACCATTCAAAGTTTACTTCCACACTTAGATAAAGGCGATATTTTAATTGATGGAGGAAATACATTCTTCCGTGATACAATGCGTCGTAATGAAGAACTTGCAAACTCAGGAATCAACTTCATCGGAACAGGAGTATCTGGTGGGGAAGAAGGCGCCTTAAAAGGACCTTCAATCATGCCTGGTGGACAAAAAGATGCTTACGATTTAGTAGCACCTATTTTAGAAGAAATTTCTGCTAAAGCAGACGATGGCGCTCCATGTGTGACTTACATTGGACCAAACGGAGCAGGTCACTACGTAAAAATGGTTCATAACGGAATCGAATATGGGGACATGCAATTAATCGCTGAAAGTTACGATATCCTACGTCGTGTTGGTGGATTATCTGTAGAAGAATGCGCTGAAGTGTTCAAAGAATGGAACCAAGGCGAATTAGATAGTTACTTAATAGAAATCACAGCGGATATTTTAACGAAGAAAGATCCTGAAACAGGTCGTCCAATGGTTGACGTAATCATGGATACTGCTGGAAACAAAGGTACTGGTAAATGGGCTTCACAAAGCGCATTAGACTTAGGGGTGCCACTTCCATTAATTACTGAATCTGTATTTGCTCGTTTCGTTTCAACATTGAAAGAAGAACGTGTTGCAGCAAGTAAAGAATTAGCAGCAACAAAGATTCCTGAATTAACAAATTCAGAACGTCAATCCTTAATCGAACAAGTTCGTAAAGGATTATACTTCTCTAAAATTATGAGTTACGCGCAAGGATTTGCTCAAATGCGTGTAGCGAGTGAAGAGTTCAATTGGGACTTAAACTACGGCGAAATCGCTAAAATCTTCCGTGCTGGATGTATTATCCGTGCGCAATTCTTACAAAAGATTACAGATGCGTTCGAACGTGATCCTCAATTGAAAAACTTATTATTAGATAAGTACTTCTTATATGTAACAGAATCTTATCAAGATGCAGTTCGTGATGTTGTTGTAACGGCAGTTCGTGCTGGTATCCCAGTTCCAACATTCTCAAGTGCATTAGCATACTATGACTCATATCGTTCAGAAACATTACCTGCAAACTTAATTCAAGCTCAACGTGACTACTTCGGTGCACATACTTACAACCGTGTAGACAAACCAGGAACATTCCACTTCGAATGGGCTCAAGAAAAAGAGATTGAACAATAATTTAAAGCAATGAAGTCCTAGCCAGAGTGGCTAGGACTTTTTTTGTTTGTTCAATCAAAATAAACAAATCCATTCATTTTAGAGATGGAATAGAATAAAATTGGTAGAAAATTTCATTAAATTCTGTTAAGAATCTTATGAATATGTTATGATAAACGTATTAGGAAAGAATAGAGAAGGGAGTTTCTAAATGCCAGAGAATCAACGTATATTGATTATTGAAGATGAAAAGAATTTAAGTCGCTTTGTTGAACTAGAATTAAAGCATGAAGGCTATGAAACTAGAGTCTGCTCAGATGGCCGTAGCGGATTGCAAGCAGCCATTGATGAGCATTGGGATGCTATTTTATTAGATTTAATGTTACCAGAAATGAATGGATTAGAAGTCGTTCGTCGTCTTCGCCAAGTCAAACAGACACCAGTCATCATTATGACGGCGCGCGATTCAGTGATGGACCGTGTTGCAGGTCTCGATCAAGGGGCAGATGACTATGTCGTGAAACCATTCGAAATCGAAGAAATTCTTGCAAGATTACGTGCACTCTTTAGACGTTTACAAATGGAAGAGCAATCTCGTGTTGTGAAACAAACAAAAGTGGAATACCGCGACCTTGTTGTCGAAGTGGAAAATCGTGTCGTGCGTCGTGCGGGTGAAGTTATTGATTTAACGAAGAAGGAGTATGAATTGCTCTTACTACTCATGGAAAATATTGATATTGTCCTTTCGCGTGAAGTGTTATTAAAAGAAGTATGGGGTTATAAGAACGAAGTCGAAACAAACGTGATTGACGTGTATGTGCGTTATATCCGTAATAAGATTGACATTCCAGGAAGAGAAAGTTATATCCAAACCGTTCGTGGAACAGGTTATGTCATGAGAAGCTGAGGAGCTACATATGAAGGATCAAAATCAACATAAGTCTGTAGCGAAAAAATGGTGGTGGGTAATGTCAGCCACCATTTTTGGCTTATTAACTGTTTTGACTGCAATTCTAATTGAAGGACAAATAATCGGACTACGAGAAAATGAGAAAAATCAGACAGTGGTTTATGCGCAAGTTGTAGCAGATTTACTCTCTGAAAAAACTGAAAAGTTGACTACAGAGGATGTTCTGGCAGTTTTAAACAAGGCAGAACAATATGAATTAGATCAAAATCTAGTTTATAAGAAGAATAGTAGTTTTTATCCGATGAATGAAGAAGTGAATATTCGCGTCTTCGATACAAGTAAGGAGTTACTATTCCAAACGCAACAATGGCAAGACACACCACAAGTGTCGGAAAAGTTAGAAACACAATTCGTGACACTGTCTACGGGCGAGGAAAGTGTACAGGTTATGATGCCAATTTTATCTAGAAATACCCGTGTGTTAATTGGATATCTGCAAGTGACGAATCGTATAGCTAAGCTTGTAGAGTTGAAAAAACAATTGCGTTTCTTATTTCTTCAGTTGATTGTCATGGAGGGAATAGTTGCAGTAGGTTTGGCTTACTTTATTTCACGACTCATTTCAAAACCAATTGAAGAAATTCATGATATTATTGCATCTATTAACGAGGAAAACATTGAAACAAAACGTTTGATTGTTCCGAAGAAGAATGATGAATTTGCGATTGTCTCTCAACAATTTAACGAGTTGCTAGATAAGATTAGTTTTTATATTTCGCAGCAGAAGCATTTCGTAGAAGATGTATCGCATGAATTGAGAACGCCTGTAGCCATTGTAGAAGGTCACCTGAAGCTTTTAAACCGTTGGGGGAAAGATGACCCAGAAGTGCTAGAAGAATCGCTCACAGCCTCTTTATCAGAAATTCAGCGCATGAAGACATTAGTACAAGAGATGTTGGACTTATCAAGGGCTCCGCAAGTTAGGGAACAGTATAAAGATGCTACAACAGAGGTCGTTGCGACATTAGAACAAATCGTGACGAATTTCAAGGTGCTTTACCCAGACTTTACTTTTATTGCAGATATTGACACCAAGAAGGAGATTATTTCTCCAATCTACCGTAATCATTTTGAACAAGTAATCATCATCTTACTCGATAATGCCGTGAAATATTCAACAAATCGAAAAGAAATTATCGTCAGTCTTTCACCCACGACTGAAGCGGTCGAAATCGGGATTCAGGATTTTGGAATGGGGTTAACAGAAGAAGATAAGAAAAAAGTCTTTTCACGTTTCTATCGTGTCGATAAAGCTCGTTCGAGAGAACGCGGTGGGAATGGGTTAGGGTTATCGATTGCAAAAGAACTAATTGAAGGCTATAACGGTAAAATTAGCCTGACTTCACGACTCAATCATGGATCACTATTCAAAGTGAAATTACCGATTAATTAAAACAGGGCGCTCCTTTTCTTTTGAAAGGGAGCGTTTTATAGTTTACATTTCTACACTTATAACTTACACTAGAAAGGTAGTTATTTAATGTAAAAGCAGGCGATTCGCTTGTATATTTTATTCAAGGAGGACAACTCATGCGCGAGCAACATGTACTCATTACACTGTTTGGAGCAACAGGCGATTTAGCGCACCGTAAGCTTTATCCAGCGTTATTCCGTTTATTTCAAAAAGGATTTATCAAAAATCATTTTGCAGTGATTGGGACAGCACGTAGAGAGTGGACGAACGAGTATTTTAGAGATGTTATCAAACAATCTGTTCAGTCTTTAGTGAAATCAGAAGACGAATTAAACCAATTCCTTTCTCATTTTTACTATCAACCTCATAACGTTACTGATACACATCATTATGTCGTATTAAAAGAACTTTCAGAGGAGTTAGATACTAAGTATCAACTCGAAGGCAACCGTGTCTTTTATTTAGCCATGGCACCAACTTTCTTTGGAACGATTACAGAACATTTAAAAGCAGAAGGATTAATTACTGAGAACGGCTATAACCGACTAATCATCGAGAAACCATTTGGAAAAGATTACGCATCTGCAGAAGAATTAAACAATCAACTTCGTCAATCATTCGAAGAAAAACAAATCTATCGTATCGACCACTACTTAGGAAAAGAAATGATTCAAAACATTTCTGCGGTACGTTTTGCCAACCGAGTATTTGAAGCGTTGTGGAATAAAGAGAATATCGACCATATTCAAATCTCGCTTTTAGAACAAGTGAGTGTTGAAGAACGTGGGGGTTACTATGATACAAGTGGTGCTTTACGTGATATGGTTCAAAACCATATTTTACAAATCCTTGCTCTAGTAGCGATGGAACCACCAGTTTCATTTGGAGATGTTCGTAAAAACAAGATTAAAGTGTTAGAACAACTTCGCCCTTATACAACAGCCGAAGAAGTGAACGAAAACTTCGTACGTGGGCAATATGGACCTTCTGTAGACGGATTAAAACCTGGTTACCGTGAAGATCCAAATGTGGCAGATGATTCCAATATGGAAACCTATGTTGCTGGTAAAGTATTTATCGATAATGAACGTTGGGAAGGCGTGCCTTTCTATGTTCGAACAGGTAAGAGTCTGCATTCAAAAGAAACGATCATTGATGTTGTCTTTAAAGAAGCAAGCTCACCATTATTCTGTGGAATCGATGGTTGCCCATCCAACCGTATTTCTATTCATATTACACCTCGTGAAGGATTCTGCTTTGTGATTAATTCGAAAGCTGTTGGAAACACCATCGCGCTTCAAACAAGTCACTTGGAAAAAATCTTCGATGAGAACTTTGCGATGAGCAGTCCAGAAGCTTATGAGCGTTTAATTCTTGACTGTATCGAAGGCGATATGACGAACTTCACGCATTGGGAAGAAGTAGCCGCTTCTTGGAAATATGTGGACAGCATCCGTAAGACTTGGGATAGCGAAATTGCATCTGAGTTTCCAAACTATGCTGCAGGAAGTAAAGGTCCACAATCAGGTTACGATTTAATCGAACGTGATGGTCGCAAATGGGTTGACCGTGACTAATGAAATAGTGCAAAGACTAGGTGGGAAACCTAGTCTTTTTTATTTTTCAAAGCGAAGAAAATGATTTTAACAGAATTCCAAAAAAGCCGAGGATTTCTTATAGTAGCGGTAACGTGAAAAACATCGAAAGAGAATTATGCGGAGTAGGGAGATAACCCGTACTCCGCATTTGAATCTTCGAAGGTGAGAGACGGAACGGCTCGAACCGGTGTAACGCTATCGCAACTATAAAAGAATTTCGTCAGTCATTGTAGACAGCACAAAACTCCCTCCTTTAAAAGCGAAGAAAATGTTTTAAACAGGATTCCTAAAAAGCCGAGGATTTCTAATAGTAGCAGTAACGTGAAAAACATCGAAAGAGAAATATGCGGAGTAGGGATTTATCCCGTACTCCGCATTTGAATCTTCGAAGGTGAGAGACGGAACGACTCGAACCGGTGTAACGTTACAGCTACTATAAAAGAAATCCGTAAGGATTTTTAAGAATCATTGGAATCATTATATTAACCATTTCCTTCGCGCAACCCCGTTTTCTTGAAAAGGTCGCTCTTTTTCTGTAAACTGTTCATTATATAGGAGGCGCACATGACAATCAGAGACTTTATTCAATTAAGCATTATAAAACCTAATAAAATTTGGACGATTTTACAAAATCCACTGAAGAAAATAAAAGGAATCTTTTTCCTACTCGTATTACTCGTTTCGATTCCTGGATTTATTCGTGCGGGAAAAGATATCGCAAGTATGAATTCGAACTTAGAGATTGTGGCTAAACAGTTTCCGGAATTCTCAATTCAAGATGGTAAGTTATCGGCAGGAGACAATACTGGATTTGTTTTCCGTTCGGATGTATTTAATGTCGTCTTCGACCCTAGTGGGAAGTCAACGGATAATGATGTGACGTCTGAATCTGGACAAGGAATTCCATCCGTTGGGATTTTACAAGACCATATTGTTGTAGATACCATCATCAATACTTCAAAATTTTCTTATGAAGGCTTAAACGGCTTCACTAAAGAAAATGTGCAGCAATTTATTAAAGAATTTCAGTCGAAACTGTGGTTAGTATTTATCGGGGTACTAGTAGTTGGATTCATTTATAACACCTTGATGATATATGTACTGATGATTCTAATTAGTTTTATCGTACGATTATTAACAGCTTTATTTATGAGAGCCTATATTCAAATGCATCCAACCGTATCGAAACAGTTAACGATTGCTGCAATGTTCTTACCAGCAACCATCTATATGGTGATTGGTGTATTAGGGATTGGCGGAGGAGTAGGGATGTTTATGTACCTACTAGTAACATCTACCTTCAACTGGCTCCTTGGAATGCGAGAATTCATCGATCAGCAAAATAAAAACAAATAAAAATTAACTCTTAGAAACTATAAGTAAGTAGTTCCTAAGAGTTTTTCTTTTGCCCAAATTCTGAAAATTATCATATATGATAATTACCATATATGATAATTGCGCCCACGTAATGTTCCAAAGTGTAACCGCGCCTAATTAGCAAGCCGTTAGAAAGCACTCTTTCCCTTGGAACTCATCCCATCATAGCGAAGCTTTTATAAGCTTGGCTTAGCATACTTCACAGCACAGTGATATTTTCAGAAGAACCAAGATAAAAGACCGTAGGCGTTCTGCAAATATAAATTTACTATACAAAGATTACGAAGAATCTTACGGATCCTATAATCGCAGTAGTGGGGGATGGTATCAAAGATAAATTAAAGGGAGTTAGGAATTGATTCCTTACTCCCTTTTTGAGACTTTGAAGGTGCAAGACTAAGGCTCGAACCGGTACCCCATTACAGCGATTATAGAAAAATCCGTAAGGATTTGAAGTAATCTACTCGTAAGGGAGTTAGTCTCTACTATTTATTTTTTGTACGATTTTGTCGGCGTTGTTTTTGACGAATCTCCTGACCAAGTTTTTTCTTGTATCCCGGTTTTACTTTTTTCTTCGCCTTCTTGATCATGCCTTTAAGGCGAGGGTCTAAGTCTTTGGATTGCGTGTTTTTACGTTTTTCACGACGGGAGCGGTCATAACTTTCGACAAGCTCACCATTCTTCAATTCAACTGTTTCAAAAGAAATTCCTTTGCCTTCTAATGTTTGGATGGCTTGCTCTTGATCCGGTGTGTAGAATGTGATGGCTGTTCCTTCAAGACCGTTACGTCCAGTACGTCCAACACGGTGAATGAAGAATTCTAATTCGCCAGGAATTTCTAAGTTGATAACATGAGAAACCCCTTCGATATCAATTCCACGTGCAGCAAGGTCAGTTGCGACAACAAATTGATAATCCATTTGTTGAATTTGTTTCATCACACGGCGACGTTCTCTTGATGGAATATCTCCGTGAATTGTTGCTACTTTGAAGTTATGACTGCGGAGGTCTTTTGTCACTTCGTCAGCTTTTTGCTTTGTATTTACGAAAATAAGGACTAAGTAAGGGTGTCCCATTACCAATAATTGACGAAGAACGTCCATTGGATCTTGTGCCTTTGTGACGAGCAATTGATTTTTAATCGTTGGTGAAACAAGTTGTGTATTCTCGATTTGAATCACCTTTGGATTGCCTAAGTATTTCTTCAAGAATGGTTTAATCTTATCTGGAATCGTTGCAGAGAAAACAGACATTTGTAAGTTTTCTGGCATACGAGAGGCAATCTCATCAACGATTTCTAAGAATCCTAAGTCAAATGTCATATCGGCTTCGTCGACGACCATCATTTGAACGGTTTGAACGAAGAGTGCGTTCTCTTGCATTAAGTCGAAAATACGACCAGGTGTCCCAATCACGATATGTGGTTGCGTTTGAGTTAGTTTTGCCACTTGGCGTTTTTTATCGGTACCACCGATACATTTTTCTAATAAGATTTCTGTATCACTAAATGTCAGGAGTTGTGAAGCAACAGCAGTTAATTGTTCTGCGAGTTCTCGGCTTGGAACAGTAATCACTAGTTGCAATTCTTGTCGGCTAGGTTCAATTTTGTTGATGAGTGGTAATAGGAAACTATGGCTCTTTCCGCTCCCAGTTTGCGATTGACCAATCACAGATTCTCCTTTTAATAACAGAGGGATGATGCGTTCTTGAATAGGTGTTGGTTGTGTAAATTTTAAGTCAGCCAATGCTTTTTGCAAATAAGGCTGTAATGCGTAATCTGTAAATTTCATGTTTTCATCTCTTTTCTATCTCTATGTAGCGGGATTATTATACCATAAATTCATGCTTGGGGTGGAACCATGAGGGCGGGCATAATTTTTGCGTATCGTGTTTGGTGGGTGGTATGATGAATGAAGAAAGAAACAGTTTTCATAACTGTATTTAATTTTAGGAGGAATTTAGTAATGACTTATGAATTACCAAAATTAGAATACGCGTTTGACGCATTAGAACCACATTTTGATGCACGTACAATGGAAATTCACCATGACAAACATCACAATGCATATGTTACAAATTTAAACGCAGCGGTAGAAAAACACCCTGAATTATTTGAAAAAACAGTTGAAGAATTAATTAGCGACTTAAACGCTGTTCCAGAAGATATTCGTGTAGCTGTTCGTAACAACGGTGGCGGACATGCAAACCACAGCTTATTCTGGACTCAATTATCTCTTGATGGTGCAAAAGCTCCAGAAGGTGCTTTATTAGCAGCCATCAACGAAGCATTCGGAAGCTTCGACGAATTCAAAGCAGCATTCGCACAAGCAGCAGCAACTCGCTTTGGTTCAGGTTGGGCTTGGTTAGTTCTTTCTAACGGAAAATTAGAAGTCGTTTCTACTCCAAACCAAGACAGCCCTCTATCAGAAGGTAAAACTCCATTATTAGGATTAGATGTGTGGGAACATGCTTACTACTTAAACTACCAAAATCGTCGTCCAGACTACATTTCAGCATTCTGGAATGTTGTAAACTGGGATGAAGTAGCTCGTCGTTTCGAAGCTGCTAAATAGTCTTTGAAAAACGAAGAACGATGTCTCCTAAGAGGCATCGTTCTTTTTTTGTTTTCGTTTTACTAAAGCGAGAATCAATAGTAGAAGAGAAGCGATACTCACAAGGCTTCCTTCCAGTAAGAATGGGGTGGTATAACGATACTCGATTCGGTGAGTTCCTTCGGAAATGGTAAATCCAAGGAGGCTATCAAGAATCTTGTAAGTTTCCACTTCTTGCCCATCTACCCAAACTTTCCATCCAGTTGAATAAGGAATGGTTGTGAGTACGGTGGATTCTTCCAAGGTTGTCATCGTTCCTGCAAAATGAGTAGCAGTGAAAGTTTCCAGTTGTAATTCTTGTTCTTTCGTTTTTTCTAGTCGATCGTTTAAGAGTTGCGCATCCAGTGAGTAAAGGCTCAATTTTGAAAATTCAAATCCATCATTTTTAATCGTAATACGAAGACTTTGAGGTTGGCCTTTTTTATTGTTAGCTACGCTGAGAAGCACAGGTTTAGATTGAACTGGATAGAATGCATACGGCTCTCCATTTAACGTCATTTCCAGGTCTTTTTCTTCCATTGTTCCGGATATTTCTAAGTAAATAGGATCATCTGTTTCAGGAGTAAATGTGAGCGTAATGCTGCCTTCTTGTTGGCCGTCCTTCAATTGGATGCGTTGGTAGACAACAGGAGTCCCACTGATGTTCTCGTATTCTGTGTTATAAGTGACTCTTGTTAAAATATTTTTTGGACTCGTCGTTCCTGCTAGCGCATTTGCCAATTGGTTTTGCATCGTAATCGGGTGGTTCGTCGGTACCTTCATGGACTTCAGTATGGATTTCATTGGATAAGCAATGGAAAGTACGTTTGGATTGGTAACGATACGTCCTTTGTTAAACGTTGCCACCGTCGAGAAATCTTCCAAGTCTTTCCGTTCCCATCTTTCGTTAAAAGAAGCGTCGGTTGTTGCGATAAATGTGTTCTTAATGCCAAGTAGCGCGTCTGTTAATAAGGTTCCGTTACTGTAGTTGACATAGGCGGTTCCTTGACGGACTCCAATGGCCTCAAAGAATCGTTCCGTTTCCTTTTCAAATGTTGATGAAAAATGCGATACACCATACGTTGGAATATGCAAGCTATCATTTTTCGAACGTAGAGCCGTTTTCTCACTGCGATAGAACTCTCCTTCAGAAGGTCGTAATACCATAGACCAAGTGGATAAAGCCGTTTGATAGTTAGTAAAGTCTGAATGCATCACATAACCTAATCTCGATAGGGTGATGATGCTATTTAATAACAATTCGATAACGACAAGAGATACAAGGAATTTCCTATGAGAGGTTCTCCCGCGTCCGATAAGAATAAGACAATAGAGAATTCCCATGGATAATCCAAAGCCTATCGCAATTTGCCAGCCTTGTAGGTAGTCTTGTGGGAAGAGAATAAATCCAATTCCAACTCCTAATGCAAGGAGGAAATAGGCAAAAGTTTCGAATAAGGAAATGGTTGTTTTTTTCAAAATTAGTTGATAGCCCAGATAGACTATCCAAAAGCTGAATAAGAATGAAAAGCGGTAAGAATACCAATTTGGAAGTTGTCCCGCATGCCAGAGTTTATCGAAAAACTCAATATTGAAACTGATGAGTAAAACGATGGTGATGCCCAATGCATATAGACGTTGCGAAAGTGGGACTGCTCGTTCCTTGAAATAACAAAGAAAACAAAATAGTGCGAGACTTCCTACAAAAATATTCGGATAACCTTTTATCATGTGATCAAAATCAAAACTTCCAATAAAGAGTTTTGAAAGCATCAAGAAAGGATTATATTCTGATTTAAAACTCCATGAAATCGAAGTGGCGGTCCCTTTACTTCCTAGAAGACTATAGAAGGTTGGAAGGAGAATCACCATGATTAATCCAACCGAAATCAGACTATAAAATACAAAACGGCAAAATTGCTTTGCAAAGTCTTTCCAAGAAAAAGTGTCACTCGCCATTAAATAGGCATATGGGAAATAGAGCCCCAAGAAGAGGCAAATCATATATCCAGTATAGTAATTGCTTAAAATAGTGATGGATAATGGAATCACGTAATACAAGGGATTTCTTTGTTTCAGTAGAGCATCCACTCCAAGAATGATAAGCGGAAGTCCAATAAGAGCATCCAACCACATGACATTAAATTGATTCGCTGAAAGATAACTCATGAATCCATAGGAGAGTGCAAATAGCACTGCGGTCATGTTTCTTTGTTTGAATTTCACATCCAGCAACACCGCAAAACTGACCGTACTTAAAACGAGTTTTAAGAAAATAAGGAGTGAAACGCCCATTGCAATTTTGGAAGTGGGAATGAGCAGAAATAGGAGATTAAATGGACTCATTAAATAATATGCCCATAGACTTACCATTTCTCCGCCAATAGACTTCGAAAAGCTATAGAAAAACTGCTCAGGATGATGTAAGAGCGTATCCTTATAGTAACTAAAGAAGTCGACGTATTGTTGCCCAAGATCCATGGTTAGCCATGTTCGATTTCCAAATGGGGTAATCGTAAAAAGTAGGAAAATCGTTAAAATCATTAACGATGGAATCAAAATGCTAAGCGCATAATAAGTCTTTTTAGTCATCAACTGTTGCATGGGGAATCTCCTTTCATTGTGCTACTGTTAGCATAGCATGGAAATGATAAGGCTGCACGAAAAATTAGTCTTTAACGTAAAAAAATCTTAAGCATTTATTTACTCTTTTTATACAGATTAGCGAGGTATTTATGGTATACTGTTATGAGTTAATATATGTTATATGGAGTGTATTATGCTTAATAAAAGAAAATTAAAACAGAAGAAGAAAAAATCACATATTCCATTTCGATTGAATTTATTATTTTTAATCGTATTCTTTTCATTTATTGCCTTAATTAGCCGTTTGGCGTATATCCAATTAGTAAAAGGAGAAGAGTTTGTTGCGCTTGTACAACGTACAGAAACAACAACTGCTAAAAAATCAGTTCCTCGTGGTTCAATTTATGATAGTCAAGGACGTGTCTTAGTAGGGAATAAGCCTAAATTAGCCATTAACTACACACGACCTGCTGATGTTAAAGCGTCAACGATGTTAGAAATCGCAAAGAAATTAACGACGTTGATTACAGTGGATGCTTCTGAGTTAAAAGAACGTGACTTAAAGGATTACTGGGTAGCAACAAACCCTGATAAAGTCGATAGCCTTTTAACTGCAGACGAGAAGAAGAAAATTGCAAAAGAAAATCTTTCAACGAGTCAAACGTATGAAATGCAATTAGCAAATATTCCTGCGGATGAATTAAACTACAGTGACGCAGAAAAACAAGTGATTGCTATTTTTACGAAGATGAATAGTGCGTATGCTTTATCGACTGTTACTTTGAAAAATGAAGGAGTTACAGAGCAAGAGGTTGCCAAAATTAGTGAACGTCTTGGGGAACTTCGCGGGGTAGATATCGATTCAGACTGGGACCGTGAGTATCCAATGGGAGATATGCTAAAGACCATTCTTGGAACTGTATCTTCTGAAAAGACGGGTCTTCCATCGGATAAAGTGAAATCGCTACTTGCACAAGGGTATTCTTTAAATGACCGTGTAGGAACAAGCTATTTAGAAGAGCAATACGAAACAGTATTGAGTGGAACAAAGACAGTCGTGAAGTCACAAACCAATACGAAAGGCGAAGTAGTCAATTCTACTGAAACATATGAGGGCAAAGCCGGCTCAAACCTTGTCTTAACAATTGATACTGAATTCCAAAAGAAAATTGAAGATATTGCAACGAAGTCAGTCGAAGAGATGACGGATCCTACCGCTGACCGTGTGTATATCGTTGTGATGAATCCAAAGAATGGTGACGTTCTTGGGATTACAGGAAAGAAAAAGAAATTTGACGAAAACTTTAATTCAACGGGTATCGAAGACGATGCGCTCGGTGCCATCAATAACTCATTCGGAATGGGGTCTGTTGTAAAACCAGCAACCGTCCTATCCGGGTATATGGATGGAGTTATCACGCTTGAGGATAATACGATCGTTGATGAACCGATTGTGTTCGAAGCGTCTCAACCGAAGAGTTCATGGTTTAACCGTAACGGAAGAATTGAGTTGACCGACTTAGAGGCCTTAGAACGTTCATCAAACGTTTATATGATTAAATTGGCGATGAGGATGGGTGGACAAACAGAATACGAAAAAGGTGGACGATTAAATATTAATCTAAGCCTATTTGATAAACTCCGTGAGTATTATGCACAGTTCGGGCTTGGTGTTCGTACCGGTATTGACCTTCCAAATGAAGGTAAAGGATACAATGGTGGTACAGCCGATGCCTTCTCAGCACTTGACTTCGCGTTCGGTCAGTTTGACTTATACACACCGCTACAATTAGCACAATATATGTCTACCATTGCTAATGGAGGTACTCGTATTGCACCCCGTTTAGTGAAAGAAATTCGTGCAACAAGTCCAAGTGGTGGTATTGGTAATTTAGAAGTTGCTGTGCCAACAAAAATTATGAATTCGCTCCAAGTGAGTACAGAAATCTTAGATCATGTTAAAGAAGGTCTATACCGTGTAACACATGGTGAAAATGGAACTTCTGCTTCAACATTCAGAAACTATTCTCCAGAAGTAGCGGGTAAAACAGGAACTGCCGAAGCTTTCTATTCTGGACCAAATCCAGCTTATAAAAATGAAGCTGTTGAAAACTCAACTTTCATTTCTTATGCGCCATATGATAATCCAGAAATCGTAGTGGCTGTTGTTGCACCATACTTCAAAGATGGTTCACCATCAGACTATGCGGCTAAAGTAGCTAAACAAGTTTATGATGCGTACTTTGCAAAAACAAATAGTTCTGCTACAACGAATGAAGCGACTGTAAACTCACAACTACGACAACAACAAAATAATTAACGTTAAAGAAAAGCTGGGTGGTCGTCTGTGCCACTCAGTTTTTTGCCATTAAAGTTTAGTAAAATCGATTGTTGAAATGCTTAAAACCAATTATAATAAAGCAAAATGGAGGCGAAATTATGGACTTTACAGAAAAAACAATCAAACGAGATATTAAATATTCAGGACGCATTTTTACGGTGACACAAGATATCGTGGAATTACCAAATGGGAAAACTTCTACGAGGGATCTTGTATTCCATACAGGAGCAGTGGCAGTACTTGTCATTCGTGATGGGAAGATGTTACTCGTTCGTCAATATAGAAAACCATTAGAAATGCATTTCTTAGAAATTCCAGCAGGTAAATTAGACGCAAAGGATGAAGTGCCTCTAGAAGCTGCAAAGCGTGAATTAGAAGAAGAAACAAATCTTGTTGCCAAAGAATGGGTGAAGATGATGGAAATGGTCTCAACCCCAGGATTTTGCGATGAGAAAATCACATTATTCCAAGCCAAAAATGTGAGTGTCAAAGAGGATGCTAAACCTGCAGATGAAGACGAATTTGTCGAAATTTTATGGATGCCACTAGAAGAAGTGATGCAAAAAATCCAAGCAGGTGAAATTGCGGACGCGAAGACAATTATTGCAGCACAATATGCTTGGATGCATAAAGGAGAATAATCAATGCCAAATGAACCTTTATTAACGAGAAAATCGTATAAAGAGCAATTAGAAAAGCAAAATAGAGAGTTAGAAGAACTAGAAACTAGGCAAGAGCGAAGAGATAGTCGCGGCCGTTCTGTTGAACGCGACGAACAGTTGCACACCCAACGTGAGGAAGAAAGCCTACAAGTACACCGTACACCAAAATCAGGACTCAGAAAATACAATCATTTCTTAAACGTATGGATTGTTTCAGTCGTAATTCTTTTGGTAATTATACTTGCGATACAGATGTTCTTTTAAGTACCTAATGGGATAAAAGGATTGAATATGAATTTTATTATTAAATAGTGAGATGCTTTTTAAGTTATAGTAAAATACTCACTATATGGTGGGGGATTGAATGAAAGAACTAGTTACTTATTTTAGAAGATTGTTTTCAATGAGTATTAATGTTGTCTATTTTTTGATTTTTAGTTGCATATTACTCATATCGATATTTTCGTATAATTTTGTATATACTTATAAAATAGCAATCTCAAATTATAATCTCCTATTATTGATGATGGGGATTATCAGTTTAATATTCTTTGTTATTGTATTTAAAAATCTCAAATTAAGTAATAAGAAACTTTCGTTAATAGCTATTAGTTTATTTATAATACAACTAATTTTAATTTATCATTACTATTTCATTACTGGTTGGGATGTTTTAGAAGTTTTTTCGAATGCACAATATATAGCAAATAATCAAATTCATTTGTTAAATAATGAATATTATTCAAGGTATCCTAATAATTTATTATTAACTTTTATAATTTCTAAAATTCTTTCCTTTTCAAATTTTATTGGATTAAAAGAGCATGGTTATTTTATTGTTTTAGTATGCCAAGCTGTATTAAACATGATTACAGGAGTACTTATATTTAAGGTAAGTAAAAGACTCTTTCAAAATGATTTTTTAAGTATTTTTTCGTATGGAATGTATGTAGTCATATTATGGTTTTCGCCTTGGACTTCGATTCCTTATTCGGATGCAATGGGGCTGATTCTTCCAATTTTTATTTTCTATGTTTATACAACACCTACAAAAAGAGAATTAGGAAGAATAATTAAGGTGATTTCTTTAGGAGGATTAACTGCAATAGGTTATTTTATAAAACCTCAGACAATTATCATTACTATTGCTATATTTTTAGTTACTGTTATCTACAAAAAAGTAAAGATAAGAACTAAATTGAAGTATATTATCATTACTTTATTGGCATTTGTAACAATGAGAACAGGTATATCCGTTTTAAATGGAGGAATGGGCTTTGTTTTAAATAAAGAAGCGGAATTTACTTATCATCATTTTGTGAAAATGGGTCTGAATTCTACGACTGATGGGGGATATTTATCCCAAGATGTAATGGACTCTCATAAAATTAATTCGAAAGAAGAACGAATTGAATTTAATAAACAAGTCATCAAAGAAAGAATAAAAGCATATGGTTTGATGGGCTTGTTAAATCATCAAGTAAAGAAAACCTTGAATAACTTCAATGATGGTACTTTTGGTTGGGGACTAGAAGGAAATTTCTATAAAAAAATAAAACCAACAAATTCTTGGTTAGCACAGATCGTTCGAAGTTTCTATTATAAAAACACAAAATTACGTGTAGTGTATGAGGGAATCGTGCAGTGCGCATGGTTGCTCATTCTCTTCTTAATCATTTTTATTTCCTTTCATAAAGGAGATGAGAACCGCGAGTATATTTTAGTGTTACAATTATGTTTTATTGGATTTTTTATTTTTGAATCCATCTTTGAGTCAAGATCTAGATACGCTTATACGTACGTTCCAATCTTTATCATTGTAGCAACTGCAGGCTTAGATGTTTTAAAAAATAAAATACGAATTAATAAGACAGAGTGGAATCTAAAAAAATAATTGATTGTTTATTCAGTTTTAAAAATATGATACTTCTAAACATGGTTTAAAGACATAAAAAATGATATAGTTATAGTTAATATGGATATAAAGAGGATTAATAAATGAAATTAAATAGAGGGATTAGAATAGCATTATGGGTTGTTCCATTTGTGCTATTTTATGCGTATATTTGGCAAAAAGGCTTTGAGTATCCGGTCGTAGATGACATTATGATTAACCAAACGATTTTGTCGCAAGAAAATATGCTATTGCCATATGTGGGAATTGGATTGTCAACTTTACTCGTTGCTTTACAAAAGGTTTTTCAAGGCTGGAATATTTACTTTATTTTTCTAGTATTATCCTATTGTGGAAGTATCAGTATTTTTAACGATTTCCTCTATAAGAAAAAATTATATGTTTTGATTCCATTAACACTACTGATGCAATGTGTACTGATTAAGTATTTTTCATTTTCTGTAATTTCATACTTGGTAGCTTCGGCAGGGATTTTACTTTTGTTTAACCAGTCTTTAGTAATGGGAATACTAACAGTAGCAATAGGAATCTCAATAAGACCACAAATTGCCTCTAGTTTAATCGTGTTAGTTTTACCATTTTTAATTTACGAGATTCTAAAGAACAAGAAATGGAAAGAAATGCTAATCCTTATTGGAATAGTATTCTCTATTCATGTATCCAACAAAGTGTATTCCATGACTCGATCAGATGTACAAGAATACCTTAAGTGGAATGAATTAAGTACTAATTTACGAGATTTCCCTGAAATTAACTATGAAAAACATCGTGAAGAATTTGAAAAGCTCGGGATTAGTGAGAATGACTTATTAGCATCTACCTATTGGCTTTTTGCTGAGAAGAAGGCTTTAAATAATGAGATGCTGGAAAAAATCCAGTCAGTTCGTTCCATTACTGAGAAGTATTCTTTTGATATTCCTCAGTTTATTAATGATTATTTTCAAAATGCTATCCTAGTAGCCTATCTCATATTATTTGTAGTATGGTTGGTTATTTTTAAACCAAAAAATATCTGGGCTTGGTTATTGCCACTGACTCCATTTATTTTAATTGGTGCTCTTTTTGTCAGACAAAGAGTAGTAGAGAGAGTGTACTTACCATTGATGGTCTCATTTTTAATGTTCTTTTTAATTTATGCACCGGAATTTTATGAGAAGAGACAATGGTTCAAAAAGAAAGTCGTTTTTTTATGTGTACAAGGAATTTTACTCATTGTAGGATATAAATGGCTAGAATTTATGAACCAAGAGTGGTATTGGTTCCCAACTATTAAGGATTCGATGAACGTGACCTATCATCAAGTTGTTGAAAACCATCCAGATCAACTAATTATTTTTGGTGGATATGGAACACTTGTAAATGCTCAACCGTCACTTTCAACGTTCAGGATTCGTGCGAATCAAGTTGTATCTAATACAACGACACTAGGTAATTGGCAGACATTTTCACCACATTACACGAACTTACTAAAACAACATCAAATTGAAGATACAGATAATTTATTATCTTCGGCAGTGAATAATGATGAAATAATTTTCTTTTGGTATAAAGACTCTGGAATTATGAATCGTATTATTACAATTTTTAAAGAACATTACCAGAAGACAGTGTACTTTGAAGAAATTAAACAAGTTGATTCTGAAATGAGTATCTTTAAACTTAAAGCAGATTAAGGAGGGGAACATGAAAAAGCGAATTGGCTATATTGATATGGCGAAAGGATTAGCCATTATCTTAGTCATTATTGGTCATATATCCTTCACGCCAGGTGCTGGAAAAACAATTCTCTATCTATTTCATATTCCTCTGTTTTTCTTCTTATCTGGTTTTACATTTTCGATTGATAAGTATACGAACTTTACTAGCTTTTTCTGGAATAAATTTAAAGGGATTGTCGTTCCATTTTTTCTAATGAATGTCTTTGTATTTTTAGTACAACTCTTTATTTTATATCCTGATCAAGTCTTAAGTTTCAATCTGATTCATTTTTCAAAACAATTGCTCTTCTCGGATAGATTGCATATTTATTTCCAATTATGGTTTTTAAATGTTTTGTTTTTATCTGAAATTGTATGTTATTTTGTTTTAAAATATGCACGGAATAGAAATTTGCAAATAGGTGTTGCTATTATTTTAGGTTGCCTAGTCTTCGTGGGGCAAAAGGCTTATGAGTCTAACTGGTATTTAATTTGGAACTGGGATTTAGTTCCAGTAGCAACCATTTTTATTTTGTTAGGAGTCCTTACAAGAAGCCATTTAACGCAGATAGAAAAATATCTAACGCTGAAATTTTTACCGATAGCTACAGTTATCAGTATTGCAGTAGGGCTACTAAACTATAAACTAAGTGGCTACAGAGTAGATTTATATTACCAACAAATTGGCAACCATTTATTATTTTATATTTCTGCAATTGCAGGAATCTGGGCTACAATTACTTTGTTCAAAGTAATTCCAGAAGCAGAGTGGTTTAAATCCATTGGCAAAAAGACATTAATTTATTATGGTGTACATTCACCAATTGTGCTTGTGCTTGCTGAAAAATTAGTAACACAATTAGCCTCAAAATATACGGGCATATTCGTTAATGGATATGTTTCAGCAGCACTCACAACCGTTCTAGCTATTTTGGGATGTGAAATCATTGTACAAATTTTCAGAGGGACTAATTTCCCATTTGGTTTAAAAGTGATAGGAGAAAAGAATGAACAGAAATAACCCAATTTTATATATTGTGATTCCATGTTATAACGAAGAAAAGGTATTACCTTATACAAACCCAATGTTTATTGAGAAGATTGAGTCTTTAATCAATACTGGACAAGTGCATCCAAACAGCAAAGTGATGTATGTCAATGATGGTAGTAAAGACCAAACGTGGTCACTGATTCAACAATATGCAAAAGAAAATAGTCATGTTTTCGGTATTGCACAAAGCAGAAACCGAGGACACCAAAGTAGTGTTTTAGCAGGGATGGAAGAAGCTGCGAAATTTGCAGATATCGTTATTACCATTGATGCGGATGGACAAGATGACATTAACTGCATGGATCAAATGGTTGCAGAATATAAAGACGGTTCAGAGATTGTTTACGGGGTTCGTGACAATCGTGATACGGACTCAGCATTTAAGAGAATTACGGCTGAAGGATTCTATAAAGTGATGCATCTTTTTGGAGCGGACGTTGTCTTTAATCATGCGGACTACCGTCTCGTCTCTAAACGTTTTATTCAAGAATTAAAGAAATTCAAAGAGGTGAACTTATTCCTTCGTGGGATTATGCCTCTTGTTGGATTTAAGTATTCCTATGTAACTTACAAACGTCATGAACGTATTGCAGGAGAGAGTCATTATCCACTCGCGAAGATGCTTGGATTGGCTGTCGATGGAATTACAAGTTTATCTATTAAGCCAATTCGTATTATTACTGCGATTGGTGTGTTGACGTCGTTCTTTAGTTTCGCCCTTATCATATGGGTACTTTGGTCTAAATTTTCGAATAACTCTGTTGCTGGTTGGGCGAGTACGTATGCCATTGTAAGTTTACTTGGTGGGGTACAGTTAATCAGTCTTGGTGTTATCGGTGAATACATCGGTAAGATTTATTTAGAAGCCAAAGAGCGTCCTCGATATATTATCGGAGAACGAACATATGAGAGTGAAGAGAAAGAGTAGAACAGTACGTAATGTTTAGGAAAAATTGAGTTCAGATAATAACGCTAACTCAAAAAATGAAAATTCATGCATACTACCATAGACTATCGTCTCCGGTAACCAACTGGAGACGATAGTCTTTTTTGCTGCATTCGTATTTTAATAGACTAAATGATGTATTTTTCTATCATTGGAATTACAACAGAACAAGCCATCACTTCATTATCTATATCGTTTAAAAGTATCAATTATTCTTCTTTAATTCTATTGATTGAAATGGTAACTTATTCTTTTAATTTCTAGTGGGGTATGATAGGATGATTTTTAAAATAAAGGTAACCAAACAATTTCTATAGAGAGAATGGTAAGTCTTTATTTTTGCTAATAATCTAGGGAACAAATCTTATCCGCTAGTGGAATGATTATAAGCTTTATGGTGGTATTCATTAACCTTCCATTGATTCGAGGTTAATGACTTGAATAGTACTGCTTAGAAGTTTTGAATATAAAAATATCTAATATTCAGAAATAGATTACACATAATTTTAAGAGGTGAATACAATGAAAAATAATACTTTACAAAAAATAACAAATTCATTTTATGGGCTGTTTTTTTATTTAACATCCGCAATTCTTTCATTGCTCATTTTATCCTCTCTATTCTTTA
>ENA-OWLZ01000056-OWLZ01000056.1-metagenome-genome-assembly--contig:-NODE-56-length-29282-cov-6.810415_pt1 | contig 29282 bp, 23 predicted proteins | sample MGYA00245341_ERZ651117 | MGnify/ENA primary metagenome ERZ651117 (study PRJEB26857, sample SAMEA4031763) | metagenome | biome: human; feature: oral; material: saliva | place: Philippines | collected 2014 | study... | reverse complement strand
ATCAACCATATACGTCAGGTAAGTTTTTGCCTTCTCAAATTGATGATGTACAGTATACGATAGTCAGTATTTTAGGAACTATTTTGGTATTTCTGTTATGTTTATTAGTTGCCAGTTTGGCATCAATTATCTTGACAAATGGATTCACTATGCTTGTAGGAATTATTTTTGCATCTTTTTCTTTTATAGCTCCACATCTTGCTTCGCTAAAATATGTGTTTCCGAACGGTTATGTTAATGTGTTAGGTCATATGTCTTTTAATAGTAGTATATTACTTATTATGTTATTATTTGTAGTCTACTATGCAATTTTGTATATTGCTTCTTTATATTTTTATAGTAGACTTGAGTATTAGTGGGTTGAGGTACTATTATGGAGAGTAAAAAAGTTCTTCAGTATTATCTCAAATTAGACGCTTTCTTATACCTGAGTACTTTTTATTTGAAGATTTCTCTCTTTTCTTGAAAAAGGCTGCCCTCTTAACCTTTGTGCCATCAGCCTTGAATATCTTCCTGCAGTTGGGAATGACTAATCACCTTGTAATGGATTTTAGTACATCAGTCTGGCTCTTCTTGGTCTTTCTAGCTTGTGATGCGATTCGTCTTCGTAAGGGACAAACAGCGGTCAAATAATTGAATAATTCTTATTCGAAAAGTAGTAAAATCTTATCTATAAACTAGTATTTTATATTGATATTCGATATAATTGATACTGTTAATAGTTAGCTAATGATTTAGAACGAGGTCAAGGGCTCCTAGAGGCACCTTGGCTTTTTATAGTCTATTCTCCAAAAAAAATTAAATTGTATTTACAATCGAGGTAACACATGAAAACTATCTTATTCTATGTTTTAATCGTCCTAGCCTTAGCTGGTTCTAGTTATTATGGTTGGAGATCTGCCAAAAGTGCCAAAAGTCGCCAGGAAACGCAAGAACAAAAACGTCTGCGTAGTGTTCTCCTGTTCGTTAATGTTCTCCTTTTTGCGGGCTTTTTAAGTCTTGTAATCACCATTCTTAATGATGCCTTTATTCTGACTGGTCACGAAGGACTCTTACAACAAGGCTTGCGTATGCTTCTCGGTTCAGGAGTTACTGTAAAAAGCAAGGGCTCTAGTCTGACGATTTTTACAGCAACCATTGATTTCCTTCGTATGGTAGTCAACATAGGGTTCTTGTTGTGTCTACGTGCCTTTTTGATTAATCTTTATCGTTCTGATATTTTCATTGCTAAAAATGCTAAGTTGGTTCGCTGGTCAGGGCATTTACTGGTTCTCGGGACCTTTATCAATAATGGTATTTTTACGTTTGGAACGGGCAACCAGAGTTATAGTTTCTTTAATATCAGTTATTTGCTAGTTAGCTTTGTCCTCTATGCTGTTGCTATGATTTTGACTAAGGCTAATGCCATTGCTGAGGAAAATGAGTACACGATTTAGGAGGGGCTTATGATTATTGTCAATTTAGACGTTGAACTTGCCAAGAAGAAGATGCGCTCAGGTGAGTTGGCAGAACGGATTGGTATTACCCCAGCCAATCTCTCGGTTCTTAAGACAGGCAAGGCCAAGGCAATCCGTTTTACAACACTGGATGCCATTTGTAAGGAGCTAGATTGTCAACCAGGAGATATTCTTGAATATAGACCAGACGAAGAAAACTAAAAGCCTGAAGCAGTTCAGTCACCTTTCTCGTGACGATGCTTCAAGCTTTTTTTATTTTTTCTTCAGCCATGCAATCAGGGCTAGACTGGCTAGCACAGTACCACAGACCATGGCGACATGTGTCTGTGAGACGGTTAGTTCATAGTGGAAATCTTTGTTTTCCAATTTATCGGTTGCTTCAATGCTAAGTTTCATGTCTTACCCCTCGATATAGTCTTTCAATTCTTGGCCTTCAAGTCCTGCACTAAGTGCGATGAGGAGTTTGAGGCGGGCTTTTGGTGCATTGAGTTCTTTGACAAACATAACGCCTGCTTCTTGGAGTTTAACGCCACCTCCTTCGTAGGCATAGACTGGTTCGGCGATACCGTTGAAACAACGGGAAACGAGTACAACAGGGACTCCTTTGTCCATAAGTGACGTAATTTCTTTTGCAGCTAGTGGTGGGAGGTTCCCAGCACCTAGGGCCTCGATAACCACGCCGTCAATCTTTTTAGGGTCTAGGAGACTGATGATACCATCTCCAATCCCCATTCCAGCATAGGCTTTTATGATTGGTACTGTTCCTGTAATTTGTTCCAAGTCAAAGCGAACACGAGACTCAGCAGTTTTGAACCATAGGATATCATGCTTCATGATGATGCCTAGTGGACCATGGGTTGGTGTGTGGAAGGTTGCCACGTTTGTGGTATGGGTCTTAGTCACATACTTGGCTGCATGGATTTCATCATTCATCACGACAAGGATTCCTTTGTCAGCAGCCTTGTCATCACTGGCAACGCGTAGGGCTGAGAGATAGTTGTAGACCCCGTCGCTTCCTAGCTCGTTTGACGAACGCATGGCACCAGTTAGAACGATTGGGATTTCAGGGACGGCCATGGTATCTAGGAAGTAGGCTGTTTCTTCCAGGGTATCTGTTCCGTGGGTGATAACCACTCCGTCGTATTGTCCAGATGTTTCCTTGATTTTTTTATAAATATCAAGCATGTGGTAGGGCGTAATGTGTGGACTAGGGATGTTAAGGAAGTCTAGGACAGTTAAGTCCAGATTATCTAAATCAAGCCCCACATGATTCATGGGGTTATCAGTGTTTTGGCTAACCCTACCGTCATTATCCGCTGACATGGAAATGGTCCCTCCAGTGTGAAGGACTAGGATTTTTTTTATCATTTATACTACTCACTATCATATTTGTGTTATAATTTATTTTAGCATAAAATGTTAGAAGGAGGGGAGCTCTGTGGCGATTAAAGCAGTCTTTTTTGATATTGATGGGACTTTTTTAAATGACCGAAAGCGCGTGTCTAGTTCAACCAAAAAAGCCATCAGTCAAATGAAGGAAGATGGTATCTTAGTTGGTTTGGCAACTGGTCGTGGTCCAGGATTTGTTCAGCCTTTCATGGACAATCTAGGTCTGGATTTTGCAGTGACTTATAATGGTCAGTATATCTTGACCCACGACAAGGTTCTCTATCAAAACCAGCTCCCTAAATCAACTATCTACAACTTGATCCGCTATGCTACCAAGCACCGTAGAGAGATTTCTCTGGGGACTAGCACAGGACTGGTTGGTTCTAATATCATCAGTATGGGGACTAGTAAGTTTGGGCAAATGGTAAGCCGTATTGTGCCAAAGTCTTGGGCTAAGATGGTGGAACGTAGTTTCAAATCCTTAATTCGTCGTTTCAAGCCACAAAGCATGGAGACCCTCAAAACAATCATGCGCGAGCCGGTTTATCAGGTGGTTATGGTAGCGACAGTGGGTGAAACCCAAGCTATTGAGGAAAAATTTCCACACGTGAAGATTACACGTTCGAGCCCTTATTCAGCCGATATCATTTCAGCTGGACAGTCTAAACTTAAAGGAATTGCCCATCTAGGTGAGGTTTTTGGTTTCGAACTCAGCGAGGTTATGGCCTTCGGAGATTCGGAAAATGACCTAGAAATGCTATCTGGTGTTGGTATTGGTGTTGCCATGGGAAATGGTGAAGACGAACTGAAAGACCAAGCTACCCATGTCACTGATACCAATAACCAAAACGGGATTGCAAAAGCCTTGTCCCATTATGGTTTGATTCACTTTGAAACAGAGAATTCATTCACCAGTGATGATGACAACTTTAACAAGGTTAAGGATTTCCACCATTTGATGGATGGCTCTACCAATGATATGCCTCGTGTCTATAGTATAGAAGAGGCTAGTCATCGTTCGGACTTTAAGTTGGAGGAAATTGTCGAGTTTCTTTATGCCTCATCAGGTGGGGACAAGCGTGTCTTTGGACAAGCTGTTTTGGATCTACATGCCGCTCTTGATAAGGCTGCGCTCAAGGTTAGTTCTAAGGAGCACCCAGAGTCAACTATGGTTGGCCAGGTGGATGCTTTGACAGACTTGCTTTATTTGACCTATGGTTCATTTGTTCTTATGGGGGTGGATCCTAAGCCTTTCTTTGATACCGTTCATGAGGCTAATATGGGTAAAATTTTCCCAGATGGCAAGGCTCACTTTGATCCAGTGACTCATAAAATCCTTAAACCGAGTGACTGGGAAGAGCGCTTTGCGCCAGAACCTCATATAAAACGAGAGTTGGATCGTCAGATTCAGAAATCTATCCAAAGAAATAAATAAGAGGATAAAAAGGTTTGGACAGTCTGCTCCGAACCTTTTTCTAATAAAAATGACATTTATTAATAGCTCTATTTGTGATAAAATAAAGTCATTCTATATATTTTTAAGGAGAATATTATGACTAAAGCAGATTGGTTAGATTTTTTTGAAGCCATCAATGGTCGTTCAGCGACTGAAGAAGAAATTGCAGCAGCACTTGCAGCAGGTGAGTTCCAAGATGACGCACCAGCAGTTGAAGCGGCTCCTGTTCAAGAAGCACCAGCACAACCAGCATTTGCTGATGTTCAAGAAACAGCAGCACAAGAACCACAACCGCAAGCTCCTTTTGCAAATGCTCAGGTTGCTCAGGCACAACCAACCTTTGCAGGGGCTCAAACAGCTCCAGTCCAAGGAGTGCCAAATCAAGCAGTGCAACCACAAGCTGGTTTTGCAAATGGGCAAGCTGGTCAGCAAGCAGCTTTTGCTAACGGTCAACCTCTTCAACCGGGTCAAAATGTTCAATTTATCAATGGCCAAGCTGTAGTTGTTCCAGCGCAACCATCAGCATTTGCTACAACTTTCAAAAACTACTGGACATGGTTGCTTAATGCATGGCGTCGTCCAGCTGACATGACAGATTATGGTAAGCACAATGGTTGGCTTAACTACATCTTCTTGTCACTCTTGACCGGATTTGCATTCTTTGCAATTTTGAGCGCAGTGGCACGTAAAGTGGTTAGCTCAATTGTATCAACCACAAATGCACTGTCTAGTATGTTTGGTTCTTATGGAACAGATGCTTACTCCTCTCCAGTTTCAAGTCATACATCTAGCATTGGTTTTGGAGCCTTCTTCGCAAGTATCCTAGCTGCCTTCCTCTTTATCTTTGCCTATATCTTGGCAGGATTTGTGACACGTAAGGCCATCTTCCGTGACCCTGAGACTACCTTCTTGAATAGCTTTGATCGTTTTGGTCGCTTAACGTCATTGGCCTTGCCAGTATTGCTTGTAACTATCTTGTTGGGAGCTATTGGACTTGTTGTCTTCCCAAGCTTCTTGTTTTATATCGTTTGTGCTTTGTTTGCAATTGCTAACATCTTTACAATTGTTCCTGTAACAACAGCGTGGAAGGCTGATAAATTCTATCAAATGATTTTGGCAGCACTTTTGAATGGTGTCATTTTGTCAATCTTGTTTGCAATTGTATTTGCTATCATGTCATCATTTACAGTAGGTCTTCTATTCTAAGTAAACCTAATGATTTTTGAAAAAGCAAGTTTATAGGAGTCTTTATGGCAACAAAAGAAAAGTGGATTGATTTATTTGAAAAGGCAGTTGGTCGTCCGCCCCATGTTTTGGAAATTGAAGAAGGCCAAAAAGCAGACTTTGATTTAAAGGCTATTAAAGGCATTGCCGCAATGGGTTTGGATCAGGAAGTTACTGCTCCTGAACTAACAGAAGAAGTTGATGAGTATGACGTTGCCGAGGAAGTGTTTGAAGATGTGGCCCTTGATGACGAAGAGGAAACGACTTCATTAGAAACTGAGGAGCTCACGTCGGTGTCTCACGAAGACCAGAATCAAACCGAAGAAGATTCAGAAGCTACTTCTAAAGAAGCACAAGCAATCTGGATGAAGACCTTCAAAAACTATGTAGGTCGTCAGCCTCTTCCTGAGGAATTTCTTATAGGTAAGTCTTCAGGTTATGATGTGTCAACTATCCATCAGTTTATCTCAGATGGTAAGGCCGCTAAACCGGCAAAACCAGCCATGGCTAAAGGAAAGAAAATCCTGATTATTGCTGGTGTTGTTGCAGCAGTCTTAGCGCTTGCTGGTTACGTCTTTGGTTCTTATTACTACTCACGTGGTCAAGTAGCAGAGCGTTATGAAGCAGCAGCTAAGAAGAGTTTTAAGGATAGCCTAGAATACCAAGTATGGTCTGATACTAAAAAAGAGATTAAAACATCCGAAGTCAAGTACACAGACATCAAAAATACACAAGCCTATAGCAAGAGCCAACTGATATCCGGTGAACGTATGCAAAAGGTTGGCCGCCAGTTTCTTATTTTTCCTAAGTGGCGAGTTGTGGTAGATCCTGGAACAGTTGATTTGGCAGTTAATACAGCTGATTTGAACGTGACTATTAATGGTATTGCTTACGCAACTACAGATGGCAATAACTACACCGCTAAATTGAACCATCTCTATCCAGGAACTTACAATTTTGTAGCTTCTGGTAAGGTCAATGACCAAGATATCACTGTTTCATCTGAGGAGAATGTGACCTCTAAAACGGAAGTCAACCTTTCGGTAGAGTATCTCAGCTTTACCGTTAAATCTAATGTTAAGGACGGGGACCTCTACGTCGGTGGTACTAAGATTGGAACCCTTAGCTCAGGAAAACTTGATGTCAACAAGGTAGCAGTAGCCGGCTCATCAGCTGTTTATGTTAAGAAGAATTTCGAAGACGGTAGCTCTATCAAGACAGAGACATTGTCTATCAAGAAAATCTCTGAAGGACAAACGGTTACTTTAGATGCTGATGGTGTTCTTGATCGTGATACGGCAGATCGTCTAATGACTGCTGCTTACGGTAAGTTTGGTAGCTACGCTGCTAACCACAACACGACACCAGATGGTGTTTCTGACATTTTCCTTAATGGTACTGATGATACCATGTATAAGGATGTAACGGCTGATATTGATAAAAATACTACTGGTGCCAAAAACCGTGCCGCTGATAGCATTACCTTCTCAGATGTTGATGTAACAGAGGTTATTCAGACTGGTGAGAAGACCTTTAAGGTAACCTTCACGGCAGTCTATGATTTCTATTATGGCTATGATTCGAAGTTTAAGTCATCAGGAGATATTAAAGATAAAATCTCATGGTCATGTAATGTGGAATATGTTGGTGACGATAGTGACTCTAATAGTAGCGGTTCTAACTACAGCGACTACCGAATCAATGGTAAGGCTGGCGAATCACAAAATTTGAGTCGTGAAGATACTGTGAAATAGCAGATACTTTTGCGGTTGGCTAGTCAACAGTGAACCGAAAAATGATTAAGAGGTTAGGTCCTCAATCTAAAAAGTGGAGAACTTGGCAATTGCCAGGTTCTTTTGTTTGTCTGTTTTTACCTCTTAGTGGGAAAACCGTGCCACTTACCTAAAAGGTCTTGTTTTGTTTAAAGCAGCTGTTATAATGGAACCATCAAAAGGATAAGAATATGAACAACTCTCTTTCAGCTGTACAACATGAGGAAAATCCTAGCAATTTGACTAGCAAGGATTTCTACATCAAAGGTAATGTTTCCTTTGGTAATCTAGAAATTATTGATGTTGGTGAGAATGCGACGGATTAGGTTAATAGAGAAGTTATGACCAGTAAAACAAGTACGATCTTTAAAGCAAGACAATTAGTGAGATAATATCTCCTATAATTATAATTTCATCGAGTCTTTCAAATCAACTAATACTCAACGGAGTAGGACGAGGAACAATTTTTATTAAAGTTGTTCAGTCTCACTCCCTTTTTCCTATTTTATAGTCTCTTTATTTGTGATAATATAGTATAGTGAAAAACTAGACTGAAATGACTATACTTTATTGGAGTTTTATGTGACGAAAATGACATTAAAAAATCTAGGCGAATGCATGCTAAGATTGAAAGTCAAATAAACTCAAAATGAGACTAGAAGGGAAATTGTTATGAGAAAGAAAGCGATTGGTATTGATTTAGGAACAACTAACTCCGTCATGGCTGTTGTTCGTGAAGACCTACCAGAGATTATTCCGATGGGGACGAATGACGATCAAGTCTTGCGTTCAGCGGTCTACTTCTCAAATATCGGTGGTAAAAACCATGTAGCTTTTGGTAAGGAAGCCATTGAGCGTGGGACAGAAATCGGAAACACAGAAAATTTTAAATTTGACTTCAAGCGTGATATTGGTCGTCCGATTGCCAGTGATACACCAGATCATACACGTGTCAATTCTATTATTCTCTCTGCCTTGGTTTTGAACGAATTCCGTAAGCGTGCTTATGTGGTTGGTCAAGAGATGGGTCAAGCAGATGGTATCAAGGATGCTGTCATCACAGTTCCTGCCTACTTTACGTCAGATCAACGTGCAGCAACGAAGACTGCTGGTCGTATCGCAGGGTTTAACGTCTTGCGTATTATCAATGAACCTACAGCTGCAGCCATTGCCTATGCCCACACTAAAAATGCTCGAGGGAATGTCTTGGTCTTTGACCTTGGTGGGGGAACTTTCGACGTTACCATCATGCGTGTGGCTGATCATGCTTATGATATCTTGGCAACTGACGGGAACTCACGCCTTGGTGGGATTGACTTTGATAAGCGTCTTGTGGGCTACATCATGCAAGAGTTGGAAAAACAAGGGGTCAATATGACTAACCTTTCTGAGAAGGAAAAAATTCAACTCCAATACAAGGCTGAACAGATTAAGACAAGTTTATCTGTGAATGACCAAGCGCTCTATGAACACTATGTTAATGGTCAAGGTTACGGTGTCTTGATTACCCAGGCGATTTTCAATGAAATCACCTTGGATCTTCTCAAAGATACTGAAATCAAGGTACAGTCTACCCTTCAAGCATCTGGTTTGAAATGGGAAGAGATTGACCATATTCTCCTTGTGGGTGGGTCTACACGCATGCCAATGATTCGTCAGATGATTCGCTTGATGAGTGGTTTGGAGCCTAAATTTGACCTTAATCCAGACACTATTGTGGCACAGGGGGCATCTATTTTGGCCGACCTTATTGTCAACAATGAGGTTACTTTCTCTGAGCATCAGGATGGCAAGACGACAGAGACAGACAGGGTTGTTGTTAAGGATGTGACTTCTCAGGGAATCGGTCTTCTCTTCAAGAAAAATCCAAACAAAAACTATAGCTTTGTGGGGGATTACTACAATAGTGTCGTGGTTCCACGTAACTCAGTCTTGCCTTTGGCCGTTACCAAGGATCTCTTTGCGGTTGTGGATGGACAAAGTAAGTTTAAGCTTCGTATCACAGAAGGAAATTACGAAAATCCATTTGCTGTGAAGATTTTGGGGCAAGTGGAAGGGCAAGTGGCACAAGCACGTCATAAAGGCGAGCTCTTGGCGCAAGTTACCTATGCTTTTGACTCAGAACAAATTGTTAAGGTGACAGTTTCAGATCCTCGAAGCAATACTGTTGTGGCACGTTTTTCTGTTAATGCACAAGTCAATCAAACCAAAGAAGTGGTTAAGGAAGATTTGTCAGAACTTCAAGCTATTTTTGCTAAATTCATCTCATGATAGACTACTACAAAGCAATTGATACAGAGACAGGACAGGAAGTGTCCTATTTAAGAGAGGTCAGCAACCGTATTTCTCCAGAGATGTCAGCTCAAGACTGTTTTATGGCTCTCTCCTTTTTACGTGAGGAGCTAGAGGACCTTTGGACTAACGGTACCTTGGATCAAGACGGTGAGCGTCTGCGTAGTGAGCTTTATACGATTCGCTCTATCTTTTTCTCAGACCATGAAAAGCTACAATACGACCGAAAACTCAGACAGGCTCAGAGGAAGGCTTTGGAAACTGAGAAAGCAAGGGCCACTCAGACTAACAATGTATCAGGTAAAAAGGAGATTCCTTTTGAACCTGTTGCGGTGACTCAAACCAAAGAGTCATCTCTTAAGAATTACTTATTTGCGGCTCTAGCCTTTGTGATTCTATTAAGCTTGATTCTCTTCTTAAATATCAATGTTATCGTTCTTATTATCGGAGCCATCCTTATTGTGGCCTTGATGTTACTTATGTCCTAGGAGATATTAATGGAAACCAATCAATTAACATTTGAACATATCTGTTTCAAATATAAGGGAAATACTAACCAGCTCTTTACGGATTTGGATGTTACTATGGAGACTGGTCAAGTTGTCGGTATTTTGGGTGCCTCTGGTTCAGGGAAAACAACTCTGACAGAGATTCTCCTTGGCCAGCTTAAACCAACTTGCCAACAATTTCGTATTTTGGAAAATGGAAAACCTGTGACTGCAGGCTCACGCTCTTGGTCTTATGTGCCCCAACAAAATCTCCTACGTGAGTACCTCAAGGTATCTGAGACCTTTGATTTTTATGCGGACCACCATCTTAAAGGAAGTAGTAAGCTGACTAAAAAGCATCGCATTGCAGGAATTATGGATGACTTAGGGCTGACGGAATTTGCCAACAAGAAAATCTCAGAGCTTTCTGGCGGGCAAAAACGCCGTGTCTCAATTGGTATTGAGCTTCTTAGCCCTAGTCCCTACTTTATTCTTGATGAGCCGTCTTCAGGTTTGGATGCTCTCAGTGACCGTAATCTCTTACGTACCTTGAAAATTTTGGCTAAATCAGCTAACAAGTCAATTGTGGTTATTACCCACAATACAGAAAATTTGGCTATTTTTGACAAGATAATCTTCTTGTCTAAGGGACGTCCAACCTTTGCAGGGACTTATGAAGAGTTGCTTATGGAATACAAGACTAGCGATCCTTACATGATTCGCAAATATATGGATATGAATATCGCAGATGTCTACCAGGAGCTCAATGCTTCAACACGTATTTACAAGATTTAGGGAGACTTATGAACGCAGCATTACGATTAAGTTGGTATAAATTTAAACACCACTACATGGATTTTGTTAAGGTACTTCTGGGCATTGTCGCTTTTGAAGGCTTAATCCTCTATATCCAAGACAAGGGATTTTTGGACGATTTTGAAACAACTCGAATGACGCTCTTTCTCTTGCTTTTCTCGACCAGTCTCTTGATTGTGGTTCAAAACAGTATTTATATTTCCAAAGAACGCTCGGTACTCAATCGTGACTTTTTCTCAGGCTTGAGCCGTTCGGCCTTTGCCTTGGCTAGTATGGGGATTCACGCTTTCTTTGCTGTTTTGGAAACCATAGTCTTTATTCTATCTTACTCTGTCTTTGGTAAGTTCTTTGACAAGGATTTTCCAGATACTGGTCATGTTTTTGGTTCCTACCGTTGGGAAGTTGGCATTACAGTGCTTCTAGTTTTTCTGGCATCGCATTTCATTGCCCTCTTTATTTCAGCTTTGGTTGGAAAATCTGAGATTACCTCGGTTATCCTAGCAGTAGTTGTGGGTATCATGCAATTTTCATTATCAGGAACTATCCTATCATTGCCTAAAGCAATCGATTGGGTTCAAAAATTTATCTATTTGGGCTATGGCCACAAGCTTGTTGGGATTTCCAGTGACTTGTCGGATTTGCCGTCTAGCTTGGCTAAGTACGGTGTCCCTGTACCTAAGAGTCAGTTGGAGGCCTTTCAAGGGTCTACAGGCGAATTCTGGGGTCAATGGTGGGCCTTGCTGCTTCATTGCCTAGTTTATGCCCTACTCTTTTTCGTTACACTTCAGAAGAAGGAGAAATAAATGCAACAATATGATGAATGGCTGATTGACTTCCAAGTTCAGCATGGTCGCAAGCCAAGTGATAAGGAAGTCGCAGAAGCTGCTAAGAATGGTTTTACCCTTTCGAGTGGTTTGAGCAGACAGAAAAATTCTAAATTTAGACAAGTCTTGTCTAAGGTTGGTTTGGGTGATCTTAAGTTCAGCTGGTTTTTAGTTTTGGAAATATTGCTCTTGATTTGTATCGCCCTTTTTGGCTATGTTGTTGGTTATCTATTTATCTAGGAGGACCTCATGAAACAGTTTAAACATAAAAAGTTTATCGGTTTGGCCTTGATTGTCTTTTTGGTCTTTATGGTACTCGGAAAATACACTCAGAGCACAGCCTTTACGTCGTCCTCTAGAGTATATGCTACAACCGTTGTCGATAAGAATACCGGCAACAAGGTGCGTTTTGAAGTCCGTAAGATTAAGGGAGACAAATACGAAGTCAAAAATACGGAAACCGGGGATACCTATCAGGCCGATGCCAAGGCCGGTGAAGACCGTTCTTTGAGCTTTAAATTAGCCGAATCTGATGGTAGCTCAGACGGTACTATTCGTATCACACCAAGTATGGTACCTGGGGGAGATGCGAAGGTTGAAATGACTGAATCAGACACCTATACTCAGGTTGAGGGAGGCTCTGAAGTCGTTGAGTCTAGCGAGGCTTCATCAACTTCTTCAAGTAGTGAGGTTAAGAGCATTATTAAGGATATTTTGGAATCAAGTAGTTCATCCTCAGATAGCGATGCAAGCTCAGAAGCATCTTCTAACGATCCAAGTAAGCCAAATGCAGATATCAAGACTAAGACTGATGTCAATGGCGATAAGGAAACTACTTATATTGCAGACTATTCCACAGAGGATATTAAGGCCATTACAGAAGCCTTTGGTAAATGGCTTTATCAGTCTGACTATGCTAAGGATGCGGTTTTAGTTCAAAGCAGTTTTGACAGTATTACCAAGGTCAGCGATGGTAGCCCAACCTTCCTTTCATTTAAAGCACCTAAGGAAAAAGGCAGCAGTCAAACCATTACTATCTTGGCCAACTTAATAAATGCGGACGGTTATGAAAATATCTCTGGTGTGCCGAGTGGTATCATCGATGGTAAGGAAGCCTCAAACTATGATTTCAAGGACTATAAAAACACGGTCGATTCCTTCGCTCTAGGAATTAATGAAAATAGTGGTAAGACTGCAGACTATAGCCCAACGTCTTCTTTCCGTCTCTATACCTTGAAGGATAAGAAGCATGCCATGTATGAAGACAATGCCGCTGAACAAAAGGCTCTCTTCAAGGACTTCTCAGCTGATGATAAGACTGGTGGCAATTATAATGGCTACAACAAACTCTATAAAGATTTGGTAGACCAAGATAAGGATTCTTACCAAATTGTCCTAGGCTCTAATGGTACTGTTTATTATGTGACCAACTACTGGAAGGGTAGTTACGATAAGAAAGCTGTTCAGACCTACAAGGTGGCACCAGACGACATGCAAGAGGCCTACCAAGAATTACTTAAGCATTACTCTAGTGCTGATAATTCTGAAAGTTCAGAGTCAACAAGCTCTTCACAAGCATCAGAATCATCAACAAGCTCATCAGAAGCTAAGACAGAAACAAAAACTGAGACCAAAACTGAGCAAACAGGCATGGATGTTAATGCTATTAAGGACAATAACTTTCAAAGTCTTGAAGGAACTTGGAAGAATGGGAATGGTAACACTTTGACCTTTTCGAAGAATCAAGTAACGTCACCTACAGATTATGAAGTTCAAAATACTAATTCTAGTCTTGAAAATGGATACCTGAGAGCGAGTCTAAGGACAGGAATGTATGGTGCAATAATCTTTTTCATCCCGAAAGGTACGACCTTGCCGAATGTGTCAGGAAATTATCCTGATGCTTCAGATAATACTAAAGATCGTATCCTAGTGACTCAATCAGGGGATGCACAATCTGACGCCAAACAATTTTACTATAAGGCTGATTAGACTTGACAAGGGTGAAAATCTCAAAAAAGTAATTTTATAATCTAAAAGTTGAGGTAAAATTATCTCAACTTTTTATGTTACATTTGTAACTTTAATTTAATAGTAAGTCTTCTTTGTATAAATAAGTGGATTATTAGAGGGTTTAAAGACTTTATTAGAAAATTAATTATTGTGAAAACTTACAAAAAACTATATAATGAGTAGTGTTGTATAAGGGCTTCCTAGGGGATTTTTGAGGAAGTTTCTTAAATCAGATTAAAGGGAGAGGGGGAAAAGAATGATATCTGTTATTGAAACACTATCTGCTGCTTTCAAAGATCTTCATTGGCTAACATCTTTAGACATGCTTTTAATTTTCTTTGTTAATTATCTGATGTTTAGTGCAGCTGGTAGAATCAAGATTTCTTGGTGGCTACTTCTGGCAGGTGGTCTTTTTTCAGTTATTTTGACCCCTATTCTTCCTATGGGATTCAAATTTTTACTTAATCCTCTTATTTTATTTTGTTTTAGTTATTACAAACGTCCAGATTTGCCATGGATAGAGCCTGTTTTTAACAGTTTCTATGCCTGGGGGACAACCAATATCATTATGAGAGGTTTGTCATTAATCGTCTTTCCTTTACTTTTGGGAACTGACTTGGCTAGCCGTATTCCAGAGTCCTTAACGAATTTCTTATGTGTGGTAGTAGCTTATCCTCTTTACCTCTTGGTTCATCGTTTTATTGGTTATGAATACTTGCAGGTTGAGGAAAAGGAGCGCTTACGCATACACTTTACACCTATTGTTATCGGAGTTAGCTTTGCCTTTCTTTCATACGGTCTTTTTAACGATTTCTTACCTTACTTGGCCAATATCTGGTCTGTGGAAGTGGTTAACAATTATGCCAAGTTGGTAGTTTTATTAGCTACGGGGGCTTTCTTTATTGTTGTTTCCTATGCTAACCAATGGATTAAGGATGAGCTTTTTCTGGAGTTGAAAGAGGAGCAGGAACGTCATTTCCAAAGCTTACAAGAATCAAGTAGACATATCCTCCATCTTTATCAGGAGCTATACCGTGATGGAGTGCCCAAGGTAGTGGTTCCTAAAAAGGTTCAGACTGTTCTGGCTACGAGTCAAGAAGGAGACAGTCAAAACCTATCTGAGGAAGAAGTTCCCTTCAGCAAGGTCATGCCAGACATTTCCAACCTACTTTCTCAATTGCTGCGTTCCGTCATTGAGAGTAAGTACATGGAATTTCATGCTGTTGGAATTGATTTTATCTTAGAGGTTCCAGACCCGATATCTCCTGTTCATATTGATGTGGTGGATTTATCGGTTGTGCTATCGACCTTTTTGGACAATGCCTTGTTAAGAGCTCATGGTCAAGAAAATAGCTTAGTTCGTCTGTCTTATTACCAAGGAGGTAAGGTTCAAGTCCTTTCCGTAGACACAACGCTTTCGCAAGGTAGTGCTGAAGCACCCGACAAGGCGTGTGAGAACCGCTTATCAATCAATGAGCAGCTCGAAGATATTATGGAGCGTTATCCTCAGTCTAAACTTAGCTTTAAGAATGATAAGTTAATCTATAGACAGCAATTTGAATACTAAATAACTTGTAAAAAAATATATAGAAAGGAGATTAGATGTTTGAATCATTTTTGGGAATAAATTTTTTAAATCTTTATAATACAGATGCCTTTCTAGCCGTTCAGATTATTTTAACGCTGACGATAAACTGTGCTATTTTCAAACGGATGACAGACATTCGTATCTCCTGGACTGTATTTTTAACTTTAGCCTTGTTAGATGTGGTCATTCAGTATAATGTCACTAGTCTGACTGTGATTGTTGATGTCTTTATTCTGATGGTTTTGGCGATTCTTGCCAAAGGAAAAAGCTGGTCAATAACGCAGTATGCTTTTCATACCTTGTTTCCAGTGGTGACGTCGGATTTACTTTATCGTTTATTGGGACTATTCTTTATTCCCCTTCTCTTAAATATCCCTGTAGCTGATGTAGGATCTAATGCGCTTTTCTATCTTCTATCTTATGGTTTGATTCTGCCACTTTATTTTGTTTTTGACCGTTTCTTGGGATTGGATTTGAAGCGTTGGAAGGCATATAGCGATGATTCATGCCACAACCTCAAGATTTCTCGAAGAGTTGCCCTAGCTATGGCTATTTATTTATTGGGAATCTATGTCAGTGTAAATCTAGATAGTTGGTTCCCTGGCTACTCTTCAGACTTGGATTTGAGACTTCGGATGGTCTGGGTTCTTTTGTCCACAGTGGCATTTATTTTACTAATTGCCCATCTTAATCAACTGTCTAGGCAGTATTTGGAAGAGAGCTTGGCTATGGAGGAAAAACGGCATTTGAATAGCTTGACCAAGGCCAACCAAAAGATTAATCTTCTCTACAATGAGTTGTTACAATACAGACAGTCTTATCAGACAGTTGTGGAACAATTTTCAGAGGAAGTGCGTGACCAGGAAGCGGCTCTTGCTGAGCAGGTGTACCAGAATGTCCTTAGGGAGAGCGCTAAGGAGTTTGAACGTTTCCGTGTCATTGATAATCCTAAGCTAGAAAATATTCAGTCCTTACCCTTACGTAGCCTTCTTTCGGCTCGTATGATGGAGGCTAAACGTAACAATATTCCAGTGACCTGTGATATTCCTGAGGAGATTTCAGGTTTTGCTATGAATGTGGTTGACTTGACCCTCCTAGTGTCCATTTTCTTTAGTAATGCGATTGATGAGAGTAAGCAGGTGCCTGTAAGTCAAATCAATTTTAGTTTTCATAGCCATGATAAGGATGGCAGCTACCATTTCGTCATGGAAAATAGGACGCAAGAAGAAAAAGTTGACCTTGATGCCATTATGCAGGAAGAAAATCAGAAGAAGACCTCTGGTCTTAACCTTCACTCAGCCAAGGATATTCTTAAGAAGTATAGTGATGCCAAACTGATTACAAGCAGTGGCGACTACCTTTTCAAACAGGAATTAATTTTTAAATAAAGTTGTGGAGCTAAATCTTTTGGTTTGGCTCTTTTTTTGGGGCTAGAGAACCAGATATTTGGGACTTTTACTGTAGGGGATAAGCTTATGTCTGGCCTATAGGACAGAGGGCCAGAAAGGGATGAGGGAGGAGTCTGATTGTTGCTTAATTCTGTGTTATAATAGCAAGGATTAGTGGTTGTTAGCGCTAAGTGAATGGCGATTCTTACTTAGCCTGAACGACTGGTGTAGAGACAAGAAAGGGACGTCTTATGAAATTACTTTATACGGATATGTCTCAGGATTTAACAGAAATTCTGGCGGAGCAGGCGACTAGCTATGCTCAAAAGGGAAAGAGGGTTTTTTATATTGCTCCTAATGCCCTATCGTTTGAGAAGGAGCGAAAGGTTTTAGACTACCTGCCTCAGTCAGCATCTTTTGAGATTACGGTGACCCGTTTTACTCAGATGGCTAGGTATTTTATTCTCAATACGAGCAATCCAAAGACTCAGTTGGATGATACAGGTTTGGCCATGATTTTTTATAAGGTGTTGTCGCACATGGGCGATGATGAGCTCAAGGTGTATGGTCGTTTGCGTAAGGATAGCAACTTTATTAATCAATTGGTGGACCTTTATAAAGAGTTACAACAGGCCAATATGACAGTTCTGGATTTGCAACATTTGGATCAGGTTGAGAAACAAGAGGATTTGGTAAGGATTTTCAGTGCAGCTCAGGACCTCTTGTTGGCAGGGGATTTTGACAATCAATCAAAGCTTAGTGCCTTCTTTAAGGAAATTACCTCAGGACATCTGGATGAGACCCTGAGTAACACGGTTTTAGTCATTGATGGCTTTACCCGTTTCTCAGCTGAAGAGGAGGCTCTGGTTGCACTCTTGAACGACAAGTGCCACCAGATTGTAGTGGGAACCTATGCTAGTCAAAAAGCTTATAAAGCTAATTTTGTCTATGGCAATGTTTATCAGGCTTCAGTGGATTTTTTGAGGACTTTGGCTCAGACCTATAAGGTGACACCTGAATACGTGACGACAGACAAGGAGGGGAATCCTTCTTTTGCGCGTATCAGTCGTCTTTTAGAGAGCCGTCATGACTTTACTACGATGGACGAGAAGGTTACTGATCAGGACAAGCAAGCCCTACAGGTTTGGGAAGTGGTCAACCAGAAAGAAGAAGTGGCTCAGGTTGCCAAGAGTATTCGTCAGTTGCTGGCAGATGGCAAGCGTTACAAGGATATTTTGGTCTTGCTTGGTGACGAGGAAAGTTACAAGCTTCAGGTGGAGCAGATTTTCCGAAAATTTGATATTCCCTATTATTTCGGTAAGGAAGAAAGCATGTCTAGCCATCCTTTGGTGCAGTTTGTGGATTCGCTAGAGCGTATCAAGCGCTATAACTACCGTGCTGAGGATTTGCTTAACCTCGTAAAATCCGGTCTCTATGGTGGATTTGCTCAAGAGGATTTAGATCTTTTTGAGTATTATGTCAATTTTGCAGATATCAAGGGGCGTCACAAGTTCTTGTCTGATTTTACAGCTAATAGTCGTGATAAGTATGATTTAGACCAAATCAATGCATTGCGGTCACAATTGGTAGAACCTTTGGACAAGTTGCTTAATAGTCGCAAACAAAAGGGTTCTAGTCTACTCAAGAAACTGGTGGTCTTTTTAGAGGCTGTGCAACTGCCAAGTCAGATGGTGGCATTGACCACCAAGGCCAGTGAGGCTGAAAAAGAACAGAATGAACAGGTTTGGAAGGCCTTCACTCACCTCTTGGAGCAGGTTGAGACTATTTTTGGGGAAGAAACGCTCTCAGTGGACGACTTTTTGTCTATTTTGCGTTCGGGAATGTTGGCCTGTGATTACCGTACGGTCCCAGCCACTGTTGATGTGGTCAATGTGAAAAAATACGACTTAATACAGCCACATTCGGCTCCCTATGTTTTTGCCTTAGGTATGACCCAGTCACATTTTCCTAAGGTAGGACAAAATAAGAGTCTCCTATCTGACGAGGAGCGTAGTCGTATCAATGAGGCGACGGATGAACACAGGAGCTTGGATATTGTTACTCAGAGCAATAGTCAGCGAGGGCATTTCGTGGCCATGTCGCTTTTCAATTCAGCTAGTGAACAATTAGTGCTTAGTCAGCCACAAATTCTCAATGAGAGTCAAGATGATATGTCGGTTTATTTGAAGGAGCTTCTTGACCTCGGTCTTCCTTTGGTTGAAAAGGGACGCAATCGTTTCGAAGCCAAGGGGGACCAGATTGGGAACTATAAAGACCTCCTGTCGACTGTCGTTGCCCTTAACAGTAGTCATTTGGATCTTGATTTGGATAAGGAAACCCAGACCTTCTGGTCAGTTGCTGTTCGTTATCTCCGTAAGCGACTTGATAAAGATCAAGTCTTGATTTCAAAGGTGATTGACGATGTGACGACGACCAAGGTGGACGATCAGATCATGCAGTTGGTCTTTCCAGGTGAAGAACCACTGAAATTATCAGCTTCGGCTCTGACGACCTTCTATAACAACCAATATCTTTATTTCTTGCGCTATGTTTTGGGACTGGAGGAGTTGGAGTCTATCCATCCGGATGCTCGACACCACGGGACTTACTTACACCGTGTCTTTGAGCGTGTAATGGGTGATTCTTCGTCAGAAAACTTCGATGATAAATTGGAAAAGGCCATTGCTCAGACCAATCAGGAGCAACCTTTTGAAGTTCTCTATACCGAAGACCAAGAGAGCCGTTTGTCTCGTCAGATTTTGGAGGACATTGCGCGTTCAACTGCCAGTGTTTTGCGTGACAATGCGGCGGTTAAGGTTGAGCGTGAGGAAGCCAAGTTTGACTTGCTTTTAGAAAATAGCATTAAGATTACTGGGATTATTGACCGAGTGGACCGTTTAACAGATGGTGCTCTGGGTGTCGTTGACTATAAATCAGGAAAAAATGTCTTTGACATTCAGAAATTCTACAATGGCCTCAGTCCGCAATTGGTGACCTATCTGGAGGCTCTCCGTCAAACCTATAAGGTTGATGCTGATCAACTTTTTGGGGCCATGTATCTTCACATGCAGGACCCACAGCTTAATCTAGCTCAGTTTGGTCTGGATAAGCTGGCGGCTCAGGCTCATAAGGAATTGACTTATAAGGGGCTTTTTGTAGCTTCAGAAACAGAGCATCTAGCTGGTGGAAACTATGATTTGCAAAAGACTGTCACCTATGACAAGGAGGATCTAGAAACCTTGCTAGACTACAATATTAAGCTCTTTAGAAGTGCTGCTGAAGTTATTCGAAGTGGAAACTTTGCGGTCAATCCTTATACTGAGGATGGCAAGTCTGTTCAAGGGGAACAAATCAAGGCTATTACTCACTTCGAGGCTGACCGCCACATGGGACAGGCTCGAAAGCTCTTGCGTTTACCAAAAAAGGGCAAGAAGGAAGCCTATTTGGAGTTGATGGCAAAAGCTGAGGACAATCATCAGATGCTAGTTGCTGAAAATAGTATCCCCTTTCCAGTCAGTGATCAAGCTGTGAAAGCAGACAAAAAAGACCAGGAGGATAACCATGTTGACTAAAGCTTTTTTAAGTCCAGCAGAGATTAAGGAACGCATTGCCCAAGAAGCAGCTTCTGACAAGGACCGCAAGTTAACACCAGAACAGATTGAGGCTATTTACAGTAATGGTACCAATATTTTGGTATCAGCCTCAGCTGGGTCAGGAAAAACCTTTGTCATGGTTGAACGTATCCTTGATATGATTGGACGTGGCGTTGGTATTGATCAACTCTTTATCTCAACCTTTACGGTAAAGGCTGCAGGTGAATTGAAGGAGCGTTTGGAAAAGCGTCTGACAGAGCAGCTGGGACAGGTAGAGACGGATGAAGAGCGTGCCTTTCTTTCAGACCAGATTGGCAAAATTGGGACAGCTGATATTGGAACCATGGATGCCTTTACCCAGAAATTGGTCAATCAGTATGGCTATCTCCTGGGTGTGTCACCTATATTCCGTATTATGACAGACCCTGCTGAGCAGACGCTTATGAAAAATGAGGTTTATGCTGATCTCTTCAACGATTACATGCAAGGAAAGGATGCCCAACTTTTCCAAAAATTAGTCCGGAATTTCGCTGGAAATGGCAAGACTAGCAGGGCTTTTCGTGATTTGGTTTACGCTATTTATAGCTTTTCTCAGGCCACTGCAGGTCCTGAAAAATGGCTGCGTCAAAATCTCTTGAAAGGACAGACAGAGGCCAAGCCAGAACAGGCTAAAAATGAGCTTTTAGACGGTCTTAAAGATGGCTTGTTGGCTGATTTCCTAGCTTTCTTAAGAGACCACTTAGGTCTAGCTCAGCGTGAATTTGCTAAGGCCAAGTATCTGAATAATGTGTCAGATGCCATTAGCCTTCTTGAGGGATCCTTGGCCAATGACCAAACCGATATGGAGGACCTCCTCAAACAAGTCTTGACTCTGTCAGGAGGTACTGGTTTGACCAATATGACCCGTCCTAAAGACGAGGAACTCAAGGCCTACAAGGAAGCTTACAACAAGACCAAAAATGCGTTTGTAGCCCAGTTGCGAGAAGTCAATACTCAACTAACAGTCCTTCAAGTTTTGACCAAGCATAATGATGACATCCTACCTCTGTTGGAGCTGCTTCAGTCCTTTGTACTTGATTTCTCAGACCAGTATTTACAGGCAAAGATTCAGGAAAATGCCTTTGAATTCTCAGATATCGCCCACTTTGCCATCCGCATTTTGGAGGAAAATCCAGAGGTGGCAGCCAGCTACCGTGACCGTTACCATGAAGTGATGGTGGATGAGTATCAGGATAATAGTCATACTCAAGAACGTATGTTGGAGCTCCTATCTAATGACCACAACCGATTCATGGTGGGAGATATCAAGCAGTCCATTTATCGTTTCCGTCAGGCAGACCCTCAGATTTTTAATGGTAAGTTTCAGCTCTTCCTTGAAAATCCTGATGCAGGTAGGCTGATTCTCCTTAAGGAAAACTTCCGTAGTCAATCTGAAGTTCTTGATGCGACTAATGGTGTTTTCAGCCACCTCATGGATCAGGAAATCGGGGACATCCTCTATGACAAGACGCATATGTTGGTAGCGGGTAGCGAGAAGCAAAAAGAGCCTCATCCTGAAAATGAGACTGAGGTTCTGATTTATAATAGTGATGAATCTAGCACGAGTCCCGATGAAGAAGGCTCTGACCAACCTATCAGCAGCGGTGAGATTTCCTTGGTTATCAAAGAAATCATCAAACTTCATGAGCAGGGTGTAGGTTTTGAGGACATCACCCTCCTAGCGCCTACACGTAACACCTATCTAGACTTAATGGCAAGTTTCGAGGAACACGGGATTCCTTTGGTTCCTGACGAGTACAAGTCAAGCTACCTAGAGTCACTAGAAGTTATGATTATGCTGGACACCCTTCGTGCCATCAATAATCCCCTTAACGACTATGCTCTCGTTGCTCTCCTACGTTCACCTATGTTTAACTTCAACGAGGATGACCTGGCTCGTATCGCGGTTCAGGCTGACACAGGACAATTCTATGACAAGCTTCTTGCAGCTCATACCAAATCAGGTCTTCATCCGGAAGTTGTGACGCAAGGACTTGAGGCCAAGTTGATTCTCTTCACAGATGCTCTGGCAGATTGGCGTGACTACAGTAAGTGGCACTCCCTTTACGACCTCATTTGGAAGATTTACAACGATCGTTTCTATTATGATTACGTCGGAAGTCTCCCACGAGCTGAGCAACGCCAGGCTAATCTTTACGCTCTTGCCTTGCGTGCCAATGCTTATGAAAAGACAGGCTTTAAGGGACTTTCTCGCTTTATTGGTATGATTGATAAGATTATTTCTAGCGGTAACGACTTAGAGGAAGTAACAGATTTGGTTCCCAAAAATGCCGTTAGCCTCATGACTATTCACAAGTCCAAGGGGTTAGAGTTCAAGTATGTCTTTGTCCTTCAGATGAATCGCAAGTTCATTGGTCACAGTAAGGATGGACTAAGTGGTAAGTATATTATTAATCGTGAAAAAGGGCTTGGTATTAAGTACCTAGCCGACCTCAAAGATCAGATAAACACCAATTTGCCTAAGTTAAATGTTGTTCTTGAGACCTTAACCTTCCAGGAAAATCGTAGGGAAGAGCGCAGGGCAAGTATCTCAGAAGAGATGCGTCTACTCTATGTTGCAATGACACGTGCAGAGAAAAAACTCTACCTAGTTGGTAAGGGCAGTAAGGAAACCTTAACCCAGCAATATGGCACTGATGTCGAAAATAATCGCCTACCAGTAGCTCTACGTGACCAAATCGCTACTTATCAGGATTGGATCATGGCACTTGACACTGCTTTTATGAGAAAGGACCTTAAGTTTACTGTTCGCTTTGTTGAGGCTGAGGAGTTGACACCAGAGGCTATTGGTCAGGTTGAGGTCAAGGCGGCAGTAGATGCCGATGATTTATCTAACAACCGTCAGACGGAAGAGATTAAGCGTGCCCTGACTGTCTTGGAAAGTGTTGAAAAACTCAACCACCTCTATGCACCAGCGATTGACCTACCATCTGTGCGTACCCCAAGTCAGCTCAAGGCCTTCTACGAACCAGTTATGGATACAGAGGGCGTGGATATTATGGACAAGAAAGAGGAAGTGCAACCTCTTGAGACGGCTACCACTTTTGAGCTACCAGACTTTGGGCAAAAAATTAAGGTAACTGGAGCTGCAGTTGGTTCAGCCACCCATGAACTCATGCAACGCTTGATTCTTTCTGATACAGTGACTCTCCAAGATTTGACTCAGGCGCTGAGTCGGGTATCGGCAGATGATCAAGTCAAGGCGCGTGTGCAGTTAGAAAAACTTTTAGGATTCTTTGATACAGAGCTTGGGAAGCTCATTTTAGCCAACCGTGATAAGTTGCGTCGTGAAGCGCCTTTTGCCATGTTGGCAGAAGACCCAGCTAGTAAGGAGGACTTCGTCGTCCGTGGTATCATCGATGGCTATCTTCTTCTTGAAGACCGTATTGTCCTCTTTGACTACAAGACCGACCGCTTCACTCGTCCTAGCGAGCTTAAGGAACGCTACAAAGGGCAAATGAGCCTCTATGCGAAAGCGCTTAGCCAAGCCTATCAAATGGAAAAGGTCGATAAATATCTTATCCTCTTAGGTGGAAAAGACTTGGAAGTTGTAGAAGTATAAGTTATGGCATAACCATTCTTTCATAGTGAGAGAGTGGTTTTTGTGTCTAAATCCCACCAAAAAAGACCGGTGTGCACACGCCAGTCTTTTCTGATAGATTTCCATCAGTATTGTAAGTTCGTTAAAATATTAGAGGATGGAAATAGTTATGAAAAAAAGTATCTTGTAGGTTGCTTAGGCCTACAAGGGCTATTATAACAAACCAACCTTAGTCTAAACAAGGTTAGAAAAATTAAAATTACAACCACATAGATTATAAAATTATAATTATTCAAACCTGCAATAATCGGCAGAATAATTCTCTGCAAAATTACTTTTTACCCCAATTTCCCAACAGATAAAATACCGCCAGGAGTTAATCACTGACGGTATTTCCTTATGTCAATAGTAATCTCAGCCAATAAATGGCAAGACCCAATTAACCCAAGCCCAAGAAATAGGCATAACCAGAATCATGGCTGGAATCATATCTGCAGTTGGGAAATGACGAAGTTTCATAATACGAAAACCCGTTGCAATCATGAGGAATCCCCCACAAGCCTTAAAGTCTCCAATCATGTCTTTTGTCGTTAGAGGAAGAATGAACCCAGCGCTCAAGAAGAGAAGGAAAAAAATGATAAATTGTGGAATGGCAATCATGGAAACGATGTAGCCCAGACTACAAGAAAAAATCATGGCTGTAAAGAAATCTAGGATAGACTTGGAAATTAAGATAGAAGCATCACCAGTCATTCCAGACTCAAGACTCCCGTAAATTCCTGTCCCACTCGCACAAAAGAGGACGATAACTGTCAGCAGTTGAGCATAGAACTCATCGTGAGCCAGTCCGGTTTTCTTGCTTGGCGTAATCTTAGACAAGCCTTTTTCCATGAGCCCAGCTCCCTTGTTGATAAGGTTTTCAAACTTCAACAAGAGGCCGATGATAGTACCGATAACCACCGCGAAGATAACCGCAGGCATATTAACCATATTCATAATAGCACTAAACCCCATCACCATAGAGGCTAGCCCGAATATGAGATTAAGGTTCTCCTTGAAGTCTTCTCTAAGATAGTCGCCGAAGAGACCTCCAGCGATTCCTCCTAGGATAATTGATAGCGAGTTGATGATAATTCCAGTTGGCACCAGAGATTTCCTCCTATTTGTTCTAAATACTATAAGTTTAGCATTATCAAAGGCTGAATGCAAAATTGTCTTTTATTTTCAAACGTTTTCTTGAAATTGTATCTTTGAAATGATACAATAAAGGAGAAGGTAACAAAATAGCCTTATCTATATCTATTGCCAGTGTTCTTAGAGTATTGTTCATAAAAAACAAGACAATAACTCTAATTTACATTCTAATAAAAAGCGTAACATGAGACTATCGTTAAATAGGTTCTCAAGAAAGGATAAAAGATGATTCGTTTTGAACATGTAACGAAACGTTATGAAAATAAGGATGCCCTCTCAGATCTTAATCTCGAGATTCGAGATGGTGAAATTTTTGGTTTGATTGGTCACAACGGAGCCGGTAAAACCACGACTATTTCCATTTTGACGTCTATTATTGAAGCCAGTTACGGAGAGGTTTACGTCGATGACATGGCCCTCAGCCAGCATCGTGATACTATTAAGAAGAAAATAGCATATGTGCCAGATTCACCGGACTTATTTCTAAATTTGACTGCCAATGACTACTGGTACTTTTTGACACGTATCTATGATTTGGAAGCTAGTCAGGTTGAGGAACGTTTGACTGATCTCATGGCTACCTTTGACTTGACTGAAAATCGCTATGACCTCATTTCATCCTTCTCTCACGGTATGCGTCAGAAGGTTGTTGTTATCGGTGCTCTTCTGGTTAATCCACAGATTTGGGTTTTGGATGAGCCCTTGACTGGTCTGGACCCACAAGCGTCTTATGATTTGAAAGAAGCCATGCGTAAGCATGCTAAGGAGGGCAATAGTGTGCTTTTTTCAACCCACGTTCTAAGTGTAGCTGAGCAGCTCTGTGATCGCATCGGTATTCTGAAGAAAGGAAAACTCATCTTCCAAGGGTCTATAACTGAACTTAAGCATCAGTACCCTGACAAGGATTTGGAAACCATTTATCTAGAAATGGCTGGACGTAAGGTCGAGGAGGTGTAGTCATGAACTGGAACCATGTTTGGGAGCTTTTTAAAATTAATCTCCTCTATGCGAATCCTCAGGCAGTTACAAGCCTACAGAAACGTCAGGACAAAAAGAAAAAAGCCAATTTCTCCATCGTTAATGCCATGCTTAGGCAGCAACTCTTGATTTTAATTATTTTTACGATTATCTATACCTATCTTTTTATAGGTGTTGATTATAAGGCTAACCCTGGTGTTCTAGCTCTATATCTCTTGACATTTTCAGTTATGGGACTTCTCCAGACATTTACAGCTCTCTATAGTACCTTTTATGATAGTAAGGATAGCAAGGTCTATCTACCTCTACCTTTGAAACCATCAGAAGTCTTTCTCGCCAAGACCTTGTCAGGTTTTATGGTTGGTATGACCTTCATGGTACCTATCCTTAGTCTTCTGATTCTAGCTTACTGGCAATTTATTGGGCCACTTGCGATACCTGTAGGGATTGTGGTCTTTCTCACATCCCTCTTTGTAAATCTCGTTTTCTCGGTGATTCTGTCTAATAGTATTGGAACGTTGATTGTTCGTAGCTCTCGTCAAAAGCTCTATTCGACTATCCTGATGACCCTATCAACCCTATTACTCATGCTGCCTATTATGTTGGTTAGTTTTCTTAATGGTTACATTAAGGGGGCTGGACATGTCGATTTTCCCTTGTTGCCTTATCTAAGAGGTTACTATGATGTTGTAGCTGCCCCTCTATCTCCGGAGGCTCTACTAAATTTCTATCTTCCTCTTGTTTTAGTAGTCATCTTAGCCTTTTGGTTTTATAAGGTTAGAATGCCTCGTTATTTTCACGAAGCCATTTATAACCAAAAGACTAGAAAGACTCAGGCCAAAGCTGTTACTCGAAGTCAAAGACAGGTCTTGGTTCGCCATCATTTATCTACTTTGGGGAATCCAACCCTCATAATCAATACCTATGTGGTACCAGTGTTATATATGATCATGTTAGGTGGTGGTGCGGTCTTTTTGAAAAATCTGGGTCCAGACTATTTCGGACTCATGCTTTTAGTTGGAGTTGCCTTTGGTTTCTTTTCAGCCCAACCAACAAGTTTTCTTGGTGTAGCAACTTCCTTAGAGGGAACAAACTTTGATTTTATTCGCAGCTTGCCAATCAATACTGGTGACTATCTTCGTCAAAAGTTTTGGCTTTTCTATGGCTTGCAAGTCAGTGTTTCCCTTTTATTAGGAGGACTTGGTTTAATATTCCTTGCACATCTCCATCCGCTTTTAGTGCTGAGTTTCATCATCGGTTTCCTTGTAACAACCTATCTTGTAGGTGGCTATTTCTTTGAACGTGACCTTAAATTGTTGGAAGTGAATTGGCAAGAAGTTACCCAGCTCTTCAATCGAGGTGGCGGACAGTGGCTTTATATGGGTATCTTTGTCCTTACCGTTTTTATTGCAGCCTTGCTGGGTGGTGTTGTCTTCTTTGCAAGTAAGTTCTGGATTGCCCTAGTAGTTAATGTTATAGCAGCTGGGATTCTAGCTTTAATTGCTCTAATTGTTTATCTTTTTGTTGATCGTAGACGTTGGAAACGCATTAGAACTATGTTTTTTGCCTAGGATAAATTGTTTAAAGAGTCTCTCCTATTGGAGGGATTCTTTTTTGATGATAATGCTGGATATGTAAAGTTATGCATTATATATGTTAAATACAAGAAATTAGTGTATAATCATAAATATGAAACGAAATTTTGACTCAGTAAAACGCCTAGTTATCAAAATCGGGACCAGCTCCCTGGTTTTGCCATCAGGGAAAATTAATCTTGAAAAAATCGATCAGCTAGCTTTTGTTATTTCTAGCTTACATAATAAAGGGATTGAGGTTGTCCTCGTATCCTCTGGAGCTATGGGATTTGGTCTTAATGTTCTAGATCTTGAAAAGCGACCAGCAGAGGTTGGTAAGCAACAGGCTGTCTCGAGTGTAGGACAGGTGGCCATGATGAGCCTTTATTCTCAGGTCTTTTCACATTACCAAACCAAGGTCTCTCAGCTTCTTTTGACCCGTGATGTGGTCGAGTATCCCGAGAGTTTGGCCAATGCCATCAATGCCTTCGAAAGCCTCTTTGAGCTTGGCGTTGTTCCAGTTGTTAATGAAAATGATGCTGTTAGCGTTGATGAAATGGATCATGCAACTAAGTTTGGGGACAATGACCGCTTGTCAGCTATCGTAGCTAAGATTGTTGGTGCGGACTTACTTATTATGTTGTCAGATATTGATGGGCTCTTCGATAAGAACCCAAATGTCTATGAAGATGCAACCCTTCGTAGCTATGTACCAGAGATTACCGAGGAAATTCTAGCCTCAGCTGGTGGTGCTGGTAGTAAATTTGGTACGGGTGGTATGATGAGTAAGATTAAGTCAGCCCAGATGGTTTTTGAAAATCAAAGCCAAATGGTTTTAATGAATGGTGAAAATCCACGTGACATTCTTCGTGTCCTAGAAGGAGCCAAAATCGGTACACTCTTTAAACAGGAGGACTAATATGACATATATTGATACATTGGGCCAACAGGCCAAAGTGGCGGGTCGTCAGATTGCTAAATTATCAACAGCAGCTAAAAACGACCTTTTAAATCAGGTAGCTAAAGCTCTAGTAGCTGAGAGTGACTATATTATCACTGAAAATGCTAAGGATATGGCCAATGCCAAGGAAAATGGCATTTCAGAGATTATGCAAGACCGTTTGCTCTTAACGGAAGACCGTATCGCAGGGATTGCTGAGGGTGTTCGTCAGGTCGCAGATCTTCAAGATCCCATCGGCCAAGTAGTTCGTGGCTATACAAATCTAGATGGACTTAAAATCGTTCAAAAGCGTGTTCCCATGGGCGTTATCGCTATGATTTTTGAAAGCCGTCCAAATGTCTCAATTGATGCTTTCAGCCTAGCCTTCAAGACCAATAATGCCATTATTCTTCGTGGAGGACGTGATGCTATCAATTCCAATAAGGCTTTGGTTACGGTAGCTCGTAAGGCTTTGGAAAATGCAGGAATTACAGCAGATACCGTTCAGTTGGTTGAAGATACCTCTCATGAGGTAGCCGAGGAACTCATGGCTGCGACCAAGTATGTTGACTTGCTCATCCCTCGTGGCGGAGCCCGTCTCATCCAAACAGTTAAAGAAAAGGCCAAGGTTCCAGTCATTGAAACGGGTGTTGGTAACTGTCATATTTATGTGGATAAATATGCTAACTTAGATA
>ENA-OWLZ01000054-OWLZ01000054.1-metagenome-genome-assembly--contig:-NODE-54-length-29608-cov-10.665144_pt1 | contig 29608 bp, 26 predicted proteins | sample MGYA00245341_ERZ651117 | MGnify/ENA primary metagenome ERZ651117 (study PRJEB26857, sample SAMEA4031763) | metagenome | biome: human; feature: oral; material: saliva | place: Philippines | collected 2014... | reverse complement strand
CAGGAACGTTTACCACACGTTTTTGAGTTGGTTTTTCTGGAGTCTTAACAGTCTTAGATGTTGGATCGTATTGATTTACTACTTGAACCGCAGTATTTTCAATATCAGAGCCCGCTTTAACATCTTCTTTAACAGTTGCTACGATATCAAATTTATAGTAGCGACCAAATGCAAATTTAGTTGTATCTAATACTTGAGTATTTTCAGCATCACCTAAAGATTTTTGTAATGAAGCTTTAGATGTTGCTGTTACAACGCCGTTATTCACAGTAATGTCGAATAAGTCCGTTACATCTGCACCTGTTACGCTGTCGTATGCTTTCACATTTGCAGCATCCACTGTTAATTTAGCTTCATCGTAATCGTCAGTGATACCAACTGATTGGATGTAGTCTTTGTTGTTTGCGTCAAATTTAGTTGTATCTAACCATACTTGGTACACTAATTTGTCGCCACGTTTAACAGTCTTCGTATTTAAGTTTTCTGCTTCGTTGTTTGTAGTCGTATCCGCATATGGATTTGCATTTGTATCTGCAACTTCGTCTGTTAACTCATCATCGTCATCCATTAACTTATCGCCAGTGATATCAAATTTTTCTTTGTTTAAGATAAATTTCTCTGGTTTGAACTCTGGAGTTGTTGGAGGAGTTACAGTATTGTTGAACTCTTTATCTGGAGCGTCTGTAACGTTCGTTGTAAGAACTTTAGCAGTTCCGTCGTAGTTAACAGTGATTGTTACTTCCGCTTTCATTGTATCGTAAGTCACTGTCGCATCTGTTCCAGCTACTTCTTCGATTGTGTATTTATGAGTTCCTACTTCTTTCTTAGTGAATTCAAGTGATTTGAACTTCACGTTTCCATCTTTGTCGTTTGTCACAGTTTCGATTTCAGTACCTTCTGCATCTTTCAATACGAAGCTGAATTCGCCTGCTGCTAACGTACGGCCTTCAAGTTTCTTCGTGAAGTTGAAGTCAACTGTCACAGGAACGCTGATAACACGTTTTTGAGTTGGTTTTTCTGGAGTCTTAGTTGTCTTAGATGTTGGATCGTATTGGTGAACGATTTGGCTTGCTGTATTTTCAATATCAGCACCAGCTTCAACATCTTCTTTAACCGTTGCTACGATATCAAATTTATAGTAGCGACCAAACTCAAATTGAGTTGTGTCTAATACTTGAGTATTTTCTGCATCGCCTAAAGATTTTTGTAATGAAGCTTTAGACGTTGCAGTGATAACGCCATTTTCAACTGTAATATCGAATTTATCTGTTACATCTGCGCCAGTCTTGCTGTCGTAAGCTTTGATGTTTGCTTTATCTACAGTTAATTTAGCTTCATCGTAGTTATCTGTAATTCCTACAGATTGGATGTTTTGAGATGCAGTGAATTTAGTTGTATCTAACCATACTTGGTAAACTACTTTGTCACCGCGTTTAACAGTCTTCGTATTGATGTTTTCTGCTTCGTTGTTTGTAGTCTTATCAACGTATGGATCCGCATTTGTTTCAGCATACTCATCTGTTAACTCGTTATCGTCATCCATTAATTTATCGCCAGTGATATCGAATTTTTCTTTGTTTAAGATGAATTTCTCTGGTTGGAATTCAGGAGTTGTTGGAGGTGTAACCGTGTTGTTGAACTCTTTATCTGGAGCATCTGTCACGTTCTTAATTAACGCTTTAGCAGTTCCGTCGTAAGATACTTCAACGGTTACTTCCGCTTTCATCTTATCGTAAGTCACTGTTGCGTCTGTTCCAACAACCTCTTCGATTGTGTAATTGTGAGTTCCCACTTGATCTTTAGTAAATTCAAGGGCTTTGAACTTAACGTTTCCGTCAGCATCGTTTTTCACTGTTTCGATTTCAGTACCTTCTGCATCTTTCAATACAAAGCTGAACTCCTGGTCTTTCAACTCACGACCTTCGAGTTTCTTCGTGAAGTTAAAGTCAACGGATACTGGAATATTCACAACACGTTTTTGAGTTGGTTTTTCTGGTTTTTCAACCGTCTTGTTGTATGGATCGTATACGTGAACGATTTGGCTTGCTGTATTTTCGATATCGATACCATCTTTAACCGTTGTTTTGATTGTTGCTGCGATATCAAATTTATAGTAACGACCGAATGCGAATTTAGTTGTGTCGATGACGCTGTCTTCATTTACAAATTCTGCTTTAGAAGTTGCACTGATTTTACCGTCTTCTACTTTAATATCGAATTTAGAAGTTACTTCTTCACCAGTTACGCTATCGTACACTTTAATGCCATCTACAGTCACATCTAATTTGTCTTCTTCGTAATCGTCAGTGATTCCAACATATTGGATGTTTTGGTCTGCAGTGAATTTAGTTGTATCTAACCATACTTGGTAGTAGAATTTGTCACCTTTTTTAAGTGTCTTACCGTTGATGTTTTCTGCTTCGTTGTTTGTTGATTTGTCAGCATATGGGTTTGCGTTTGTGTCCGCTACTTCATCTGTTAACTCATCATCGTCATCCATTAGTTTATCGCCAGTAATATCGAATTTTTCAGTATTTACAACGAATTTCTCTGGTTTGAACTCTGGAGTTGTTGGCGGTGGAGTTACTTTGTTGTTGAACTCTTTGTCATCCGCGCCAGTAGCGTTTCCGCCTTCTGAAGCAAAGGTTGTTACTGTTGTTAATACGTGGCCAGATTTAGACACTGTAACAGTGATGTTGGCTTTCATTGTATCGTAGTCCATACGATCTTCTTTTGTCGCTGGGATTACTTCTTCAACAGTATATTTGTGAGTTCCTACTTTAGTCTTGTCATAGCTTAATGCTGAGAATGTTACGTTACCGTCTGCATCGTTTTTCACAGTTTCGATTTCGTTACCGTCTGCATCTTTCAATACAAAGCTGAACTCTTTATCTTTCAATGGACGACCTTCTAATTTCTTAGTGAAGTCAAATTTAGTTGTTACTGGAGAAACTACAAAGTTGTTGAACTCTTGGTCATCCGCTGTTGAAGTTTCGCCGCCTGTTGCAGAGTAAGTTACTTTAGTTTTTAATACGCCAGCAGCATCTTGAGTCACTTCAACGGTCATCGTAATTTCCATTGCATCGTAATCAACATCCGCATCAGAACCTGCTTTTTCTGTAATCTTGTACTTGTAAGTACCTACTTTATTGAATGTTAATTCGCTGAATGAAACTTTACCGTCTGCATTTTGAACAGTTTCTTCGTGTCCATCTGGAGTCGATTTTTGTTCTTTAATCGTAAAGCTGAATTCGCCGTCTACTAAGTTACGACCTTCTAATGTTTTCTTGAATTCAGGTTTTACGGTAACTGGTTCTACTTTTTCATAGTAGTAAACAGGTTGTTTGAATGGAACTAAAGTGTTTACTAAGTCAACGTTAGTACCAATACCTTCTACTCCTTTCTCTAATTGAGAATTCGGAGAGATATGTCCGATGTTATCACCTAAAAACGGTACAAAAACTGTTTTGTAAGGAATATAACCTGCTAAATTTTGGATTGTAGCTGTAACTTCTTTTCCATCAGGATAATTCGTTCCATCTACTGTAGTAAATGGAATTGTTCTTAGATTCAAGTTTGAATTTGCTGTTAAAGGAGTTGAATTAGCTTCTCCAGGAGCAATTGGGTTTGTTTCTGCTACTAAAATATACCCATCAGTATTTAATGTACCATCAGAACGTTTATCTTGTTGTTTTGGGTCAAGAAGATATACGCGTACAATCGCAGTTCCGTCTTCTTTTACAATCTCTTTAATACGTTTAATACCACGAGTATCTGCATCCATAAATTTAGTACCAACTTTATATGGACTAGTTACATACCCTGTAGTTGTCGTTGGATCAGCTGTTTGATATAATCGATAACCATCAAATTGACGTACTCCTGAAGCTGTGAAAATTTGACCTTCCATAGCTTTCATAGTGTATGTTGCTAGCTCTTCTTCTCTTCCATTTGGTTTATACGATTGTGTAGTTGTTTCAGTACGACCAACTTGATAAGTCGCATTTGATTTATCAACAACACGATAAATAGTTGTATTATTTACTACTTGTGGAATTAGAGAGTTTGTATCAGTAATAGTACGTCCATTATACGCAGGCTCTACCGCATTAAAAATATCCGTACTTGTACGTGAATTATAAACATCTTCATAAAGTTTAAATTTAGCTCTATTTTCAGGAGTATTTAAATCTAAGGATGGGTATGATTGAATAACTTCGTCAATATCCCAATGGTATTGAATAAACGAACTTGCATCTCTTCCTTGTCCACCTGGGTTAGTTCCATATACCACATATAACGTTAATTCGCCGTTTGAAGCTTGTTTAGTTTTTTGGAACGTTTGGCGTCCGCTAGTTTCAGTAATTTGAACTGTTTCAATAACTGAACCTGTATTTTTATCAACTAATTCAACCGTAACATTGTTTGAATCACTAAAAGGCTTATATGCGCGTGTATAATAGTTCGTATTATAACGTTGGTTGAATCTTGTTAAATCTAAAATATGGAATGTATAATCAGAATCCGCTTTCTTAAAGCTAGCATCTGGCACATCTTGTGATTGTACACTTGCCCCGTTAGGGTCTGACATTACAGGATCTACTGTTACGCCATCTTTAAGAGTTGTTTCAACAGCTACTGGTGACGTATCGCTTCCTTGTGAAACTGCACGTCTCGAACGTGTTCTTGGAGTTTCTCCTGATGCTGTTGTTGCTTCTGCTGCTGTTGGAGCTGCTGTTGTTTCTTCTGCAACTTCTGGAGCTGCTGTTGTTTCAGTCTCAGTAGTTTCTTCAGCAGTTGTTGCCGGTGCTACTGCTGCTGTTGTTGCTTCCGCTGCTGTAGCAGATACTTCTTCTGCTGCCACTGCATTCGTAGCAAAAATCGTTGTTCCTAATAAGACTGAGCATACGCCAATCGTCAATTTACGTAATGAGAAACGTTGACGCTTGCTAAAGATATCTTTCATTTGGACACTTCCTTTTCTTTTGATTTTTTAGTTCTCGAACTCACGAACAAGACTACACGAGAAGACGCAACAAATTTCACATTTTATTCACAATTCATACTATATATAAAATTTGTTAATATCTTTTCTACAACGCATATTCTACTGTAAATAATTTATAAATTCAACCCTACTTTTTTTGAAAATGAAGTATGTAAATTTCTATTTCTTCCAAAAAATTCACACTTTCATTCCTTTTCATGAATCTTCTTTGAAATTCAAACAAAATCACCGAATCCTATAGATATCACGTTTCTAAATACCCCCTTAATCTATTTTGCAGTTTTTCACACAAAAAAGCAGGACTTGAATTAAATGCAAGCCCTGCTTTGTAAACGGTTTTATCAACTTTCTTCCCTAAAAGTGAAGATTTTAATTTTTATGCGAATTTTGAAAAATCCCAAATATCGGTTACTAATCCTTCGTAAAATTCAGGTTCGTGACACACCATTAATATACTTCCTTTATATTCTTGTAAGGCACGTCTGAGCTCATTTTTAGCATCAACGTCTAAGTGGTTTGTTGGTTCGTCGAGCACGAGCACATTTGACTCTTCATTCATCAACTTACAGAAGCGAACTTTTGCTTGCTCTCCCCCACTTAACACTTGCACTTGACTCTCGATATGCTTACTGGTTAATCCACATCGTGCGAGCGCTGCACGCACTTCTGGTTGTGTCATCGATGGGAAGGTATCCCAGATTTCTTCTAGGGCTGTCTTACGATTTCCTTTTGGCGTTTCTTGTTCGAAATACCCAAGGTCGATATAGTCCCCACGCGTTACTTTTCCGTTCAACGGCTTAATAATCCCTAATAGGCTCTTCAAGAGTGTCGTTTTCCCAATTCCATTCGCCCCGACGATCGCAATCTTTTGCCCGCGTTCCATTTCAAGATTAATATGCCCTGTTAATGGACGGTCGTATCCAATTACTAAATCTTCGGCTTGGAAAATATAACGACCCGGAGCTCTAGAAGTCTTAAAGTCGAATTTTGGTTTTGGCTTCTCGCTGGCTAATTCGATGACTTCCATCTTATCCAGTTTCTTCTGACGAGACATCGCCATATTACGTGTTGCCACACGCGCCTTATTCCGGTTTACGAAGTCCTTCAAGTCCGCAATCTCTTTTTGCTGACGATTATATGCTGCTTCTAGTTGAGATTTCTTCATCGCATACACTTCTTGGAACTGATCATAATCCCCCACATAACGATTTAACTCTTGATTGTCCATATGGTAAATCAAGTTGACAACACTGTTTAAGAATGGAATATCATGCGAAATTAGTATAAAGGCATTTTCGTATTCTTGTAAGTAGCGTTTCAACCATTCGATATGCTCTGCGTCTAGATAGTTGGTTGGCTCGTCGAGTAATAAAATGTCTGGTTTTTCTAATAATAGTTTTGCAAGCAATACTTTCGTCCGTTGCCCACCGCTGAGTTCACTCACGTCACTATCCATCCCAAATGCGGCAACCCCTAACGCACGCGCTACTTCATCGATTTTGGCATCCAGAATATAGAAGTCGTGGCTATCTAGTCGCTCTTGCAACTCGCCCACTTCTTCCAGCATTGCGTTCATCTCATCTTCGTTTGCGTCTCCCATGGCCATATACAATTCATTGATACGCGCTTCCGCCACAAATAAATCGTCGAAGGCTTTTTGAAGAACACTGCGAACGGTCATTCCTGGTTCAAGGACGGTATGTTGGTCCAAGTATCCCACTTTTACATTTTTAGACCACTCGATTTTTCCTTCGTCTGGTTGTAATTGACCTGTCACGATATTCATGAAGGTTGATTTTCCTTCACCGTTTGCTCCAACGAGTCCGATGTGTTCCCCTTTTAATAGACGGAAGCTCACATCATTGAAAATGGCTCTTTCGCCAAAGCCGTGTGTTAATTTTTCTACATTTAAAATACTCATCAACGTTCTCCTTAAGTTTTCTCTGGGTCATTGTATCATAGTTTGCGATAAATTCAAAAAGGCTCAAATAAATACGGAGTAAGAACCAGATTCCTACTCCGCATTTTTCTACTATTTAAATTGTGCTTTGTATAAAGCCGCATACGCACCGTTTTGTGCAAGTAATTCTTCATGCGTGCCGTCTTCTGTCAGTCCATCTTCTGTAACGACAATAATACGGTCTGCATTTTTAATCGTAGCCAGACGGTGAGCAATAATAAAGGTCGTTCTGCCTTTTGCCAACTCGTCAAACGATTGTTGAATAAACTTCTCCGTTTGCGTATCGAGCGCGCTCGTTGCTTCGTCCAAGATTAAAATAGAAGGATTCTTCAAGAAAATACGAGCAATTGAGAGACGTTGCTTTTGTCCACCTGACAATTTCACACCGCGTTCTCCGATATGTGTATCCACTCCATCTTCTAAATCTTCGATGACTTCTTTCAGTTTTGCCTGCTCGATGGCACGGTCTACTTCCTCATCTGTTGCATCGAGTCTACCGTACAATACATTCTCGCGGATGGTTCCGTTAAAGAGGAACACATCTTGTTGCACGATTCCGATTTGACGACGAAGAGATTGTAAGGTAAACCGGTTGATATTGGTTCCATCAATCAAGATTTCCCCTTCTTTTAAATCATAGAAGCGAGGCAACAAGTTCACGAGCGTTGTCTTTCCAACCCCACTTGGTCCAACGAAAGCAACGGTTTGCCCAGCTTCTACCGTCAAGTTAATATGTTCCAACACTTTCTTATCGTCTTCATATCCAAACCCTACATTTTTATATTCCACACGTCCTTCAAATGCTGGAGCAGGAATGGCATCGGGTGCATCTTCAATATCGATTTCGACATTCATTAATTCTTTGAAACGACGGAAGCCTGCAAATCCTTTTGGATACAGTTCAATCATTGAGTTCATCTTATTAATTGGTCCCACGAATACATTGGCTAGTAAGATGTAGCCGACTAACTCCCCAGCTGTTAAATCCCCAATGACCGTGAAGTACGCCCCTACGATTAAGCTGAAAAGATTAATACTACGCATCAATAAGTAGTTGAAACTACTGCTCGTTCCCATCGTGCGATAAAATGCAATTTTATTTGAGCGATACTCTTGAATGAGTTCTTCGAAAAGTTGTTGCTCATGACTTTCGTTCGCAAAGGCCTTTACCACACGCATTCCGCTCAATACATTTTCGAGTCCTGCTGTATAGTTGGCTAATCCTTTGTAAATATTTCGATTAATCGCAGACATGCGACGATTAAATACCGCCAGTGCCACCGCGATAATCGGTACGAAGAAAATCGTCAATAGCGCAAGCGTTGGATGCACTTGATACATCAGCACAAACGAACCGATTAAGGTCATCACGGCGATAAAGAATTCTTCTGGCCCATGGTGCGCCAATTCGCTAATGTCGAATAAATCACTCGATAAGCGGCTCATCAATTCCCCGATTTTCATATTGTCGAAAAACGAGAAGGATTGTTTTTGAATTTTCGCGAATAACTCACGACGCATATCTGTTTCAATATTAATCCCTAAAATATGCCCCATGTACACGACGATAAAATTCAAGGTTGTCGAGAAGGCATACAGCGCAAGTAGCCCTGCCCCCACGAGTAGAATTTGTTGTAAGTTTTGAGACGGCACGATGTTATCAATGACACTTCTCACCATCACTGGAAAGGCAAGCTCAAGAATGGCCACGATCACCGCACAAGTAAAATCGAGTAAGAATAATTTTTTATACGGTTTGTAATAATGAATAAACTCTTTAATCACGATTTTTCTCCTTTCGCATAATGTAATGTACTCCAGTCTTTTGTCTTATAGACGATATGTCCATAAAGAACCGTTAACGCGTTTGATAATAACATAGCAATCCATACACCGGTTGCCCCGAGTGCTGTAAAGGCCCCAAGCACCCAAATAATCGGCAAGCGTAACACCCAAAGACGGCCAACTGACATATTCATCGAGTATTTCGTCACGCCACATCCTTGGAAGAATCCATTGTACGCCGAGAACATTCCCATGAAGAAAATGATAAAGGCGGTGTAGTTCAAATACTCAACGGCATTGGTCCAAAGAACGGCATCGCTTCTATCTTTAATAAAGACTCCAAGAATCGGTGACTGGAAGAAGAAGACGATGATACATCCGACTGTTGAAATCACAAGCACCCATAGTAGCGCTCGTCTAAAGATGGCATGCGCACGGTCATAAAGACCTGCCCCCATGTTTTGTCCGATGATGGCGGTTAATGCCGCACCGATTCCCATCTGTGGTTGCGTTAGTAAATCCGAAATACGGTTTACCATCGAATAAGCAGCCAGTACCGACGTTCCATACGACTGAATGAGTCCATTTAAGACGGTGAATCCTAACGCAGCTCCACCATACCCGAAGGCAGATGGCCATGCGACTTTAAGAATATCTTTCATCACATCTTTGTCAATTTTGACATGTCTTAAGTTGATTTGAATGTCTGATTCTTTACGAACGGCACGAATGGCAAGCACTAATAATAGTACTTTTGCAATAACGGTCGCCCATCCTGCTCCTTCAATTCCCCAGTTCAAGCCTGTTAGTCCGACAAACGGAATCGTCGCAAAAATAAAGAATGGATCTAGAATCACGTTTGCAATCGAAGACGCCGCACTAATCATCGTAATCGTACGCGTTCTACCTTGCGCGTTTAGCAAAGATTGATAGCCGAAGTAGCAGAAATCAAAGAACAAGCCAATAAAGTTAATCTTCAAATACGCTACGGATTTGGCTAAAAAGGTCCCCTCTGCTCCCATCCATTCCACGAATAGAGGTGCAAGGAAATAGCCAAGTACGGACAGCACAAACCCAAAGAAATACGTTAATACCATCGCATTTCCTGCATAACGCTTCGCATCTCTAAGTTTTCCAGCTCCAAAATACTGAGCAATGAGCGCCGTCGCTCCAACACTAATCCCCATTCCAAGCGAAATAAATAAGAAATTCAACGGCCAAATAAATGCAGTTGCCGCAAAGTCTTCCGCAGACAGTTGCGCCACATATAACCCGTCTGTCAAATTGTATAAAGTTCGAATTAAATTATTAATCATTAACGGAGTCGCAATCGTTAAAATCACCCGATTAATGTGCCCCGTCGTAATAAAATTTTGTTTTTGCAAAATAATCACCTGTTCTAGTATACATGATATCCCCACCTCTGTGAACACATACCATGTACAATTCATCTTTTCTGTTCCTTTCAGAGAGGGAAAAAGGCTCGCTTTTAGGGCACGGGATGTCTTCATAATAGCTGTAATAGGGCACCGGTGCAAGCCTTGGTCTCTCACCTCTAAAACTCAAAGCGGGAGTAAGGAATTTCTCCTAACTCCCGCTAATTCGCTTTTAGCGCCATCCCCTATTACTGCTATTATAGAATCCCATGCCCTCTCCGCGAGCCTCACTAAATTAAGTGACACATCATTCATTTTCATCCCGTACCCTGCACCCACTACGTCACTTCCTTGTCCAAAGAAACAAAATGCGAAATCCAAAATGTTAGGCACTACCTCCTCTTTTTACACAAGCAGGTCTGAAGAATCATTTGGTCCATAGTAGCAACAATAGCGAGTGTAATCGATGCGAATAAGTAGGAGTTAGGAATTCATTCCTTACTCCTACTTTGAGGCTCGATAGGCGGTGAGACGAATGGCTCACGCCGGTACAGCTATTGTAGCTACTATAGAGACCCAAATGATTCATTAAAGACCTGCGGTCTTAATATTCATTTATTTAAAAATAAAAAGAGTTAGGCACTAGCCTAACTCTTCCGAATTTCTCAAAATTATTTTTTAGTTTCTTTGAAGACAACGTGTTTACGTAATTTTGGAGAATATTTTTTTAATTCTAAACGCTCTGGATTGTTACGTTTGTTTTTGCTTGTTAAGTATAAACGTTCACCTGTTTCAGCACATTCTAATAAAATGTTGATACGCATGGATGACACCTCTCATTCAATTTATTTCATTAACTCATTGAGTTTCATACTGGTATATATTAACAAATGCATGTCGCTTTGTCAATTCAGATTACCACGGATTTTTTGAAAAATTTATTCTTATAAAACTTTTTGAATCCAACCTTCTGGAGCCTCTACATCTCCATATTGGATGCCTACTAATTCATCGTATAGACGACGTGTGACAGGCCCCACTTCTGTTTCAGAATAGAACACATGGAAGTCGTCTCCATTTTGAATTCCACCTACTGGAGCAATAACTGCGGCAGTACCACAAGCTCCTGCTTCTGCAAAGATATCTAATTGGTCTACATATACATCGCCTTCTTTAACAGTCATGCCTAAACGGTGCTCTGCTAACCAAAGCAATGAGTATTTTGTAATACTTGGTAAGATTGATGGAGAGTAAGGCGTGATAAATTGATTATCTTTTGTAATACCAAAGAAGTTCGCAGCCCCTACTTCTTCAATCTTCGTATGTGTCAATGGATCTAGGTAAATACAGTCACTGAAATGACGTTCTTTAGCTTCTTTACCAGGAAGTAAGCTTGCCGCATAGTTCCCGCCGACTTTGGCAGCCCCTGTACCTACGTGTGCTGCTCGGTCGTATTCAGAAACGATAAAGTTCGTTGGTGTTAAGCCACCTTTGAAGTATGCGCCTACTGGCATTACAAAGATGGAGAAAATATATTCTGTCGCAGGACGAACTGCAACATTGTTTCCTATCCCAATCATAAATGGACGGATATATAAGCTTCCGCCAGTTCCATATGGTGGTAACCATTGTTCGTTCGCTTTCACCACTTTTTTCACGGCTTCAATAAAACGTTCTTCTGGGAACTCAGGCATAAGTAATCGACGGCATGAACGCGCCATACGAGCTGCGTTTTGGTCGACACGGAATAGATTAATACTACCATCTTTACAACGGTATGCTTTCAACCCTTCAAAACATTGTTGACCGTAGTGAAGTGCTGTTGCAGCTTCGTCAACTTTTAATACATTATCTTCAATCAAAGCCCCTTCGTCCCACTGGCCATCTTTGTAATAGCTGATGTAACGTAGGTCTGTTTTAATATAGTCGAATCCTAAGTTATTCCAATCTAAATTTACTGTATTTGTCATATAAAACCAACTTTCTAAGATTACTCTACTAATTTATATTCCCCAGATGTTATATCCATCTCTTCTAATTTCTTATCGCTAGCATGATAGCGGAAAAATCCATAAGTTGAGGCGTTTGAATTCTCAATATGACGGATTTGCATGTCAACCGAGTCATTCGTTTGTGCCTGAATGATAATCTCATAGTTCTCGCCTAAAACGACATTTTTGCGTTTTTCAATTTCTGCAATGGCCTCACGTGCTAAATTATTCGCATTACGTGTTGTATCACTGGTTGTCTCTGGAGAAGCCGTTGTTGATTGAGCTGTAGTAGACTCACTAGATTCAGCATTGTTTTTAGAAATTTGAACAACCGGATCTGCGTTATTGGCTGTTTGATTTGGTCTACGAGAACAAGCCATTAATGCCAGTACAAAAACTGCGATTCCTAATCCTTTTAAAACTTTGCGATTCATTCATTCACCACCTTCATTATTTTTCTTATTCTATCACAATTTTTATAAAAAGTATTTTATCCCATGAATTTGTAATGATAATGAAAAATTTTATATAAATTTAGTTCTTTTCATTTCACAAATAAAAAAACTCTAATGCAGCACGAGCCACATTAGAGTTTCTTCGATTATTTAGCTAATTTTTCTTTGATTTCTTCGACATAGTTATAAACCATGTGCCCTGCTTGTCCGCCATCGCCAACAGCTGTTGTGATTTGACGTAATGTTTTTTGACGAACATCGCCCACTGCAAAGATTCCAGGAATAGAAGTTTCCATTTGCTCATTTGTGACAATCCAACCTTCTGCATCTGTGATGTTTAAGTTTTTAAATGGATCCGAAACTGGTAATAGGCCCACATAGATGAAGGCACCATCCGCCTCATGGGTTGTCACTTCCCCTGTATTCACATCTTTCACGCGAACACCAGTGATTTTTGAACCGTCACCTACAAATTCTTCAACAACTGAATTCCATAAGAAGTCGATTTTTTCGTTGGCAAATGCACGGTCTTGCAATACTTTTTGCGCACGTAATTGGTCACGACGGTGAACGATGGTTACGCTGTGTCCGAATTGTGTTAAATACGTTCCTTCTTCAACCGCTGAGTCTCCCCCGCCGATAACGAAGATTTTCTTATCTTTAAAGAATGCTCCATCACATACTGCACAGTATGAAACGCCACGGCCAGCGTATTCTTCTTCCCCTGGCACTTCTAATTTACGGTGATACGAACCGGTCGCAATGACGACTGCATAGGCATAATACGTTTTCTTGCCTGCTGTGATGACTTTAAGGTCACCCTCTAATTCGATTTTTGAAACTTGACCATAAGCATATTCTGCGCCGAATTGCATTGCCCCTTTATACATATTATCCGCTAATTCTGGTCCAGAAATCGTTGGAAAACCAGGATAGTTTTCTACATCTGAAGTGTTTAATAACTCTCCACCAGGAACCCCTTTTTCTAGAATTAATGTTTTTAAATTTGCACGAGAAGTATAAAGCGCTGCTGTCATCCCACCAGGGCCGCTTCCGATAATGACTACATCATAAATTGTTCTTTCTTCCATCAGAGATTCTCCTTTTGTATAAACTAAGAGCGCTGAGACATAGTCCAACGCTCCTCTTCATGTTTTAGTTTAAGATACTCCCTTTAAAACGGCAACTTTATTGCTCATCTAAATTTCCTTCGAGTTTTTTACCTAATTCAATGACGTATTGTTTTAAGTTATCTTTGATTTCTGGATGTTCTAAACCGAATTCAATACTTGTCTTCATGAAACCAAATTTGTCACCCACATCGAAACGTTCACCCTTGAATTGTTTTGCAAACACTCTTTGAGTAAGGTTCAATGTATCGATAGCATCTGTTAATTGAACTTCGCCACCCGCACCTGGTTCTTGTTTTTCCAAAATCTCAAAAATTTCAGGCGTTAATAAGTAACGACCGATAATCGCTAAGTTACTTGGTGCTTCTTCAGGTTTTGGTTTTTCTACGAAACGACGTACATTGAATAATCCATCTTCCACTTGGCTTTCAGGATCGATAATTCCGTATTTATACGTTTCTTCATGAGGAACTTCCATTACCGCAATGTTTGAAGCATGTGTTTTTTCGTATCCTTCAATCAATTGTTTTGTTAAAGGAACCTCATCACGCATAATATCGTCTCCGAGCATAATCACGAATGGTTCGCCACCCACGAATGCTTTTGCTTGAAGAACCGCGTCCCCTAGTCCTTTTGGATAAGATTGACGAACGAAGTATAAGTTAATTCCTGTTGTTTCTTGAACAAGTTCTAATAACTCAGTCTTTCCTTTTGCTTCAAGATTTGACTCTAATTCGATATTTGAGTCAAAATGGTCTTCGATTGGACGTTTGCTCTTACCAGTGACGATTAAGATATCTTCGATTCCTGATGCTAGAGCTTCCTCAACGATAAATTGAATCGTTGGTTTGTCTACGATTGGTAACATTTCTTTGGCCATCGCTTTTGTTGCTGGTAGGAAACGAGTTCCTAATCCCGCTGCTGGAATAACTGCTTTTCTAACTTTTGTCATAGTTCTGCTCCTCCGATTTGGTTTATTGGTGTTCTTTAATGGATGCTTCTGATTTAAATTCACGACCCATGAGGCGTTGAATCTCTTCGCGAACATCATGTCCTTTATATAAAACATTGTAAACTGCAGTTGTAATTGGCATTTCAATATTTTTCTCTTGTGCCAGAGCGTAGACAGCTTTACACGTTTCTACCCCTTCTACAACCATTCCCATATTTTCCAAAATCGTTGGAAGCGGAACGCCTTTTCCGATTTGGTCCCCACATCTCCAGTTACGAGAATGAATACTCGTACAAGTTACGATTAAATCGCCCACACCACTTAGTCCAATAAAGGTTAGCGGGTCTGCCCCAAACGCAACTCCTAATCGACTGATTTCTGTTAATCCTCTTGTCATTAATGCTGCTTTTGCATTGTCCCCATAGCCTAAACCATGAAGCGCCCCTGCTCCCACTGCGATGACGTTTTTAAGTGCCGCTCCCATTTCAACCCCTACACAGTCCGTATTCGTATAGACACGGAAGAAGGAATTACTGAAGAGTGCTTGCACATACTTAGCAGATTCTAAATTCTCGCACGCTGCCGTAATCGTTGTGATATCGCGACGTGCCACTTCTTCGGCATGACTTGGTCCAGATAACACCACGATATCCTCGTAGCTGTCACGGTCCAATTCTTCTGCTAGAATCTCTGAAATACGTTTATATGTTTCTTGTTCTAGCCCTTTACTTGCATGAATAATCATCGGTTTGTTTTCTAACAATCCATTTAATTGTTTAGCGACTAAACGAATGACTTTCGTTGGAAGTACGAATAATACCGCATCCACATCTTTCACCGCTTCGGCTAAGTCTAAATACCCTTTAATAGAAGGATCTAGGAAAACTCCTGGTAGGAAATGCTCATTCGTGTGGCGCTCATTAATTTCTTTAATTTGCGCTTCGTTATTTCCCCATAAGCGAGCCTCATGATGGTTTTCACTAAGCACCATTGCCAGTGCTGTCCCCCATGAACCTGCTCCTAAAATAGCTACTTTTTTCATCGTATTTCTCCTTTACGCTTTTCCAAACAATGCTGGAGATTGCGGGTCGTCTACTGATACATAATCTGGCACAGCAGGAACCCTGCGTCTTCTCACTACAATAATAGCGACGCCCACTAAGAATAACACAACCGAAACTAATTGCGAAATTCGAATGACATCAAACAACCAGAGACTATCTGTACGCATTCCTTCGATAAAGAAACGACCAAATGAATACCACATTAAGTATCCTGCTGTGATTTCCCCCACTTTTACGCCTTTACGTCTGCGTAAGTAGAATAAAATCAATACGCCAACGAATGACCAAAGTGATTCATATAAGAAAGTTGGATGGTAATAGGCACCATCGATATGCATTTGTTCAATAATGAAGGTTGGTAAATGCAAGCCTTCTAAAAAGGCACGTGTTACGACTTCTCCGTGTGCTTCTTGGTTTGTGAAGTTCCCCCAACGTCCAATCGCCTGTGCGAGTAAAACGACAGGTGCCAAGATGTCTAAGAGTAATGCAAACGACACTTTTTCTTTTTTCGCAAACCAGTAGACCGTTGCTGCTCCGGCAATCACACCACCGTAGATGGCAATTCCACCATGCCAAATTTGGATGATTTCTCCCGGATTTGCTAAATAGTATTGCCATTCAAATAGAATATAGTACAAGCGAGCTCCAACGAAGCCTAGTGGCACCGCCCAAAACACTAAATCGATGATAAATTCTTTTCGAAACCCTTTACGAGTCGCTTCTTTATCTGCCAATGTGGTTGCTAAGTAAATGGCAAAAGCAATAATAATCCCATACCAACGAACTTGTAATCCACCGATTTCAAACGCAATCGGATTAATGGCCGAAACCATTTCTAAAACATTCATGTAACTACCCTCTAAACTTCTTTATTTTCTTCAATTAATTGTGTTAAACGATTCGTGAAGCTTTCTGTTGCATCGAATCCCATTTTCTTCGCACGGAAATTCATACATGCCACTTCTAAGATAATCGATACGTTACGACCGGTCTTCACTGGGATGCGGATTTTCGGAACTTCTACACCCATCAATTCAACAATTTCCATATTTCCACCTAAACGGTCATATCTCTTATCTGGCGTCCAGTTTTCAAGATGAACCATTAAATCGACTTGTTTTTGATTCAGAATGGCTCCTGCACCAAAGAGAGTCATTACATCCACGATACCAACCCCGCGAATCTCGATTAAATTGCTTAGGATTTCTGGTGCTTCCCCGATTAATGTTAATTCATCATATTGATATAGTTCCACACGGTCATCCGCAACAAGACGGTGTCCTTTTTGCACAAGCTCTAACGCCGTTTCAGATTTACCGACGCCACTTTCCCCAGTGATTAAAAGACCAATCCCAAACACATCCAGTAATACCCCGTGAACTGAAGAACGCTCTGCCAATCTTCCTTCTAAGAAGTTTGTCACACTACTAGATACTTGTGTTGTCTTTGAAGTTGCTTGTAAGATTGGAATTTGTGCTTTTGCAGCAGCTTCCACTAATTCTTTTGGTGGGTCTAACCTTCTAGAAATAATAAAGCATGGTGTCTCTGGTTTACAAAGACGTTCCATCACTTCTAATCGAATCCCTTCATCCATTGTCGCAACAAAAGAAGTTTCTGTACGCCCCAATAACTGGATACGTTCCGCTGGGTAGAAATTTAAGAAACCTGCTAATTCTAATCCTGGTCTTGAAATTTCACTCGTAACGATTGGGCGATCCAGAAACTCCTCGCCATAAATTGGTTTCAAATGAATATTCTCTGTTAATTCTCTAACTGTAACACTTTTCATATTATCCCTCATTTCTTTATACCCTTCTACTATACCATATTTGAGCGCTTTCTTGTATGCTTTTAGATTTTATTAAACTATCTGTTCATTTTATCAAACTATTCAAAAAAATATTTTTAAAAAGTTGAATCAATTTACTTGAATATTCCCTAGGATTTTATATAATAGGCTGAGTTTCTGAACAGGAGGAAAAAACATGGTATTTTATTCATATGAATTTTTAAAAAGTAAAGTGCAACAAATTGATTATATTCAATTAGGACTAGTTCTTTTTGTCATTGCCATTTTAGCAATTGCCTTATATCGTTATTTTAAAAATAAACAAGATACAAAATTTCGCGAATTAGCATTAATTGCCGTCATCGGCATCTTAATTCTCGCTGGTTCGAAGATTGGTGACTTACAGTCTTCTAAAAATTCAGAAAATCAATATTCTGGGGCACTTCGCTTCGTTGAAACGATTGCTCAAGATTTAAACGTAGATAAAGAAGATATTTATATTAATACTGAGGCCGCAAAAGATGGAGCCGTCGTAAAAGTTGGCGATCAATTCTATCGAGTATTAACAGGGGATAGCCCAGAACATTACCTACTCGAAAAAATGGAATTAAAAAATCCAAAAGTGACGATTAAGGGGGCTGAATAAGTTGAACTTTTCGTATATCGATGTCGCAATCAAACTTGCGCTAGGACTATTATCATTAATTGTTGTTATCAACTACACAGGAAAAGGGAACCTCGCTCCTACATCTGCAAGCGACCAAATACAAAACTATGTACTCGGGGGAATTATCGGTGGTGTAATTTATAATCCATCCATTACCATCTTACAATACTGCATCATCTTATTAATTTGGTTTGCGTTAGTACTAAGCCTTCGCTGGTTAAAAACAAATAATAGTAAAGTGAAGAAGATGATTGACGGAGAACCTTTACAATTAATTAAACATGGAAAAATTGATGTTGAAAATGTGCGTTTAGCGGGTCTAACGGCTCAAGAAGTTGCCTTCAAACTTCGCGCACAAGGAGTCTTCTCTATTCGCGATGTAAAAAGTGCCATCTTAGAGCAAAACGGACAACTCATCTTGACAAAATCTGGAGAAGAAAATCCAAAATATCCAATCATTACAGATGGTGTCATTCAACAAAATATACTTGATGTTATCGATAAAACAGAAGATTGGGTTACGGAACAACTGGCTGCCCAAGGTATTCAAAATGTTTCAGAAGTATTCCTTGCAGAATACAATAGCGGCCAATTAATGGTTGTGAAATACTAATTAAATCCAACAAAAAAATAAGCGACCAATTGGTCGCTTATTTTTTTACCTATTAATCAACTAGATTTTCAACAAAGCGTTGGAAAATCGTTAACAGAATGCTTACCGCTAAGGTAATGAATGGGCTGGAAAATGAGAATCCAGGTCCTACAAACCATGATGTCAAACTTAACATCATCGCATTTAACACAAAGCTAAAGCATCCAAACGTTACAATCGTTACTGGTAATGTTAACAGGAATAACACCGGTTTAACGAGTAAGTGTAAGCAGGCTAATACAATACTTGCAACAAGCGCTGCGACCCAGTTTGTAACGTAAAATTGTGGAATAAACCACGCAATCACCAAGAACCCTAATGTGTTAATGGCAATTTTCTTAGTAAATGACACTAAAAATCACTCCAATCGTCATCGTCTTCCTCAACGCGGCGCGCTGTTTTACGCGGGCGAGAAGGTCCGGAAGTGTAATAGTAAGTATTTCTGCGTCTATTATTACGGTCATACCCATTGCCTTCTTCTGGAATTATGAAAGCAAGTAAGAAGTATAAGAATACAGGTAAGCCTGTGAAACAACAAAGAATAAATAAAATACGCACAATTGTTGGATCTACTTCAAAGTATTCTGCAATACCTCCTAATACCCCAAAAACGATTCTGTCCTTTCTTGAACGTCTTAATTTTTTCATTTTGTTTATCCTTCTTTCTTGCTACTTGTATCTGATTGTAGCAGGTTCACTTGTATATTTCCAGTGGTGGTTTCTGCCACTACTCTTGTCATTGAGTCACGCGTTTTACGAATCAATGCACTTCTTTCGGCTAAATCCTTCGTTTGTCGAATCACTTCAAAGACGGTTTCATCGAAATGAATAGCCCCTAGCGATGTCTCGATATCGGCTTCAAGTCCCACTTCTTCAGCCACTTCGATTTTAATATTTCCATTGACGGTTTCAACGTCTACTTTTTTCGTTTCTGGATGTGCGACTGCTACTTTAATATTTCCTGTTACGGCTTCTAGTTTCGTTCCTAAGAATTGACCATCGAGATAAATATTCCCATTCACCGTTTCAGAGACGATATCTTTGAAATCGATTTGTTCATATTTAAGATTTCCATTGACAGTTTCTGCTTCAAGAAGCACTCCTTTGACATCCTTCAAGTAAATATTTCCGTTATCCACTTCGAAGTAGTAATCTTTTCCTTCTAATTCTTTCAAATGAATCGTTGTGTTCAATCCTTTCATTGCCACATAGTCATAGACTTTTTGTGGAAGTGAAATGGTCCAATCGCAATATACTCGTTTACTTAAACTTTTCACGTAAATTGTATCCTCGTCTACTCCAACCTTCACGCGGTCACGAATAAACGCTTCTGCATCGAAGAACTCTTCATCTTGCGTCGCTACACGACAATTCCCTTCAATCGTCATCGCGTTTTCAGGAACAGTCTTCACTCGGATAATTCCGTTTGCCACTTTGAAATCAAGGATACTTGCTTCATCAATAACTTGATGGAAGTGGTACGGTACTTTTTTACCATTCTTCGCTTGTGTATAAGGTGAATTGATTTCCACTGACTGAACGGCAGTCTTGGCAACAGTTACCATCGATTCAGCAAATTTGGTTGCCCATGAAGCAAGATTTCCTGCAGTTTTACGTGTTTTTTCTTCCCAGTCTGTATCTTGCACTTTTTTCTTCGCATTTCGAATGGTTTCTTCCCATTCTTGTTTCTTTTCCGCTTTTACTTTTGCATCGGCTTGTTTCTTTTCTTGTAACAAGCTCTTATATTGGTTATTCAGTTGCTCGGCTTCTTCTTGCAAACGCACAAGTTCCATTTCTTCCTCAACGGTTAACGAATCCAATTGTTCCGCCGTTCTGATTTCATCAATACGACGATCAATTTCTTTCGCACGCTTCAATACTACTTGGATCGCGTCATTTGTTTGGTCACTTTTTGCAGAGAATTGAGTAAATGCATTTGCCACACCTTCCATGACAGAGTCTAATTGGCTAGAAGTGGGTTGTTCTTTTTCACTCGCCTTCTCTCCCATTTTTTCGAGTAAGACTACTGCTTCCTCTGCTGAAATAATTCCTTTGTCTACTAATTCTAAAATTCTATCTTTTTGATTCATTTTTGGTTCCCCCTTAATCGGTTTGTTATTGATTACATTCTTAGTGTACCGAACTTCCAAAACCAAAACATAGGTCCTAAGGTTGATTTTTATTCCAACCTTCTCTAAACCTAAAGTTGTATAACGAGTATTTTCCCCTACAAAATGAAAATGACACTGTAAGATTCCGAAGAATTCCTACGGATTTTATACTTGCAGTAATGGGGAATCGTATTAAATGCGAGGGAGAAAGACAGAAACACCCTAGATATGAAATTTAGGGTGTTTCGTTTTCTTTCCCCCACAAAGTTGAATAGGTATGAGCAAACTGGTTACAGTGTGGCTCATACCATTCAACCACTGTGCTAGAGAATGTAGGAATTTATTCCGTACATTCTCTTTGAGGCTTTAAAGGTGAGAGACTTAGGCTCGAACCGGTACCCCATTACAGCAATGTATAAATAAATCCGTAGGAATTCGAAGGGAAATTTCAACTACAGTGTCCCTTCTTGCGCCATTACCAATTTGTTGTTACACTTTGGATACAGTATTTGTAGGAGTTGGAAGGAAATGAAAAAAAAGGAAGTCCCATTGAAAGCACATGAGCGACTCGATCGACTCGAAAAAGAAAATATCGATATCATTCAAAGTCGTGAGGTCTTCTCGTTTTCACTAGATGCCGTCCTTTTAGCCGACTTTGCCAATATCGCAAGAAGTAGAAAGGCCACCATTGTTGACCTTTGCTCTGGGAATGGTGCGGTAGCATTTTTACTCAGCCATAAGACGCAAAATCACATTACCGCTGTTGAAATCCAAGAGCAGCTCTTCGATATGGCTATGCGTACCCGCCAACTCAACGACTTAGAAGACCGCATCACGTTTATCCATCAGGATATCCGTCAGTTAAATGGCATCATCCCGAAAGATTCGGTTGACTTTATTACTTGCAATCCGCCTTATTTTAAGGTCAATGAAACCAATCAAACGAATTTGAAGGAAGCCTACACGATTGCCCGTCATGAAGTGCACCTGCCGCTCGTTGACTTGCTCGAGACGATTTCCGGCCTCTTGAAGATGAAAGGGAAAGCCTATCTGGTGCATAGACCCGACCGACTTACGGATATTTTAACCGAGGCTAGAAAGAATCGACTCGAGGCAAAACGCGTGCAATTTGTTCATCCAAAAGAAGGCAAAGAAAGCAATATCGTCCTTATTGAATTAATGAAGGACGGACTTCCCGGAGGGCTTAAGGTATTACCACCGATTACGGTTTTCGATGAGCAACAAGAATATACCCAAAAAATTAGAAGTATCCTCTGGGGGGACAAGGCATGAGTCGATTCTTTATGTACGTCCTTCTGTGTAAGGACCAGACCTTTTACACCGGTTATACGGTCGATTTGGAAAAACGAATCGCGACGCATAATGCCGGAAAAGGGGCTAAATATACAAGAGTGAGAACACCTGTGACTCTACTCTACGCGAAAGAATTTGCCACAAAGCAAGAAGCCATGAAGGCGGAAGCAGCATTTAAGAAATTCTCTCGCCCCAAGAAGGAAACATTTCTACAGACAATTGGCGCAACGGTCATGCGTCCTGTCATTATTTATTTAGAAGGAGAACCCTCTCATGAGACAACAGAGTTATCGAACTGAAGGCATAGGAAAACTATTTCTTGTCCCTACTCCGATTGGAAACTTAGAAGATATGACTTTCCGCGCGGTCAATACTCTTCGTGGCGTCAATTTAATTCTTGCCGAAGATACACGTCATACGCAAAAATTACTCAACCATTTTGAAATCGAGACTCCACAAAAGAGTTTCCATGAACATAATACACAGGAGAGAATCCCACAAGTCATCGAGTGGTTGCAAGAAGGAAAAACCATTGCGCAAGTGAGCGACGCCGGTACTCCTTCGATTAGCGACCCAGGATTTGAACTCGTGCAAGCCTGCGTTGCTGTAGGGATCCCAGTAATTCCTCTTCCCGGGGCGAATGCGGGAATTACGGCTCTTATCGCGAGCGGTCTTGTTCCTCAGCCGTTTTATTTCTATGGTTTCTTACCACGGAAGAAGAAAGAAAAAATCGCAGCACTCGAAGAGTTACGCACACATAGCGAGACTGTGATTTTATACGAATCTCCATTCCGGTTGAAAGATACTTTTTCCGCAATCCAAACCGTCTACGGCGAACAACAATCTGTCGTTTTATGCCGTGAATTGACAAAAACTTACGAAGAGTTTATTCGCGGAACAACCGCAGAACTCGTAGCTCTTGTAAGCGAAGAAGAATTAAAAGGCGAATGTTGCATCTTGATTGGATCTAAAAATCCAGACGAAGTGACCACTGCTCTTTCAGGCGCGTTAGAAGAACAGACTCCAGACGCTTCGCTTTCCATTGCAGAGCAAGTCGACTGGTTTATGGAGCATCAAAGTCTTACGCAAAAAGATGCGATTAAGGCAGTCGCCAAACATCTTGGCCTTAAGAAGCAAGAAGTCTACAAGGAAATCCACGCATAAAAAAGTCTCCGTACTTGGTTGTTGATGATTCCAAATCTTTACGGATGTCTTCATAAAAGCTGTAATGGGATACCGGTTCGAGCCGAAGTCTCTTACCTCCAAAGCCTCAAAAACGGGAGTAAGACAGAAGGAAAAAATGAATTCACAGTGTGAATTCATTTTCCTTTAGTGGTTTCAAATCCTTCGCACTGTGAAGGATTTCCGCAAGGATGATTAGGATTAAGCAAATCATGAATGATGCAGCTTAATCCAATCATCTACTGCGTCTACTTAAAAAACAGTATATTTATAATGATGAAAACCGCCATTATAGAATCCGTAAGATTTTCCATAATCAACAAGACATCAATTTTTCTCTCCAATCAAACACCAAACAGAACACCCAAGCATTGCTGCTTGGGTGTTTGTTTATACTCCGATAAATTTAAATACATTGAAGGCGGTCATCAATACTAAAATCGCCATCAATCCTAGATAGAGTTTTTCAACGGCTTCGTGCGTGAGTTTCAGTTGGATTTTCGTTCCAATCCAACCACCGAGTACCGCAAAAATCGCAATTGCTAAAATCACGAGACTGACATTGTTGTATTTTTCAAAGTCACGAATGACGGTTCCCATCTTAATAATCTGTGCAAAGAAAATCATCAATATCGAATAGGCTGCTGCGTCTTTGGCTTTCATCGAGAAGAAGTAAATCAAAAGTGCAATATTCAGCGGCCCTCCGCCAATCCCTAGATAGACTGAAATGATACCGACTGTGAGCCCAATTGTCACAATCGCCACAAGGTTCTTCACTTCTAGCGTGCGAATTTTTTCCTTATTAAGCGTGAATAAAATAATGCCACCTAGTAATAGAAATAGAATAACCGATTGTGTCGCACTTACTGCCTGGCTTCCCCAGCTGTCTACGGCATGAAGGAAAATCACATCTCCGATTTTTCCACCGATAATCGACCCGAATGCCAGCCCTAAAGCGATTTGTTTTTTGACATGAAATCCTTGCTTACTTCTTTTATAAATCGAAACAAGACACATCGTAAACACGGCCACCGTCGAATACACACTAATCATGCTCGTGGTATCAATCCCCACGAAATCGAAGGCTGGCTTAATAATAATACCGCCACCTAAACCAGTGATGGCTCCAATCATCGTCGCACACAGCACGATGATACTATAAATAATAACGTGCATTAGCGACCTCCTAGATTCCGGACGCATCTAAATCCTAAATGGCTCGAGGTTGAATCCCACAATGCACCATTACGAGCGGCAACACGATACCTGTTGCAGTAAGAGCAATGACATAAGAAGGAGCCGCCACGAATCGCATATTCGTACTCAAAATTAATAGGTTTCGCTGCGTCTTCTTCGATTTCTTCAAACGGAATTCCGTGATGATTACAGCACCATTCCCAGACATTTCCAATCATCTGATAGAGTCCGTATCCGTTTGGTTCAAAGCTCTTCACGGGTGCCGTTCCTAAAAATCCGTCTGCTTTCGTATTCGTATTAGGGAAATCCCCTTGCCAAGTATTGGCATGAAACTCTCCGTCTTCTTCGAGTTCATCCCCCCAAGGAAACTGAGTCGTTGTACCGCCACGAGCTGCGTATTCCCATTGCGTTTCTGTCGGTAATTTCACCTTTGCCCAATCACAATAGGCTAGTGCATCTTGTAAGGAAACGTGCACCACTGGATGGTCCATCACATCGTCAATGGAAGACTGGGGCCCTGTTGGATGATTCCAACAAGCACCTGGCACTAGAAGCCACCAAGGTGAGCCAGATACATGTGCAACCTCTGCTCTTTTTTTGGGGTCCACTAAAAGGTGAAACACATAAGAATCCCCTATTGTTTCTGCCGTTGTAGTATACCCTGTCGCATCTACAAAGGCTTTAAACTCACGATTCGTCACGGTCGTATCCGCGATTTCAAACGCGAGCACCTTTTTCATGACGGGTGGTGCCTCATGGTCTTCGATAAAGCCTTGGCCATGAGCATCTCCCATTTGAAAGATGCCAGATTTTAAAGGCACAAAATTCATATTATCGACCTCTCTTTAGAGTGGAAACGATGCGTTCTAACGGAACTTGGCAAAGCTGTCCGTCTTGGACAAACCCTTCTTCTCTGTCTTGTAAAATACGTGCGAGTTTTGCTTTGAACTCATTCACGAGAGAAGTATACTTTGTTTCCGCAATTAAATTGCATTTCTCTTCTGGATCTTCTGTCATATGGAAGAGTTGATACTCATCTTTGACAGGGAACCAAATAAATTTCCATTCATCTGTTAAAATATATTGGCTAGAATCCACACCTAGACTATGTTCTCCGTGGAATTCGTTTCGCCAACCTGCAAACTCGCCAAATAATAATTGGCGAACGCTCTTACCGTCTGTTTCAACTTTTTCACCTGTCGCTAGTTCTACAAGTGAAGGGAAAACGTCTTGAATCTTCACGAGTTGTGTAACGCTCTTCTTTGTCCCCGCAATCAAGTTGCCTGGGTCAAATATAAACGCTGGAATCTTAATACTGCCTTGGTAAGGATACCCCTTGCGGAATAAATAATGCTCCCCGAGTTGATCCCCGTGGTCACTCACAAACCAGAAGATGGTATTCTCGAGTAAATCAAATTCTTCAACGGCTGTGAGGAAGCGACTTAATTGATTATCGATATGCGTGATTAAGCCGTAGTACGCAGCCAACATTCTCTTTTGCGCGTCCGTTGGAATTTTACCGCGTTTCGCATAAAGGCTTGGAATCTTCTCTTCGAGTTCTTCCCAGTTCCCGATATGCAAATCCGATACATCTCCTAATTTGTCCATGTATAAGTCATAGAAATACTTCGGTGGATTGAGCGGCGCATGTGGTTTTTCAAACGACATTTTCAAGAAGAACGGAACGCTTGGATCACGTCTCTTCAAGAAACGAATACTTTCGCTCACAATCCAGTTCGTTGGATGGTATTTCTCAGGGAGTTCAAATGGATGGACATCCCATGAATTACAGTTCGCCCCATCATCGATAATGTCTGCATCACTACCGAGTTCTTGCTTAATCCATGCCAAGTAATCACTCGAATGTTCAAAGGTTTCTCCATACGCTTTATTGTATTTACGGTCGACATGTAAGTAGCCATCGTGTAAGAGAACATGGTCAAATCCCATGCGCTTACGGCTTGGATACACATGCATTTTCCCGATACATTCTGTTTGATACCCTAAATCCTTGAATGTTTGAGGAAGTGTATTCGTGTAGTTCCAAGGCACTTCATCTTCGTATCCCACTCTTCCTGACTTCTCTTGGTCCATCCCTGTTAAAAGCGCAGCTCTAGCTGGAACACAACTTGGCACTGGTGAGTAGGCATTTTCAAAGTTATATCCCATGCTGGCCATCATATCCAGCGTTGGTGTCACCACTAAGTCATCACTGCGGTTAATCGACAAAGCGTCCGCACGCATTTGGTCCACTACGATGAGGATGACATTTGGTTTTGATTGTTTTTGATTCATACTGTTTCCCCCAAAAAAGATAAAACGATTTCATCTTTTATTATAACAAAAGAGCCCGTCCATGGACAGGCTCTTTTTAGTACTTTATTGGCTTTTTATATGACAATCTTGCTCATTTCACGCGTTAATCTTCGCTATACAAGATTTCTGTACAAAACATACAGCTTTCATCGTTTTCTCTACGTTTTCCATAGTATAAATTGCAAATATGGAATCCTTGGTCGTAGATATTTTCTAAGTTGATGATGGATTGGCTTCTTTTTTTCTTTTTAGCCACTTTCTTCGTGTGCGTGTTTGGCTCTAACTCGTCTAAACGATCTTTCAAGTGACGATTTTCCATCGTTAAATTATGATTCTCTTCGATCACTTTTTGCAACTCTTCAGAAATCTGTTCGAGCTCATGTAGTTGCAACAAAGTTTGTTTTGTTAACCGTTCGATTCGATCATACAATTGTCTGTTTGGCATTCACGCACCTCCTATCTTATTTTGGGATTTGTAATACCCATTGTTCTAATACTGCTTGCACTCCAACGTTTGCGCTGACTTTAGCAATGGCGTTGTTCATTTTTTCATGTTCTTTAACCCATTGACTCACGGTTAGATGACTTGCAAAACTCTTCATCGTAGCAAGTTTATCACTTTGAATAATGGCTCCTTCGACACCTCGTGCAACCAGCAAGGCATCACGGATATAAATTTGTAATAGTGTTAAAAATAGCTCACTATCCGCTTTTGTCGCCAAGAGTGGCATTACTTGAGACTGAATCGTGACAAAGGCCATCGCACGATTCGTAAATACACGGACAAACCAATTCCAGCTTTCTTGACGAAGCTGCCCAAAACTTTCACTCTCGAGCATCTCTATTGCTTGTTCACTATTATTCGTCAGTTGCGATAATAATTGCGCCGTTGCGTTTGGAACCCCTCGTTCTTTCAGCGTAGAAACAATATTTTCTCCTGTATCTGATTGGAAACGAATAATCTGACAACGCGATTGAATCGTAATCAGCACCTTGCTGAGATGTTCTGTTAGAAGAATAAAGTGGATATTTCCCGTTGGTTCCTCTAAAAATTTCAACAAGCTATTCGCAGCACCTTGTGTCAATGTATCGACTGCATGAATCACACAAACAATCGCACTCGACTCCATCGCTGTTTTTGATAACTGCGATTTCAGCATACGGATTTGGTCCACCTTTACCGTTGTGCCTTCAGGTTCTACCACGATAAAATCTGGGAAGTTCCCATGGTCAATCCTTGTGCAATGTTCACACTCGCAGCAAGCCGGCTCGCCTTTTGTTCGCTTCGTACAGTTAAGCATCTTTGCGATTTCCTTTGCCGTCTCCGCTTTTCCAACTCCCTTTGCTCCTTCAAACAAATAGGCATGGCTTAGCTGACCATTATCGATGGCACGAATAAATGCTTCTTGCATCTTTTCCATCTTAGAAATGTAAGAATGAGTCTACAGGTAATACGAATACTGTAGCTCCGCCTACACGAACTGGAATTGGAGTTGTTAGTGCACTATCAAACATGCTGTCGATATGCACTGGTGGCACAGTCATTTGTTCACGTGATTGGCAGTTTTCTTTGATGATATTTAACGCGTCTTCTATACGGTCTTCTTCAATCCCAATGATGAAAGTAGTATTTCCTGCGCGTAAGAATCCACCTGTTGTTGATAAACGAGTTGCGCGAATATTTGCTTGTGCAAACTCATCTCCTAATAAATGTGCATCTTTATCTTGTACAATCGCAATTAATAATTTCATGATTTCATTCTCCTATTTTCTAAAATATTTTGGGTATCGTTCCACTAAAACGCGGAAGCACTCTTCTACTACTTCTTCAATGGATTTTGTCGCATCAATCGATACAATTCTTTCCGGATATTTTTCCACTAACGCTAAATATCCATTGCGAACCATCGTATGGAAACTTAAGCCTTCTTGATCTAAACGGTCAAACTGACGGTTCCCTCTTGCTTTTTGAATTCGTTCCAAGCCAACTTCAGCCGGCACATCTAAGTAAAGTGTCGTACTTGGTGATAAGCCATCCGTTGCAAAATGATTTAACTGTGCAACTTCTTCTACACCAATCCCACGAGCAACCCCTTGATAAACCAATGAGCTATCGACAAAACGATCACAAAAAACAATATTTCCTTTTTCTAAGTTTGGTAAGATACGATCTTTTAAATGCTGGCGACGACCCGCAGCATATAAAATCGCTTCTGTTCTCTCATCCATTTCGGTGTTGTTCACATCCAGAATAACCTTTCGAATATCTTCAGCGATGCGGCTCCCACCAGGTTCTCTTGTTGAAATAATATCCACGAGTGCGTGTTTTTGTAACAAAGGAATCAGTTGGTTGATGACCGTTGTTTTCCCAGCGCCATCAGGACCTTCCATCGTGATAAACAATCCTTTCATATTATCCTCCATTCCTTTCAATTTCTTTTCTATTATACGATATTTTCATCTTTTAATAAACCAAATTCCTATAAGAAATTTAACCAATTTCTCCTCCTCCTTTTCTTCGCAGAGACACAATATTTAAAAAGCACTGTAATTACTTCAAAGACTTACCTGCACCAAATCCCTCTCCTATCCTCCCTTTTACTTTGCATAACACAATATTTAAAAGCACTGTGATTACGAAAAGACTTGTCGGGTTCTT
>ENA-OWLZ01000053-OWLZ01000053.1-metagenome-genome-assembly--contig:-NODE-53-length-29677-cov-13.279556_pt1 | contig 29677 bp, 31 predicted proteins | sample MGYA00245341_ERZ651117 | MGnify/ENA primary metagenome ERZ651117 (study PRJEB26857, sample SAMEA4031763) | metagenome | biome: human; feature: oral; material: saliva | place: Philippines | collected 2014... | reverse complement strand
AATTAATATCCTCTCCATAAAAGTCTTTTAACTTCTTCAACACTTTGTAACTAGGCTTCATAAAATCATTTTCGATTTTCACGTAATATGATTTGCTTATTCCTAATGCTTTCGCCAATTGCTCGTGCGTTAACCCACGTTCTTGGCGAAGTTTTTTTAACATCCTTGCACCTCCTCGAACGTTTAACATGTTAGATTTCGTTTTTAAAAAAATAAATCCGATACTTTAACGTTGAAGAATTTAGCTAATTTTTTAAGAGTTACAGTGGAAGTCTCTTTCATGTTTCCTGTCTCTAACCCTGAAATCAATGCACGACTTACTCCAGATTTTTCTGCTAATTCTTCTTGAGAGATTTTCATTTTCTCCCTTAATTCTTTGATTTTGTAGTTAACTGTCATATCTTCCCTCCTCTCATCTATTCCAACTAAAGATAGTTTAACATGTTAGATTTTATTCGTCAACTATGTTAGACATAAAATTTTTATATTAAGCAGTCTCTCAACTGCTTAAATACATTCTATCTTTTCTCGTCTCTACTAATCCATAAAAATGCTAGTAGGACAAACAAAAATGCACTTATACCCTGTAGCATAATTTCCACATTCGTGATATACTAGCACCGAGGAGCTAAGCTCCTCGAGCTAGAACAGCTGAACAGCTTTTAATTTCTCTTATGCTTGCGTGCTTTTCGAGAATTGCTAGGCTGTTCTTTTTGTTTGCAAACTTTTATCAAGCTTGCAAGTCCTACTAGGAATGTTCCTAGTGCTGTTAGAAGTTCGCTGACTTCTTTCATCACAATCTCCTTTCTGTTTTGTTAAGGTCTTAATCAACCTTACATATAGTCTAACATGTTATACATACTTTGTCAACTATGTTGTACAAATAAATTGAAAAAAATTTTTATATTCATTATAATATGTACAAGATGTTAAACAAGGAGGAAGCTAATATGCATTTAGGAGAAATAATTAAAGAATATCGCGATAAGAATAATCTAAGCATGGATAAATTTGCTAAAATGGCAAACGTGAGTAAAGCATACATTTCTGTTCTAGAACGCAATAAACGTCCTAAAACAGGAAAACCTGTTATTCCATCCATTCCTGTAATTAAGAATGTGGCTGAAGCTATGAATATGTCATTTGATGATTTGTTTAATTTGCTAGAAGACAATCAACTAATCTCACTTACAGACGATACACTAATCAGTAAGATAACCGATATAGCTACTCAACTCGTATCCCAACGACAAGAACGCGTCTACAATTATGCAGAAGAACAGCTAAACGAGCAGAACGGACAAATAAAAGAAGATAATATAATTCCTATCGTTTTTGGCCGTCAATCTGCAGCAGGCTCTATGATATACGTTGATGACGTGGATGCAGAAATGGGCGTACTTCCCTCTTCTATCGTTCCTAATGGCGCTAACGAGCTTGTACAGATTACAGGTGATTCTATGGAGCCAATTATTAAAAAAGGCTCTGAAGTATATTTAAGATATCAGCCGACTGTGGAGGATGGTGAGATTGCTATCGTTCGAGTTGAAGACGAAGGAGTTACATGTAAATACTTATTTAGAGATGGTGAGAACATTGTTTTAAAATCAGAAAATTCTAAATATGATGATATTGTTGTTGATGCAGAAAAAGTGTCAGTTATCGGTAAGGTATTAATCTAAAAAGGGAGTGCTGTTAATGAAATTTGGTTTAAGAACGCCTAGTTTAAAAAAGATGATTAAAGCTCGTACAACTTCAAAGTGGAAGAGACAAATTAAAAAGTCTGTTATTCCAGGGTATGGGAAAAAAGGTATTGGATTGTTTAGGAATCCTAAAAAAGCAATATATAACAAAGTGTATCGTAAGACAACGTTTGATATTTTTAAACTCTTAGGATTAAAGTAATTTTCGCGTGATGATAAAAACAGAGTTTCTCAAAAACGTTGATATTATGCTATAAATAACGATAATTAATCGCGCGACTTTCTCGTGATTTTCGATTAGTAAATAAAAATATCACACTGCTCTCCGCCAAGAAACCAGTGTGATAAGTCTTAAAAATCACCCTAAAATAGGGCTATTTGTTATGCCTTATTTTACCACATTAAGAAAGGACGGTAAAGATATGGCTAGGAAAAGAATCGATGATAGAATCAAGCCTTATAAGAAGAAAGACGGGCAAGTCTATTATCAATTTAAAATCTATTGTGGCACTAATCCTAAGACAGGTAAAAAGCAGTATACTACTAGACGCGGATTTGAATCAGTCTTAGCAGCAACTACTGCACTTCAAAGGTTAGAAGTTGAGTTAATGGATACTGGATTGGTCGTTAAACAGAAGTTCACATACAGAGAGCTATACAACGAATGGTTAGTAACGTATCAGAAACGCGTAAGGCCTAGTACGTTCCAAGCTACTGTGACTTATTTCAAAAAGCACATACTGCCTGCATTTGGTGATTACTACATCGATACAATTACCATTCAAGATTGCCAGGCTCAAGTGAATCGATGGTATATGAACTATCCTAAGAGTACTCAGTCTTATAAGATATACGCTCAAATGATATTTAAGTATGCTCAGAAGTTGAATCTGATTGAGAAGAACCCTATGAGCTTAGTAGACTTGCCAAAGTCTGATGATTTTAAAGACGATAAGTTGAAATATTATGATCGTGACACTTTAATCAGATTTCTTGAATACATTGAACCGTTTAAAGAAGTGTATACCTTCTTTTATCTTCTTAGCTATACTGGTTTACGATGTGGAGAAGCATTTGCCCTCACTTGGAATGATATCGACTTTAGAAATCATTCTCTGAGCGTAAATAAGACGGTAGCACGCTCGTTTGAAGATAAATATATATCACAGACCAAGACTAAGAACGGAATGCGTACAATACGGATAAATGGAAGCCTGGAGCGATTGCTGAATGAGTGGAAAGAATTATCCGGAAATGAAACGTATGTATTTCAAAATCGCAATAACTCGTTCTATTCATCCAATACAGCCGTGTACTGGTTGAATCAGATACTAGAAGGCACTAACTTTCCTAGAATCACTCCTCACGGTTTCAGACATACTCATGCATCGTTATTAGCAGAAGCAGGAGCAGACTTAAAAGACATACAGGACAGATTAGGTCATGGAGATATACAGACTACTGCCAATATCTATACACACGTTACAAACAACAAAAAAGATAATACGATTGATAAATTTGATAGATTGATGTCGTTAGAAGGTCAAAAGGATAGTCAATCACTAAAAACGGAAAATAAAAAAACCACGAAACCGTTGATATAACAGGCTTCGTGGAAAAAAGGATTAGAAATATTTATTTGGGAGGATAAATATTCTCTTTGGGAATAATTAAAGTATAGAGGCTCATTATGAAAATAATATGAAAATACAATTTTCATTTTGCACTTTCTTTTCACTTTTTCTATGAGTATCTTTACTTATTTATGATAAGCGTGACCGGCATTAATACGGAATGCACGGTAAATTTGTTCTGTTAATACAAGTCTCATGAGTTGATGCGGCAAAGTAATACGACCAAATGAGATTTTACGGTCCGCACGTTTTTTCACGGCCGGGCTTAACCCAAGAGAGCCTCCGATGACAAAGACCATCGAACTCTTACCGTGAAGCGCGAAAGTATCCATTTCTTTAGCCAATTGTTCAGAACTCACTAAGTCTCCTTCAATCGCCATGGCCACAACGACATCCCCATCTTTAATCTTAGCTATGATTCGTTCTCCTTCTTTTTCGAGCACTTGTTCCACTTCCTTATCGCTTAAGTTTTCAGGAGCCTTTTCGTCTGGTACTTCGACCACTTGAAACTTACAGTAGCTACCTAAGCGTTTTGCGTATTCATCGATTCCTTGTTTTAAATATTTTTCTTTCAGTTTTCCTACACTCACAATTGTGATATTCATTTGATCCCCTCATTTCACAAATTATCTTACCTTTTTTTGGAAAAAATTGCTTGTTTTATCCCTTTATCCACAGTTATCCACAAAGTTATCCACATGTACACATGTTCGCCCCTAAATTTTGAGCTTTTTTTATAAAAAACACAAGATATTGATTCAAAATTTTTATTTGTTATCTAATTGTTATATTTCCTATCGGTATAAAAACACCAGTTATCCACAGTTATCCACATACTATTTGTGCATACAAAAATGTTGTTATACCAACGTTTTTACCAGTTTTACGTTAAAGTTATCCACAATAAAATTTTATCATGTGAATAACTTTTTTCAATAAAAACCGATAATCAAGCTATTTTTAGCCTGTCCATTTTCAACATCGTTTTTCCACTTCACAGACTTGACAAAGGGGAAATCCTATAGTTTTCCACAGACTTATCCACAAAATTGTGGATAAGTCTGTGGAAATGCACAAAAAAAGTCGAATAGCACTTCGCTATTCGACTCCTTCTTCGTTATTGTTATAAACTTGGACTGCTTGTTTCTGTTAGAGAAATCGTTGTAGTTTGTTTTTGTCCATTTCTATAGTAAGTAACTTCTAACTTATCGCCAACTTTATGGCTGTAAAGAACTTTACGTAAGTTTTGAATTCCTTGAATTTCTTGTCCATCCATTTCAACGATGACATCGTAAGCTTGTAATCCTGCTGCGCTGGCACTTCCGTTAGAAGCCACTTCAGCAATGACTACCCCACCTGTTACATCGCTTGGTAAGTTCAATTGTTGAACAACACGTGTATTCACATTTGATAAGTTCACCATTGAAATTCCAAGAGCTGGACGAGTGATTTTACCATTTGCTTCCAGTTGTTGAATAATCGAAACAACTTCGTTACTTGGAATCGCAAATCCCATTCCTTCAACAGAAGAGTCAGAAATCTTCATTGAGTTAATTCCGATTAGTTGGCCGGCGCTATTAATTAACGCACCACCTGAGTTCCCTGGATTAATCGCCGCATCTGTTTGAATAGCCGTTACAATCCAGTCTTCTTGTCCATCGCCATCAACGTCTGTAGCAACAGCACGGTTAGTTGCTGACACGATTCCTTGCGTCACACTTGTAGCAAATTCACTTCCAAGAGGTGAACCGATGGCGATGGCCGTTTCTCCTACTTGTATATCATCCGAATTTGCAAATTCTGCAACGGTTGTAACATTTGTATTGGCAATACGAATTACGGCTAAGTCTGTCCATTGGTCACCACCAATTAGTTCAGCTTTTACACGTGTTCCATCCGCTAATAGAACTTCTAATTCTTGAGAATTTGCGATAACGTGATAGTTCGTCACGATATACGCATATCCATTTTCGCTTTTATAGATAACCCCACTACCTTCAGACGCAGTAGCGAGTTCGCCGCTAGATTGTTGTGTTCCGCTTAATGAGTTTCTTAAAGTTGATTGTTTGTTAATCACTGAGACAACCGCGTTCTTCACTTCAGCAACTACTTTAGTGATGTCTGTTGCACCATTTGTTGCTGTGGATGTTTTTGTTGTTCCTACTTGTGTTTGTGAGGCTTGTGTAGCAGGTGATGTTGCTTGGTTTGCTGGATTCGTTACAGCCATAATTCCAACTCCGCCAGCAACAGCGACTGCCCCTCCCAATAATCCTCCGATAAAGCCATTTTTAAAAGACTTGGATGATTTTTTTCTAGATAATTGTTCTTGTGACATCTGATCACTCCTCTCCTTTGTAAGTATACAATAATTTTTTAATTCTTTAAAACGAAATTAATAGGTTTACAATACCTTTTTTATATGAAGTTTATATGAAATAAAACTTATAGAGTGCTTAAATAAATCTTTCATTCTTGCTAAGTTTTATAAAGTAAATAAACTTGTAGGTTCATACGGATCCGTATTATATAACTCGAATGCTTGATGCACTCCTTTATCATGCGTTTGGAAAATACTTTCTGCTGTCTGATAGGCGATTTCTTTCATATTATTATCCTGGCTTAAGTGGCCTAAATAAATACGTTTTGTCCGGTCGCCCATCATTTCACACATCGCGAGTGCCCCATCATCATTGGATAAGTGGCCCTTGTCGCTTAAGATTCGTTGTTTCAAATGCCAAGCGTAAGGTCCCATTCGAAGCATTTCTAAATCATGATTGCTCTCGATAAGATACGCATCTGCATTTTTCAACAGACCTCTTAGTTTATCACTTACGTAACCTGTGTCTGTGAGCATTACAAACTGCTTGCCCTCTCGTTGGAAACTATAAAATTGAGGAGCTGCTGCGTCATGCGAGACCGCAAAGCTCATGACATCTAAGTCTCCAAAGGTTCGTGTTTCTCCAGTATTGAAGATTTCATGTTGTTCAAGTGCCACTTTCCCGATTTTACCAGCCATGGCTTGCCACGTTTTTTCATTGGCATAAATTGGAATTTGGTACTTACGAGCCAGAACCCCAATCCCTTTAATATGGTCGGAATGTTCGTGGGTGACGAGAATGGCATCCACATCTGAAATGGAGCGATGAATCTTCTCCATTTGCGCAGTAATGGCTTTACCAGTGAGTCCACAGTCCACTAATATTTTTTGTTTTGGTGTTTCGATGTAAGTAGCATTTCCCGAGCTACCACTCGCGAGTAAACTCACTTTTAAACCTGATTCTTGCATGCTTGTTCCCTTCTTATTGTTGCTGTACTGTTTGCGTTGTTGTTGTATTATTGGTCGTTGTACGTTGTGTTTGTGTATTCGTTGTTTCTAGTGTTTCGTTTGCTAATACCGTTCCATGAATCGCATCCACACGACGGGCAATTAATTGTCCATCAGCTTGACGAATTTCAATATACCATGCTGGTGAGTAAATTGAAAAATCTTTTAACACTAGCGATTGGTAATACGATAATTTTACAGATTGAACAGTTGATTTTGAATTAATACGACCTGCCAAGTAAAGAATTTCCACTGCTTTTTGAGCGGTAATCAATTCCCGTTCTTTTCCAAGTACTTGTACCGTTCCAGCAAAAATTTGCTCGTAGCTGACAACTTGGTCATTGGCATTAATCGTGAAAATAATCTGGCTTGACCCATCCATAATCGGTAACTTATCTGCTTTTTGTACATAGATGACTTTTCGAGTTGTTGGATTATAAGAGGACCATATATATTGATCCCCGAATGCCACCTGATTATTTTCAACGATTTTCGTTAAATCTGCAAAGCTATCTGCTGACACAGAGCCACTTAAGTCTAATTGAATCGGCGTAATGAATTGACCATTTATGACATTTTTTTCTATTGTCACGATTTGGTTTGGTAAACTAGATAATTTACTCTCAACAGATTCTGGTGTCACTTGTATAATAGGAACGGCTTCTACCGTCGCATTCAGCGTTGGTAATGTAATTCCATCTAACTTCATTTGTTCGATGACGTTAATACTTGTATTTAATGGATTCTTTGTGTCCGTTCTTTTTTGCCAGACAAGTCCAAATAAGAATAGGTTTAGGAAAAAAAAGCAGACAATCAGAACGACTGCGCTTCTCTTAAAATCCATCTGCGTCACCTCCCATTGTTGTCGGTCCATTTGTTGGTTCTGTTTGACTCTTCTCAGCTTTTAATTCAGCCAGAGTTTTCCAAGTACCATTCTTTTTAATGTACCACGTTGGTGTAAAGTCAACGATTTGTACACTTTCACTATTAATCGTCCATGAATATCCGATTCGAATATCTTCTATCTCATTCATAACGAAGCCTTCATTTAACATCTCTGTCACAATCGTCTTACCACCAACAATCATGACCTTTTTACTCTTCGTTGGTAATGGAGTTTGTGCAATCAGCGAAGACGTTCTCATTTCTTCGATGCCGTTCGTATTGGTTTTAATTTGCGTAAATCCTTCTTTTCCACTTGATAAAATTGGATAAGAATCCACGTAACGGGCATATTCAACTAGATTATTACTTAAATCTACCGAGAATAGGCTCATGCCCAATTGCCAACCTCCAAGTCGTTTCATATGATTGAAAGTTTGTATTAAATTATTCGTATACAGGAGCGTTTCTTCTCCAGAACGATTTTCAAAGAAAGTGACGATATTGGTTGTACGGTCCAATTTCAATTGTGACAAGTTATCATTGTACACAACTGTCTTTCCGTCTCCTCGTGTACGAATTTCTGATTGGTTACTAAATAATTGAGAAATGTAAAAACTCATCGGAATCTGTTCAATTAAGTATGACGATTGTTCTACATTCAAGCTATCTTGTTCAACAAAGAATTGTTTTGTCTTTCCACGATATGATTCAACTTCGTAAAAATCTCCATCTGCATATAATGCTTCTAATTCAGTTTTTAAACTCTCATCAATTTTTGCACTGTAGAGTTGCTTATTCTCATCGTTAATGAAGTAAGCTGTATGCGGATCATCGGTACGAATTACAATTCGTGAGAAACGGTCATTAGTGAACTCATCATTCGTACCATCAAAGTAACGACTCACAATACCAAAAGAATGTAATCCATCAAACAGGATTTGGAGGCGTGCTTCACGTAAGACGAGATTCTCATAGCTTGTCTCATCCATAGCTTCTAGACGCGTTAAATTCGTAAAACGTTTATTTAAGTGTGTATTGACCTCCTTCATAATAGAAGCACTACTCGTCATTTCGAATTTATTGTTATTCGTTAACACTAAACGAGTTGGTCTGAATACATCTTCTATTGTATACGTTGCCCTAACTTGCACACCTGTATCTTGTTGTGTTGTAACATTATTATTATTTTGCTTTTGAGTGGTAAAGAAATCTACCGGACGTACCACAATGAGATACGTAAATACAAAACTAATCGCCATTAAAATAACTAGCGCTGTTAGCATTACTCGATAACGTTTAAAATTCATCCCATTCACCGTCCTCTTCAAATGGAATATATGGTAGAGAAACAAAGAAGGTAGACCCTTTGTTTTCAATACTGTTTACCCAAATTTTTCCACCGTGTAATTGGACAACTTCTTTTGCGATAGCCAGTCCAAGACCACTACCACCCATCGCTCTTGAACGAGCTTTATCCACACGGTAGAAACGGTCGAATAAGTGTGGAATATCCTTACGCGGAATCCCCAACCCTTCGTCGCTTACACTCACGATTAAGTCCGTATGAGTTTCCATCAGACGAACGATAATACGACCCCCGTCTGGAGAATATTTAATCGCGTTATTGATAATATTATCCAATACTTGAGTAATCTTATCTTGGTCGATTTCAACCCATAAATCTCGTTGTGTGATATCCGTTAAAATACGGTAATTCTTTTCACGATATTGGTCACTTGAAAGCACCATCTCGAAACGGTTGGCAATATGTTTTACCAACTCGTTCATATTCACGAATTCCTTATCGAGTCCCAAACGGTTTTGGTCCATACGCGATAAGTTGAGTAAGTCCGTAATCATACGCATCATACGGTCCGTTTCCGTTTCGATAACGTTTAAGAATTCTGGCGCAATTTCTTTATTTTCCCATGCCCCATCTACTAACGCTTCTGTATAACTCTTAATACTTGTTAGTGGTGTACGTAATTCATGGGAAACGTTCGATACGAAATTACGACGTTCGCGATCAATTTTCTCTTGTTCGGTAACGTCTGTTAATACGCAGACAAGACCGCTAATAAATCCAGATTCACGTTGAATAACCGAGAACTCACATTGAACGATGGTATCTTCACCGTCTTCTTCAAACGTAATCAATCGTTCTTCTTGAGACTCTAGTAAATCTCTAAACGTAACAGTGTGATCGAGTCGTAATACATCTAATAGTGGTGTTCCGACAATACGTTCGCTACGTAAATTTAAAATATCTAACGCAGCCGCGTTGATAATGACAATACGTCCACGACGGTCAGTCGCGATAACCCCATCACTCATATGACGAAGGACACTATCCAACCTTTGCCGTTCTGCTTCGGTTCCTTCTTGCGCTTCCTTAATCTTCACAGAGAGATTGTTAATCGCTTGTCCAAGTTGTCCAAGCTCGTCATCCCCGTAAATCATCACTTCGCCCGTATAGTTTCCTTCAGCAATTTGTTCTGTTTGTTGCTTCATCTCTGCGATTGGACGTGTAATCCCTTGAGAAATCATCACCGTAATCACGATAGCCAAAATAATGACAAAGATAGAAGAACTGATAAAGATAACCCCGATATCTTTTACTTGCGTATAACGCGATTCGATATTCGATGTTACCGAAATAATCCCAACCGGATTCCCTGATGCATTATTCACTGGATCAATGGGTGAAACATATTTCCAATAACGAGTTTCCCCTTCAGTAAAGTTATAGCTTTGAATTGCGTTTGAAACAACTACTTGTTGCACATCCGTTTCCGTTGAACGCGTTCCGACCACAGATTGCTGCGATTGATTGGTTGTTCCCAAAATATATCCTTGCATATCCATAATCCGAATTTCGACAATACTATTCCCTGTTGGGTAATCTTGTAATAATTGCGAAATTTCAGCTATCTTCACTTCGTCCGTTGCATCTTTTGCCAAAATAGGTTGTACGTTATTCTTCAAAAAACCTACTTGGAGTTGGATTTGTTCTTCGAAGTTAGACACCATTTGCGACTCTAATTGCGTTAAGAAGTTCGCGACAATGAGTTGCAGTGAAATGACTAAGAGCAAGATGAACAGCATCGGAATCTTAAATTGAATGGAACGAAAGAATCGTTTCACTGTCTTCATGAGTTATTTTCCCCTCTACTTTTTAGAAAAATACGCTTTTCTTGCCGGTAGATCAGGTGGCAAGGAAAAGCGCATTTTAATCTTAAGCTTCTTTTTCTTGATCTGGGGTCTTAATATAGTAACCTACCCCACGACGAGTCATAATCCATGTTGGGTGACTCGGTGTATCTTCGATTTTCTCACGTAAGCGACGTACCGTAACGTCTACTGTACGCACATCACCGAAGTAATCATATCCCCAAACTGTTTGTAACAAGTGCTCACGTGTAATTACTTGTCCGATATGTTTGGCTAAGTAGTGAAGTAATTCAAACTCACGGTGCGTTAACTCGATTTCTTCGCCACGTTTTGAAACCACATAAGCATCTTCATGGATAATGAGTGAGCCTAATACAATTTCGTTAGCTGTTTTTTCTTCTTCAGTTTCCGCTGGAGCTAATTGCTGACGACGTAAGTTTGCTTTCACACGAGCGATTAATTCACGATTTGAGAAAGGTTTTGTCACATAGTCATCGGCTCCAAGTTCTAACCCTAAAACTTTATCAATTTCAGAGTCTTTCGCTGTCACCATGATAATTGGGACATTGCTTGTTTTACGGATTTCACGGCATACTTCTAAGCCATCAATTTTCGGTAACATTAAGTCTAAAATAACTAAATCTGGATTTTTTTCATTGAAAGCCACCAGACCCTCTTCACCGTCAAAGGCTGTGATTACTTCAAAGCCCTCTTTTGTAAGACTAAACTTGACGATGTCTGAGATTGGCTTCTCATCATCTACAACTAGGATTTTTTTCATATAAATCCTCCTTTACTCTATTACTTTTTTTATGCCCAAACACTTTCTAAAATGTTGGTTTGTTCTCTATCTGGTCCTACACTGAATGTAGAAATTCGTACGCCGACTAATTCTGAAATACGACGAACATAGTTGCGTGCATTTTCAGGAAGCTCTTCAAGCGAACGGCATCCTGTAATGTCTTCCTTCCAACCTGGTAATTCTTCATACACTGGTTCACATTGTGCTAGTTCTACTAGGCTTGCTGGGTAGTGTGAAATTTCTTCTCCATTTGGTTTACGATAAGCGACGCAAATTTTCACTGTTTCTAAACCAGTTAATACGTCGATACTGTTCAAGCTTAAGTTTGTAATACCTGATACACGTTTAGAGTGACGCATTACAACGCTATCGAACCAACCAACACGTCTTGGACGGCCAGTTGTTGTTCCGTATTCACGTCCGACTTCACGAATACGTGAGCCGATTTCATCAAATAATTCTGTTGGGAAAGGTCCATCCCCTACACGAGAAGTGTACGCTTTACATACCCCAACGACTTTATTAATTTTTGAAGGTCCAACACCGCTACCGATAGTTACCCCACCAGCGACTGGATTTGAAGATGTTACGAATGGATAAGTCCCTTGGTCGATATCCAACATAACCCCTTGTGCCCCTTCGAATAATACGCGTTTCCCTTGGTCTAATGCATCATTTAAAATGACAGAAGTATCGCAAACGTATTGTTTCATTTGTTGACCATATTCGTAGTACTCTTCAAAAATATCGTCGAATTCTATTGGCTCTGCATCGTACATTTTAGTAAAGAGGCGATTCTTTTCAGCTAAGTTGATTTTTAGACGTTCAGCAAATACTTCACGGTCCAGTAAGTCTGCCACACGAATTCCAACACGCGCTGCTTTATCCATGTAGCAAGGTCCAATCCCTTTATTTGTTGTCCCAATTTTGTTATCACCTTTTGCTTCTTCTTGTAATTGGTCTAAGCGAATATGGTATGGCAAGATGACATGTGCGCGGTCAGAAATACGTAAGTTATCAGTAGTCACATTTCGTTCGTGTAAATACGCAAGTTCTGTGATAAGAGATTTTGGATTTAATACAACCCCGTTCCCAATCACGCTGATTTTCTCTGGTGAAAAAATCCCTGATGGAATTAAGTGAAGTTTATAAGTCACTCCATTGAATTGAATCGTATGTCCTGCATTGTCTCCGCCTTGATAGCGGGCAATGACTTCTGCGTTCTCACTAAGGAAGTCTGTAATTTTTCCTTTACCTTCGTCTCCCCATTGTGTTCCTACTACTACTACTGATGACATTTGACGCACCTCTTCTTTGTATTATTCATTTAAATGTCTATTATTAGGCCATTGGAGCGTTTTGTTCGACTCCGTCTGGAACGAGATTTGTAAATTTATTAAATTCTTTCATGAAGTTCAATTCAACCGTTCCACGAGGACCGCTACGGTTTTTCTCGATAATCACTTCAATGGTACTGTTTGGTTCCACTTCTGGCACATGTCCATTTTCATCTGGCTCTTGACGATAGTAATCATCACGATATAAGAATGCTACGATATCGGCATCTTGCTCGATAGATCCAGATTCACGAATATCTGACATGATTGGTCGTTTATCTTGACGCTGTTCCACTCCACGCGATAATTGCGAAAGTGCGATAACTGGAACTTTTAATTCCTTTGCTAATTTCTTCAAGTTACGAGAGATTTCAGAAACCTCTTGTTGACGACTCTCTTTGCCGTTTCCTTCAATCAACTGCAAGTAGTCGATTACGACTAACCCAAGATTATTGCGTTCTTGTTTTAGACGACGACATTTTGCACGGATTTCAGCAACACGAATTCCTGGAGTATCATCAATAAAAATTGGTGCTTCAGATAATGCTCCGGTTGCCACGAAATATTGTGTATATTCTTCAGGCGTTAATTTACCTGTCTTCAAATGTCCTGCATTGATGCTGGCATGAGAACAGATAATCCGCTCTACAAGGGATTCAGCACCCATTTCAAGACTGAAGATGGCTACCGTTTCGTTCAGATTCACGGCAACGTTCTTTGCGATATTCAATACAAAGGCCGTTTTACCAACAGATGGACGAGCCGCTAAGATGATTAACTCATCTGCATGTAGCCCTGAAGTCATTCTGTCTAAGCCGATATAGCCTGTTGCAATCCCTGTAACCTCACCATTGTTTTTCGCACGCTCTTCTAAGCTTTCATAAGCGGTACGAAGAACCGAGCTAATTGGAACGAATCCTGCTTTATTACGCCCCTCCGATACTGAAAGAATATCTTTTTCAGCATTATCAAGAACGTTAGCAATTGGTTCATCCTCTTGATAAGCAGTTTTTACAATATTTGTCGAAGTTTTAATTAATTTACGGCGCGTAGATTTTTCTAAAACAATTTGCGTATAATACTCTACGTTGGCTGCAGTTGGCACTTTATCAAGAAGTTCGATTAACGTTACTTCTCCACCAATATTCTCCATCTGATTTTTTTGTCTTAAAATTTCAGAAACGGTGATTGCGTCAATATCGATATTGTTTTGATTTAATTCAATCATTGCCGCAAAAATTAATTGATGAGAAACACGATAGAAATCTTCCGGTGTTAAAAATTCCATAACCGAAATAATCGAGTCACTAGCAAGAAGAATAGACCCTAAAACAGCTTCTTCTGCCTCAATATTTTGTGGTGGAACTAAATTTGGATATAGTTCTTCCATTCAAACACCCTTTCTACTAAAAATAACCATAAAAATACAGTTTCATTGTATCATAAAACGCTGTAATAAAACAGAAGATTGAGTCTTTTCTTACATGAAAACTAGAATGCTCGTTCGTAACTTTGTGAAATATATCACATATATAAAACTAAAAGAAAAAGGATTCTCCACAATGGGAAAATCCTTTATAACTCTTATTATTGAGCGACGATATTCACAGTCATAATCGCTGTTACATCGTGGTGTAATTTAACAGGAACACGAGTGTATCCTAAGGCACGAATTGGTGCTGCTAATTCGAATTTACGACGATCGAGTTCAACATTGAATGTTTTGTTGAATTCTTCAGCAATTTGTTTGGCTGGGATAGCTCCGAATAGACGACCATCTTCCCCTGCTTTTGCTTTAATAGTGACAACTGTATCTTCACGTTCTAAGAACTCTTTTAATTCTTTTGCTTTTGCTAATAATTCAGCGTTATGTTTTTCTTCAGCTTTCTTTTGACCTGATAAAGTTGCTAAGTTTGCTGAAGTTGCTTCTTTAGCCAATCCATTTTTGATTAGGAAGTTTTGTGCGTATCCGTCTGCAACGTTTTTAACGTCACCTTTTTTTCCTTTACCTTTTACATCTTTCAAGAAAATTACTTTCATGTTTCTTCCTCCTAATTATAAATTAATTTCACTACCAATTTCTTCGATGACTTGAATTAATTGGCGGATTGCTTCTTCAATCGTGATATCGGATAACTGAGTAGCAGCATTTGATAAATGTCCGCCACCACCCATTTTTTCCATTACACGTTGCACGTTTTTATTTCCTAAACTACGGGCACTGATTCCCACACGACCGTCATTCCGTTTTGTAACAACGAATGAAGCATCAATATTTTCCATCGACAACATCATATCGGCCGTTTGAGCTGCCACAACTGTCGGATATACGGTATTTTCCTCGCCGTGAACAATTCCGACGTTGTTAGGAAGCATTTCGAGCGAGTTTAGTAAATGCGAGCGCATTAAGTACGTATCTACATTTTCTTTTAATAAGCGTTGAATCAGAATTGTATCCGCACCAACGGATTTCAAATAGCTGGCCGTATCAAAGGTACGTGACCCTGTACGAAGTGTGAAATTACGCGTATCTACAATGATACCACCAAGCAAGGTTGTTGCTTCGATTGGTTGAATTTGTTTGGCTTCCGCTGATTGATATTCCAACAATTCTGTAATCAATTCACTAACAGAGGAGGCATACGGTTCAATATATACCAAGTCTGGATTTTTAGGAAATTCTTGACCACGACGGTGATGATCGATAATCACCAATTTATTCGCTTTTTCAACGATTGCTGGAGCAGCGGATAGGGAAGGTTTGCTTACGTCTACAATAATCACCAACGTGTTTTCAGTAAGTAGGGCTTCCGCCATTTCTGGGTTCACGATAGCAGAAGAGAGGCGTTCATTATTCTTGATAACTTCCATCAATTTCTTGATATCATGCGAATATTGCTCTGAATTTGTAACAATCCATGAGGTTTTACCGTGCATTTTAGCAATTCTTCGAATCCCTAAACAACCACCAATACAGTCCATATCCGGATATTGGTGCCCCATAACCATTACTTGATCCGCTTCTGCAATAAGGTTTTCTAAAGCTTGAGAAACCATACGAGAACGTACTCGTGTACGTTTTTCTAACGGGTTACTCTTACCACCATAGAAGCGTGTTTCTTCATTTTTAGAACGTACAACGACTTGGTCACCGCCTCGTCCTAATGCTAAATCAAGATTTTCTTGTGCAAATTTAGCAATTTCACCATAATTCATTTCTCTTTGAGTATCATCAGCATACGAGAACCCCATACTTACCGTCAGTGGAGTATTTTGTTGTGCTGTTGTCTCACGAACACGGTCGATAATCTCGAATTTCGTTTTTTCAAGTTCTGAAAGGATACTTTTATCTAGAAATGCGACAAAACGGTCTGAACTCACACGTTTTAAGTAGATATTATTGTGATTTGCCCAGCTAGTAAGTTGGTTGGTTACGAAGTTATTCAAGTTTGACTTCTTACGGTCGCTCAGCGATTGAGACACTTCAGCAAAATTATCAACGAAGATTTGTCCAAATACAGGTCTTTCGTCTAAATAAGTCTCTTTTATTAACGCATATTCCGTAATATCCATCATATAGAGCATTCCAATATCGTTATGGTAGACCGTTTGGAAGTATTTATTTTTCCAATGAACTACATTATCTTTATCATCGTCAATTTCCTTTACAATAGTTGCTAAGTCTGAATCGACTACTTCAAGTTTGAACCCTAATAGTTCCTTACGTTCGAAATACTTTTGTAAATATGGATTAATCCACTGAATTTCATCATTATCGTCTAGTAAAAGCATTCCAATTGGCATTTTAATAGAGGCGTCTTGCGAACCTTTATTGATTTTATACGATAGATTCGTTACATAATGATTCGTTTCTTGAATAATGTAGTTTGCAAACGAATAGAGGAGTGTTCCTAATAAAATAATAAATAAAGTGAGGATAAAGCCCATCCATATATTCATCACGTACACAATAATCAGCATACAGAGAATGATGGCTATAAATGAGACTCCGTATTTCTTTATTGTTTCATTCTTAAGAAATGATGGTAAAGCCTTAATATGTTCTTTTAGGCTTTTCTTCATTCTTGCACCTTCTTTCTATATATCTTATTTTACCACAGTTTTGGCCCCTCGTCAGTTCTCTAAAATTGTTTCACGTGAAACAATTTAGAAAGAGGGTAGTGTACAAATGTTTCACGTGAAACATTTTAAGGCTTATTATCTCGATAGAATGTTTCACGTGAAACATTCTGAGGTATTTATCCAAAATTATAATAGTATTCCTCAATATATTTAATTAAGAAAATCAGAGCTTTTTCTGACAGATTATCAGTTATAAAATGACAGTCGAGTAAAGCATAAATATCCCCCCAGTTTAGCCGGTGGTTTTTCAGTTTCGGGCATCGCTCTGATTTCAGAGCGATGCATCAAGGCGCTTGTTTGGCTTGCGACTAGCACCAATTTATGTTTTTCTATAAACGACTCTTCCAATTTTAATTCTAAATTATTCTGCTATATAATCTTCTTTTAATTGATTCCGTATAATATACTCACCTATAGCTCTAGAATTCTTTCTTACCATATCTACATAATACTCTCTACACCAAAAAGATCTATTTCGAAACTTATGGTTCCATTTCGTGTGTGATAAACTGTGTAAGTCGTCGTATATCCCATGACAAAACCTCCTTAGTTCTTTCGTTATAGTTTGTAGACCACATACGAATCATAACTAAGGAGGCTTGTTTTTTCATTATCACTCCGCTAAAGCCTTTTGAACTCCCAACCAATCTGGGGTTTTAATTAGACCAAAAAAGGATTGAGATATTCTCAATCCTTCATCTTATATTAGTCAACTGTTGTGAATGGTAATAATCCCATAATACGAGCACGTTTGATTGCAACAGTTAAAGTACGTTGGTGTTTAGCACAAGTACCTGTTACACGGCGTGGTAAGATTTTACCTTTTTCAGAAATGTAACGTTTTAATAATTCTACATCTTTGTAATCAATGTAGTCGATGTGGTTTGCACAGAAGTAGCAAACTTTTTTACGACGGCGTTGACCGCCACCTCTACGTTGTTGAGCCATTATGGTATCCTCCTTTTAAACTTTAGAATGGTAAATCATCATCTGAAATGTTGATTGTCTCTCCATTGCTTAAGAATGGGTCAGACACACCGCCACCGAATGATGAAGTAGGAGTGTTAAACTGATTAAAGTTATTTGTTTGGTTTTGTTGGAATCCGCCTTGTGCGCTTGGTTCGTTTGCAGGGCGTTGTTCAGTAACATTGCGTGATTCTAACAATGAGAAGTTCTCAGCTAGCACTTCAGTTACATAAACTTTTTGGCCTTGTTGGTTATCATAGCTACGAGTTTGAATACGTCCTTCAATTCCTACTAGTGAGCCTTTACGAGTGAAATTCGCAAAAGTTTCTGCAGGCTTACTCCACATTACGCAATTGATAAAATCTGTTTCTCGTTCACCATTTTGGTTTTTGAAACGACGATTAACTGCAACGCTGAAGTTAGCATAAGCAGTTCCGTTTGAAGTATAACGTAAATCAACGGCACGTGTTAAGCGTCCAACTAATACAACATTATTAATCATTTAATTCTTACTCCTTTCAAGATTTATGTTTACTTATAATAAACAATTATGCTTCTAATTTAACGATCATGTGACGTAAGATGTCATTGTTGATTTTCGCTAAACGGTCGAATTCATCGATTGCAGCAGCATCTTCAGCAGTGATGTTCACTAAGTGATAGATACCTTCTTGGAAATCTTTAATTTCGTATGCAAAACGACGTTTCGCCCAGTCTTTTGATTCAACAACAACTGCACCGTTGTCTGTTAAAACAGCATCAAATCTTTCAACCAATTCAGCTTTAGCAGCTTCATCGATGTTTGGACGGATGATATATAAAATCTCGTATTTTGATGTTTGACTCATTGACTGTCACCTCCTTATGGACTTTTGGCCTACTGAATTTTCAGCAAGCAAGGAGAGTATCATTTCTAATACTCACGTTCAATCATTATAGCAAACAAAGCTATAGAATGCAACAAAAATCCGCGTTGCAGAGGTGCTCAGGAAAGTTTGTCAGTAGAAAATTTGTAGCAGACTAGCAGTAAAAAAAGTTTCGATATATCATATCTGATATGTAACATATATGTTACAATTAGCTTATAAAGGAATGTGGGGGGAAAAGAGAAAATGGTAGATTATTTAAAGCGGCTTTTTGACCGTCTTGACGCGAAATATGAGACTTTTAGAGATGATTTTGAGGCGGAATATTTCCTTCATAAAAATGCCTTAGCGATGATCCGGCTCAGGCACGACTCTGGACTGACTCAAACGGAATTCGCTAGAAACGCCGGTATAACGCAAGGAAATCTCTCTAGGCTTGAAAAAGGAAAATATAATCCTACGCTTTCATCTCTTCAAAAAATTGCGAGTAAAAATGGGTATGATTTAGACATTCGTTTTAAGAAAAAGAAACGATAAATACGATGAAATCAACAAAAACAGCTCCTACAGTCAAAACTGTAGGAGCTGTTCATTTTTTTAAATTATCCCCAAACTTCACGTGCGATTTCGTCGATCAGTTTTAATTTATCCCATTGGGCTTCAATCGTTAAGATATTGCCTTCTTCTGTAGAAGAGAAACCACATTGAGGGCTGAGGCATAATTGTTCGAGTGGAACATATTGACTTGCTTCTTTAATACGAGCAATGACTTCGCCTTTATCTTCTAAGTCCCCTGATTTAGAAGTAATTAACCCAAGAACGACTTTTTGGTCTTTAATATAGCGAAGTGGAGTAAAGTCTCCCGCACGGTCACTATCATATTCCAAGAAGAATCCGTCCACACGGCAATGACCAAATAGCGTCTTCGCCACTGGTTCATAACCACCGCTAGAGAACCATGTTGAGCGGAAGTTTCCGCGGCAAATATGCATATTCACCACTAAATCTTCTGGTTTCCATTCAATCACACGGTTCAATACATCTACATAGTCACGAGCGATTTGTTCGAGGTCAAATCCACGTGCTTCGTACGCTTCACGTTTGTCTAACGCACAGAACTCTCCCCAGCTAGTGTCGTCTAATTGAATATTGCGGCATCCTAAGTCGTAGAAGCATTTTAGAGCCTTACGGTAAGCTTTCACCACATCATCATAGAAGAGAGCTTCGTTATCTTTATAGCGCTCAATGGGCACATAGTTTTTCTCACGAACTTGCGTAATCAAATGCAACATACTTGGTGAAGGAATCGTTAATTTCACCGGTGTATCGCCAGCGTGCTCTTTTAAGAATTTGAAGTGTTTTACGAATGGATGGTTCTCAGAGAAATCAACCTTTCCAACAATACGTAAAGTTTTTGGCTTCACATCTTTATCTTTGAATTGAACAGAGAAGTGGTCTGCTTCAACCAATTCAACTCCATCTAAGTTTTCTAAGAAATCTAAGTGCCAGAATGCACGACGGAATTCACCGTCAGTGACAGACTTGAGGCCGAGTTCTTTTTCTTTCTCGATTAAAGCAATGATTTCTTCGTTTTCAACGCGTTCAAGTTCTTCGGCAGTGATTTCTCCTGCACTAAATTTAGCACGGGCTTCTTTTAGACGTTCAGGACGTAAGAAACTTCCTACATGATCCAGTCTAAAGGGCGCTTTTTGACAACAGCTACAGTTTTCGTGATTTGACATCTGTTTTCCTCTTTTCGTTTATTCAGCTTCTGGTAAGTAGGCAATGGCGCGAACTGGTGAACCTGGAGTACGTTTCCAGTTTGGATATGAAATTGAAATCACAGCACCCACTGCAGGAACTTGGTCAAGGTTTGCTAATACTTCGACTTGGAAGATATTTTGGCTTAATAAGTAATATTCGTTTGTTAAACCATGTGCAGCAGCATGAACACCTGAGTCTGTATCTAATGTTTCATGACCAACAGCTTTCACATGACGTTCGTGAATTAAAAATTCAAGTGCATCTTTTGCCCAGCCTGGTGTATGTTGAACGTCGTTTTCGTCTAAATTACGAACTTCGTCTTGGCTTGGCCAACGTTTTGACCAGTCACTACGGAATGCAACAAAGGCACCTGGCTCGATTTGTCCGTATTCTTCTTCAAACGCTAAAATATCTGCTTTTGTTAATTCGAAGTTTGGATTTTCGGCTACTTCTTTTGAACGGTCGATGACGTAGAGTGGTAATAATAAATCTTTCAACTCGATTTCATCGAGGAAGCGTCCACCTTCATAGAAGTGGCAAGGTGGGTCGATATGCGTACCATATTGTGTAACTACGGATAGTTGTTGGACGTGGAATCCATCTTTTAATGTAAATAAATCTTTTTGTTCCAATGCTGGTAGAGCAGGGAAGTGAGGGCTATTTTCATCGATTTGATGGCTTAAATTCACCCATTTTGCTTGTTTTAATGTTTCATAAGCTTTTGCTAATTGTTGTTGAAATGTTGACATAGTTTTCATCCTTTCTGAATAGGGGAAGGCTGTGGTTCAAAAGTCATTTTCCCCACAGCCTTTTTGTTTGTTTTCTAGTGCGAGGATTATTCTCCCCAAACCTCACGGGCAATTTCTGAAATCAATGCAATTTTCTTCCATTGATCTTCTTCTTTAATGACATTTCCTTCTTCTGTTGAGGCAAATCCACATTGAGTACTTAAGTATAAGTTTTCTAGTGGCACATATTGGCTTGCTTCTTTAATACGAGCAATGACTTCCTCTTTGTCTTCTAAGTCGGCAAATTTTGAAGTTAAGAGTCCTAAAACGACTTTCTTCTCGTTCCCAACTTTGGCAAGTGGCTTGAAGTCGCCGGCACGGTCGGTATCGTATTCTAAGTAGTACGCATTTACGTGTTCGCCTGCTAATAACTCGTCTTCTACTTTTTCGTATCCCCCTTGAGAAATCCAAGTAGAGTGGAAGTTCCCACGGCAAACGTGTGTGTTCACTACTAAGTCTTTTGGTAATGCATCAAGAACTGAGTTGTTCAATTGTAATGCACGACCAGCAAAGTCACGACGAACTTCTTCAAGTGGACGGCTATCATTGAAACGTTTAGAAAAACCATCGTCGGCTAAAGCGCCCCATGTACAATCGTCAAATTGAAGCGTGCGAAGGCCTTCGTTGTATAAGTCTGTAATCACATCGACATATGCGTTTTTAATCGCTTCGAACAGCTCTTTTTCTGTTGGATACACTGCCTTCCACGCTGCAATATGTTCAGGAGTACGAATTAATTCGAAATAGAATTGTGATGGAGAAGGGATTGTGAATTTCACAATAACATCTTCGTCTTTTACTAAATCACGTAAGAATTTGAAATGTTCTACGAATGGGTGATTATGTCCATCGATTGGAGCCGTTAATGTTGCAGTATCGGCTTTTGTTTCGATACCGTTAAATTTATAACCATGTTCTCCAACAGTATGTTCCACACCGTTTAATCCCCAGAAGAAATCTAAGTGCCAGTAAGCACGGCGGAATTCTCCGTCTGTAACGCCTTTTATGCCAGCAGCGATTTGTTTTTGAACTAGTTCGCGAATTTCTTTATCTTCTACCGCTGTTAATTCTTCGCGTGTAATTTCGCCGTTTGCAAATTTTGCGCGTGCTTCTACTAAGTCTTTTGGACGTAAGAAACTTCCTACGTGGTCTACTCTAAATGGTGCTTGTTTTGATGTCATAAATTTCTATCTCCAATCTATCTTCGAATTGTTCCCTTAGAACATTATTCTCCCCATACCTCGCGGGCAATTTCGCTAATTAATGCGATTTTCTTCCATTGATCTTCTTCAGTAAGGATGTTTCCTTCTTCTGTTGAGGCAAATCCACATTGTGTACTCAAGTATAAGTCTTCTAGCGGTACATATTGGCTTGCTTCTTTAATACGAGCGATAACTTCATCTTTATCTTCTAATTTTCCTGATTTAGAAGTTAGAAGCCCTAGAACGACTTTCTTACCATCAGATACTTTTGCAAGTGGCTTGAAGTCGCCGGCGCGGTCTGTATCGTATTCTAAGTAGTATGCATGTACGTTTTCATCCTCGAATAATGCGTCGCTTACTGAATCATAGCCACCTGAACTTGCCCAAGTTGAGTGGAAGTTACCACGGCATACGTGAGTGTTCACTGTTAAATCTTCTGGTAAATCTTCTAGAATTCCGTTGTTTAATTCTAAGAATTCACGTTTGTGTTTTCTTCTTAATTCTTCAGGTGTTAAATGACTTTCTTTTGAGATGATGTTTAGGAAGTTATCATCTACGATCACACCCCATGTACAGTCATCGATTTGTAAGAGACGGCAACCTGCATCGTATAATTCTTTAATCACTTGTCTGTAAGCAGCAATGATATCTTTAAAGAGTTCTTCTTTTGAAGGGTATACTGAGAAAGTTTGCTCAATATGCTCTGCGTCACGAATCAATTCGAAGTAGAATTGCGCTGGTGCAGGGATTGTTTGTTTTACGATGAAATCTTCATCCTCAAATTGTTTTAAGAATTTGAAGTGTTCTACGAATGGGTGATTTTCACCAGTAATTTTTCCAACGACATCTGCTGAGTCAGGTTTTGTAATTTCATCGTGGAAAGTATAACCGATTTTTGCTTGAGTGTGTTCCACTCCATTTAATCCCCAGAAGAAATCTAAGTGCCAGTATTGGCGACGGAATTCGCCGTCTGTGAATCCTTTTAATCCAGCTTTCTTTTGTTGTTCGACTAACTTTTCGATGGCTTTATCTTCGACGGCTGTTAATTCCTCGCGTGTAATTTCACCTTCTACAAATTTTTCTTTTGCTTCTACTAATTCCTTTGGACGTAAGAAACTTCCTACGTGATCGACTCTAAATGGTGCTTGTAATTTTGACATTGTACATTCCTCCTATAAATAAAAAATCCTCACAGTATCGCTACTGCAAGGACGAAATTTTCGTGTTACCACCTTGTTTTGTAGAATCCTCACGAATCCTACCTTACCGAGTACGCACACTGGGTGTTATACTCTACAGCTATAATGGGCTACCCATTTACGTCTAATGATTCGACGTAAAATCACTCCGAGGCCATCTTCAAAAACTCAATTTCATCTCTTCCCACCAACCGAGACTCTCTTAGCAAATCTTATTTTCTACTCACCTGTTCTTTGTGATGTCTTATGAACATGCTCTTAGGATAACAGAGAACAAACCGTATAGCAATAGGTTTTCTTATACCGTTTTTCTATCGTTCGTTATAACTATTAGCTATATACTGTAAAATACCTATAAAACTAGTTATAAAAAAGACTTAGAGACAATCTCTAAGTCTTTAAAATTTATTCAGAATCGACTAATTCATGTAATTTTTTCTTATAGTAGAATGTTGCAAAAATCGATAACCCAAGAATCAAGACAACATACGCAATGGTAATGAACCAAACGAAAGTACGATTCCATTCTGGTAAGTGGATTAATAAATAAATCGCTCCGAAGATAAATCCGAAGAGAACCACGGCAAAAATAATCGACTTCACTCCGCTACGCATACGGTTTAAAAGCTCAATGACATTCGTCCAAGTTGGAGTAAAGAGCTTCAAGTCTCTGGCGTATCCCCAACGGCTAAGTCCTAGACTGATGATTCCCCATGAGAGAATGATGCCCAAGGTCATATAAATTGGTAAGTGAAGCGCCGTACAAATGACCGTCATAAGAATGACCGGAATCACAGACTGAATCGCAAAGAGAATCCAGAATTTACGTTCCAAAAATTGATGCATATCGAATGGAAGAACTTTTAGATAATAATAGTTTTCCCGTTCGAGTGAAATTCCGACCGCTAATAAGTTGTTTCCTCCTGTATTAAAGAATGCAATGAAGGTAATAAGCATCGCAAATGGTAAGAAGGTATTTAAATTGAGGAAGTTCATAAAACTATACTCTGCTGGACCACCCGAAAAACTTAAAACTGTTGGAAGAAGCAAGAGATATGGTAATATTCCTGCAGCAATAATCGTTTGCGTTAATACAGAACCTTCCATTAATTGACGAAGTGTATAGCGAATCATGAATTTTGTTGAAAGCTTGTTGCCATCTAACTCCATTTCTTTTACACGTTCGATTTTTACATTCGAAGACGATGTTTGCGAAACAGCTTCATAGAAGTTTGGCAATACAATGAACTTCACGAGTAGTAAAATCGACACAAATACTAAAATCACTAATCCAATCGTTGGATAAACACTCATATCAAATGGATTTAATATCGCTTTATAGAAGGCAAGTACTGGTTGAAGGAAAATTGGCATTTCTCCTGTTATTAAACTATTCACAACGGATTTTGACAAAATCATTTGATAGCCAATAATGGCTCCAAGAGAAATCCCAAAAATTAAAATATTCGCAATCACGGATTGATATTTTCTAAAGAGCGGAATCTTCGCTAGGAAGAAGCAGAGAAGAAACATCAAGACGTAAACAGTCGCACTGAGTACAAGTGCCCCGATTAAGGCAATTGGAATCGTAAGGAGGAAGTTCCCCCCTGAAAAATACACATGGATTCCAAATAGCATTACGATTGGAAGAAATCCCTGCAATGTAGCCACTACAACTGAAAAGCTCTTTCCAAGAATAATTTCTAATTCCGTAAAGGCATAAGGTAAATACGATTCGAAATCTTTACTTTCATAAAAGACATTGTAAACAGCTGGTAAAGCTTGCGAAATTAAAATCATCAAGAATAAGAAAACCGTACTCGCAAATTGAAGTGGAGGGTATGAACGTCCTGAAATCGCTCCAGGAATTCCAAATAAAACTCCAAACATCATCGCAAATAGTAATTGCTGCGTCAAGGTTTTCATCGCAACATTCACCGGTTTCGATGGATTTTTCGCCTGTTTCTTTCGATAATTTTGTAATTGTGCCGGTTGCGTCGCAAAAATTAAATTGGTCTTCACCAGCGTCAGAATTCGATTAAACCGCATGTGAATCCACTCCTTCTTGTCTACCGGCTAGTGATAAGTAGATTTCTTCAAGTGTGCTTTCTGGTTGTTGGCCTTTCAACTCTTGAATCGTGCCGTAGAAGAGTAGTTTTCCTTTTTTCAAAATGGCAATCTTATCGCAGAGTTGTTCTGCTACTTCTAAAACGTGTGTTGAGAAGAGAACGGTATTGCCTTTATCGGCATGTTCGCGCATTAATTTCTTCAAGTCGTAAGAAGCTTGTGGGTCAAGACCCGTCATTGGTTCATCGAGTACCCAAATTTCAGGATCTGATAAAAGCGCTCCGATGACGAATACCTTTTGACGCATCCCATGTGAGAACGAATCAATGACTTCATAGCGATGTCCTTCGAAATCGAATAATTCTAGTAAATAAGCGAGACGACTTTCTACTTCGTCTAGAGTCATGCCATAAGAAGAAGCGACTAATTCCCAAAATTCATTCGCTGTTAAACGTAGGAATAGGTCTGGACTATCGGCCACATAGCCAATTTTTTCTTTAATGGCTAGACGATTGGATGACAATTCTTGTCCGTCCACAATAATTTCTCCGCTTGTTGGATGAATGACACTCACGAGTGATTTAATCGTGGTTGATTTACCAGCCCCGTTATGTCCGATTAAACCAATAATTTTTCCACTTTCAATCGTTAAGTTGAGTCCATCTAAAGCGACGGTTTGATCATATACTTTTGATACATTATGAAATTCAATCATATTTATTCCTCCTTATGGATTATTTCACCTTTATTATACCGCTAAAAATTCTAAAAAATAGTACTTTTTTGCGTAAAAAGAGGATTTTTTTGCTAAAAGCATATAAAATCGATTACTACGAATCCGTATGATTCTTCATAATCTTAATAAGTGCTTCTATTTGAATGTTTCTTCAAAATTTTTAAATGGTTTATTTTACACTACAAAATAATAAATTTCCTAAATTTATCATGATTAAAAAGAGGATTTATGCTAAAATAACCTTAACAAGAAAGCGCTTTATTAATAATGTACCAAAATTTAATGGATTTTGTCTGATCGCCTTATATCTTGAATGAAAGAAGCTGCTCAAAACTGTAAAAATAGTTCATAAACTCTATTGCTCTCATTTTTTCATAAGTTAATAAATACTATAGGAGTAGTAATGATGAATAGTTATTTATATTTATATTATCATTCAAATAAAAACTATTTTTTTGAAAGATTTAAATTTTTAAACAACCTATTTTTCAATAAAATATATCTTCTTTACTTCTTTTTAAAGGGTATGCTTGTGCCAATTTGTATTTTTGGAATTTCATATTGGTATAATGACTATTCTTATTTTTTAGCATTACTACCAATACTGTTGTTCATATTCAAGTTATTTACTATCGATAGTAGAAAATGGGCACACTTTTATCGAAATGATTGGATTTCCGCTTTTCCAATTGAAAAACAACGTTATATAGTTATTTTATTTTCTAATTTAATAATAGACTTTATTGTAGAAGATAATATTTTACTCTTAATTATCTACCAATTAATATTTATAAAACCATTAGTCCTTTTAGGAATATATGTAAGTTTAATATTAATTTATTTGACAACCGTAACTTTCCAACTAGTATTATTACAATCAAATCTGTTTCTAAAAAAAATCTACTCATTTCTCATCTATATTATATCTTGTATAACAACCACATACGTTTTCTTTATTTTTATTAATGCATTCATTTCTCTTATCAATTATGTAATTCAACGCGAATTAGTTCTAGAGAATATTTTGTACTCTGTTAAAAATTATATATTCAATTTATTTATCGTATACGAAAACAATCAACTAGTAATCATAATTTCCAGTATTTTGATATTTATCATTAATTTTTACTTAGTTATTTATTTAATGCAAAAAAATAAATTCGAAAATAGTAATCAATATACATCTCAAAAAATTAGTGATTTTATTATTCTCCGCTTGATGTATTATTTATATAAAAAGCTAAAATTCAAAAGAATTAATCTATTTTATAAAGAATTAGGTGTTATTTCTGAATTATACACCTTTAATTATAAAGAATATTTTTATACATTCTTCTGTGATAGATCTTTTTTCATTTTAATATCTTTAATATTAACTCTTTATAAATACTATAACCCAAATTTTGAAATTGTATTTATTCCTATTTTCACTCTATTTTATTTTCTAGATAACAGTTCCAGTATCAATGTAAAATTAATGCCTAATTTATCTTTCGTATCAGATTATTCAGTAATTTCAATCATGAAGTCTACTCAATTAGATCTGAACGAACTATTAAATATAAAAATAATCCTTTTCAGATTTTCTAGAGTAATTGGTCTTATAAGTTACTTTATCCTTTTGTTAGTTTGTACATTTGTATTTAAATTATCCATTATGATTGTTATTACGTCCTCTTTATTATTAATACTCTTTTGGATATTCTTACCAAAAATTCTTTTTACAAATAATCTTATTTATATTAGACAAAATTATCCTAACTTTAATCAGTTTATTGAAGATTATAATTTCATAATGAAACAATCTAAAGAATTTTTTATTATAAATTGGTTTTATAATTTATTAACCATTTGGTTAGTCTTTACTTTAATATCATCAAATTTTTCAGACTATTTTCAATTAATATCATTTGTAAACTATTTTGTTTCTGTTTTGATTATTGCTCTTTTGTTATTAATAAAAATGATAATGCAAAAAATTAAAAATAACATTTATTCATTTTTAGAAGATGGTGATTATAGTGTTGATATTTCAAAAATATTTAAAAAATCAAATTGATAAAAAAAGTACTATTATGCGTTTATGATTCCATTAGTAGTAGCTGCAGTTATTGAATACTTTGTTTCTATATATCTTTAAAAAGGAGAAAGTAAAATGGAATTAGTAATTAAAAATTTAAATTTTAGTTATAATGAAAAGTTGATTTTAAAGGATATTAATATTGTTGCTAAGAAAAATGATATTATTTTGATCAAAGGAGTTAATGGTAGCGGTAAAACAACACTTTTGAAATGTATTGGTGGAATATTTAATGGTGGGAAAAATATATATATTAACAATATTGAGTTAATCAATCAGAAAAACCTTTTCAGACATATTTCGTACATTATGAGTGAAGATACGCTATATGGATACTTATCAGTAAAAGAGAATATTAAATTTTACTGTGAATTATTTGGAGAAGATTCCTCTTTCATTGATCAAGTATATTCTTATATTGAAGATATGGAAATATTGGAATATGAAAATTATCTAGTTAAACATCTTTCAGAAGGTACTAGACATAAAATATATTTATCTATCATGTTATCGAAAAAATCTGAATTAATAATATTAGATGAACCATTTTCATCAATTGATAAAAATACCCAAGAAAAAATGTTTAAGTATATTGAAACTTTAAGTAAGGATAAAATAATTATTTATTCTACTCATATTAAGGAATTTGAAAAAATGGCAAATAAAATAATTAATTTAGAAAAGGTAGGTGAATAAAAATGCATCGTTATGTTATCTCTGTCATCTTACTACTAGCTTTAATTCTCGCAAAAATATTTTTAAAAGAGGATAAAAAATAATCCAAAACAAAAAAGCCATCATTTGATGGCTTTTTGCTTACTGATTATTCATTTTCTTCGTCAACTAATTGTTGCGCAAAGTCTTTCATGTTGCCTTTAATGGCTTCATCTGAAAGGGTTGCAGTTGCATTTTCTGTTGCTTGTGATTCAGTCGATGAGTCAGTGGCAAGAGAATCTTCTTCTGTTTCTTCTTCGCGGTCCACAATTGCTAATGAACTTACAATCGCATC
>ENA-OWLZ01000049-OWLZ01000049.1-metagenome-genome-assembly--contig:-NODE-49-length-30734-cov-7.896933_pt1 | contig 30734 bp, 28 predicted proteins | sample MGYA00245341_ERZ651117 | MGnify/ENA primary metagenome ERZ651117 (study PRJEB26857, sample SAMEA4031763) | metagenome | biome: human; feature: oral; material: saliva | place: Philippines | collected 2014 | study... | reverse complement strand
CAACTTCTTTATCCACTTGTCGAAGAAAGTGATCTTCTGGGACCAATTCGTCTATCGTATAGAAGCCATATTGGCGACGATTATAATCAGGTTTTTCTTTGTGAAACATAGGGAACACCTCACAACTCTTCTTACCTCTATTATACGACTTTACACAAAGAAAAGCCCTTAGAAACTTGTGTTCCAAGGACTTTGTCTTCAATCTGAAAGAATCAGCCAGGTAGCTGATTCTTTTTTACTAATTACGTCTTGCAAAGATTCGTAAGATATTCAAGAACAAGTTAATAAAATTCAAGTAGAGACTGAGCGCCATAGAAACTGCCCATCCATCTGTGACTTGACCATTAGTACTATAATAAATTTTTTTAATTAACTGATTGTCATAAGCAATTAAACCAGAGAAAATGAGAACTGATACAATACTAATCACAAAACTCATCGTGCTACTTGCAAAGAAAATATTAACCAAGCTAGCCACAATGATTCCAATCAAGGCAGCCATAAGGAATTTGGCCATCCCTGACAAGTCACGCTTAATAGAAACTCCGATAAGTGCCATGACAAAGAAGACAATGGCAGTACTTAGGAAAGCTTGGAAAACAATAGCTTGCGTATATTGAGCGATGATAAAACTGAGTGTAAAACCATTCAGAACGGAATAAACTAAGAATAAAGGTAGAGCCGCAGGTGTATTTCTTCGTGCAGCACCACTAGCCAATAAGACCAAGCCAATCTCCAAAAAGAGTGCTGCCATGTAGACCCAAGAATAATTCATGAGAATGTTGACAAAAACATGAGAGAGAGGGAATAACATCAGATAAGAAATGACTGCTGAAAGCCCTACCCCAATACCAACAAGACCATAGATCTTCCCGAAAAAGCGATTTAATCCTGCATCACTAGTTGTATAAATTGCATTTGATTCCATAGATATCTCCTAAGTTTAATAAATTAATGGTGGTGACTTTGTAGAGTCTTGCGACGGAAAAACTTACGATTTTTAATGCGATTTCGTAAAGGTATCGCTGCTTCTTTAACAGCCCAGTACTTATCCACCATGGTAACGATATAAGATTCCTTATACTTTGGCGGTGCAATAGTTGCTCCCCACATATGTTTGAGGATAATATCCTCTTCTTTTTTGTTTAGATTAACAAGCTTTCTGGCATTACGAACAGCAATCCGTGGGTGCACCCAAGCATGACTCTTATTAAATTTAGTTACTCGCCAATCATAATAGAAAAAGTCATGCAAGAGACCACCTCGGGCAGTGCTCTTAGCATCCCATCCAAATTTTTTAGCAATCTTGTAGCTGGTGTAACTAACATTAACCGAGTGTTCCAAACGTGTCGAATGATGGTGTTGGACAATCCCATCCAATTTTTGAAAACGTGGGTGTGAAATCAAATGTCCAACAACTTCCATGAATTCTTTATCATCTTCTGGTCGCTTCATAATAATACCTCATTAATGTTTCTAATACTTCTTCATTATACCACTAGAGCTTAAATTTATTTTAAAAGGCGAATGTTTTCCAATAAAATCATCCTTAGGACCTAAAGACTAAACATGAGAATCCCTGCAGCAACAGCAACATTGAGACTCTCTGCCTGGCCCGGCATGTTAATGTGTACCAGTTGATCAGCGGACTCAGCCATTTCCTTACTGATTCCCTGACCTTCATTTCCCATCACTAGGGCAAAATTACCGTCTGTCTTAACTGCCTTATAGTCAACGGAAATCTCTGAGAGAGTCGTTGCCAAGACTGGTAAAGCTTGTTTTTTACAAGTTTCAACCATCTCAAAAATCGGTCCACGGTAGATTGGCAGATGAAAATGACTTCCCTGCATAGAACGTAAGGTCTTCTGATTATAGATATCAGCGGATTTGTCTGATAAAAAGACCCCATCATAACCTGCAGCATCCGCTGTTCGAATCATTGTCCCAACATTACCAGGATCCTGAACATCCTCCAAGAGCAGATACTTCCCTGAAAGAGAGTTTGGCAAAGCTTGAATTTGTTTAGCAACTTCTGCAACAATCCCTTGAGGCGTCTGAGTTTCACAGAGCTCCTTCAGCACCTCTGGACTAACCAACTTAACCTTAGACATATTAGCTACACGGTCAGCCATCTCCTCAAGCACAAAAATTTGAAGAATATCCACACCACTTGCCTTTGCTTCCTCAAAAAGATGCCATCCTTCTAAAAGATAACTGGTTTTACGGTGCTTGCCTTGCAACAATTTTTTAGCAGTCTTGATACTAGCATTTTGCTTTGATTGAATGATTTCCATAAACTCATTATAGCAGAAATTCCTTGATAAATCTTGGACTTGACCGACTTTATAGCAAGGATTATACTAAAAGAAAGAGCTTTCAAAAGGAGGTCATGGACCATGCAAAAAGTAAGATTATTAGTCTCAGGAAGAGTCCAAGGTGTTGGTTTTCGTTATTCAACCTATGCTTTAGCACTCGAAATTGGCGATATTTACGGCCGAGTCTGGAATAACGATGATGGAACTGTTGAAATTCTAGCACAATCAGATAACCCTGCTAAGTTAGCTAAGTTTATCCAAGAAGTGCGAAAAGGGCCTTCAAAATGGTCTAATGTAACCTATGTTGATGTAACCATGGCAAACTTTTCAAATTACAGTGATTTTCGCATGGCTAATTAAGATGTTGTCTCCATTTTTAGCTTGTTCTCTTCCTTAAAAAAAGGTAAAATAGACAAGTATAACTAAAAAACAAAAGGAATGATATTGTGAATAAAAATCAAAAACGTCTAGCCCTTATGGGGCTTGCTGCCAGCACGCTTATCTTTCTATCAGGATGTGTGAGCCTTGATAAGTCTGGCAATCCTACTGGTTGGGTCTGGAACCTAATTGGTCGTCCTATGAGCCACATCATCACCTACTTCGCAAATAATCTTGGTCTTGGATTTGGTCTAGGTATTATCTTCGTAACTATCATTGTTCGTTTGATTATCTTGCCACTTGGTCTTCACCAATCTCGTAGTGCAGCCTACCAATCAGCAAAACGTGAGTACCTTGCTCCTATCTTGGAACCAATCAACGAACGTTTGCGTAACGCTGAAACTCAAGAAGAAAAAATGGCTGCTCAGTCTGAACTCATGCAAGCCCAACGTGAAAACGGTCTCAGCTTGATGGGTGGTGTTGGCTGTCTTCCTCTATTGATTCAGTTCCCATTCTTCTCAGCGCTTTACTATGCAGCACGTTACACTCCTGGGGTACTCAAGGATAACTTCCTCTGGTTTAACCTCGGTCATCGTGACTTCCCATTGATTATCATCATTGCTGCTCTTTACTATTTCCAATCTTGGTTGTCTATTCAACAAGTTCCTGAGGAGCAACGTAAGCAAATGGCAGCGACTATGTACAGCATGCCAATCATGATGATTTTCTTTGGTATCAGCTCACCTGCAGCCGTAATCCTTTACTGGTTAGTTGGTGGTATCTTCTCTATTATCCAGCAGTTGATTACTAACTATATCATCAAACCTCGCTTGAAAGAAAAAGTTGCTGAAGAGTTCAAAAAGAACCCTCCAAAAGCACCTCGTACAACACCAAGCAAGCGTAAAGATGTTACTCCAAAAAATACTCAAGCAATTGCGAGTAAACCAAAGAAAAACCGTAATGCTGGTAAGCAAAATCGAAAATAAACTACAAAACACTCTTGGAGTTTTTTCCAAGAGTGTTTTTCTTATAGATAAATTCAAACCAACCTAGCTCCTAATATCGCTGGTAACAAAAAAGGAGTAAGACAGAACAAATGTTCTGCCTCACTCCCATAAGGATCAAACAACTCCTACATCATGTAGTTATTTCGATGTTTATTCAAATACAGGACACTTTTGTCCTAACATTTACTTAGGCTGTTTTTTCTACACTAAGGATTTCAACAGAGTAGCTACCTGCTGGTGATTCGATAGCTACTTTGTCACCAACTTTCTTACCAATCAAGGCTTGAGCAATTGGGCTTTCATTTGAAATTTTACCTGAGAAAATGTCAGCACCGGCTGCACCAACGATATGGTAAGTATCTTTGTCGCTTGTACCAACTTCTTGCACAACAACTGTTTTACCAATCGCAACCTCGTCATTAGCAACAGCATCACTATCAACGATTTCTGCGTAACGAATCTTTGTTTCAAGAATTTGAATTTGACCTTCAACAAAGGCTTGCTCATCTTTAGCCGCCTCATACTCAGAGTTTTCTGAAAGGTCACCATAAGAACGGGCAATCTTGATGCGTTCTACAACTTCCGGACGACGGACGAGTTTGTACTCCTCCAATTCTGCTTCAAGTTGTTCTTTTTCCGCTAGGGTCATTACATATGTTTTTTCTGCCATTTTTTTCTCTTTCCTATTTTTTTAGCCAGTTGGTTTAAAATCAAACTCAGTAGTCAGTTGCTGAATTTTAATTAACCAATCAGACTATTTATCTTTTAGTTTGCTATTAATATAAGTTTCAACATTATGCTGGTGATCTTCATAGTTTTCAGCAAAATAGACTTCACCAGTTGTTACGTCCGCCACAAAGTACATGTACTTGGTAGTAGATGGATTGATAACCGCTTCTATTGCCGACAGACTCGGACTGGCCACAGGACCAGGCATCAGTCCTTTATGAACATAAACATTATAAGGGGAGTCAATATTCGTATCAATCGTTGCATCTTCTTTCAAGGTCGTTTCTTGACCAAGTTTTCCAAGAGCATAAAGAACTGCGATATTACTTTGCAAGGCCATATCTGAATCAAGACGATTATAGAAAACGCTAGCAATGTTTTTACGATCATCATCAGTTGCTCCCTCTTTTTCAACAAGAGAAGCTAGAGTCAAGATCTCATTAACATTATAGTTACTTGATGAAATTGTTGCATAGTATGGTGATAGGTAGGTATCCATCGTAGAGAGCATTTCCTCTGCCAAAGATTCCACCGTCGTATCGTCATGAACGTTATAAGTCGCTGGGAACAGATAACCCTCTAGGACATACTTAGCATCTGTAGAATTCGGAAGGTTTGCCAACAAGGTTGGGTACTTCGCTTTCATCTTAGTAATGAAAGCATCATCCTTCATAAGTTTCAAGAAGTCTTTTGCCTTAAGTCCAGTAGATGAATTTTTACCTTTTTTAGCTGATGAATTAACTTCAACCGCCTTGGCGATTTGCTCAATGGTGTACCCTTCTTTAACCAAGACTGTACCTAGAGATGGTTCCTGAGGCTTATCACTTCCTTTTTTCTGAAGGGCCTCAATAATTTCATCCATAGTCATACTAGCCTGAAGGTTATAGTAACCACTTTTTAGATTCGAAATGTTCTTAAACTTGGTATAGTAATTAAAGACTTTACCAGATTTAATGACACCAGCTGATTCCAACAACTGACCGATGTAACTGCTACCTGAATTTTCAGGAATTTCAACACTAATAAACTTAGTCGAATTGACATCTTTTGCACCAACTGCATCACTAACATATCGATAACCAAAGAATCCAGCTAATGACAAGATAAGAATCAAGAAGACAATGATGTTTCTTGCAATTCGTCCTGCACGACGATTATTTTTATTGCGTTTTTGCTTTCGGTTGGAGCGTGAAATCGGCTCTTCGTCGATGATTTCGTCCTGTTCAACATCTTTTGGAGAAGACTTTTTCTTCTTCACTTTCTTACGTTTCTTTTTATCAGCTTTTTCAGAGACTGCTAAAGCAATGCTCTCATCACCCTCATTGTCGTTAGTTACTAGGTCTGACTGAACCTTTTCTGGTTCAGAGTGATTACTTGCTGTATGATGTTCTTGCAAAAATGCTTCTTTTTGACGTTCTGATGTCATCTTGGCCACCAATTCTTTAGGATCCGTGTAGATAGCTTCTTTAGCCTTAGCTTCAATGAGCTCCTTAGCAACATCTGCAGGAATATATTCTTCCTCTGATGCTGCGTTAAGACTAGTTTCCCAAACTGGACGTTTAAAACGACGTTTCGACGTTTCAGTCTCCTGAGGGATATTTAAATTTTTCTCCTCATCAACTTGTTCATTGTTAACTTGCTCTTTAGGGCTTGATGTTACGTTTGAATGGACATCAGACGCTAAAGACTCAGCTTGAGAATCAGAAGACAAGCCAATACTATCTTGAAAATCTCGGGCTGTCTCAGAAGTCATAGTTTTAGCTATAGCACTATGAGAAACAGAATGAGAACTCAAATTTTGGTTACTTACTTTATTTGACGCTGATCCAGCATCTATTGCATGGCTATCAGCTGACGTTGAAAGTGGTGTCTCGGGCATAGTTGCACTTTTATTATGCTCCTCCTCACGAAGAGAACGGAGCCGTGTCGCTTCTTGTAAATCTCGAAGAATCTGATTTTTAAAGCTTAGTCTATCTTCAGCAGATTCCGAGTGTTCATTATACTTGTCCGTCAAGGCATACCTCCTCTATAGTAACAAACGCCATTATATCTTAAAAAGTCAGTTAATGCAAATCAATTGGTCCTTTGTCACAGTAACGTAACACTGGCATTACTAGCTTTCTGGATTCTCCCAGACCATATTATACCAAGAGCTACCGCCATGGTTTGATTCGGATTCTCCTTCGTCAATGAAACCATTCATCTCATAATAGCTAATCAGGTAATCATGACAAGTCAAGCTAATTCCTTGACGTTTTTGTGCAACAGCCAGGTCTTTAAGAGCTGCAATCAAGGCTGTTCCAACACCTTGCCCTTTAAAGTCTTTGGAGATAGATAAACTAGTCACTGCAATATAGCCTCCTTGACTAGCGTTAATAGTTACCTTGTGGAACAAGTCATCTGTAAGATAACGTTCCGAAATCACAGGTCCTTCGATATAGCCAGCTACAGCGCCATCAATTTCAGCAATGAGGAAGGTGTCGCAAATCGTCTCTAAACGTTCTGCAATGGCCTCTGGTGTAGCAGCCTCTTCAGGCGAAAAATTATCTTGTTCGATACGAACAACATCAGCCCAATCATCCGTTCGAGCGTGTCGAATAATCATCTGAAATCCCTTTCTATCTAAGAGAAAGAGCTGAGCGAAATCGCTACAGCCCTTAATATATTACATATGCGTTTGCAAGCTTGCTAGGAGCTCTACAAATGAACGTTCATAAAGTTGGATGTCTCCAGCTCCCATAAAGACATAGACAGCATTGTCATGGTCAAGGAGAGGTGAAACATTTTCAACTGTAACCACTTTGGCAGGTTTATTGATCTTAGCGGCAAGATCTTCAACCTTTACATCACCGTGGTCAACTTCACGCGCAGAACCATAAATTTGTGCCAGATAGACAGCATCCGCTTCATTTAAAGCCTCAGCAAATTCATCAAGAAGGGCAATAGTACGGGTAAAAGTATGTGGTTGGAAAATAGCAACAATCTCTTTAGATGGGTACTTTTGACGTGCTGCATCTAGCGTTGCAATAATTTCAGTTGGGTGGTGAGCAAAGTCATCGATGATAACAGTATCGCTAATAATTTTCTCTGTGAAACGACGTTTAACCCCTGAGAAAGTTTTTAGATGTTCAGCAACCAAGGCCATATCAAAACCAGCCACATAAAGGTTACCGATAACCGCAGTTGCGTTCAAGATATTGTGACGACCATAAGCTGGCACATGGAATTCTCCAAGGATTTGTCCGTCGTGTTTCACCTTAAAGTTAGACCCTGTCGTTGTACGAACAATATCCGTTGCCATAAAGTCATCATTTTCTTCGAAACCATAGTAATAGATTGGTGCATTAGCTGTAATTTTACGAAGATATTGGTCTTCACCGTAAACAAAGAGGCCTTTTTGCACCTGTTTAGCATAATCATCGAATGCTGAGAAAACATCATCAATACTTGTAAAGTAATCTGGATGATCAAAATCAATATTAGTAATGATTGAATAAGCTGGATGATATGGCATAAAATGACGTTCATACTCATCAGACTCAAAGACAAAGATTTGCGCATTGGCAGAGCCACGTCCAGTTCCGTCACCGATAAGGTATGATGTGTCTGTGATATTTTTCATAACATGTGACAAGAGGCCTGTTGTAGAAGTCTTGCCATGTGCACCTGCCACACCAAAACTAGTGAATTGGTCCATGAAGTGTCCCAAGAACTCATGATAACGCTTGAAGCTATAACCATTCTTGATAGCAAAGGCAACCTCAACATTATTGTCTTCACGGAAGGCATTCCCAGCAATCAATTCAACATCTTCAGTGATGTTTTTTTCATCGAAAGGAAGAATCGGAATACCTGCTTTCTCAAGACCACGTTGAGTGAAGTAATATTTTTCCACATCTGAACCTTGAACCTTGTGTCCCATTTGGTGGAGCATCAAAGCCAAAGCCGACATACCAGATCCTTTAATTCCAATAAAATGATAAGTTTTTGACATAGTTTCTCCTTACAATCGCACTGCGATTAGTTTGCGTCTTCTAAATGCGTCAAATTTAGTTCTTGAGCAACTCGGTGTTCACGGTAAGTTTGACGTTCTGGGTAATTATAAACCTGGCTACGTTTCAAGAAGTCATAACTATTTTTCTTGACGTTCTTACGAGATGGGTTCCTAGGTTGTTGATAAGTTGGAGCTACTTCTGCCAAGATATAAGTATCTTGTTTCAGACGATTTGCCAAGTGATGGATTTTTGAGTGTTTTCCATTAGGTGCTAACGTTCTCTTGATAGCACTTACAGGAGCCCCCAAGATAGACGCTGTCACTGGCCCCTTGTCCGTTGTTACAGCAACTGGCTCAACAGTAGCCTCAAAATCTGGTTTCATTTCTACCTTAGGCTTAGCAGCTAGTGAATGGTTATTCGTATGTTTCGTTGGTTGAACTTCTTGGCGTAGGTATTTTTGGCGTTTCTCCCGTACGTCACGCTTCGCCTTTTCACGGGCTTCTTCAGCATAAGTCATTCCAGCCTCTTGTGTTTCAACTCGTTTTGGAGCCTGCTTACGTTTGCGAGGCTTGGCTGACAAGAATTCATGGTTAGGTAAGAAATCATTGTAGTCCTTATCCTGATAAGGGCCACGGATATTAGTGATTAAATCTTCATTTTCGTATAGGCGCATAGAGACAGGTTCTTGCAAGCAAGATTCCCCGTCCGGAATCAGCGGAAATTGTCGTCTTTGGCGATGCATAAAAGACTTCCTTTCGTTTTCGAGATGATGCGTATCTTAATATAAACAATCGGGAATGGGTAGATACGTCTTGCAATATCCTATTATAGCCTAATTCAAAAGATTTGCCTAGTGTCATTTTTATATTTTAGTATTTCAATATTAAATATAACAAATTAAGATATTGCAATACCAAGAATTTCTTTAATATCCTCAACTGTCATGCTGGCACGGCTTTCATTGCCATCCAATACTGTTGTAACGAGATTTTTCTTACCTTCTTGAAGCTCAAGAATCTTCTCTTCGATAGTACCTCTTGTAATCAAACGGTAAACTTCGACATTTTGCTCCTGACCTATACGATGAGCACGACTAATAGCCTGCATTTCCACCGCTGGATTCCACCAGAGGTCAATCAGAATAACTGTATCCGCACCAGTTAAGTTAAGCCCGACACCCCCTGCTTTTAAAGAAATCAAAAAGGCATCTCGACTTCCTTGATTGAAGGCTCTAGTCATCTCCTGACGACTATCAGATGGGGTTGACCCTGTTAGCTTATAAGAAGAAATCCCTAACTCTTGTAAAAGCTCCTCTGTAATATCTAACATCCCACGAAATTGTGAAAAGATAAGGACACGATGGTCTGATTCCTTAATTTGACTAAGTAGGTCTCTAAGGCTATCTAATTTCCCACTATCACCAGCGTAATCCATAAAGAGGGCTGGCGTGTCACAGATTTGGCGTAGGCGGGTAATCCCTGACAAGATTTCTACCTTCCGACGATTGATTTCCTGGTCACTTGCTGAAATCAAACCTTGTTGCATCTGTTGCAATTGCGCTAAATAAATAGCCTTTTGAGCATCCGACAATTCACTTTGGTAAGTAATTTCAATCAAGTCCGGTAAATCAGGAAGGACTTCTTCTTTTTTACGTCTAAGAATAAATGGAGAAATGTACCGAGCAACTTCCTTAGGTGTTAACTTAAGAAAAGTTTTCTTAGCTGGTAAAAGCCCAGGTAAAATAATCTGAAAGATAGACCAAATTTCCAACAAATGATTTTCAATAGGCGTTCCAGACAGAGCTAGGCAATGCGGAACAGAAAAATCACGTAAATATTGAGCAATCTTCGTCTGAGTATTCTTCATGACCTGAGCCTCATCTAGAATGAGATAATCATACTGACCAGACTTATAGGCATCAAAATCCTGACGGAAGGAAGCATAGCTAGTAATAATAATCTGATGGTCTTCTGCAATGATTTCATCACGTTTTGGCTTAAGTCCATAAGAAACTACTACATCTAACTGAGGAGCAAATTTTCTAAACTCATCCTGCCAATTGTAAATCAAACTCGAGGGCGATAGAACCAAGACTCGTTGTCCTTCCTCTAAATGTGCAGAAAGATAAGCAATGGTCTGTAAAGTTTTCCCCAACCCCATATCGTCGGCTAAAATACCACCAAAACCATAGTGATGCAACATTGATAGCCATTGAACTCCTTTTTCTTGGTAGGGACGAAGGTCAACTTCCACCTGATAGGCCGGCAAGTCGAACGTTTCTGGCTTTCTCAAATGTTTCGTCAGCTGTTGAAAATCTTTTGAAAAACGAACAGAATCATTTTCTGAAAGAGAGTCCATCAATTGATAGGCGGCTAATTGATGGAGTTCCAGATGTCCTTGCCCCGAATAACGGGCCCTCAAAGTTCTGAGACTCTCACTAATACGATGTGTCCCCTCATCAAAGACAATCAACTGACCACTACGATTAATAAAGTAGGGCGCACTTTCCATCAAGGCTTCTAAAGCATGATCCACATCCTCATCATCGAGACTTGAAAAATCAAACGAAATATCTAATAGATTTCCCTGACGCTCTACCTGAACTTGTGGACTCTGTTCAACACGTAAGTCACGCAACTCCTGTCCAATAAGAACTGGCCCTGCATTTTCAAAAGCTGGTAGAGTATTCATAAAGAAATCATAGAGCTCTTGATTGCTATTTAATCGTTTAGATGACTGAAAATCAGGGGTAAATCCATGTTTAGCCATCAAACGGAAAATAGCCTGCTCATGACGATAGTTACTAGTAAAGCCTAAATGACTCAACTCATGACGATTATCCACAACATAGCCATCAAAATCAAAAGCCAATGTAAGCATGACCTCGCGTTCACCTTTCAAATCAAAGCGAAATCTCGGGGTGAAATCTTTGATATTAAAGGCTTTTGGGGCTTTAACCGGTCCCATGGTCTTAAAATCAAAAAGACTAGCAGCCAAGATGGCTTGTTCTTCTAGATTAAAACTGACGTGTTTATTCAAATCGCTTCCGATAGGAAGAGAACGTAAGCCAAGTAAAAGTTTTTGCTGTTTTCGATTAAGACGATAGAAAACACCCTGATAAAAGAGAATACGATTATTAAAAAATGCTTGACTGTTTTTCTCAGCGACAGTCAATTCAATCATTTTGGGTTCGACACAAATATCAAACGAGAAAAGATTGGCTTCAGCAGTCAAATTCTTGACCAAAAGGCTGCGATATTCAATACTTTCCCATTCGAACCTGAAGCCATCCAAATCCTGCATCAACCTCAATCCCTCCTCAAAAAAACCATAGGGGAGACTAAGGTGTCGTGCATTATTCGGTAAAATAAAGGTTAAATTGGTTTTAGCTTCATCTGGAATCATCCGTCTTAAGAAGTCTAAAAATGCTTGTGAAGCCTGGTCAAACTGAATGAGTGATAGAGGTTCATAGTAATTCTTACCTATCTGATAATAGCCTTCAGTCTCTACAAGCTTAAGAAAGGCTGGGATATCTCGAATGACGTAAGAACGTTCATCTGGTAAGTGACGTAAACGTAAGCTCCACCAAATCTCTGAACCAAAGGTAGATTCCTCTCCCTCTACCGTGAGGCTATATCTAACAGTATCATCCTCATTAAGAGAAAGGCCCTCTAAAAATAAGCCACCAAAAGAATGCCCTCGCTCTTGGTCCTGGGCGGACTCTTGTTTCTCCTCTAGTTCTGCTAAGAGACGCTGGCCCTCCTTATCATTTTTTAGATAATACTCAACCGCTGCCAAATGGGAACAATAGCCTTTTTGAGCGAAAAAATCACAGTCACACTTGATTTCAGAATCATCGAGTGCATAAATTAAATGATGTTGCCCAACTGTCGTGTCCAACTGAGTTTCTGAGACCTGATGTATGGTAATTAAACCCTTTTCAAAAAGTTCAATCCCCTCATTACGGACTCTACCCGGCATCAATTTCGCCATAGTATTCACTCCTATCTTATCCCTCTATTATAGCACAAAATCCTTATAAACTCGGTCTTCACCAAGATAAAACAAAAAACACTCCCTGGGGAGTGTCGTCGATCATTATTCATAATCAAGTTTATCTGAGTGACCTGAACCATTACCTACAAAGTAACCTGTCTTACAGTTGATACTAAAGAGATAAGTTCCATCTGGAAGGTACAAGTTGTAGTAACCATTTCCATTGATGATGTTGACTGGCTCAAGGATAAAGTTATCTCCTGAGAAGTAACCACGTGAGTGAGATATTTCAATAATCTTATCAAGAACACCATCAGCCCAAATCCAAGCTGGATTACTTGTATCTGCTACTGCGTTTGCATTGTAAGGCACACGAGAGCGATCACGTTGAAGGATAGATGGATCGTAATTTGTGATACCTCGTGTCACAACTGTTGAAGCTGCAACTGAGCCACCAGAAGTTCCACCAGCCGCACCTGTTGCACCTGAATTAGCTGCTCCATTTTGTGCACCAGAAGTATTCGATGTTGCCGCATCACCACCATTAGAAGCTGTTCCAGATGTATTATCTCCCGAAGGAGTAGCAGTATTAACGCTTTCAGCAGCTGTCGCTGCAGACGTTGCACTTGCAGCCTTAGCTTTTTCTTCAAGCTGTGTTTTACCACCCTTAATGGCTTCTTGGATTGTGCTATCAAGACTAGCATTGCCAGTTTTTGTTACACTTTCTGGAAGATCATTAAAGTTAGCATCAGATTTAACTGAGATAGAGGCATTGTAGCTACCGTCTACAAGAGCATCTGATTCATACTTACTATTGACTTTTTGAATAGCTTCAATTTGCTTCTTCAAGTTATCGTATTTTGTCTTAGCTGCATCATAATACTTGGTTTTTTCCAATTTTTTAAGTAGTTTTTCCAAGTCTGATAGCTTACCAAATTGATCATTAGCTAGTTTTGTTTGCTCATCATCTGTGAAGAAATTCTTATACATGTCTTCGAAGGCTTTATTATCAGAAGCTGATGTGTCCTTGCTTGATGATGATGTCACTGCTGAAGAAGCTGTACTTGTTGTTTTCGCAGATTGACTATGTGTTCCTTTATAAAGAGCATAGCTACCACCAATTATAGCTAGAGCAAGAACCGTGAGAGCACCAATAACAACGCCTTTACGGCGGTAAACTGGAATATCACCATCAAAGAAACCTTTATGAGATGGAGAAATCGACTCTGAAGAGATTCTGTCTTCTGCTGATGGACGATTAACTGTCATAGAGACCTTTGGTGTCGCTTTTGCTTCATCAGCTTTAGCTCCTGTTACACCGGCAACTGTTGCAGCAATAGCTTCTAAGTCAATTGTTTCTGAGACTGCAACGTCATCCAACAGAGGTTTAGAGTCTTGTGGCTCAGAAGTCTTGTCATTAGCAGGTAAAGTACTTTCTGGTTCCGAATCATCAATGTTAGCAATCAGAGGATTGTTATCATCAATATTGTCTACCATAGCAGCATTATCAACTTGTTGATTAGTTGATGTAGCCGTCGCAGCAAGGGCCTCACCAAGATCGAATTTTTCTGCTTCTGATGTGATAAAACGATCAGCATTTGTCGATGTTATGATGGTTTCAGAACTTTGACTTTCTGGTTTCACAATGACTTCAGGTTCAACAGGAGCATTTGGCATTTGTCGATCAACAGAAGCTTGGGTTTCATCTGCCTTAGCGTCAGTTGTGCCAAAACCAAATGTAACCGGTGTTACTGTTTCATCAGCAGTCGTTGAGTTAGTTGACTCATTAGCCAGTGATTGACCAATCAAACCTGAATCAGCAAATTCCTGACGTTGCTTTTGAATGAAGGCATCCAAGGGTGATGTATCGCCGTCTGCTTCAATTTTCTTTGAAAATTTTTGAGAGGCAACTTCCTCACGATGTTGCTTGATATACTTATCCAAAATACTGTCTGTTTCGGTTACACCAGCATTAATCTCAGCTTCTTTGCGAACAGCCTCACCGACTGTCATTTCCTTAGCATCTTGGAAATCTAACTCTTGGCTTCCTTCATAGCCATTTTGTGTTTTATCTTCTGACACGTTTAATTTACCTTTCTAGCCTCAGAACGGCGAACGCGCTCTCCAAAATATTGATATAAATCAACGCGGAGGGTCCCGTTATAAAGCTTACGTTTTTTATCGGCTTTCATACCGTATTTACTTTCAAATTGTTCATCACTGGTCAAGATAAACTTGCTCCACGTTTTAAGCGGTGCAAAAGTTTGACCCATTTCATTATACAAGATATCCACAGCCTTGTCATCCAACAAGCGCTCCCCATAAGGAGGGTTTGAAATAATGACACCGTTGATTTTATCTGTTTTCAAGTCCTGTAAACGCATTTGTTTCAATTTAATAACATCTTCAAGACCAGCCTCGCGAGCATTAGCCTTAGCAATCTCAACCATACGGCTATCAATATCACAACCCATAATGTCTAATTCAATATCGTAATTTGCCTTGCTATCAGCTTCATCTCGTACTGACTGTACTAAATCTTTATCCACCCAATTCCATGCTTCAAAGGCAAAATCACGATTAAAACCTGGTGCGATATTCATTCCAATCATAGCCGCTTCAATACAGAAGGTCCCTGAACCACAAGTTGGGTCAATCAAAGGTTTGTCAGGATACCAATTGCTAAGTTCAAGAATAGCAGCTGCCATATTTTCTTTAATAGGTGCCCCACCTTTATCAGTACGATAGCCACGCTTAAAGAGACTAGCACCTGTAGTATCAATTAAAACAGTAGCCTTATCCTTTAAGATTGAAACTTCAATCTTAAATTCCGAACCTGTTTCTTGAAGAGGCACTCCTTCCGGACGGTGGAAATACTTCTGTAATTTTTTTACGATAGCTTTTTTAGAAATCGCTTGAACAGACGGCTCATTATGAATCTTTGATTTAACACATTTAGCTTTTGAAATTGGGAACTTCGCACCTAAAGGAAGATAGTTTTCCCAGTCCAAGGCAAAAACTCCCTGAAAAAGCTCCTCAAAAGTACGTGCTGGAAACTCTCCCACCACAATCTTGATACGGTCTGCAGCTCTCAACCAAAGGTTAGTTTCAGCAATTGCACGAACATCACCTTGGAAATGCACCTTACCATTTTCAACCTGAGTCTCATAGCCCAACTCACGTAGTTCACGTCCAACCACAGCTTCAAGTCCGGCTGCAGCAGTTGCTACTAATGTAAATGTTTCTTTCATTGTCATCCTTTTACCTAATTATTACGAGTACAAACTCCCCTATGCCATAGCTTATTATCCACCCTTGCCCTTAGATGGTAGACGCAAAAGAGACGATTCTTGCTAAAAGAAGGCTGAGACATGTGTCCCAGCCTCACCTATATGCAATTTTCTATAAGCCATGTTTTGTTCCAGAAGTGACTAGGTACCACTTCCTTCGATAATCATCTGTCTACTGCATAACAGTCAGAATGGTCCGTTCGTTTCCGGCCATTCCATGCCCCTACCAAAGTTTGGGTTGCTAGCTTGAGGGGTTTACCGCGTTCCACTTTTTAGGTTTCCCTAAAAACTCCGTCACTGTGGCACTTTCAGAGCTACTAAAACCTATCCGAAGACTTAGCCAGTTCGCTCGCCGTAACTTGAATATCAAGTCCCTAGGCTTATTGATTCACCTAGCACAAACACTACTGGCATCACAGCCAGTGCTAGCATGGACTTTCCTCATGGAAGACTAGCAACCATGCGATTATCCAAAAATTGCACAAAACCAGTTTTATTCGACGATTTGTTTTCCAAAGACCTCTTTTTCCAAACGGCTGATACGTTTTAAGATATCATAGTTTGAAGCCGAAGCAACATTGGCAGTGGCATGTGATGGTTCACTTGTCGCACCTGCATATGCGGGGCGGCTTGCAGGAGCCGATGTCGCCTTAGCCTTCAGTTTTGCATTTTCCTCTTGCAATTCCTTAACTAGAGCAATGTAGACACCGTAATCTTTAATCACATCATCTAAAAACTCATCAACTTCTGTTTTATCGTATCCACGCATGCTTGTTTTAAATTCTTGTTCGTAGATTTTCTTGGGCGTTAAATTAATCTTAGCCATCATTCTTCTCCAATACTTGTCTTATCTAACTTACTAATACTTTACAGTCTAATGTTTTTATGATACAGAAAAAAATATAAAAATGCAAGTTTAAAACTCAATTATATCCTATTCCGACATGACTTCATTGAGGTCATCAAAAGTCAACCGGAATAAGGGATAATCTCTTGCTTCTATTATCATATCGTAAAAATATTTCAAATTTGTTTCATTTTCAGATTCATAAAATAAATAAGCTTGATCTGTATTATCAATGAGAAACTGATTAAATTGTTTGAACTGAGCTGGCGATTGATAAGCTGGAAAACTATACTTTACAAAATCAACTTGTTTAAAGGTTGCCAATTTTGCTTGATTAGCTTCATTCCAATTCTGACCGTGTGTTTCAAATGGGAATATCGTCGCTAACTTCAAAGGATAGTCTTTCTGAAGTTCCTTAGCCACTTCTAGCGCCCAAAATTCAAAACCAAGGTTCCCAGTAAAAATCATCCAATCCACACCTTCATCTAAAAAACGTTTAAAATCACGTTTGATCGCCTTCTTGATGATGTTTATCTTAGGATCCTTGTCTTTAAAAATACCAAGTTCAAAGCTTTTATAGCCAGTTATTAGTAGTGATGTCATTTATTGTTTTCCTCGTTCATTTTATGGTATAATAAAATAGTCTTTATGCATAGCTTATAAAGAAGAAGGGAAAGAAATGGTAAACTATCCCCATCAGATATCTCGTAAGATAGCACAAGTACGTACTAAAAAATCGAATAAAGTTGATTTTGCCAATCGGGGGATGAGCTTTGAATCTGCTATTAATGCAACTAATGATTACTATTTGTCGCGTGGTTTAGCTGTTATTCATAAGAAACCTACACCTGTTCAGATTGTCAAAGTCGATTATCCAAAACGCTCACGAGCAAAGATTGTAGAAGCTTACTTCAGGCAAGCCTCAACTACCGACTACTCTGGTGTTTACAAAGGATACTATATTGATTTTGAAGCCAAAGAGACACGGCAAAAAACATCTATGCCTATGAAAAACTTTCATGCGCATCAAATTGAGCATATGTCTCAGGTCATCAATCAAGATGGAATCTGCTTCGTGCTACTTCACTTCTCAACGCTTAAGGAAACCTACCTTCTGCCTGCCAAAGACTTGATCGCTTTTTATCGAATTGATAAGGGGACAAAATCAATGCCTCTTGATTATATCAAAAAAAGAGGTTATGCCATCGCAGAGGTAGCTTATCCTCAAGTTCCTTATTTAGAAATCATTGAAAAATTATTAGGTGGTAACACATAATGGCTAAATTTAATTTCAGCAACTTTAAAGAATCACTTAACGGTTTGACTAAACGTGCTAAAAACATAAAGATCAAACGTTCAGATTCTTCTCGTTATAACAAAAGAAAACGTTCAGCTACTTCAGATCAAAGTTTAGGCTGGCGTATTGCAAAATACGGTTTTATTGGACTACTGACTTTCTTTGTAATCTCTGTCATCGCTGGGGGGGGACTCTTTGCTTACTATGTTAGCAGTGTGCCTAAACTTACCGAGAACAAGCTACAATCAACAAACTCAAGTAAGATTTACGATGCTAATGGTAGTCTTATCGCTGACTTAGGAGCCGAAAAACGCGAAAGTGCATCAACAGATGAGATTCCTACAACCCTAGTCAATGCAATTACCGCTATCGAGGACAAGCGTTTCTTTACCCATCGCGGTATTGACGTTTTTCGTATTATGGGGGCCGCTATTAACAACCTTAGTCGTAGCAGCACTCAAGGGGGATCTACACTTGACCAACAGTTGATTAAGTTAGCTTACTTCTCAACTAATACCTCGGACCAAACCCTTAAACGTAAGTCACAAGAAATCTGGTTATCTCTCCAAATGGAGCGTCAGTTCACTAAACAAGAAATCTTGACCTTCTACGTTAATAAGGTTTATATGGGTAATGGTTACTACGGTATGAAGACCGCAGCTAAATCTTACTTTGGTAAAGAATTAGGCGACCTTTCAGTTGCCCAAGCAGCTCTCCTAGCTGGTATTCCTCAAGCACCAACACAATATGACCCTTATGCTAATCCGGATGCCGCTACAGAGCGTCGTAACACTGTTCTTAATGAAATGTATGAAGACAAAAAAATTTCTAAAGAAGAGTATGAGCAAGCTAAAGCAACGGATGTATCAGATGGTCTTCTTCCTCTTACGAAGAAAGCTAGCTACGAACTATACCTAGATAACTACATCAAACAAGTTATTGAACAAGTCGCTACCGAAGCCAATGCTGATATCTACTCAGCTGGACTCGATGTCTATACAAATCTTGACCCTGATATTCAAAAATTCATTTGGAACGTCTATAATACTGACGACTACATCTACTATCCAAATGATAGCTTCCAGGTTGCATCTACTATTATTGATGTTACCAACGGACATGTCGTGGCTCAGTTGGGATCACGTCACCAAGATGAAAACATTGCTCTTGGTACTAACCAAGCTGTTCAAACAGACCGTGACTGGGGATCTACAATGAAACCTATCTCTGCCTATGCCCCTGCTCTGGAAAGAGGTGTCTACACAAACACTGGTACTACTGTTAGTGATAGTCCTTTCAATTTCCCAGGTTCTTCAACACCAGTTTACAACTGGGACCGTAAGTATTACGGAAATATCTCATTAACCTATGCCATCCAACAATCACGTAACGTTCCAGCCGTCAAAGCTCTTCAACTAGCTGGATTGGATTACGCTCAATCCTTCTTGAAAGATTTAGGTATCGAGTACCCAGAAATGTACTACTCAAATGCCATCTCATCATCTACATCATCATCAGATTCTAAGTATGGTGCATCAAGTGAGAAAATGGCCGCAGCCTATGCAGCATTCGCAAATGGCGGTACTTACTATAAACCTTCTTACATTAAATCAATAACATTTGAAGACGGTTCAACAAAATCATACGATTCTAAGGGTGTCGAGGCCATGTCACCACAAACGGCTTACATGATGTCAAGCATGTTGAAACAAGTATTGACAGGTGGTACAGCGACTGAAGCCTACGTCTCTGGTACAATCAATGCTGGTAAGACCGGTACATCTAACTACGGTGACGATGAGTACTATCAAGTACAAAAAGAAAGTGGCGTCTACGCTGATCTTATGGTTCCGGATGAAACTTTCGTCGGATACAATACTAAGTATTCAATGGCTATTTGGACAGGTTACAAGAACCGTAAAACACCACTTTATGGTACAGATCTTGATATCGCTAAACAAATCTACGGTGTAACAAGTAGCTACCTCAACCAGATGTATGGTGCAGGTTCTGAAGATTTCGATATGCCTAGTGGTGTTTACAACAATGGTAGTTATGTCTTCCTAACTGGTTCATCAACGTCAAATGTTTATACAGGATCACTAGGAACATCTAGCTCATCATCAAGTTGGGATTCTAGTCAAAGCAGTGACTCATCAAGTTCACAAGGTAGTCAACAATACGGTCCTGATGCCTCAACTAATCCATCATCATCTGCATCTAATGGCTCTGAGAATTCGAATACTTCTACAGAAGAATAGTACACTAAAAGAGTTATCCATTTGGATAGCTCTTTTTATATCTCTAAATTCTTACATAGTTTACAAAAAAACACTGGAAATTCTATCCAGTGTTTTTGAGATATTCTCTTATTTTGAAGCAAGCGCTCCCATTGGATCCCAAGGAGCAAGTATCTGTGGTTCTGCTTCATAGACTGCCAACTCTTCAGATGTAAGGAAGTCTTTACGGACAACGATTTGATATGTGTATTCATCCATCCAAGCATCAGAAGCAACAAAGTAACCTTTTTGTCCAACCTTGTCTCCCCAAGAGTTTTCAACCTTCCATTTAATTGGTTTACCATCGGTATCCAGATCAACACCTGTCAATACCATGGCATGGGTCATGAGAGATTCACTGTAGTCCAAACGTCCAGCCTTGTCCTGAGTCAAGTTAATATCCATGCTAGCAGTAAAGTCGTAAACATTAGTTGCAAGAATACCTTTTTGACGGTCCGAAACCTGACCAACATCTGAACCAAACCAAACACTCTCTCCAGCCTTCATCTGTGCAATAGCAAGCTCTTTGAATCGGTCCATTGGGAGGTTAATATAACGAACACTTGGCGCACCTACAACATTTCCCAACATCTCAACCGTGTAAGATTTTCCGTAAGGTTTATCAGCTGTTGGAGCGTTGATAACTGATACATAGTCGCTAAGTTTAAGACCAACATATTTTTCAAAGAAGGCCTGTGGCGTGATATTCTTCTCAGAGTGATAGTTATCATCTTTATCTCGGTAAGCAAAATCAAACTGACGTGGTGGTAAGCCAAGAGTCATGGCCAGATAATTGAAGATTTCTTGAAGGAACTCCTCCTTTTTAGCTTGAACAGCAGCCTGATCAGCGCCACTGGCAATCAAATCGCGCAAGATTTGGGCATCTTGACGAAGGAGTTTATTAAGGTATTGATTAAGCTCACGACTATTGCTTGAAGCTACAGATTCTGGATATACTGATTTTGGTACAACACCATATTTTTCAAAGAGCGATACGACCATATCCCATTGTCCACCATCTTGTTGAGGGGTATCCAAAAGGAATTTAACCTTACGACTACCAATTTCTTGATCTGCTGTAGCAATGATTTGTTCCAAGAACCAGTTTGATTTTTCATATTTATCCCAGAAAAATGTGTGGGCTTGAGAAAGCTCGAAACTTTCCAATTTGAAGTCTGAAATTAATTTATGGCGGAAAGTATTAAGGGCCGCAAACATCCAGCAACGACCTGAAGCTTTTTGGTTAGACACCTCATCTTTAGTCAAATCAATTGAGAAAACATAATCATTTTCCACTTCTGATTGACGTGTCTCGATAGATTTAAGCAAGCCGTTATGAGTTACTGCGTTTTCGATAGCGCCGTACTTGGCATTGGCCTCATAATCTGCAAATAGTTTTTCTGTGAAATCTGTTGATAGTGAAGTCATAAGATTCCTCCTCTTAAGCCTTATTCCTCTCTATTTTATCACTAATTTCTGAAAATTCAATTTAAAAATAACCCTAGGTTAAGCCTAGAGTTACGACAATCTTATTCAACTTTATCAAACAGCGTTTCAGGTGTTGGTTTAGTTGGCTGACACGACATTACAATGAGTACAATACTTCCAATGAATGAGAAGAAAGCCAAGATTGGTACAAACCCCATACAACTTAGAAGCCCCCAAGCCGGATGAATACCTGCATCTCGCAAGCGACGAAATTGAAGAGACAGTTGTGGGATTAGTATGATCAATCCAAAAATCATTACTGGCGACATATATTTCAAAATCATTTTTTGTATTTCAGATGAGTCATTTAATATAGCTGGGGCATTAGACACATTACTGAAGAAAGGAATGAGAACAAAACCTACTACAAGAATAGTATTAATGATGACATTAATCAAGTAAACCCACCAGTAGTCTGGGCGTGTCGAACGTCCCCTAAAATCAAAGGCACGCTTCCAAAAATCAATATAAGCTTTAATCATAAATCATTTCTCCTCTTATTTCCAAAAATCGTCAAAAATAGTGATTGGCAAGTGACGTTTGTGTTGACCTTTACGCCACCAAGTCTCAATCGTTTCCTGAGCTTTGGCTGATACTTCCTTGCCTTCAAGGTAGTCATCAATTTCACGATAGGTCACTCCTAGTGCCACTTCGTCGGCAATTCCTGGTTTATCTTCTTCCAGGTCAGCTGTTGGTACTTTTTCATAAAGGGCTTTATCAGCACCAAGCTCTGCAAGAAGGGTAGCGCCTTGACGCTTGTTTAGACGAAAGAGCGGCAGGATATCCGCACCACCATCACCAAATTTTGTGAAGAACCCTGTAAGGTTTTCAGCGGCGTGGTCTGTCCCGATAACTGCCCCACTATTTTCACCAGCAACTGCATATTGGGTTATCATGCGTTGGCGGGCCTTGATATTTCCCTTATTAAAGTCAGATACGTTTACACCTGCCTTGGCAAGTTCAGCAACCTGACCATCAACAGCTTCTTTAATGTTAACCGTAAGACTTACATCTGGCTTGATAAAAGCTAGGGCACGTTGGGCATCATCTTCATCTGCTTGAACTCCGTACGGTAAACGAATGGCGATAAACTGATAGTCTTTTTCTGTCTCTGCACGAAGTTCTTCAACCGCAAGTTGCGCAAGACGACCAGCCAATGTAGAATCCTGACCTCCTGAAATCCCTAAAACATATGTTTTAAGGAATGGATGTTTGATCATGTAGGCCTTCAAAAAATCAACGGATTTTCGAATCTCTTCCTTCGGATTAATGCTAGGTTTAACTCCTAGTTGAGCAATAATAGTTTCTTGCAAAGTCATATTTTCTCCTTTTACTCTGACAAGTCACGAGCTTTCTTACGCATATTATCAATCAAGGTCATCTTGTTATCCCAGACATCTTTGGCCAAGTCAACTGGATAATCTTGGGGGTTAAGCACGCGCTTGTACTCATTCCAAAGCTCATCCAATTCCTTAGTCGCATAGGCCTTGATTTCATCAAGACTTGGCAAATCATAGATTAGTTGCCCCTTGTCGTAGATTGGGACCAAAAGTGGCACCGCATCGAAATCACGGACAGTCTTGTTGATGTAGGTGTAAGTCGGGTGGAACATATTAATTTCTTCTAAAGCATTAACATCCGTGTCTGCGAAGGTGATATAGTCACCTTCTGATTTACCCTTAGCACGACTTGTAATACGCCACACTTGCTTCTTACCTGGTGTCGAAACCTTCTCAGCGTTGTTGGACAGTTTGATGGTATCACGCATGACTCCCTGATCATCCTCAATTGAGACAATCTTGTAGACAGCACCCAAGGCCGGTTGATCGTAGGCAGTGATAAGCTTAGTACCAACACCCCAAACATCAATCTTGGCCTTCTGCATCTTCAAGTTAAGAATGGTATTTTCATCAAGGTCATTTGAAGCGTAAATCTTGGCATCAGGGAAACCAGCTGCATCTAGTTGCTTACGGACCTGCTTAGATAAATAAGCCAAGTCACCTGAATCAAGACGAACACCCAAGAAATTAATCTTATCACCTAGCTCTTTAGCCACACGTATAGCATTTGGAACACCAATCTTAAGGGTATCATAGGTATCCACAAGAAATACGCAGTCTTTATGAGTAGATGCATAGGCTTTAAAGGCATCATAATCGTTGCCATAGGCTTGAACAAGGGCATGGGCATGAGTACCTGAAACTGGAATGCCGAAAATCTTGCCAGCACGTACATTTGATGTCGCATCCGCACCACCAATCACGGCTGCACGTGTCCCCCATATTGCTGCATCCATCTCTTGTGCACGACGTGTTCCAAATTCCAACAAAGGAGCATCCTCAATAACAGAACGAATACGAGCTGCCTTAGTCGCAATAAGAATCTGGTAATTAAGGATATTCAGTAGAGCAGTCTCTACTAGCTGACACTGAGCCAAGGGACCTTCCACTTGGAAAATCGGTTCATTAGCAAATACCAAATCACCCTCAAGGGCTGAATTGATAGTCAACTCGAGTTTTAGGTTGGCTAGGTAGTCTAGAAAATCCTCAGGATAACCTAACTCTTTTAGATAAGCAATATCAGTTTCTGAGAAAGTCAGATTTTCAAGATAGTTGACAATACGCTCCAGACCTGCGAACACAGCAAAGCCATTTTTAAACGGAAGTTGACGGAAATAAACTTCGAAAACGGCCTTTTTATTGTGAATACCTTGGTTGAAGTAGACCTGCATCATATTGATTTGATACAAGTCAGTATGCAAGGTTAAACTGTCATCTTTATACATGGATTTCCTCCAATCGAATAGGAACTTGTTTTTTGTTATCAATAGCTTGTATATGCTGACTATTATAGCATTTTTGAGCAATTGTCTCCACTTTTCAGAAAGTTAAATATTGTTTGGATTTTCCGATTTTTCTAATGATTCTTTTGACGAAAAAGAGTAGCCTTGATAGACCACTCTTCATTTCTATTCATATCTTAGGGACTCGACGGGGTCCATTTTACTGATTTTACGTGCTGGAAGGTAGGCTGACACATAGCCCATCAAGAGTGAGAAGACAAACATAATGAGAATTGATGTCAGATTGAGGTAAAATACCTTGCTGACATTTGGGTAGAGATGTGAAACAATCATGTTGGCCAGACTTCCAATTCCTTGTGATACAAGGAGGGCAAGAGCCAGTGAAATACCTGTAATCCAAAGTGCCTCATAAACAAAGATAGCTTTTACGTCACGATTAAGGTAACCTACGGCCTTCATAACACCAATCTCTTTTGAACGTTGCATGATATTGATATAGATGATAATCCCAATCATAACAGCCGAAACTAGGATAGCTTGTGACGACAGGATAATCAAGAGAGCCTGGATAACACGGATGAATTTAATAATGACATCTAGGATACCCTGTTGAGAAAGAACCAGGTACTTCTTGTTTTTCTGTAACTTTTTAGTAACTTCCTTAGTCTTGGCTGGATCCTTAAGCTCCAAAAGCATGTAAGAAACTGTCTTGGTAAAGCCATTTTCTTTGAGCAGAGATTCCAATTGTTTGGCAGGCATATAACTAGTGCTTTCTTCAGCATCCTCGCTGTCATCAACAATACGGACAATCTTTGCCTTGATATCAGCTACTTTAGTTCCCTCAGCAGTATTTTCGACAATTTGAGCTAACACTTCCTTACCGATAAAGTCTTTGGCCTTGAGTTTCTTGCCGGTTTCTTCGTTGTACTGTTTAACAAAGCTCATTGGAAGGGTCAAGCCCTCTTCATCTGCAGATTTAAAAGGTTTGCCAGCTGAAATCTTATCCTTATCATTGCTAGATGTAGAGATTTTTGTGTTCTTGTAGAGACTGATAACCTGAGAATAGTTAGGAAGGTCCTTGCTGAAATCCATGGTCTTGCCATCAAGAGTAAGACTGGCCATATTCATTCCGAAGGGACTCTCCAAATATTTAATGTCGTCACTCTTAATCTGACTACGAATAAACTTCTCATCATCCGCATTTAGAACTCCTCTAGCCGCTGATTTAGCACTAAGACTAATCTGAATTTGGGATGGCATGTTACCACCATCGGTACTGTCATTAATCATACCAACAATAGCATTTCCCAAACCAAAGGAAATCAAGACACCGATAAAACCAATGGAGGTCGCTGTCGCAATCAAAAGATTACGCCACTTACGTTCCATGAAATTGCTTAAAGATAATTTGAATTTGTTTTTGAGAGTCAACCCCTTATTTTTCGATTGTTTCAACGACTTCACCATCCTTCATTTTAATGACAACATCCGCATAATCCACCACCTCAGGGTTATGGGTTACGATAATCACAGTCTTACCCGCCTCAGCTAGCTCTTTAAATATCTCTAGGACGTTTTCCTGAGACTGAGAATCAAGAGAACCTGTCGGTTCATCAGCTACAATCATTTCTGGATTATTGACTAGGGCACGGGCAATGGCCACACGTTGTTTTTGTCCACCAGAAAGCTGCTTAACATTTTTCTTGATAAAGTCTCCGATTCCAAGACGGCTGAGCTCCCTTTCCGCAATCTCGACCATCTCTTTATCAGTCATATTTTTAACGTAAAGAGGCATCTTGACATTTTCAAGGACTGTTTGATGAGGGATAAGATTGAAATTTTGGAAGACAAAGCCAATATGGGCCTTTCTAAAATAGGTCAAGTCACGCTCTGAAAAATCACGCATGTTCTGATTTTTGAAATAAAGATTACCTTGATACTGACTGTCCAAACCGCTAATAATACTAAGAAGACTGGTCTTACCACAGCCAGATGGACCGTAGATAGCAGTAATCTTTCCTGGTGCAATATCAAGTGTGACATCATTCAAAGCGCGCTCTTGGTTTGTTCCATCGAGATTATAGTACTTTGAGATGTGGTCAATGGTTAAAATGGACATGATTTCCTCCATAAATTTGATTTAGGTTAGACTTTGATTAACCTTCCACTGATTATCCGCAAGAAAATTTCAAGTAAATCAGTAGAAACCGTTAACTAATCGCCTTTTAAAACGATATATAAACTATAATCATTTAATGTTTATAAAAATAGTGACATAAATGTCACTATGGCATGAAAAAAGCCAAAGTCCGTAAGACTTTGGCCTTGGTTTATTGACAATAAATACAAATAGCTTCTGCGAGAAAGACCGCAGTCCCTTCTCCCCCGACTGTATCGATAAAGCTAGAAAAGCGATTATCTGTTTGGTACATCTGACCTAGCCCAGCTAATACCGTTTGGTCACATGGATAAAAATGTTGACTAATATAGTCTTGTAGCACCTTTACTTGCTCCTGAACACTATCATCACCGGGATTGGACTCCTTGAGCTGTCCAAAGGTAGACATAATTGCAGTCATCTCTTTGGTAACTTTAGGGAAGGATTCCTCCCCCTTGGCCGCAAAAGCTTGATAAGCTTCTGTCTGACCCCATCTAGCCTGAGCTTCTTGCTGAAATGCTTCCACAGCTTTTTGATCAAATGCTTCAAATGACATTTCCTCTTCCTCCATTTGTAAGGCTTTGGCATGAGCTATGACGACTTCTAAACGGGACTTTTTCAGCTCTAAAAGCTTGATTTGATCCTTAAGCGCTTGGACTTTGTCATAGCCTGCTTGACCTACAATTTCCTTAATTTTTTTGAGAGGAAAGTCTAACTCACGGTAAAGCAATATTTCCTGCAAACGGACGACCGCATCGCGATTATAGTAACGGTAGCCATTTTCAGCAACAACTGACGGTTTCAGTAAATCAATTTCGTCATAATAATGAAGGGTACGCACGCTGACACCTGATAGTTGGCTCACTTCTTTTACAGATTTCATTAGAACTCCTCTCTGATTAAGAGTATAGGCTATGACGTGGCGTGAGGGTCAAGGGGAAGAGAGTCTTTTTTGAAGTTCGTACAATTTCTTACTTTTCTTTCTTTTTCTGGCTTCGACGATGTAATAAGGCTTGATTAATACGTTGGGTTCTCATATGCATTTGCCAAATGAGATAAAGCCATATAATAATATAAACGGAAATGAAGACAATCCATATGATAGGATTCAGCAAAGCATTAGTCCAACCCGATATTAGACAAGTCCCTATCAGTACAATCGCTGTCAACAAGAAATGTAACATTATTCTATGTCTGTACGACATATGGTCGAATTCTTCCAAAATCCACGAGAGCATTCCCATTAAGCCACTCATTATAAAGAGGGCTAAAATATTTCCCACACTAACTTTTGGATAGATAAGCTGGGGAAATAGTTGACCTAGTAAAAGGAGGGCAAGGTAGAAGAACGATCCCGTTCTCACGCCGGATACAAAATAAGCAATTAAACGTTTCATTGATTCCTCCTAGACCCCTAAATAATCCATTAAGGATTTGACATATTTTCGGCTGACACTAGACTTAAGGCCACCTGTCATTTTAGCCATCATATTTCCAGAAAAACTATCTGATAAAGACTCCAGATGGTCTATATTCATAACAGCATGACGTGATATCTGCAAAAAACTTCGACGATTAATACGATGCTGAAAGTTTGTCAGTGTTTCTTTCATCGTATATGTTTTGTCTATTGTATAAATCGTTAACACATTTTTATCAATCTCAGCTAGGATAATGTCGTCAATTTTTACCATAACCAAATGATCATCTGATTTAATAGGAATCACCACTTGATTTACAACTGAAAATTGTTCGAGGTAATCCATTACCTCTCGTGCTTGATCAGATAATCGCTCCGCTTGGATGACAACATAGGGGTCCTTTGTCGAAATATCTGACTTTTCTTCAAAACGAATTTTCATTCCTATTCCAACTCTCACTTATTTTTTCTGGCTAGATGTTTGCACTAAAACAGTCCAAAGAATGCTAGCAAGAAGAATACCTCCTAACACTATAAGGTATGTGTTTTCCTTTGTCAACAAAACTTGCCACTTGAGTTGAACACCCATTTTTTCTTGAAACTCTTGAAGAAGTTTATCCTGACCTTTAAAGATTTCACTTAATGTTTCTTTCATGAGTACTTGCCGATAAAGTGTAGCAATATAAGTTGCTGGGGTACATTTCATTAGTAGTTGAGCAAAATTAGGTAGAACGCCCAAAGGTACATAAGTCCCTACCAAAAAACCAGAAGCGGTACCCACTATAGTAGCAAATTTTCCAAGACTGTCTACTGATTGGAAAAAACAAACAAAAATGGCATTCACTAAGCTAGAAAGCAAGCTACTAAGTAGCATAATAAGGAGTACTTCAGGTAGCATGGATAGTTTGGGAACTTCTCTAAAATAGCCACACATCAGCACATACATAAGAACCTGCATAGATAAAGAAATGATGATTGCACTCGCTAGATACGAAAATGCTAATCGCCATTTTCCATGATTCGATAAATAAAGGTCCTGATCTACTTGACGTTCACGGTCCTTTACCAGCTGAGTCAAGGCAGCCAGACTAGTCGTAATCCCTGTCACTGCTAGCGTTCCACTCATTAGCCAATTATTTAACAAAGGACCACTATTGGGGAGCTGAGCCCAGGCATCCGTTAGATTCTTTTGGAGAAAGATAATATAGAGAATAAAGGAAATCACGGCTCCCAACAGGGAGAAGAAAACTCCTGAACGATTCCTAAAATACAATAAAAAATTTCGCTTTAGTAAGGCTAGCATTAGCGGACCTCCCTTCCTGTAAGTGCAATAAAGGCATCATCCATGGTCCCTGGACGAAACTCAAAATGGGCTATTTTATCTCTAACTTGTGCCAAGTAGTCAATGGCTTCCCTTTCACTCTCGGGTTGAAAAACATATTCCAATTGACTTTGTTGCTCTATTAATATTTCCGAAAATTTGACACTTTCTATCTGCTGTATCTCCTTGAAGCGAATCTTTAATATATTAGTAGCATACTGGCTCTTAATATCTAACGCCGATCCCTGAGCAATCACTTTCCCATGATCTACAATATAAATTTGATCAGCTTCATCTGCTTCGTCAAGATAATGCGTGGTCAATACAACGGTCATCCCCTCTTCTCTCTGCAATTGATAGAGCAAATCCCAAATAGACTTCCGGGTTTGAATGTCTAAACCTGTAGTTGGCTCATCTAAGAAGAGAATATCTGGACTGTGTAGTAGAGCACGCGCAATGTCAACCCGACGCTTTTGGCCACCTGAAAGCGTCCCGTATTTTTGTTTTTGGAAAGCTGATAGACCTAATCGATCAATGAGATCTGACACACGATTAGGTTTAAGCCCCTTATACTGTTGGGCACGAATCGTGAGATTTTCCCTAACTGTCAACATATCGTCCAGTACACTAGCCTGAAAAACAACTCCAAGTTTTGTATTTGGTGCATATAGAACCTGACCTTGTGTTGGTTCTTTTAAACCGATTAACATGGAAATAGTTGTTGATTTTCCTGCACCATTGGGACCCAAAATAGCATTAAAACTTCCTTTTTCAAACTGTAACTGAATATCGTCAACAGTCGTGTGATTGCCGTACCGTTTTGTTAAATGTTTAGCTTGTAAAATCATATTTCTCCCTCCTTCTGACACATTTAGCCTAACAAAAAAGCCGTCAGAAAAACGGCTTTCGAAGATAAGTGGTTAAAATGCCAGGTTAAGTGGTGAGATAGTGGGAATAGAATTATATTTTTCGATTTAAAATCCTCCAGAGCTCAGCTCTGAAGGATTCATTTTTATTTCACAACAATGTTCACCAATTTAGTTGGCTTCAATAGTCCAGTGGACTATTGAAGGTAGCAGATAGGGCTAATAAACTCGTTATTTAACGACAATATTAACGAGTTTATTAGGGACACTAATCACTTTCACGATTTCCTTGCCATCAATCTCTGCTTTGATTTTTTCGTTAGCGAGAGCGACTTCTTGCAATTCTTCGCGTGAAAGGTCTTTAGCGACCATGAGTTTGGCACGGACTTTACCTTTGATTTGAACAACGATTTCGATTTCGTCTTCGACCAATTTGCTTTCGTCCCATGTTGGCCAAGCCACGTAAGAGATAGACTCACCTGTTGCTGCTACTATTTGCCAGAGTTCTTCTGCCAAGTGAGGCGCAACTGGGGCAAGCAATTGGA
>ENA-OWLZ01000048-OWLZ01000048.1-metagenome-genome-assembly--contig:-NODE-48-length-30739-cov-11.661159_pt1 | contig 30739 bp, 35 predicted proteins | sample MGYA00245341_ERZ651117 | MGnify/ENA primary metagenome ERZ651117 (study PRJEB26857, sample SAMEA4031763) | metagenome | biome: human; feature: oral; material: saliva | place: Philippines | collected 2014... | reverse complement strand
AACGATAATCATGCGATTCAACATTTCACCAGAAACAAAGAAGCTTCCAGCGATAATCACCACACCTGCTAAACTAATCAATAAGGTTTTTGCAAGTGAACCTTGTCGCTCATTTTCCTGTGCACGTTCAAGTTCCCCTTCTTGGACTCCCTTTTTGACAATATATTTTGGGAGGATACTTTTCAGATACGCTACTGTTGATAGCGCGTAAAATAAAGCACCTACAAAAACACATAGTAATACATCTGCTGGAAAGAAACTATAAAAAATAGCTCCCAGCGCAAACGCAATGACAAAACGATGTCTAAAGGCATTAAATGTGACTAAATCGTCTGTAGGGATATGATAAACCGTCTTTAGGAATGGAAGATAGAAATAATCTTTCCCATCTTTTCCAGTGTAAAATTCTCCAAAATAAGATTGCATACCTTCACCGATTATAAGACTTCTGAAATCGCATAACGAGATACTGTAACCACAATGCCTCTTGCAATTTCTACATCCACTTTCTCTTCATCCATTTTTTTAACGGTGCCGTATAAACCATTGGCACAAATAACACGTTTGCCAACTTGTAAATCGGCATGTAATTTTTCGAAATATTGTTGTTGACGTTTCATATTTTTTCTTGAAAAGAAATAATATACTCCCAAAATCACTACAACAAAAACAATAAAGGTAAGCGAACTAACTAAAATAATATTGGCAGTCATTAAATTCCATCCTCATCTTCATCAATATCGTTTTGCTGAATCGTCGGAAGACTAACTTGTTGAATAGCCTCTTTCCCAGCTAGTAAGCTTTGTGTCACAACATCTTGAGCGCTGGACGCAAATTCACGTAACATTGCAATTTCAATTAACATTGGTAAGTTTGTTCCCACGACTACTTCCACATTTTCAAAATCTACAGAGGCTAACATTGCTGCCTTAAACGGACTTCCTCCTAAGAGATCAGCAAATACAACAATCCCTTCTGTTTCTTGTTGCAATTCTGCCATTGCATTTCGCAAATTTGATTCAAGAGCATCCATTGGATCACTTTCTAAAAATGGTACTACTTTAAAAGCTGCTTGTTTTCCTGCAATCATTTCTAAAGCTTGCCCTACTCCAACGTCAAATTGCCCATGTCCTGTAAGAATTAACCCTATCATTCCATTTCCTCCTAAGTTCTTAATACCTTAATACTAGACTAGGTTTGTTCAAATTTCAAGCACAATTTATGCGTTTTCATAAATTGTTTTATAAAAATAAACGTGGAGTATTGACTTAAACAGAGGGGGGACAATACTCCACGTTTTATTAAACTATGATAAATCTATACTAGCTTTTAATTAGAACAATTCTTTGTAGAAAGCAATTGTTTCTTCTAACGTTGGCATGAATGGGTTACCTGGTGCACAAGCATCGATTAACGCATTCTTAGATAGATATTCAAAGTCGAAGTCTTTTTCTTCAATTCCTAATTCAGTTAATTTCTTAGGAATACCAACTGTTTCAGAAAGAGTTTCGATTTCTTTGATTGCATATGCTGCACATTCTTCATCAGATTTACCTTCAGTTTGTAAACCTAAAGCTTTTGCAACATCACGGAATGCAGCTGGAACACGTTTCGCATTTTCGCGTTCGATCACTGGTAATAACATAGCACAGCATACACCGTGTGGAAGTTTGTAAACAGCACCTAATTGGTGAGCCATTGAGTGAACATAACCAAGTCCAGCGTTGTTGAATGACATACCGCCTAAGAAGATTGCGTTCACCATACCTTCACGAGCTTCGATATCATGACCATCTTTAACGGCACGTGGTAAGTATTCTTTAATTAATTCAATCGCACCAATTGATAATTTCTTAGTAACGCCGTAAGCACCTGGAGTTACTAACGCTTCAACCGCGTGAGTTAAAGCATCCATACCTGTTGCTGCAGTTAATGCTGCTGGTTTAGATACCATTAATTCAGGGTCGTTTACAGAGATTAAAGCTAGGCTGTTTTTATCAACCATTACCATCTTAACTTTTCTTTCTTCGTCTGTAATTACGTAGTTGATTGTAATTTCAGCAGAAGTACCTGCAGTTGTATTGATTGCTACAACTGGTAAGCCTTTTTTAGCAGATTTGTGTAATCCTTCGTAATCTTGTGGTTTACCACCATTTGTTGCAATAATTGAAATACAGCTTGCACAGTCTTGAGGTGAACCTCCACCTAAGCTGATGATGAAGTCACAGTTGTTTTCTTTCACTGCAGCAACTCCGTCATTAACGTTTTTACAAGTTGGGTTTGGTTCTACATCAGAATAAATGACAAAGTCCACACCTGCTTCTTTTAAAGGCCCTGTTACTTTGGGAAGAATATCACTTGATTCGATAAATTTATCCGTTACTAAAAGAGCTTTATGATATCCTAAGTCTTTTACGTAAGGTCCAATTTCTTTAACGACTCCTCTTCCGATTAAGTTAATTGCTGGTACATAAAATGTTGACATAATTTTTCTCTCCTAACTAGTAAGTAAGTTTATAAAACACCTTTTTTCAAGATGATGTTACCGTATAAGGCACTTTCTCCCGTTTGGATTACAAGATAAGCGTCTTTTGCTTGTTCGTAAAACTCAAATCGTTCGAACTCTTTAATCGCAGCTCCTGGGTGATTTTCTTCTAAGAGACGTTTATATTCATCCCAAATCACTGGAACTGTTGGATCTCCCGGAACGACTTGCATTAGTCCTGCTTGATATGAGCTGTAAGTATCTAATGGTAAAACTTGTAGAATTGCTTCTAAAGCTACAGGAACACCATGACCGTCCATACGAATCACTCGTTGACCAATACGATGAGCTGGGAAGTTTGCATCTGCAAGCACCAATTCATCTCCATGTCCCATTTCCATTAAATATTTCACAAGCTCAGGGCTTAAAATTTTAGGAATTTGTTTTAACATTACTGAATTCCTCTCTTCACTTTATTGAAATTCAAGCGGATTTCTTCTAAATCTGCAACTGTACGACTTTCGTAACTAGTCACTGGTTCAGAAGCTTTAATAATCTCTTGAGCTTCTTTGCGACTACTGATGATTCCAAGTGTAAGCATTTGTGAAAGGATATTTCCAAGCGCACTTGCTTCAATCGGACCAGTAATCACTGTTCGACCTGTAAAGTCAGCTGTTAACTGGCATAGAAGTTTGTTTTGAATTCCTCCGCCGACCATTTGAACAGTTGTTATTTCTTGTTTCGTCAATTGTTCTAATTGAGTGATTGTTTCAAGATAAGTTAAAGCTAAACTTTCTAAAACAACACGAACAATATGACCTTTTGTTTGTGGAACAACTTGTCCACTTACTTTACACCATTCTTTAATTTTCGATTCCATGTCTCCAGGTGAAGCGAAAATTGGATCGTTTGGATGAATCCATGTTTGGTTGTCCGTTACTGCCTCGGCTAATGTGACCATTTCGCCAAAGCCAACTTCTTCCCCTTGCATGCGCCAGTCGCGTTGTAATTCTTGAATAATCCACATTCCAGTTGTGTTTTGTAAGAGTCGATATTTACCATCAAAACATCCTTCATTCGTTAATCCTGATGCAAATGCTTCCTCTGTGACAACTGGTTCTTCAGATTCAGTTCCTACTAGTGACCAAGTTCCGCATGAAATAAAGACTGTACCTTTTTCCTTCTCATATGGAATCGCTAGTACCGCAGCCGCTGTATCGTGTCCAGCCCCTGCAATGACGTCAAATGGATCTACTTTCAACTGTTGTGTAATGCGTGGTGATAATTGTCTTAACACCGCACCATTTTTCACTGGAGTTGTGAACCATTTACGTGGAATGTCTAAGCGTTCAAACACTTCTTCAGAGAAGTCTTGTGTGAAGATATCCAATAAACCACTTGTACTTGCGATTGTGTATTCATTTGAAAGCACACCTGAAAGTAAGTAGTTAATCAAATCTGGAATAAATAACACACGTTGAACGATATTTCTTAGTTGTGGTTTTTCTTGCAAATCTGAATAGATTTGTAAGACCGTATTAATGGTTGCAGGCTGCACACCTGTCTTTTGGAACAATTCTTTCTTCGAGATAGCATTATAAAATGACTCCTCGTATCTACCCATTCGATTATCTCTGTAACAATGTGGTTGATAGAGCAAATCTCCATTTTGATCTAGATAGGCATAGTCTACTCCCCATGTATCAACAGAGATGGAACGAATTGGAATCGAATCTTTAGAAGCATTCTTGATTCCTTGCTTAATTTCTCCAAACAAGTGCAACAAATTCCAATACAAACCATCATTAAGATTCACCGGTTCGTTTTTGAACCGATGAACCTCTGATAATTGGAGGGAGCGTCCGTCATAAATCGCCTGCATAACACGTCCTGAACTTGCACCTAAATCAATGGCTAATAATTTAATCAAGCTCATGATTTCTCCTCCATTACTAATCCCTATTTTTATTCGTATAATAAAGCTTGAATTTCTTCGCTATCAATGTTCGTAGCGTCGTACCATTTAGAACCAGTATCTACGTCTTTAACTGTTTCACCTTTAGCTGCAGCGATTGCTAATTTAACAGCTTGGTAACCAATTTGAACTGGGTCTTGAGTTACAGAACCAACGAAGATCCCTTTGCGGATAGCATCTTGTTGTAATGCACCTGAGTCGAAACCAACAGCTAAGATCTTGTCTGCGCCAAGTTTAGATTCTTTGAAACCGCCGTTAGCGTTGATGATTGCTTTTGCAGCAAATTCGTTAGAACCATAAATTGCGATAGTGTCTTCTTTTTCAAGAACTGTAGAAGCTTCAGTTTTACCTGCAGCATCGTCTACTTGAGCTGGAACACGAACTTCAATAACCACTTTAGCATCAGCTTCGGCAACATCGTTTTTGAATTTATCATGTCCAGTTACAGCAGTTTTAATACCTTTTTTGTTTAACAATTCAACCATTTTATCAATGAAACCACTAGTTCTTTGAGTGATTGAAAGTGAGTTAACTTCTTGAGAAACAACTCCGATACGAACTTTCTTGTCGCCGACTTTGTTTTCTAATAATGCGAATAAGTGTTCAGCAGCGTTACCACCAGCAGCATGGTTGTCTGTTGATGCAGTAGCTTTAATAGCTCCTTCTGGTGCTCCTGGAACCCCTGAGTCAAATCCGATGATAGGAATGTTTTTAGCTTTTGCTTGGTTAATCGCATCTAATGATGCTTCAGTATCTAATGCAGCTAAAGCGATTGCACTTGGATTTTTATTAATCGCATTATTTAATTGTTCCAATTGTTCTGCGATTGCTGTTTCATTTTGAGGTCCTACGAAATTAATTTTAGCACCTAATTCTTGAGCTGCTTTTTCAGCCCCTTTATTTACAGCTTTCCAGAAGTCATGTTGGAACCCTTTTGCGATTACTTCTACTTTGAAGTCTCCGCTTGCTTGAGATTGATTATTTCCACTGTCAGCATTTGATTTATTTGAAGTACATCCTGCTAATAAAGCAGAAGCACAAGCTAGAGTTGCAATAGCATATTTGAACGATTTTTTCATGATTTTTTCTCCTTTATATGTCCTTTTTGGCCCTTCATCTGAAGGAGTCTTCCCAACTCATTGTGTACAATATCAAACTTATTTTTTCTTATTCATACGGATTAAGATATCTGAGTAAACGGCAACGATTACAACGAAACCTGTGATGAATAATTGATAGTGTGGTTGTAAGTCGATGTATGGTAAACCAATCTTCAAGACAGACATGATGAATACCCCGATGATTGTACCAACAACTGAACCAACCCCACCAGCTAGTGAAGTACCACCGACTACTACTCCGGCGATGGCATCAAGTTCCATACCGTTCCCTGTACCAGGAAGGATTGTTGAATACGTTGCAGCATATGCGATACCAGCAAGACCTGCTAAAAGACCACTAATAACATAAGCCATACCTTCCCATTTGATAACGTTTACACCTGAAAGTCTAGTAGCTTCTTTATTTGAACCAATGGCGAAAATATAACGACCAATTTTTGTTTTATTTAATACAATGGCTGCAATAATCGCTACGACAATCAAAACGATTAACCCAGTCGGAAAATTATCTTGCGTTCTGAATAAGTCTTTGTACCAACCTTCAGAAGTTCCACGTAATGGGAACGTCACACTTTGTACGTTTGACATGATTGAACTCAAACCACGAGAAATCATCATTGTACCGAGTGTTGCGATGAATGGTGGTAATCCAAATTTCGCAATTAAAATTCCGTTGAATAATCCAAATACACCCCCAATCACTAATATTGCCAACAATGCTAGCCATAAAGGCCAACCCATTTTTGTATGGAGCACTCCACCGATGATGGCAGAACACATCATTACTGTACCGATTGATAAGTCAATACCACCAGTGATAATAACAAATGTGACCCCAATTGCTAAGAAACCAATGTAATAAGATGCGTCTAAAATGCTGACCGCTGTATCAAACGAACGGAACGATTCACTTGAGACTGCAAAGAATGTGAAAATCACGATTAACGCGATTAATGCAATTAACTTTTGTAAACCAACTGATTGTACCAGTTTCGTCCATAGGGACTTTTTCTCTTCCATATCTATACCTCTCCTCGTTTATCGATCTGTTGCTAATGCTAAGATTCGCTCTTGAGTTGCTTGACTGATATCAAGTTCCCCTGTCTTACGACCTTCACACATAACAACAATCCGATCGCTCATACGTAAAATTTCTGTAAGCTCTGAAGAAATCATAATGATTGATTTTCCTTGAGCTACAAGTTCATTCATTAATGAGTAAATTTCACTTTTCGCACCAACGTCAATTCCTCGAGTTGGTTCGTCAAAAATTAGAATATCGCTATTTTGTTCTAGCCATTTTGCAATAACAACTTTTTGTTGGTTCCCACCTGAAAGGTTACGAACAAGTTGTTTTGATGATGGTGTTTTTGTTCTTAATTGTTTAACAAATTCATCACTCACTTTAACAATTTCACCGTCATCGATTAAACCACCTTTGATGTACTTATCTAAGTTCGTCATTACAGTGTTATTGGCAATGGTCATATCAACGATACATCCATAACGTTTACGGTCTTCTGAAAGATAACCAATACCTTCTCTAATCGCATCTTGAGGATTTTTAATATCAACCTCTTTACCATTAATTTTAATAGTTCCGCTATCTTTCTTATCCGCTCCAAATAGTAAACGAGCTACTTCTGTACGACCCGCTCCCATTAATCCAGAGAAGCCTAAGATTTCACCTTTATGAAGTACAAAGCTAACATCTTTTACGTGGTTTCCTGAGTTTAAATGTTCCACTTCTAATACAACTGGTGCCCCTTCTGGCACTGCAGAAACCGCTTTCGGATCTTCATAAATAGTACGACCTACCATCATTGCGATGATTTCATCCTTCGTAGTTTCTTTTGTATTTACAGTTCCAACATATTCCCCGTCCCTCATAACCGTTACACGGTCCGTAATACGGGCAATTTCGTCCATACGGTGAGAGATATAAATAATTCCCACACCCTTCGCACGTAAGTCATCAATAATTGCGAATAACTCATTAATTTCTGATTCTGTTAACGCTGCTGTTGGTTCGTCGAAAACAATAATCTTCGCATCCATAGACAACGCTTTCGCAATTTCAACCATTTGTTGTTTACCAACTGTTAAGTTTCCCACTTTTTCTTGTGGATTAATATCCAGTTTCAACAATTTGAATAATTCTTTTGCCTTTTTATTTCCGGCATTATCATCAATGAACAATCCTTGATTGATTTCTTCACGACCGATGAAAATGTTTTGAGCCACTGATAAGTGGTTCATCATATTCAACTCTTGGTGCACGATTACAATCCCATCGTCCATAGCCTCTTTTGGCTTAGAATATTCTACTTGTTTTCCGTTATAGTGAATTGTTCCTTCGTTTGCTCCATAAATACCGGTCAACACTTTCATTAAAGTTGATTTACCAGCACCGTTTTCACCCATTAGTGCGTGTACTTCACCTGTTCTTAAGTCAAAGTCTACACCTTTTAGGGCTTTAACCGGCCCAAACGATTTCACAATCCCCTTCATTTCAAGAATAACTGGATTACTCATGCATTTCACCTACCTGTTCCAGTTTTGTAATACGCTCTTTCAGCGCTTCTATTTGTTCTTGTTGATCAACGATGATATTGACAACTTCTAGTAGCAAGTGACTGTTCATAAAATGATCTTGTGCATGAACGGATAGAAGTGTTGTACTTACGCCCTCGCCTCTAATTTCTTGCTGAATCATTTCTGTTTGAACATTATGTGCTTCTACTCCTTTAGCCTTTGCTTCATTAAGGATGCCTCTTGCAGATGAAATATCACCTGCAAGAGCACTCTTAACGGATTGCAATGCTAAAGTAGTGACTTTACTACTTTTTACAATCAGTTGCATCAATCGTTGCGTATCCGATTTGCTTGATTCACTCATTTGTTTAACCTAATAACGCAATTGCTTGTTTTAGAACTTCTTCTCCGCGCATGTTTTCAAAGTCATCATCTGAAATTACAGCAACTGGAACATGAAGTGAAGCTTTTGTTTTTTCTTCTAAATAAGCTAGTTGAGGTCCTAATAATAAGACATCAATATTTTTTAGAGTATCAATCCCAGTAATTCCTACTGAGTAGAATGAGTAATCTAATTTATCACGGTAAATTACTTCTTGAATGCGTTCAACGAGCATACTTGTTGTTAATCCACCGACACAGGCTAAAATAATTGTTTTTGTCATTTTAGTCTCTCCTTTCTATTACTTATGAATAGGTCCTAATAATTGGCACGCACGGTAATCAGCTGATTCTAAATCTTCTGTTCCGAATAGTGACCAGTTCTTAGGTCTGAAGATATCTTCTTCTGCAACGTTATGCATATTCACTGGAATACGTAACATTGAAGCAAGAGTGATAAGGTCAGATCCAATATGTCCATAAGAGATTGCACCGTGGTTTGCACCCCAGTTATTCATTACATCGTATACTGACTTGAATGCGCCTTTACCTGTTAAGCGTGGAGCAAACCAAGTTGTTGGCCAGCCTGGATCTGTACGGTTATCCAATGTATGGTGTACATCTTCAGGTAAATCAAGTGTGTATCCTTCTGCAATTTGTAATACAGGTCCAACGCCTTTCAATAAGTTCAAGCGAACCATTGTTACAGGCATATTTCCTTTAGATAAGAAGCGAGTTGAGTAACCGCCACCACGGAAGTATTCGCGGTTTGCTGCTGGGAAATCTGTATTTGCAAGCATTGCATCTACTTCACTTTGATCTAATTCCCAGAATGGTTTCATCACTGCTTCACCGTTTCTTGTAGCTTGACCAGTACCGTCTAATGTACAAGAACCAGAGTTGATTAAGTGTAAGAATCCATTTTCAGCATGGCCTTCAAGTTTATGACCTGTTACACGTTCAACTGCTTCTGGACTCCAGTAAGTACGAACATCCGCAAAGATTTGTGGAGTGTTAGTTAATAAGTAGTTGAATAACATCGATACACCGTTTAACGCATCATTTTCTGTTGCGAAGATATATGGTCTACGAATGCCGTTCCAGTCAAATTGAGTGTTTAGGAATGTTTCCATGAAGTCTCCATTAGGGAAGTGGTCTGTCCATTGACGTTGACCTTGGAATCCACCTACAAGAGCGTAGTGACCAACTGCTTCTTCTTCGAAGCCAAGTTCAGCAAGTCTTGGGTTACCAATCATTAAGTCACGTCCAATCAAGAACATCTTAATCACGAATTCCCATTGTTTATCTTTTTCTTCACGGCTTAACACTAGGTCTTCACGGTTACGGTCGAATCCTTCTTTAACGTTTTCTTTCACCCATTTAAGTGCACGTTCGAATTCTTCGTGATCGTAAATGCCACGGTCAATACGACGAGTGAATTCAGTCATATCTACTGATTCGTTACGCATTCCTAAGTATTCTTGGAAGAAGTCAGGATCTACGATTGAACCACCGATACCCATTGATACACTACCCATTGATAAGTAAGCTGTATCTCTCATTAATCCTGTAGCAAGAGCTGCTCTTGCATAACGTAAGATTTTTTCTTTAACGTCTTCAGGAATTTCTGTATCTGATGCTTCTTTAACGTCTTTACCATAAATTCCGAATGCTGGAATTCCTTTTTGAGCGTGAGAAGCAAGAACTGCTGCTAAATATACAGCCCCTGGTCTTTCAGTTCCGTTGAATCCCCAAATAGCATGTGGAATATCAGGTGACATATCCATTGTTTCACTACCGTAGCACCAGCAAGGCGTTACTGTAATCGTTGCACACACGTTTGATTTTTTGAATAGTTCGTGAGATGCTGCTGCTTCTGGTACACGACCAATTGTTGAAGGTGAAATCACACATTCAACCGGTTGTCCATCAGGATACTTTAATGTAGACTCGATTAAAGCCGCGACACTCTTCGCCATATTCATTGTTTGAACTTCTAACGATTCGCGAACTCCTTGACGACGACCGTCAATAGTTGGGCGAATCCCAATACGTGGATGTTGAATCATTTTTGTTCCTCCTATTCTTACTAAACTTCTCGAACAGTTCCGTCTGGATTGTATTTCTTATATCCAGGGTGACGACCTGTTACTTTGTAGTTTTCGCGCATTTTGAACATTTGCTCTAATTTTTCTTTTGAGATTTCTTTTTCTTCAATGCCTTTTGTTAGTAATAACATTCTTCCGTGGAATGTTGATTTAGCCACGAGTTCTAATGTTTCCATTCTGTAGTATGCTGTAATAACATCACTACCCACTGTTAAAGCACCATGGTTTTCAAGTAACATCACGTCGTGTTCTTGTAAGTATGGTGTAATTGCATCTGGAACTTCCATTGTTGAAGGAACTCCGAATGGTGTAATTGGAATTGAACCAATAACAATCGCACTTTCAATTAGTGAATACGTATCTAATGGAATATGTGCTAATGTGAATCCAGTTGCAATTGGTGGATGTGCGTGAACAACAGCTCTCACATCATCGCGTTCTTCATAGCAGCGAATATGCATTTTAATTTCGCTTGAAGGACGGAAACCGTCGTTAGCTTCAATCACTTCTCCCTTCATATTTAATTTAACGAGTTTTTCTGGAGTGATAAAACTCTTACTGATACCTGTTGGTGTTGCGATGATGGTATCTTCATCAATACGAACAGAGACGTTTCCGTCATTTGCAGCTACCCATCCTAATTGCCACATTTTATGACACACATCACAAATTTGTTCGCGTACTACTTGTTCATCAAAAGTCATAGTATCATCCCTTTCTGATTACTATCCTATCAATTTAAGAAAGCGGATACAATACGTGGATAGACTATTGAACATCCTTCAGTAAATATGCTATAATCTGTTCATAAATGTTCAAATTCGTTCAATTTAGGAGGGGGATTTATGGTGTCTTTTGAACGAATGTCTAGAATTATGGACATTCTATCTAAACGAAAAATCATCTCTACTTTCCAGCTGGAAGCATTGATGTATTGTTCAACCTCAACGTTGAGGAGAGACCTGATTAAGCTCGAAAAAGAAGGTAAAATCATACGGTCTCATGGCGAAGTGAGGCTAGTTACTACAAACAATATTGAATACGCTTACGATAGCAGAAGCCACGAAGAAACAAAGGGAAAAGAACAAATCGCAGAAACGGCATCTACTTTTTTAACGGATAATCAATCGATTTTCATTGATAGTTCGACTACTTGTGCCGCACTGGCTCCCCACTTAGGAGATCTTCAAAATTTACGTGTCATTACAAATGGGATAGAAATTGCACGTCAGTTGAACAATTTTGAAAATATCACTCTCTTCTTTTGTGGTGGTCATATCGGATTTGGAACAAACTCGGCTTTGGGAGATTTTGCAACGAGTTTTATTAATAATTTCCATGCGGATATTTGCTTTTTGAGTTGCCGCGGACTTGATCGTTTTGCTGCATACGAAGCCAATCATAATCAAGCACTCTTTAAGCAACAGATGATTGCAAATTCGGATGTTTCCATATTGCTAGCAGATCATTCAAAATTCAATACGAGTCATTACTTTAAACTATCCAATTACAATGCCATCGATATTATCGTAACTAATCAAGCTCCTATCGATTCGTTCCAAGACACGGTAGGTGCCCAATGCGAAATTCTTTGGTAAAAATAAAGGCAAGGGAAATAGGTGAATTTATTTGAACATTTCACAATAATGTACATACATATTTTCACCATTATTTAATTCATAGTAACAACAAAAAAACGCGCTACGATTGTAGCGCGTTTTTTTACGATTATTATGCTTTTAATTCTGCTGTTAAGCTTTCTAATTGGTCCACTAAATGGCCAACGTAAGCAATGGCTTGTTTCAATGGTTCATCTGTTGAAACATCGCAACCTGCATGAATTGCTAGGTCTTTTGCAGACATGCTTCCACCTTTCGATAATGTATCTAACCACACTTTAGCATGTTCAGGATTCTCTTCGATTTGGTTGGCAATCGCCGTTCCGATTGTAAGTCCTGCTGAATACGTATATGGATATAATCCCATATAGTAGTGAGGTTGACGCATCCATGTTAACTCTGCCCCATCGTTTACAACAAGGCTATCTCCGAAGAATTCTTGCATCACTTCTTTTTTCACGTTTGATAATACATCGGCGTTCAACATTTCATTATTATCAATCATTTTGTAAATACGATCTTGATATACAGCTTCCATATAGTGCGTTACCATATTGTGGAAATAAGTACGGCTAATCATATTGCTGATGACCCAACGTTTAAATCTAGCGTCTGTACTTGTTTTAAGTAAATAATTTGAAACAATCACTTCATTACATGTTGAAGGAGCTTCAACGAAGTATAAGGAACATTCATTGTTTAAAATGGATTGATGTTTCCCTGTTGACATGAAGTGGTATGCATGTCCTAATTCGTGCGCTAACACGAATACTTCATTCATTTTACCGGTCCATGATAATAGGATAAATCCAGCAACATTTGGAACAGTCGCACAGAATCCACCCGTACTCTTACCAATGTTTTGTGGGAAGTCTGTCCAACGTTTGTCATAACTTTCATCAATCATCGCTTTATAGTCTTCTCCAAGAATACCTAAAGCTTTCTTCAAGTACTCGCGAGATTCCTCAATCGTCATATCCACTTCGAATTCTGGATCCAAGTTGATTTTTGCATCCATGAATTGCATATCAGAAATACCGTGCTCTTTCGCTAATAATTTGATATAGCGTTGCATATGAGGCGCTAGGTCTGTCATCAGCATACGAATTTGACGGTCGTATAATTCACGGTCTCCATCTTGATCGTCTAATAAGTAGTCAATGACACTGTCATATCCACGCATTGTTGCCATCATTTTTTCTTTCTTCAATTCAGAAATGTATTCATTGGCAACTGTATTTTTATAGGCATTCAATGTTTTGTAGAAGCTCTTAGCCGCAGCACGGCGAACTTCTTTATCAGGGTCCATTTCATGTAAGTTTTCGTATAATACGAAGCTGTTTTCAAGTGTCTTGCCATTTGCTTCAAATGACTCGAATTGCATATCTTCGTGTTTTGTCACTTCATATAATTGGTAGAAACTTGGTAAGCTGCTTAAGTTTGATAATACTTGTTCTGCATCTTTAGACAATGTATGTTTCTTTTGACGAATCACTTTCTCTACAAAGTATGCTAAATCTGGTCTCTTCTGGGTTACGAACTGGTTTAAGAAGTCCTCGTCTAATGAAATGATTTCTGTCATTACAAAGCTCATGTTTTCCGCATAGGATACGCTCACTGCTTCAAACGCTGTAGCATTTTCAACCACTTTCGGATTTAAACGGTCTACCGTCATTGGTAGTTCCGCATAATGAGAAGCGCGGTACACTGCTAATTCAATCGCTTCGTATTGACGTATCGCTTCATCTAATACTTCTAAGTCTCCTAAGTTGTTTTCATATTTTTCTTTGAAAGCTTTCATTTCTGTTTTTAAGTTTTCCAACTCTGTATAAAAAGCTTCGTCACTTGGATAAAGCAAAGTCATGTCCCATGTAATAGAAGGATCTACCTCACTTCTTGGTACTAATTTAATTTCAGCCATAATGTCACTCCTTTTCAGATACTCTCAATTATACACAATCTCCAGCTCGTTTGCTATACTAGGAATATTGAAATACGAAAGAAGGTGCTCCGGTGCAAGTTAAATACAAACAGTCAAATTCTCCTCTTGTATTTTCTATTCCTCATAGTGGGACGGATATTCCACAAGACATTGCCCCTCTTTGTAATCTGACATCCAAGCGTGAGCATACAGACTGGGCTCTTACTGAACTTGTGACCCCACTTTCTGAGACGATTCTAGTAGCCACTGTTTCTCGATATATTGTAGATGTGAATCGTTTTAGACCAAGAAATGGAAAAGCCACTCAGCCCATCATTCCAAGAATAGATGAAATAGGAAATCAGCTATTTTACAACTATCCTTCCAAGCAAAAACAAGCGGATTGGTTAAAACGGTATTACACGCCCTACTATCACAATTTAGAAAAGTTACTCCAGCAAAAATTAGAGCAATTTTCCAAAGTTCTGTTGATTGATTTGCATAGCTATGATGACAAGCTTTTTAAAACAAACGACATTATTTTAGGGACGCGTAAGAAACAAACCATTAGCAAAGAACTGCTGGAACAACTCCAGACCCTCTTCCACGAAGAAGGCTTGTCCACTCGAGTAGACACACCCTTTTTGGGTGGCAATATTATTGCGACCTTTGGAAAACATCCAAGAATTGAAGCTGTTCAAATTGAAGTCCCCTATTCCCTTTATCTTAAAGGGCACTCACTTCACTTCGAACATTCCACTACTCTACAAGAACAATTGCAACGTATTTTTCAAAGAGTGCGGATGTAACATTTTTGTTACGTAACAAAAATGTTACATCTTCCTTTAACCAAAAAACACCTTGAACGATTTCGTTCAAGGTGTTTGTCATTTTAATTCGAATTTTCTTGTAATTGTTTGATTTGCTCTTCTAATTGCTTAATTCGTTCATCTTGTGCATCGATTTGTTCTTGCAACTTAATAATCTGCTCTTGTCGATCTTCCGCAGGCTTCTTCGTTGATTCTGTGAAACTACGATAAATGAATTCTGCCACAAATAGAATCACAACAATAAGGATGATAAACATCCATGTTTGATTTCTTCTTACGAATCGATTAAGAATTTTCTTAAATTCATTTTTTTGTCCGCTCATCAAATCACCTCTTTATTTTATCAGTATACCATTTATTGTGAAACAACTCTAGGGAGCTGTCACAAGGCGCGTCATTTCTTCGTTCATTTTACCTACCATTCCCTCATCACAAACAACGATTAAGATATCCCCGCTACGAAGAACGGTATCTCCACGTGCAATAATTTCCTTAGCACCACGTCGTACTGCTGCAATAATCATTTGTTGTGGCCATTTGATATCTCGAATCGCTTTTTCAACAAGAGGGCTATCCACCATAATAGGCACTTCGAAGGTTGTTCGCTCACCTTTTGTACCCGTTGAATGTTCTTTATCTAAACGTTCTGCTAATACTTCATAGATTGGATCCATCTTCAAGAAATCTGCCACGATATAGGCCACTAATGTACAAATTCCAAGAGGCATCAATTGGTTCAATCCACCAACCATCTCCGTTACAAGAAGCAGGGCTGTTAACGGCGCTTTCCCAATCGCTGCAAAGTACCCTGCCATCGCAAAGAACACGAAGCTAACACGTACGCTTGGATCCACTCCTAAGAATTCAATTAAGAACTCTGCGTAGGCCAAGCCAATCAGCGCTCCAAGGGAGAGAATTGGTAAGAAGATTCCTCCAGGAAGGCCTGTCCCGTATGAAATCATTGAGTAGACAAAACGAATGACAAATAGACCGATTAAAAATTGAACGGTGTGGTTTTCTTTAACGAGGGCTAATACTAACTCACCACCTCCACCTAAAACATGAGGATTCCACATTCCAAGAGGAATAATCAACATGAAGGCGATAAGGCAGTAATTATACGGCGCTACTTTCGGGAATAGTTTTTTATAAATTGTTGGTAATGCTAATGTTAAACGATGATAGGCTAATCCAAATATCGCAAGGACAATTCCAAGTAACACAACATATCCATAATATTCCATCGGGAAACGTTGGTCATTCCCAAGATTTAACGAAGCATGTGTTCCGAAGACATTTAAGGAAATAAAGTTTGAGATAATCGCTGCTGTTAAAGTTGTCACGGCAACTAACGGGCTAAACGTATGATGAACTTCCTCTAGCACAAACATCAGTCCTGCAATCGGAGCATTAAACGCTGCGGCAAGACCCGCTCCGGCACCACTAGAAATAAAGACATTCTTTTGCACACGGTTCGCCTTAAGAGTTTCCGCAACCCCTTGTCCTACAGAAGCCCCAAGCTGGATGGATGGACCTTCTCGACCGAGCAAGAGTCCAGATCCAATCGAAATGGCACCACCGACGAATTTCTTCCAACAGACAGACCACCAATTCATGTCCATCTTTCCTTGAAGTTGCAATTCTACTTGAGGAATTCCACTTCCTTTGATATCAGGTTCACTTTTAACAATTTGACCCAAAATGATTCCCATTACAATACTAAAAAGAATCCAAGCCGGAATCCACTGTGGTTGTTCTCTTAGGAACGAATATACCAAAATTACTTTTTCAAGAATGAATCCAATCATATATCGAAACGTACTAACTGCCGTTCCTGCGAGCAACCCAATGAGGGCTCCTATAACGATATATCCTGATTTTCGATATCTTCTCGGGTTCAACTGACTCAAAAACTCCATTGACACTCATCCTTTACGATTTATTCTCTTCCATTATAACAAAGTCTGCTCATAAAAAAAGGAAGAAATGAAAATTCTTTCACTTCTTCCACTAATTTATTCACCTTGTAAATCGGCTTCGTCGAGAGCATTCATAAGACGGAATAATTCTTCCTCTGTTAATGCCGCTTTTTCTTCTTTTGCAAAATCACGGACGATTTCGCCACGATGCATCACAATGAGTCGATTTCCGAAATGGATTGCGTCAGATAGATTGTGTGTAATCATGAGCGCGGTTAAGTTCTTTTCTTCGATTGTTTCTTGTGTTTTCTGCATAATCTTGCGTTGCGTTTTCGGGTCAAGCGCCGCTGTATGCTCGTCCAATAGTAATAACTGCGGAGCATTCATCGTTGCCATGAGGAGGGAAATGGCTTGGCGTTGTCCGCCTGACAATAGTCCAATTTCTGTGTGAAGACGGTCTTCTAAGCCAAGTCCTAGAGGGGCTAACAAGGCTTCGAATTGTTGCAACTCTTCTTTAGAAGAAGATTTAAAGAGGCTACGTTTTTGACCTCTACGATTGGCTAAGGCTAAGTTTTCAGCCACTGTCATACGAGGAGCTGTTCCTTGCATTGGATCTTGGAAAACTCTACTAATGTAGGCTGCACGTTCATAATCTGCTGTTTGCTCAATTTGTTTAGCACCAAATGAAATGGTTCCTTCGTCTAAAGTAAAATTACCAGCAATCGCATTTAAGAAAGTGGATTTCCCAGCACCATTTCCGCCGACAATCGTAATGAAGTCCCCTTCTTGAATCGTCAAATTCACATTTTTTAGAGCCTTATGCTCACGCGAAGTCCCAGGGAAAAAGGTTTTTGATAAGTTTTGAATGACAATACTCATTTAGTTTTCCCCCTTTCTATTGCGTGTGCTCTTTTGTTGAATCCAACTCTTGAATTGTGGAACCGTTAAGCAGAGTGCAATGAGTGCTGCTGAAATAAGTTTAAAGTCATTTGCTTGGAAGACATTGAGTAACAACACTAGCATTAATAGTAAACGGTAAATGATCGAGCCGTAAAGGATGCAGATAAGACGTCCAACGAATGATTCGTCGGCGAAAATGACTTCACCGATAATAATCGCAGCAAGCGCAATTACAATCGTTCCAAGACCTGAGTTTACGTCTGCATAACCATTATTTTGTGCTAAAATCGCACCTGCTAACGCAATCAGTGCATTGGATAGCATTAATCCAAACACCGTCATCTTACGCGTGTTAATGCCAAGTGCGCGTGCCATCTTCTCATTGTCCCCTGTCGCAATCAGTGCTTGTCCAAATTCTGTTTTGAAGAAGAAGTACATGAGTAAGATTAAAATACCAATTACGACAAGTCCCATAATAATGATGTCAAAATACTTTGGAAGTCCAAATTTTGAAAGAACACTAAAAATCGTATCTTGTCCAAGAAGAGTAATATTTGCTTTCCCCATAACGCGTAAGTTAACCGATAACAGAGAAGTCATCGTTAAAATCCCTGCTAACAAACTTGGGATTTTACACACTGTCATTAAAAACGCTGTGACTCCCCCAGCTAACGCTCCCGCAACCATTGAAGCGAGCGTTGCTAAAAACGGGTTGACTCCTTGCTGAATTAAAATCACACACGTTGCAGCACCAAGAGGAAAACTCCCCTCAGTTGTCATATCTGCAATATTTAAAATTCGAAAACTAATGAATAATCCTAGAGATAACACACCCCATAATATTCCTTGAGAAATCGAAGAAATTACTAAATCCATTTCGAAAAAATCCTCCTCTGAAACGATCAATATGACTTAAACGTCATATTGCATATGAGCTCTCTCCCCTTAGAGTTGCTATCATATCAGCGTTTCTAAACGTTCTTATTTATTTGTTGGTGTTACTTTTTGTGCATCTTTTAAGATACTTTCTGGAATTGTAATGCCTAATTTTTTCGCTTTTTCTTCGTTGACATATACAACACCTTTGTTTGCTAATGTGATTGGTGTATCCGCTGGGTTTGCACCTTTTAAGACTTTCACAACCATTTTTGCTGTTTCAACACCGATTTGGTATTGGTCTACACCTACTCCTAATACTCCTCCGTCAGCAACCATTGTGTCTGCAGATGGGAATACTGGAATATTGACTGCATCTGTTACTTGAACCACTGTTGCCATTGCACTTGCAATTGTGTTATCGATTGGGACGAAGATGGCATCTACTTGGCTTGCTAAACTTTCTGTTACTTGTTGAATATCATTTGTGTTTGCGATTGTGGATACTTTTACTTCAAGGCCTAATTCTTTGGCTGCTTTTTCAGCTTCTTCGGCTTGTTTCACTGAGTTGTCTTCGCTTGAAGTGTAAAGAATGCCGACTTTCTTCATATTTGGAAGAACTTGTTTCATAATTTCTAATTGTTGTTTGATTGGTGTACGGTCACTAACCCCTGTAATGTTGTTTCCTGGTTTAGATTCACTTGCGATTAAACCAGCTTCTACTGGATAAGTAATCCCACCCATAATAATTGGTGTTTCTTTTGTATTGTTCGCTAACGCTAATGTTGCAGGAGTTGTAATCCCTACTAAAATATTATTTCCACCTGAAACTAATTTTTCAGACATACTTGCTAAATTACTTTGATCCCCTTGTGCATTTTGAAAATCGATTTCTAAGTTTTTACCAACTTCGTATCCTTCATTTTTCAACTCATCTTGTAACCCTTGATAAATGGCATCTAAAGCTGGGTGGCTTAGTAATTGTAATACCCCAATTTTAACCTTTTCTGTTTGTGTCGTACTAGCATTACTTGTGTTTGTTTCTTTATTTTTGTCTCCATTTTGATTGAAGAAAAGTGCTCCAATAACGACTAATACTAATAATGCTCCAAATAAATAAATACCTTTGTTCTTTTTCATGATAAATTCCTCCGATAATTGAATATGATTTTGCAAACTCTATTAAAAAAGGACTACGTATATCACAACGAGTCCCCTTACAAATAGAAAGACCACGTCGGCTCTAGTCTATAGAATCTACGTGGTCGAGTTTGCTTTAAAGTTGAAATCCACATAGATACAAGTTCACGTCAATGAAGGTTGTATCTATATGTACAAATGTACGTTAAGAACAACCTGTATCTAGTGGCTTTGCCAACGCGTATTTAATTCTAATACGATACATAAGTGTGCCATGTTCTTAACTCCTTTTCTAGTGATGTGTTCATTATGAACTCATTTGTCTTCAATGTCAACTACTTTTTTCAAAAAATATTATTTTTTCAGTGTGTATTTTCATTTTCATAAAAATGCTGTGTTTTTGCGAACAATCTCCTGATATTAATTGTGCTCAATATGAAACTATGCTATGATATCAATAGAAATTAATAAAACATTTTTTCACAAAGGAGAACAAAAATGAAAAAAGGTCTTTTAGCTAGTTTAGCTATTTCATCAGTTCTATTATTAGCTGCATGCGGAAATAATAGTTCTCAATCTTCATCATCTTCAGCTCAAGAAACAACTACAACTGCTGAAGCCGTTGCAAGTGCCTCTGCTCAAAAATATGCAGATCCTTCAACATTAAAAGATAGCTATGATGTCATCATCGTAGGTTCAGGGGGTGCTGGTCTTTCAGCTGCCATCCAAGCAAAAGAATCTGGTTTAAATCCAGTTATCTTAGAAAAAATGCCAACTGCCGGAGGAAACACAACAAAATCTTCTGCTGGTATGAACGCATCTCAAACTAAATTCCAAGAAAAAGAAGGAATTAAAGATTCTAACGATAAATTCTACGAAGAATCACTGAAAGGTGGTAAAGGAACAAATAATCCTGAATTATTACGTTACTTAGTAGATCACTCAGCAAGTGCCATTGACTGGTTAGATTCAATGGGAATCACATTAAGCAACTTAACAACTACTGGTGGGATGAGCGAAAAACGTACTCACCGTCCAGCAGATGGTTCAGCTGTAGGGGAATATTTAGTGAACGGATTATTACGTAATGTATCTGAACGTGAAATTCCTTTATTCGTTAATGCAGATGTTACTAAAGTAAATGAAAAAGACGGTAAAGTTACTGGTGTGAACGTTACAATCGATGGCAAAGAAAAAACAATCTCTGCTAAAGCTGTTGTTTTAACAACTGGTGGTTTCGGTGCAAACATGGAAATGGTTACTGAATACAACCCTGCTTTAAACGGATTCGTTACAACAAACCAAAAAGGTTCAACTGGTGACGGTATTCAATTAGCAAAAGCATTAGGCGCTGCAACAGTAGATATGAAAGAAATCCAAATTCACCCAACTGTAGAACAATCAACTTCAACATTGATTTCTGAATCAGTTCGTGGTGAAGGTGCGATCCTTGTGAACCAAGAAGGTAAACGTTTCTACAATGAAATGGAAACTCGTGATAAAGTATCACAACAAATCATTGGATTAAAAGAAAAATATGCTTACTTAATCTTCGACTCAGCTTTAACAGAACGTGCAAAAGCTGTTAAATTCTACGAAAAACGTGGATTAGTGAAGAAAGCTGACACAATCGAAGCTCTAGCAAAAGAAATCAACGTTCCTGCTGAAACATTAAAAGCAACTTTAGAAACTTGGAACAAAGCTGTTGCTGATAAGAACGATGCTGAATTTGGTCGTAAAACAGCTATGGACCATGACTTATCAACAGGACCTTACTACGCAATCCAAATCGCACCTGGTATCCACCACACAATGGGCGGATTGAAGATCAACACAAACACACAAGTTCTTAAAGAAGACGGTTCTGTAATCAAAGGCTTATACGCAGCTGGTGAGGTTACAGGTGGAATTCACGGTGCAAACCGTATCGGTGGTAACGCTGTTGCCGACATCATCATCTTCGGACGTCAAGCAGGTGCGCAATCTGCCGCTTACGTAAAAGAAAACTAATTCATTTCCAATTGACCAAAAAAATAAACTCTGAGGCCTCGGCTTCAGAGTTTTCTTTTGGTTTTATTGAGTAGTCCCTAGTCCTCATCCTTAATATCGATGTCTTCTGGGATTGGTTCATCCAAGTACTTCTGATATTCTTCTAAGAGACGTTCCCGTTGTTTTAAGAAGAAGTCGAACTGCGCACTATTTAACAGCAACTCTCCGTCTACTTCCACCGTCTTTACTTGTTTGGTTTGGATTAAATGCATCAGATATCCTAAATCGATTTCCAGATTCTCTGCGGTTTGTTGTACGGTATAATACATCCTTTTCCTCCAATAAAAAAGCTACCCTAAACAAATGGTCTAAGGCAGCCAACAGTTTCCATTATGCTAAAGCGTCAACGAGGCTTTGTGCAAAAGCTTGAATATTGACGATATCATCTGCTTCAGCGTTTAAATCTACTAAGACATTTTCAGCACCTTTTTTGGCACCTGTTTTTGCAAATTGAGCATCAAAATCTAATACTGATTGGCAGAACTTATCGTAGAAAGTATCCCCTGAGCCAAGCGCTCCGTATACTTTCCCTGTTAAATCTTCTTCTTCTAATTCTTCATAGAAGTCGACGATTTCATCAGGTAGGTCGCCATCTGTTCCGTAAGTGTAAGTTGCGACAACATTAATATCATAATTATGGAATTCACTTGCTTGCGCTGAAGTACATTCTTTCATGTCTACTTCCACGCCACGCTCTTCTAATGCTTCTGCTAAAATATCTGCAATCTCTTCTGTATTACCTGTTAAACTTGCATATACAATCAATGCTGTTGCCATAATACCACTCTCTTTCTCATTCAATAAGAAGATTATAACAAATCCACTACCCCTCGTCTATTCTTTCTGACTAAAATCCTACAGAAATCCTCTCATCAAAAGGATTCAAAAAATTAGTGGGAAGCACACATTTCCTTATCTGCACATCTGCCGTTCACAGAGGTAAATATCGTTTAAATCAATTCTTGGACCTTACGGGTTTTATCATTATCATCCGTAACGATTCAAAAAATCTGTGAGCAGCACTCATTACATCTTTGCTCCGGTCCATTTCACGAAGGTAAATACGAAGTAAATCAATTCTTGGGCCTTACGGATTTTATCATCACCATAATAGGGAATGATATTCAATGCGAGGGAGAAAGACAGAAACACATGAGATTCATGATTGTATCTCGTGTGTTTCGTTTTCTTTCCCCCACAAAGTTGAATAGGTATGAGCAAACTGGTCACAGTGAAGCTCATACCATTCAACCACTGTGCTTAGAGGGAGTAGGAACTTGTTCCATACTCCCTCTTTGAGGCTTGAAAGATGCAAGACCAAGGCTTGCATCGGTATCCTATTATGGTAATGATAATAACCATCCGTAAGGATGCCCCAGAATTGATTTATTTATGCTTTTCACCGAGGATTTTTAGGTATACTTTATCAATTGCATGCCTCTTTGAAAACCTTTAGTATAGTAACCGAATTAATTTTTAGGAGATGACAACTTTGCCATTATCTGCAACGGAGCGCCTTAAACAGGCCGAACGCGGCGCTATCTTAAGTATCAGCACCTACATCTTTTTATCTGCTACAAAACTCATCATCGGGAAACTCTTCAACTCTGAAGCCCTCTTTGCCGACGGTTGGAATAACTTCACAGATGTGATTTCATCCATCCTTGTATTCGTAGGATTACGCTTATCACAAAAACCAAGTGATGAAAACCACCCATACGGTCACTGGAAATTTGAAACCATCGCCAGCCTTGCGACTTCATTTATTATGTTCTTTATCGGGATTGAAGTCGTTCGAAATGCATTTCAAGAATTCCTCAACCCAGCAACAAAAGTACCATCACTTATTTCTTCCATCGTTGGATTTTTCTCAGGGATCATAATGATTGGCGTCTATTTCTACAACAAGAACTTAGCAGCACGCATTCAGTCTATTGGTCTTAAAGCAACTGCCAAAGATAACTTAAACGATGCGATGACGAGTTTCTTAACGGCATTGGCGGTATTATTTGCTGCTCTTGGATTGCACTGGCTTGATAACCTCATGGCCTTCGTGGTCGGTTTCTTAATCATTCTTACGGCCGTTGAAGTGTTTATCGAAAGTGCGTTTCAACTGACAGATGGTTTTGACCAAACGGAATTGGATAAATATATCCCCGTTATATTACGACATCCTGAAGTAAAAAATATTCGTGAAATTAAAGCGCGTCGTTATGGATCAAATGTGTATATCGATTTAACCGTTTGTATGGATAAAGATTTATCTGTTTATAAGAGTCACCAGATCACTGAGTTTATTGAAAAAGAACTTTATAATGAATTTGCTATTTCCTTCGTGGACATCCACGTAGAACCTTATTAATTCTAACAAAAAATCCCAATCACTATTTTGTAGTGATTGGGATTTTCTATTATTTAATCGTATTAAAGTTTAAGTTAAAGGCTTGCTTCACTGTATCACTAACTTCTCCAACTGGAGTCTTCGATACAAATTTTCCTTTGATGCAATAACGGTTTGACGCATTATAGTCATCACAAGTAATTAACGTAATTTCTGTCACACCCGGTTGGTCATTAATCACTTCTACTCGTGTTGGTTCAATCAACTCTACAGAAGTCGTTTCATACTCATAGACGTATTCTAAATCCGTCGTATAAATCTTCTCTCCAACTTTAAGGTTTACAAGTGGTGAGAATAAGAGTGTCATATCGCCAAAGTAGTTATGACTAGCAAGAGCGTAGTTACCTTCACCCATCTTTTGATTCGGTTTCATCGTTCCGGCACCTGATAATAACACTTCGTTGGCCAAACCTTTATAGATTGGCAAGTTTAACTTCACACTTGGGATTGCAATTTGTCCAAGCGTTAAGAATTCTCCTTTATCGAAATTCGCTTTTAATACTTTATCTAAATCAATCGCTTCAACTTTCGAAAAATCGAATTCTGCCTCTTGTGCTTCATTGGCTTTCACTTCGGCTAAAGTCACAGTTGAAGCAGCTTGCATCTGTTCACTTTGCAAGCGTGAAAGTAAAAATGTACGAATCGGACCAGCCGCAAATAAGAGACCTGCAATAATAAATAAAATCGTTGCAAAGAAAATTCGCCAGTTAAATTTCTTTTTTGGCTTTTTAGGTGTTTGATTACTTCTTCTCTCTTCTATTTTTTCCATTCTCTATTCCCCTTTATCTTTTGTGCTCACAAGGATCCAATACCCTTTATCGAGTGCAATGCGTTCGACATTCCCAAAAACCTCTTGCATTTTCTTTTGCGCACTCGGAGCGCCTTGTTTTTTCTGAATCACGATAACTAGTTGTCCTTCTTCTATTAGATGGTCATACGCCTCTTTTAAAATACGATGCACAACCTCTTTTCCGGCACGAATCGGTGGATTACTAATAATCACGGAATAATCCTTCGCGTGAACATTGTCATACGTGTTACTTTCGTAAATCGTGACATTCTGAATGCCATTCGTTTCGGCATTTCGTTTAGCCAAATCCATAGCACGTTCGTTAACGTCAACCATCTCTATAGACATTTCTGGATTTGCCTTTGCAAAAGACAATCCCATTGGGCCATAACCGCAACCGACATCTAGGAGTTTTCCTTTTGCAAGATGCGGGGGCACCTCATAAGATTCAATCAGCAATTGGCTCCCAAAGTCAATCGTGTTTTTCGAGAACACTCCATTATCACTAGCAAATTGGAATGTGAATCCCTTTAAAACATAACGAAAATGTTTTTCTTGGCTCTTACTATTCGGTTGATTTGTATAATAGTGATTTTGATTCATGAGCGTCTCCTTTATATTGGTCTTTGTCCATACTATCATAAATACCCTTTTTTCCAAAACAAAAAAACCCGCTGTTTGGGAACAGCGGGAAAAGGTTAGGAGGGTTTACTAATAAAAAAATGTTGGGAGTTCATTTTTTTACTTGGGAGAAGTAAACCTTAGGTGTTTTATTGGGTATGGTTAAATTATAGTGCTTATTTATGAAAAAGTTGTGAATTTAAATATTTATTTATATGAATTAGCACTTTTTTTATATTTTCACATCATCGTATTCAGTACTTTTTTCGAATAAAGCAACGACATACGGACACGTTGGATGAATTTTCAAGTTTTCATCTCTTGCGAAGTCTGCTAAGCGATCCACTAATCGGCGTGCAACTCCTTGTCCACGTAAGCTTGAATCTACAAATGTATGATTCGCTTCAATCACTCCTTCTCCTTTAGAAGCGTATGTGATTTCCGCATCCATTTCTCCAGCTGCATTATAATGTCTAAACGCTTTTCCTTCATGAATAAATTCCATTTGCATATCCTCCTTAATCATTCTACCTATAGTATACGACTCTCGCTTTTGGAATACTAAGAAAGTGACTCAATATCTATTAGTAACATTTGTTAAACTTATTTTGCAACGACCTCATTTTTTGGGTTGTGATATTCTGTTAACAGCTTAAAAACTATGAATGGAGAATTTGTTATGCATATACCAGATAATTATTTAAGTCCCGCATCTTGTGCTGTTTTAGCCGTTGCTGCTGCGCCAGTTGTCGGTCTTTCAATCACAAAAGTGAAAGCTCAATTAAAGGAAAATAAAGAATTAGCACCAATGCTTGGAATTGCGGCTTCTCTTTCTTTCCTATTAATGATGTTTAATGTCCCAATTCCTGGTGGTACGACTGCCCATGCTGTCGGCGGTGTGTTACTATCTATTTTGATTGGTCCTTATGCTGCGAGTCTGGCACTGACCGTCGCCCTCCTCTTACAGGCACTTCTATTCGGAGACGGCGGCATCATCGCTCTTAGCGCAAATATTTTCAACATGGCCATTGCAATGCCATTTGTTGGCTATGCTGTTTATAACTTCTTCCGTAAACAAAATCACGAAACAGCAGGCGTTATCGTTGGTTCCTACGTGGGAATCAATGTGGCTGCTTTCTTAACAGCCATCGAACTTGGAATTCAACCAATCATTGCTACTCAAGGGGGCGAACCACTGTATAACCCTTATGGATTAGCCGTTACGATTCCAGCCATGATGGTAACTCACTTAACGATTGCCGGTGCTGTTGAAGTCTTCTTCACATACGTAATTTATCGATTCGTTAAACAAGTGGCGCCACAAGAGTTATACACACCAACTTCTGTGAATACGACTTCTTTTGTAAAGAAAATTCGCTATGTCTTAATCGCCTTAGTCGTATTAAGTCCATTAGGATTATTAGCAGAAGGAACAGCCTTTGGAGAATGGTCAGCCGAAGAACTTGCTGAAATGATGAACAATGTCCCAGCCGGAATCGAAAATGGATTCTCATTTGAAGCCCTCTTTAGTGACTACACTGTCCCAGGAACAAACATCGCAGTCGGTTATATTTTATCAGCCATCACTGCACTATTAATCTTCTATATCTTAGGAAAAATGATTCGAACAATGAATGGAGCAAAAGCATCTCATGCGTAAACTACCTGACTGGCTACAATCCGAAGAAGCACTCGCTGCCTCTTCGAACAGCCATCAATATTTACAAATGAATATCAACTCATTGCGCCGCCTACTTGGCAAAATGAAACAAACGACACCCGCATTGAAGGCGAAATCTTCGTCTTGGATGCGGCTCGTTTACTTTGTGTGCTTAGCTATTCTCATTACACTCAGCCACTCCACCATCCAACTATGGATTTTGGCGATTTTCCTATTAGCGCATATCGCCTTTCTTCCAGGAGAGGCACTCCTACGCCTTTGGAAAGTACTCACTCGCGTACTGATCTTTACAGCGATTGTGCTCTTTCCAAGTATTCTTCTAAGAGGCTTCCAAAATAGCGGCCTCTTCCTAGGTCGCACAGGAATTCTCGTCTTAAACTTATCACTCTTTTTAGCAACGACTACAAGCGTTCAACTCGTTGAGGCGCTTCGCCAGTTTCATTTCCCAAAAACGATGATTCAAACCATTGAACTTTCCATGAAATACACGTATATTCTCGGAAAACATCTACAAGAACAAATCGAATGCGTTCAATTGCGAACTATCGGACAGAAGGTAAATCTCGGACTCTTCGGATCGATTCTTGGACTCTTGTATTTGTCAACGAAGAATCATACCAAAGAAGTCTACGAGGCAATGACACTTCGAGGCTACGGAATGGACGCAAAAAACAAAATCCCTTTCCGCTGGAAGAAAGAGGATGGCTTACTATTACTCGAATTAATCGTACTGGTTGTTACAACAACCGTGCTACGCTAGAAAGGAACGCTTATGATTACAATTCACGATGGAAATTATCACTACAGCGAATGTATCGGAATTCACGACATCAACCTTCATATCGATAAAGGCGAAACAGTGGCTTTGATGGGACCGAATGGAGCTGGAAAATCGACGCTCTTTAAGATTTTGGTTGGCCTACTTCCGCTCTCTTCTGGACAATACCAATTTAACGATTGGACGGTGGATGCGGACTTCTTAAAAGAGCCAAGTAATGCGGGTCACTTATATCAACAAGTCGGTTTGATTTTTCAAAACAGCGACATTCAATTGTTCAATACGACGGTTGCTGAAGAACTTGCCTTCGGTCCACGTCAACTCGGATTACCCGAAGAAGAAATCGAAAAACGAGTGAAGGATACACTGGCACTCTTAGAAATCGAACACCTAAGGGACCGCATTCCCTATCACCTTTCAGGCGGTGAAAAGAAACTCGTGGCGATTGCTAGCGTGCTCACGATGAATCCAAGCGTCTTATTGTTTGATGAACCTTTCAACGGCCTCTCACCAAAATACCAACGCCTTATTATGGAATTACTACAGGAATTAAAAACAGCAGGAAAAACCATCATCATTTCCTCTCACCATTTCGACCAAATTTCACCCCTTGTAGAACGCGTCTTCCTCTTCTCAGAAGAACATACGATTACAGGATGCTATACAAAAACGGAATGGGAGGCCCATCCCGAAATCAAACAGTCATTTTCGACTTGTTAAACTGAATCAAGCAAAAAAGGCAACTCTTATTGAGTTGCCTTTACTAATATTCATTGGACGTTCAGTAACCTCGTCATCTCAGGTACCTCCTAAGAGGTGCGGCAGGAACCTTTCTGCCCTCAATGAACATTCTTTAATATTATTATAGCTTTCATTGTAAAGTTGTCAATGATTTTAATCTTCCATTTTTTATTCTTTGATATAATTTTAATTCCGATATTTCATGCATTGTAGCTATATAAAAGTATTCATTTTTATAGTCTAATTTAATGCCAATTAAAACATTCTCGTCCAATTGAATTACGTATTCAATACTTCTCCCTTTCTCCCTAGGATTTATACCAATATAAGTTGGATTTTCTAGTAGTTCACTAATTCTAGAAAGATATTTAATCATATTATCATGGTTCCTTTTTTCTAAATGCTTCTTCAAATTTTCCATATTAACCTTGACAATATCTATAGAATCATCTAATTTAAGAATTCGAAAATATTCAGACTTGATTCTTCCAACTTGCTTCATTCTTTTTCTCCTAAAAACAATTCATACCTTTCTCTTTTAACTACGATAGTAATTAATTTTTAGGACTAAACGAAAAATTGACTAAATACCCTAAAGGAGTTTAGTCAATTTCTTTTTTTGTTCTTTACTTTGGTAGCACCACTTGGAATACACTACCTTTTCCGAGTTCACTCTCTACTGTGATGATTCCGCCGAGGCGTTCTACAATCGTTTTAACAATCGCAAGGCTCCCTACGACGATAATAACAAAGCTAAAAATGAGCAACCATGATTGAAAACTCATCTCATTTATATTAGGAGTGCTCGTTGGATACTGCATCACTAGGTTTGTGGTATAGTAGAAATACATTTATCCTAGCTATTGAAAGGAAGAAGAATGCTAAAGTTATTACTGAAAAAGAAAGAATCTCCAGAGCCAGCTCCTGGTTCTGGAAAACAAAAGAAATCAAAAAAACGGAGAGTTAATCAAGTTGTTGATCGGTACCATGGTCCGTTAATCACGAATGAAGTGAGTCTAGGGTACATTAAATTCTTCCCTTGGCTTATGCTTCCATTTACTGCGTTTCTATATTTTGTTGCAGGATATAATGACCCAATAGGGATAATTAAGCTCCTGTTCTTGAGTGCGACGATCATTAATATCGTTAGCCTTCTCTTTGGGCTTTTTACACCTCTCATCAATCGGTTTAAGTCTTTCACTTATATTCTAGTGGCCTTTGTGGTTTGGACCGTCATACTCACCTTTACCTTTATCTTCCTACTGATGGTTACCGATGATAAAACACCCTTCAGCGCGTTAAAGCTCTACGAGTCCAAGTTGACGCTATTTTATGTCATTCCAATAGTACTTCTATTTGTAATAATGACCGTCATTTACGCATGGTATTATCTTCCAGAAAATCAAGGAAAAATTTGGAAAATCAATCGATGGAAAACGTATGAGGTGAATAGTAAGAAGAAAGCACTCCTATTCAATATTATCAAAGTCTTGGGGTTTATACTTCTCGTTATTGCGGTGATTACAGACTATATACAAATGATTGCCGGCTTTTTCTTTGGCGCTTTAATGACCTTCGCTTTCCCAGCCGTTTTAGTAGATGCCATTTACGCTGCAATCTATATCAAAGACCATCCTGATTACGAAGAATTGTGATTATACAAATTCATATTTCAAAAAAGCAAAAATAGAGCCAGTAACTATTTTGATATGCTCCCTCTAAAGTAGTTTACTTTTTTAAGTGTCTACTTTAGAGGGAGCATATCATGCAAAAGGCTTTAGAAACTATTACCATTTTAGAAACAGGATTATTTTGGTTCTATAATTTTTAGGGTTGATGGAAATTTTCCACCAACCCTATTTTAGTGT